>Ga0207665_10002199_pt1 | contig 13169 bp, 7 predicted proteins | sample LARL112metaG_FD_184351 | JGI IMG/M metagenome (GOLD analysis project Ga0207665, IMG submission 184351) | Corn, switchgrass and miscanthus rhizosphere microbial communities from Kellogg Biological Station, Michigan, USA - LAR L11-2 metaG... | ecosystem: Host-associated > Plants > Roots >...
GTCCCAGCCGAGCATGTCGGTGAGCACGACGGCCCCGGAAAGCCCCATCTGGTTTGCGGTGCTGTCGGAAGACGGCTGTTGATCCTGTCCGCCGTTCTGGTTGCCGGGCGGATCCCCGTTGCGGCTGGCGTTCGCGTCGGTTGGCTGGCCCGGGTCGCCGACCGCGTTCGAGTCACTGGCCGCGTTCGCGTCGTCACCGGACTGTGCTCCGGGAGGCGGGTTGTTGCCGGTGCCGGGCGCTTGCGCCGGGGAGGGTACCGGCCCTGCCTGGGTCTGGACTCGTCCTGCCACAGCCTGATGGGCGGGCTGGGTGGGATCGGGAATCGTCTTGAGCGCGTCGGAACTAGGATCGTCCGCCGGCAAGAAGGCGGTCGCGCGCTTGCGTATCAAGGGGAGGATCGCCGCGAGCTGATCTGAGCTGAGCAGGAGCACCCGGGTACTCTCCGCCGCGTGCATGGTGACATAGGCCGACATCAGCAGTCCGCCGGTCAGCACATCCCAGAGACGCTGCCGTCGTTTGGGCAGCCGCTTAAGCGTTTCCTCGGTCTTCCGGATGTACTGATACGTGGTTTCCACCACGGCTTGCGCTTCGCTCATCAGGCGGATCGAAGCGTCGTCCTGAGTCGTTGTGCCTTGAGTGTCCTGGCCGGGCGGAGCGCTCTGATCGTGCAGACAAATCCGCGGGGTATCGCCGTCCTCATTTAATACCCAGCCGGCCGCGCTGACGGCTCGCCTGACATCTTCCCTGACCGCGCACAACCGATCGAGGACGTCTACTTTCCACGTCGTCCGTCTTATCGTTGCATAATCGGTATCGTTCACGTGCCCCACCCATCACATGAGTCCCGGTTTCCCAGGCCGATCCTGCCCATGGTGTTCCGGCAAGACTAACGCATAGAGCGCGAATTGGGCGGGAATCAGTCCACCAGTCTGGCGCCTCGGACTGCCCGCTCTCTTTCTGACTTGCCGCATTAGAAAGAGCGTCCTGGAAATTACCCTTGGGCTTGCCATTAAGGACCACCAGAAAATATTCGAATCCGGATTCGCCTCGGGCCTTCGTAGATACGGGCCAGGGCCGCATGCTGGAGCCTGGCGAATGCCGCGCACCTGTCATACGTATTCGCGGCGGCGCATCCAGGCCAGGGTCGCCCAGCCCCAAACGGGGGGCAGGTAGGCGGCGAAGAACCGCTGGATGAGCACGGCGGCGACGGCCTGGTCCTGGGGGACGCCGGCGCTGGTGAGCCCGGCGATCAGGCCCGCCTCCACCACGCCGAGGCCGCCGGGCACGGGGACGGCGCCGCCGATGATGGCGGCCAGCGTGTTGACGGTGATCAGTGTCGCGATGCTGACGTGCTGCCCGACCGCGTGCAGTGACGCGCCAAGGGCCAGGATGACCAGGAGCTGGGCCAGGGTCGAGCCGGCCAGCACATAGACGACCTTGTGCGGCTCGGCGGCGATGGTCTTGACATTGGCCCAGATGTTCAGCAGGTGCGGGCGGATCCTGCGGCTGACCAGCCGGCGGAGCCTGGGCACCAGGGCGATCAGGGCGACCGCGATCCCCGCGGCGAGGATGACCGCGAGGATGATCCAGATCGCGGCCTGGTTGCCGCCGGAGCCCGACGGGGCGTGGAAGGTTCCGGCGGCGAAGGGGATGGCGATGAGAAATAGCAGGGTCTTGACGGTCCAGCTCGCTGTGGTCGCGATGGCACCGCAGCTGACCGCGGCCGCGGCGTCATACCCCTGGCGCTGGAAGAACCTGACCCGCAGGGCGAACACGGCGATGTCGCCGCCGACCAGCGCGGTGAAGGTGTTCGACGTCTCCAGCGCGACGCACCGGCCGAACGGGATCTGGCCGACGGCGGCGCCAAGCAGCGCCCAGCCCTCGGCCACGACCGGGAGCTGGGCGAAGACGAACGCCAGCGCCACCCATCCCCAGCTGGCGCCCTTGATGGCGCCCAGCGAGTCGCCGGCGCCGGACAGCACGCCGATGACGGCCCAGATCCCGATCAGCGAGCCCACGGCGAACAGCAGGTTGGCCCAGCTGATCCGTTTGGCCTCCGCGAGCTTGGGCACGTCGATGCCGGCCCCGGTAGCCACGGCGGTCCGCAGCCGGGGAAGCAGGTCCTTCTGGTGCTTGAGCGCGGCCACGGTGACTGGGTCCAGCGCCGAGCGCTGCAGGTGCACCAGGGTGGCGCGGGCGGTGTTGGCCTCGAGCACCCGGGTGGCCGCCGCGCCGGCTTGCTCGGCGCCTGCCCGGACGGCCATCGCCCCCAGCGTTGCGGCCAGGTCGCTGTCCAGGCGGCTAGCCGGGGCCGAGGAGGACGCGCGCCGGAAGCCCCGGATATAGATGCCCTGATCGGACACGACGATGGTGTCGCCGCCGAGCGCCCCGTGGGCGATGCCGGCGTCGCGGAGCCGCAGGACGGCCAGCAGAATCTCATCCAGAGTACCGTCAGCGAGGCCGGCGGCCTCCGACAAAGCCGGGCCGTCCGGCACCCTGGTGACCAGCGCCGCGTCCCGGCTAGGCCCGAACCGGCCGGCGGCGAGCACCTCAGGCACCCGAACCCCGGCGCGCCCGGCGATCAGAGTGAGGTAGGCCTCGTGCTCGACCTGCTGCAGGCGATCCAGGATCAAGGTGGGCCCCGAGTCCCGGTACAGGCAGAACCGCCATAGCTTAGCCAGCACCCCGGCATCGGACGCGTCCCGGCCATAGACCGACAGCTCGATCTTCTCACCTGCCGCGTCGCGGCCGGTGAACTGCTCAACCCCCCACACCTGGCGGGGCACCCGGGTAATGTCCCGCACCGCGACGTTGAGGTCCGCGATCCAGTCGGCGACCTCCGCCGCCGACGGCAGGCCCAGTGGTGAGCCCACGGCCAGGTGCAGGCCCGCGGCGACGCCCCACCCCAGCGCAATGCTCGAGACGGCGTTCACCGGAAGCGCTTCCCCGCCGCAGACTGCGGCCAGCGCCGCCACGGCGACCAGGAACGACACCAGCCTGTGCATCGGCCGACTCAGATAGGGAAGCGCGGTCGCCGCCACGGCGATCGCGACCGCGAGCTGGGTGACCGGATAAGCCGCGTTCAGCCCGGCCAGCTCGCTGACCGGCGGCCGCCCGGCCGCCGGCCCAAGTACAGCACCGAGCAAGATGCACACGCCCCAGGTCAGGACGGCGGCTATCGCAGTCCACCGGACCGCGGTCAGCCGCGGGACCAGCAACGCGACGACGACCAGCAGCACCGCCACTCCGGCCGAACCTAGCCAGAAGGCCAACGTGACCAGCCAGCTGATCGCCGCGGGCGGCGGGTGCAGGGCACGCACGATGCTCAGCTCGGCCGCCGAGTTAGCCCTCATGACCGGGATGGACGCCACCACCACGACGACCGCGAGCCCAAGCCGGAATGCATCAGATGCGCGCCGCCTGGTTGTGCCCCCGCCCCGCGGTCCCAGCACCGCCGCGCGCAGCCGCTCCGCCAGCTGATGGTGCGCTGCGGGAACACCCTCGCCGATCACTGCAGCCATCATGCTCCTCCTGCGCGCGGCCCTGCCCGATGTCCAGGTCATCCTGGGCGCATGCCGTGCGGCAAGAAAGGCCATGACCTAAAGTCGGCCTTCCTGATCGCCGTTGACGTCAGCAAACAATACTCAGGACAGTCCCGGCAATGCCGCCCTTCGCACTCTCCAGGACCAACGGCACGGGCGTCATGACCAGCTCCACGGCGACCGTCATTGTCGCTCGGCTTTTCGGCTAAATAGGCCTCACTCGGCCTGGACGGACTTTCCCGGCTGGGATCATCGCCGAGTGATCATTAAGGATGCCAAGCTCCTGGTGCTCCGGCACGAGAACGCGGACCCGCTGACGGCGGTGCCGATATCCCGGACGACCGCTGAAATCGACACGTCGTTTCCGGAATCCCGGCGCTCCTCATATCAGCTCGAGCTGCCGGGCTCGCAGCACTGCATCACGCCGGCGGCTGGCGGGCAGCTTGCGGTAGATGGCGGCCAGGTGCGTCTTAACCGTGTTCACCGACAGGCACAGCTCATCGGCGATTTCCATGATCGACATGCTGGTTCCCAGGAAACGCAGGACGGTCAGCTCGCGCTGGGTAAGAGGATCCGGCAGGTCTGCGGGAAGTACCAGCACGGACTCCACGCCTGGCTCCGGCTGCGGACCCATGCGGGACACGGGCCACTGGGCCGCAAGGGCTGGGTGCCGGGCCAGCAGGCGGGCGAACACGTCCTGCAGCCGCATGAAGGGCAGGATGATCTCTTCCCGGGCGATCTCGATAGCCCGGATAAGCATCTCCAGAGCGCGCCCGCGATCATCGCTCAGCTGGGCGATCTGCGCACCGCAGAGCAGCGCGTCCACGAGCGTGAACCGGCCCGCCTGCGGGCTGGCGGTAGCCAGCACGCCGCGGACGCAGTCTCGCGCGCTGCGCAGATCCTTCAGCGCGAGGTAGGCGCGCGCGCATGGCACCGCGGTCAGGACGCCGAAATCGCCACCTCGGTAGCCGCGCAGCAGCCGCAGCGCCGCGTGCGGCCGCCCCAGCAAGATATCAATTTCCGCCAGCATGACGTCACGCTGAACGGCCAGCACCGGCGGGATGGGGCAGCCAGCTTCGTGCAGCATGATCCGGGCCGCGTTCACCTGGCCGCAGGCCATCAGGACGCTGGCCTGCCCGAGCACGAAAGCCACCGCGAGACCCGGGTCTGAGCCGACCACGTCGGGCAGCAGGATCCGCGGCAACGTCCCGGCCCGGCCGTCGAGGTCACCGGCGATGAACGAGCGCAGTGCGGCCGCGAGTTCCAGTACCGCCGGTGTGGCCAGGCCCTTCTGCTTGCTGAGGGCATGGGCCCGCTGTGCCATCTCATCCGCGCGGCTCTTCCGCGACCAGTAGCTGTCGACGAACGCCATCATGCTGAGCGCCTCGAGCTCGAGGCCGGGCAGCCCGTCACGCTCCGCCTCCGCTAGCGCCTCGTCCAGCAGCGAGCCGACGTCCTCATGCTTGCCGTGCCACAGGTGGGTACTCGCCTGCGCCAGCAGCACGGCCGCCCGCAGCCCCGGCACGCCAGGCGCGGGCGGGTCGCCGCTCCGGGCGAGAAGGCGATTAGCGGCCGCATCGACCGCGCGCAGATCGCAGGCCTTCTGCCCGAGGACGAGTTCCACCAGGTCAGAGGTGACAAGCACGTTCGTACCCGCCAGGGCCTCGTCGGATTTGACCGCCGGTATGCGCTTGAGCTCGAGTGCCGCCGAGTTGGCGTCGGCGAAGACCGTCTCGATCGCGGCGTTGGCGACCGCGAACACGACCGCATCGGCCGGGCCCGCGCCCCGGGGCAGGCGCAACGGCAGCAGGTCGCGCAGGCCGAGACCAGAGAGGTCCTGCCGGTGCACGAAGGCGTGCACGAACCCGCCCTGGACCAGGAGCCTGGCCACGCGCGGCCGGTCGCCGACCCCTACGGCCCAGTAGATCGCGTTCCCCAGGTCGCCGTTGCCTTCGTACCAGGCGGCCGCGCGCTCGTGAAGGCAGCCCACGTCTTGGCGCATACGCCGTTGCAGCAGGTAGCGGAGGATCTCCGCGAATAGCTGGTGGCAACGGTAGCGCGTCTGGGCGGCATCGAGAGGGATGACGAACAAGTTGTCGCGCGCGAGGTCGGCGAGCATGTCCCCGCACCCGGTCATGCCCGTGACCGCATCGGCCAGCGGTCCCGTCACCTCGTCCAGGAAGCTCGTCTCGACCAGCAGCCGACGCTGTGCTTCCGGCTGCTGGCGGAGCACCTCGTCCACCAGGTACTCGCCAATGCTTCCCGGGTCAAGCGCGAGTTCGGAGACGAAGTCGGCGGGATAATCGGCGCCCTCCATCCGCATGGCCGACAGCCGCACGCCCGCCGCCCATCCCTCGGTCCGCGCCGCGAGGATACCGAAATCCTGGTCCCCCAGCGTGACGCCATGCACCGCGAGCACTTGCCGGATCTCTGCCGGTGTCATGGCCAGGTCCGTCGCCCGCAACTCGCGCATCTGCCCGGCCAGCCGGTACCGGTGCAGCGGCAGCAGGGGGTCACTGCGCGCGGCCAGCACTAGCCGCAGCCCGGGCTGCCCGCCGCGTATCAGGCCGTCCAGGCCCTCCAGGATTTCGGGGTGGGTAAGCATGTGCGCGTCATCGATGATCACGACCAGCTCGGCCGCGGACTCGGGCACCGTGCTGAACAGCATCTGGACCATGTCTATGGCCGCACCCCCCGGCATCGAGACGGCGAGGCCGCGCTCCGCGCCACCGTATTCCCTCAGGGCGGACATCAGCAGGCGCCAGAACCGACGCGGCTCGGCGTCCGCAGCCGTCGGGTTCAGCCAGGCCACCCTGCCGTCACCACGCTGGACCCACTCGGTGAGCAGCACGGTCTTGCCGGCCCCAGGACCAGCCGACAGCAGGGTAAGCGGTGAACTCGCGGCATCATCCAGCTCAGCGAGCAGACGGGGACGAGAGACGTGCCGCGGCGGAAGCTGCGGCACGGTCAAACGTGAGTCACGCATTGCGCTAGCCATTGCTAGGCCCCCCGGCCGGGAACCCCGAGGCACACCGCGGAGACGTACCGGGCACGTTTCTCGGAATGCCTGGTGGCCAACAGGCTGCGCCCACTTGCGTGAATGCGTGCCGCGCCGCAGGCTCGGCGAGCAAGTGGGTCATCTCCGGTCCTCCGCGCTCTCTTGTATCCCGATCGGGTCCAGTTCCTCCAGCGCGGCGGCAACGTCATAGCCGAGCGCGATCGCCATATCGGGAGCGGCGGCTGCGATCCGGCCCAGCCCAGTCACCGGGGCGATCGCCAACAGCACGTCAGCGATCTCGTCCTCCGTCGCGCCCGCCGCCATCGCCCGAGCGACGCTCCACTGCAGGCAGACTGGTGATGGCCCTATGGTCACTGACGCTGCCACCTCGAGCAGCCTCGCGGTCTTTGGGTCCAGGGCGGATGTCGCAGCGGAGCCGAGCGTGAGCCCGGCCTTGTCCCTGATGAAGCCTTCGTCGATCATCGCCAGCCTGCGCAGGGTCTCCTGGAATCGTGCTACCTGGCTCATGCTCCTCCGCTCGCCGTTCAGGACCATCCCATCTCGTGACTGGGCGAGCTTCATCCCGCAGATCACATGAAGAAGAGCGTCATCCCTCCAGCAGTCCCAACTCGCGGGACCGCGCGACCGCCTGGCTCCGTGAGCCGACACCCAGCTTCCGGTAGATCGACATCGCCTGTGAACTGATGGTGTGCCGGGAAAGGAACATCTCCGCGGCGATCTCCGCGAACGACAGGTGGGTGGAGAGCATCGGCAGCAAGCGCAGCTCGGCGGCGGTCAGCGACGATGCCCCAGGAGCGCTGGAACCATGCTCACTCGCCAGCCGGTCCCGGAGCGCCCGGGCCTCGCCGACCAGGCTGCCGAGCCCGGGTCGGCGCCTGAGTAGCTCATCCACCTCCTGCATGAGCGTCCTGGCACCGGCTAGATCGCCGAGGGCCAGGTGGACGCGGATGAGCTCGATCCGGGCCTGAACGGCCATATGAGGCAACGCGTAGGTCAGCAGGGACCGCGTGCGCTGAGTGCGGACAAGATGCTGACGCGCCGTCTGGACGTCTCCACGGCGCAGGGCCACGCGGGCCGCCACCGCACACACGAGGGTCGTGGCGTAACTGTCCTCAATCCCAGCCTGGCGCAGTGTGCTATGTGCTTGGTCGGCGAGGATCTCGGCCCGGCTCCATTCGCTGTGTGCCATCGCCACCAGCGATCGCTCGCTCAGCGCCTCGGCGAGGCCTTCGGGCGCGCCGACCTCGGTCGCGATGATGACCGCATCGGCGAAGGATGCGTCGCCGCCGTCGAGGTCACCGGCCATAGTCCGGGCGAGCCCCTGGCACAGGGAGCCGATGGGCGCCATGATGCCTTCCGCCGCGAACCTGCGCACGGCCTCATCTGCGTCGGCGCGCATCTGTATGACTCCGCCGCGGCACAGCACGGCTCGGACCAAGGCAGCCCACGCCTCGGCGGGAGGGTTATCGGGCCGCGCCGCACCCTCGGATTGCCAGTGATCGACCACATCGGCCCACCGCTCAGCCTCGGCCGGCCGCCCTGTCACCGCAGATACGACTGACGCCAGCACCGCCGCCATCGGGTGCTTCCCGATCCCGCCCCGGTCTTGAAGCCATCGGAACCAACGCTGGACGGTGGTGACCCGGCCTTGCTGGTAGGTCGGCAGGACAAGCCGCCCCACCAGGTCAGCGACCGTCTCGACGTCCCCGGCGGCGATGGAGTACTCCAGCGCCGGCTCGGGCAAGTCGTTCCGCATGCACCAGGCGGCCGCGCGGCGGCGCAAGACCGGGATCAACTCGGGTTCCACGCGGTCCAGCTCGGCCAGCAGCATGTCGCGGAACAAGTTGTGGTAGCGATACCACTTCCCCCGCCGGTCCACCGGCACCAGCAGCAGGTTCGACCGGACGAGATCGGCCAGCGTCTGGGCCGACCCGGACAACTCGAGCACCGCGTCACACAGAGGCCCGCACATGCGCTCCAGCACTGCGGTCCGGGTCAGGAACGCCCGCTGCTGCGGTGATATCCGCGACAGGAACTCCGACTCCACGTATTCGCTCACGAGCAGGTCGTCACCGCCGAAGGACGCTGCCACTCGCCCGAAGGAGGCACCCTCCCTGAGATACAGCGCCGCCAGGTACAGCCCCACTGGCCATCCCTCGGTCCGCCGGTGGAGTTCGGCCACCTCCTGCTCCCCGAGCACGACTCCGGCCTCACGCAGCAGCGACGATGCCTCTTCGCAGGTAAGCGACAGGTCACCTGGGCCGATCTCCAGGACCCGGCCCTCGGCTCGCAGCCGGGCGATCCGCAGCGGTGGCTCGACCTGGCCGGAAAGCACCAGCCGCGAGCCGCGCGGCACATGATCGGCCAGCACCGACAGTGCGGCCCGGCCTTCGGAGTTGCGCAGCACATGCACATCGTCCAGGACGAGCGCGACCGGCGAGGTCATCGACGACAGGGCCGATCCGAGCCGGGGAACGACCGAGCCCGCGATCGAGTTGGCCGGGGAGGTCAGCGCGTCGAACACCCGCCGGCCGATCGGCGCTACCGCGTCAAGTGCCTGCGCGATACGGCCGAGCAAGACCTTCGGGTCGTTGTCGGCCTCATCGACCGGTACCCAGGCGAAGGGCCGGCCGTCGTGCTCGGCCCACTGCGACAGCAATGTCGTCTTGCCGAAACCAGACGGCGCCACCACCGAGACGATCGGAGGAAGATCTGCATGCGCCAGCCGTTCGATCAGCAACGGACGCCGGACCGTCCCGAGCCGCGTAAAGGGACGGCCGGACTTCGACGTCGAAACGCCGGAAACCGGCCGACCTACCCCCCGTGATCGGTCAGCCAGCTGACTCATGCCACTGTCACCCATGCTCCGAACGCGCCTTGATGGTCTTATGACTCATGATCTCCCGAGGCACCGCCGTGAGGTGAATTGTCGCAAATGAGACCAGACTCCAACAAGACGACACCAGGAAGGTCGCCTTGCTTACGCACCAACGGCGTGAACACCATGGGCCGACCTCGACGCGGTCGGCAGCACTACCATCTTCTCCGGTACTCGGCGTCCCCGTCACCGTCGTAGACGCCATTTCGGTGCTGGCCGCTCATGACCGGCAGCGAGATTCCCGGCCGACCCGGGCGCGTATTTCGATTGCCCATCGGCAGGCATGAATACCCGGCCGAGCGTCTCGAAAGTTGAGGGACGGCGGGCCCGGAGGATGACAGCGACGATGACCCCGACGCAGAGCCAGCCGAGCGCGGTGAAATGCAGCAGGTCCGCGAGTTGGTGGGCGCGCGGATGAAGGATCCCCCACAGGGGAAACAGGAACAATACGGCCGCCGTGGCCGGCACGATCAGATGCCGCCACAGACTGAACTCGTCGCGGAACTCGGTCCGGAACGCGCGGATGACTGCGATGTTCACCGCCAGGTAGACCAGTACGACGGCGAGGCCGCCTGCTCCAGCGATGTAGCCAAATGTGGACGTGCCGCCGTAGCGGTAGGTCAACGGCAACCCCAGCATGAGCGCGAACGCGGCGACGCACGCAATCGAGATGATCGGGGTGCGGCGGCGGGACAACCGGGCGAGCGCCCCCGGAAGCACCTGCTCGCGTCCCATCGCGAACAGTACCCGAATGGCCACGTTGAACGTGGCGATGACGAAACCGAGGCCGGCGAGCACGACCACAAGCTCGACGGCCCAGACTGCTGACGGCGACCAGTACCGACTGGTGAGATAACCCAGCGGATTAGCCTGCCGGACGAAGCCGGGAATGCCCTGCCGCCCCACGCCGAACATTTCCGCGTGCACGACGAGCAGGTAGAAGATACCCGTCACGATGACGACGCCGATCGTGCTCGCGGGGACGGAGCGGCGCGTGTTTCTCGCCTCCTCTCCGAGCGCGGTGGAAGCCTCGAAGCCGGCGAATGCGGTGATGCCGTAGATCATCGCGGTCGTGATATCTGTAAGCTGGCCGTTCGGCGAGGAGGCCGGCGAGAGGACCGCCGCCGAGTACTTTGCTGATCCGACGCTGACCAGGATCGTGATGGCCAGCGCGGCGATGACGGCGACTTCTCCCGCGACCAGAACCAGGTCTACCGAGGACGACGCCTTGATGCCCAGGTACGCGACCAGGGTCACCGCTCCCACGATGATCACGAACAGCGCCCGCGCGCTGACGGCCACATGAAGGGTAGAGGCCAGCAATTGCGACGTGTAGGCGCTGGTCAGCGCGATGCCCGCGGGCACGTACAGCACATAGGCGAAGACCATCATCCAGCCGGTCAGGAAACCTCCGGTCCGGCCCAGCCCGCGGCTGCCGTACGTGTACAGCGAGCCAGCCGACGGAAGCCGCCGGGCGAACTCCGCGATGCTGCTCGCGCAGCACATGGACGCGGCGAACGCGATGAGCACGACCAGCGGAGACGCGAACCCGGCGTACGAGGCGACGATGACCAGCCCGGCTACGACCGAACCAGCCGGGGCCACATTGCTCGCGCCGAACGCGATCACCCGCGCCGACCCGACCACGCCCCGGGCGAGCCCGCCGTCCTCATGACCGTCAGTGCTCACGTCAAGGCCCCCTGCTAGGTGTTTTACGCCGGAGCTACGGCACGGCCGCCGGGACACGGGTTTCGTTGCCGCGCACGGGCGAACCCGTACGGGCTAGCTCGCTCCTGAGGTCCACGGTAACTCCAGGCGGGCCGGAAGTGCCCGATGCCGCCGCGAGCGATCGCCCCAGCCGACATCCGGAAGCCTCTTGACTGATTAGACCTGTCTGTCTAGTATCTCAAGTGTACAGACCTGTCTACTCAATGAGGGTTGGGAACCGACATGATCGAGCACGACGCGGCCGAAGCGGGAGCAGGCCTCACGCAGGCAGCACCGGCCCCGCATCCGGCCGGGCGGGTCGCGAGTACCCAGGCCCTGCAGGTCCGCCGTCCCGCCAGCGAAATCGCTGCGGCTCTCCCGGCCGACCCGTTCGCGCGCCGGCCGTGGCTGCGCGGGCGGGGCAGTTACCGGCTGAGCGGCCGGCCGGCCGTGTTCGTGCTCGCCTCGCTGATCGTGGCGCTGCTGGCCTCCTCCGCCGCCCCCACCCCGCTGTACGCGATCTACCAGGCCCAATGGCACTTCACGCCGATCACCACCACAGTGGTGTTCGGGGTGTACGCGATGGCGGTGCTGGCCGCCCTGCTGACCGTGGGCAAGCTGTCGGACCACGTCGGACGCCGACCGGTGCTACTGACCGCGATCGCCGTGCACGCCGGCTCGCTGGTGATCTTCGCCACCGCCACTGGGGTGCCTGCGCTGCTAACCGCCCGGGTGGTCCAGGGCCTGTCCACCGGCGCGGCTCTGGGCGCGATCGGCGCGGCCATGCTGGACATGGACCGCGAACTCGGTACGTTCGCCAACGCGGTGGCGCCGGGCATGGGCAGCGCGAGCGGCGCGATCTTGTCCGCGCTGGCGGTCCGCTTCCTGCCCGACCCCACTCACCTCATCTACCTGGCCCTGATCGGCGTGCTCGCGCTGCAGGCGACCGCGATTGTCGTGATGCGCGAGACCGTCAGCCGGGCACCGGGCGCGCTAGCCAGCCTGAGGCCCGAGATCACCCTGCCGCGGGCGCTGCGGGCCCCGGTGCTGACCGCCGTGCCCGTGCTGTTCGCGGTGTGGGCGCTGGCCGGGCTGTACGGCGCGCTCGGCCCGGCGCTGGTCCACGCGCTGACCGGCTCGGGCGACGCGGTACTGGGCGCGATGAGCCTGTTCGTGCTGGCCGGCTCGGCCGTCGTCGCGATCATCGTGCTGCGCCGGGCCGCGGCCCGGACGGTGATGCTGGTCGGCATCGCGGCCCTGATCACCGGCGTGGCCGTGACCGTCATGGCCGTGAGCCTGGGGTCCGTGGCGGTCTTCTTCGTCGGCTCCGCGATCGCCGGCGTCGGGTTCGGCAGCGGCTTCCAGGGCGGCATCCGGCTGGTGGTGCCGCTGGCCGCTCCGCACCAGCGGGCCGGACTGGTCTCGCTGCTCTACGTGGTGTCCTACCTCGGGCTGGGCGTGCCCGCCGTGGTGGCCGGTTTCGGCGTGGTGCACGGCGGAGGGCTGATCGACACCGCCCGCTACTACGGCGCCGCGGTGATCGTGCTGGCCGCGCTGGCCCTGTTCGGCCTGCTGAAGAACCGGCCCGGCCGCGCCACGGCACCTGCCGCCTGCCCGGCCCAGAGCATACGATAGACAAGTCTGTCTAGGAAGGTGGCGGTCGCCATGGCTGTCAAGGAAGCGAGCGCGATCCGGCCAACGGCGCGCGAGCGGCTGCTGGCCGCGGCCAACGAACTGTTCTACAACGAGGGAGTGCACACGGTCGGCATCGACCGCGTCATCGAGCAGGCCGGCGTGGCCAAGGCCTCTCTGTACAACACCTTCGGCAGCAAGGACGAGCTGGTCCGGGCCTACCTGGAGACCCGCCACGCCAGTGTCACCCAGCGCATCACCCAGGCGGTGGAGCGCTACGACACCCCGCGCGAGCGCCTGCTGGCCGTGTTCGAAGGCCAGGGGGAGCTGTTCGCCCAGCCGGACTACCGCGGCTGCGCGTTCGCCCGGGCCAGCGCGGAATCCCACCCC
>Ga0207665_10002200_pt1 | contig 13164 bp, 19 predicted proteins | sample LARL112metaG_FD_184351 | JGI IMG/M metagenome (GOLD analysis project Ga0207665, IMG submission 184351) | Corn, switchgrass and miscanthus rhizosphere microbial communities from Kellogg Biological Station, Michigan, USA - LAR L11-2 metaG... | ecosystem: Host-associated > Plants > Roots >...
CGTGGCGAACGTGTGTTCGGTAAACTGCGGCACGGCGATGCGGATCGAGTATCGCGAAGAGCCCTGCCGGTCGGCGATCAACCGCGTACGCGGCATGCCCTTCAACTGGTCGCTGAACCCGTACATGGGCTGCGCGCACCGGTGCACCTTCTGCTACGTCCGCGCGTTCGAGCTGCGTGCCGATCGCCCCGCGGACGGGCGCTACGGGACGAGCATCCGTGTGAAGACGAACGTGGCCGAAGTCCTGCGGCGCGAGCTCGCGCGGCCGTCCTGGGAGCGAGAGACCGTCGTCGTAGGCGGCGCGACCGACCCGTACCAGCCCGCGGAGGGCCGCTACCGCCTGACGCGCGGGTGCATCGAGGCCTTCGCCGAGGCGCGGAACCCGTTCTCGATCATCACCCGCGGCCCGCTGATCGTCCGCGACCTCGACGTGCTCGTCGAGGCGGCGCGCCGCGCCGAGGTGAGCGTCACGTTCTCGGTGCCGACGCTCGACGTGGAGGTCTGGCGCCGCACCGAGCCCGGGACGGCGCCGCCGCGGCAGCGCCTGCGCGCGCTCTCGCGCCTCGTCGAGGCAGGCGTGCGCGCCTCGGTCGGGATGGCGCCGATCCTGCCCGGGATCTCCGACCGGCCGGAGCAGCTGGCGGAGGTCGTGCGTGCCGCCCGCGACGCGGGCGCCTGCGGCGTCTGGGCGAACGTCCTCTTCCTGCGGCCGGGAACGCGAGAGCATTTCCTCGAGAACCTCGCGCGGGACTGGCCGGAGGAGCTCGCGCGCTACGAGGAGCTCTACGCCGGCCGCGCGTACCTACCCGCCGCCGAGACGAAGCCGGTGCGGGCCCGCGTAGCCGAACTGGCGAAGGGCTACGGCATCCGCGACCGCCGCCGCGTTCGCTTGGAGCCCGAGCCGCCGGTGGTAGCCGAGCAGCTGGCGCTGGCTCTGTAATTCGGGCCGGCCGCCCCGAAGCGGCCGGGAGAGCCGGGAGCAGGGGTGGTTGCCCGAGCGGCGTGCCGCCCAGGCAACCACGGGGTCTCGAGATACGGCTATTGGACCGACCAGCACCAGACCCAGCTCTGCGCGTACGCGGCGTTGTTCTGCGCGCCCCAGCGGTAGTAATTCGCACCCACGTTCACGGCGTGCGAATTCGTCTGGTAGTCGGTACCCCACTGCACGTTCGTTCCGTCCTGCTTCTGCACGTAATAGGTGAAGTATTCGATGACCGCAGGCGAATACGAGAAGTAGTTGTAGTACTGGAAGTTCCCCCACGCGAAGACGCCCTGGCCGACAGCTCCGCTCGCCGGGACGCGCGCACACGGAGACAGCGCCGTCATGGGCATGAACGCGAGGACGCGGTGTCCGCGTGCCCGTACCGGTCCCCGCGCGCTACAGCTGACTGACGCCGCCGCGGCCTGGGCCGGGTGTGCCGCGATGTAGCCGCACGTCCACACGCCGTGCGGTGGACCTGAAGCCCTCGCCTGCTTCGTCGCCGCAGTTGCCGATGCCACCACGACGAGGGCGATCAATGCAACGAATCCGAGTGCTGACGCTGCGAAACGACGGGACATCCTCGCCTCCTTCTGCATTTGGCTCCAATGCCGTCCGGCCTAGATCGACCAGACGATGATTCGTACGGTTCGGCCTGTGCAAATCACCTCCGCCTTGCCGACGGCCTTCCGCAGAGGAACGTCGTCGGCCCGCCGATCGAGCGTGAGGGCGAGCCCGACTACGCCTTTGACCGTGACGTGAGTCCAGCGTTCGTGGTAGCGATGCCGCAGTCGTACGTAGGTTCCGAGCGTGGAGCGATCGTGCGCCGCAGTGCCCAGGCGACGCGACGCCGACGTCGGCCCGACGACCGAGAACCATTGGAATGCCGGCTTCCTCGCCACCATCCGATCGACGGCCGCGACGTTTCCGGCGTTGAACGCCGAGACCAGCGAGTGGACGAGCCGGGCCGATCGCGCAGCAGTGCAGCCGGACGCGGTTCCCCGGCCTGCCGCCGGCACCGCCGAAGCGCTCGCCGCAATCGCCAGCGTCGCGCAGGTCGCGCCCGCGATGCCCCGACGACTCAGCACGATCCGAGATATCCGCGGCAGATGCAGTATCCGGGTGGGTAGCCGCAATCCCCGGGGAAGCTGGGAAGCTGCCAGTCGCAGCACTTGTACTGGTTGTGGCTGACGCACTTTCCCCAGCACTGGACGCCGGTCGGGCAGCCGAAGAAACCGGCTGTGCAGCCCGAGCTCGTGCACTGGGTTCCCGAGCACGACGGACACATCGCGTAGCCGAAGCACCCCGGAAGAGGGCACGTGGCGGACGCTCGCGCAGGAAACCAGAAGGTCGCCGCAGCCGTCGTGAGCGCGCCGCCGATCCCTGCTAGGAGCCGACGCCGTCCTAGACGGACATGATCAAGCTCGATATCGCTGACGATCATCGTCCCACCTCCGCTAAGTTCTCGCCAAACATCTCCCAGAATTGTTGGAGCTTTTCGATGCTCTCGAGATCGGTCCCGTAGGAAGCCCCGACGACGTAGCCGTCTCGCTGGACGATCGCGACAGGGACGTGGTCGATCTCGAAAGCGCGAACGAGCTCGCTCGTCGCCTCCTCGGTCAGCGTGGCCGAGCACGACCCGACGACGAGCGGGCTTCCATCGGGGCCGTCGGGCTCCGGAACGACGCCCACGACCACCTGGCGTCGAAGAAGTCCGACCTCGGCCAGCAGGTCGTGACACAGATGACACGACGCCGATCCGAGCAGGATCAAAGCGTCCTCCTCGACGCGGGGAATCTCCTCGAGCACGCGCTCGGGCAGCAGTCGCCCCATGTCGATCACGAATGGATGCGGCTCGTCTGTGTAGCCGCCGAGAGCCAGCTTCACGTCGGTGATTCGCCGGAGGAGGCCCGCAACGCCGACGGACAACGCGGCGCACCCGACGGCAAGGATCGCGAATCCGACTTCCAACATCTCGCGCCCTCTACACCCAGGCCATTGCGACCGTGCTCGAGCCCGCGGCCGTGTTCGTGATACAGAGCGCCTGGATCGACGCTCCCTTCTTGACGACTCGACCTACCGGCCCTGAGTCGACCCAGCCGGCGCCTCGACGAGTCCGAGTGGCCGATTCCGCGTCGATGAGGTAGCGATTGCCGTTGACGACGAGGTGCTTGTCGTCATGCGCCTGGACGCGTCCTTCGACCTCGGTGTAGAGAGCCGTGATCGTCGTCGATCCTGCCGCGCCATCCTCGATCAGCACGCGATCTCCGGCGTGCAGCCGCCGCAAGCTCTGGATCGTTCCCTCGTACTGCGCTCCAGCGTCGGCCCGCGCGACGCCGACCGCGCCGTCGATTCGAACAAGCACGCCGATTCGAGACCCGGACGCCGCGGACGCCGTTGCGAGCGCGTCGCGTCCGAGCCAGGCGCTTGCCGACCCGGCGGCGATCGCGCCGCCTGCCAGCCGCACGAACCTCCTCCGATTGAGCCGTTCGGCCTGCATTTCTCCTCCTTTCCCGATCAACATCTCACCCCCGCGCCACCGATTCGTTCGGCCCTCCGGTTGCCTTCAATGCATCACGAGGCTCAGTCCGGCCACCAACGCGACCGTGGTCGCGCCCGCGAACGAGAGGTCCGCCGCAAAGGCGGCACGGCGCTTGAACGCGCCCGCTCGCGGAAGGAAGTCTCGCGCCGAGCGAATCGAAGGTATCGCCACGAGGCTCGAGACACCGAGCCTCGTGACGCCGTACGCCGCTCCCGCTGCAATCCCTAACCCGGGGCTCCCGCCCGCGAACACCAGGACCGGCAGCGTCCACCACAGCCAGAAGCCGATCCGGCTGAGGAACCCTGCTCCCAGGACGAGGCCGTTCCAGAGAGCGACGTTGAGATTCTCTCGCTCGAGCCACGCGATCTGGGTCTCCGTGTCGAGCTGCCACGGCCGATCTCGCCGGTAGCGCGCGACTGCGAGGGATGCGCAGGCCATCACCACGATCAGCCCTCGCGATAGAGCGGCAAAGCTCCCGCTCGCCAGTCCGACCGTCGCCATGACCGTCGCGCCCGAAAGTCCCGCCGCAGCGGTGATGACCATCAGGGCGGCGATTAGTGACGGCGTTCGCCCGTTCCCGCGGGCGCGCGTGACCATAACGGCCACGTTCGGCCCTCATGGCAGCCCCTGTTGCAGGATCCCGATTGACACGGCGACGACGAGAGCACTAGCTGCCACCGGCGCCCCGAGAAGCGCCGCGACGAAGCCGGCGACGGTTCCGATGCCGAGGGAGACGCTTGCGCTTCGAGCCTGACGCCCCTGGAGCGGCGCAATCGCGATCACGCGCGCGCGCCTTTCACTGCGTGTGACGCGGCGGGAACGAGCGGCCGCGCGATCTCGAGGAGGTCGGCTGACCCTCGGAGGTATCCCTTTGACACGATCAGCCCGTTGCGGACGGCGATCGCGAGCGGCGTCGCTCGAATCGCGAAGGCGGAGACGAGCTGGTCGCCGAGATCGGCCGAGAGTGGGGCGATGTGCGCAGGGAGCTTGGAGAACACCTCCGGGGAGATCGGAGCGTCGGTACCGTCCCGATCCCTGACGAGCACGGCGCGCGCGACGAACGGCTGCATCAGCTCGACGTTCTCCAGGTCGGACACCACTTCGTGGCAGGCGGGGCAGTCTTCGGAGACGAAGAGGTAGACGGCGTCTGGGGACCGGATCACGGTCGGGACGAGCGTCCCCACCTCGGGGCCGTCGACGGCTTGGACACCGGACTTGCGCACACGCGCCTCGAGCAACGACACCTCTCGCCAAAGACTGAGGACGACGATTCCGAGGAGGACGAGGACGACGGCGAGGACGATTGCCACCGTCACGGGCTCTTCGCCTCCTGGAAGGGATTCGTCGCGCTTATCGTGGAAAGCAGGTACAGCAACGCGAGCAGCGCGGCGACCGCCGCGATCGCATCGATCTGCGTCATGGCGCTGAGACCTGGCGTCTTCGCCAAGGCGACCCAGGAGAGCGAGCCGACGCTCAGCGCGAGCAGTGCAATGGCGCGCGTGAGCGTCCAGACGCTGATCGGTCGCTGCTCATGCGAGCCGAAGCATGCGCAGCTGAACCGCTCGTGACGGAGCAGCGCGCGCGAGAGCCAGAAGACGAACACCGCGAAGAGGAGAGCCGGGACCACGTACGCCCAGGGCGTCAGTGGAAACGCGAGGAGAGAGAGGCCGGCGCCCGCCTCGACGAATCCGGCCGCCCGGCCTGACGCCGGACGAACGCGCTCGAGCACACCGAACCGGACGAGCGCGACACTCGCGGGAAACGGCCGACGGAGCTTCTGCTCGCCCGCCCAGACGAGTGCGGCGGCTGGAACGCCGCCCAACAAGGCGACGATCTCCGAGCCGCTCAACCCGCCCCTGACGCTGGGCTCACTGCCTCGCGTTGGATCGCGACCATCGCCGACGCGAGCGGGGGTACGACACGCATCGGCCACCCAGCAAGGCTCACGGATGCCCTCATCGCCTGCCCGAGCGAGTTTACATCACTTCGTTTCCATCTACCACTCCGCTTAACACTCAATATTGAGAAAGTAGAACAGAGTCTGACCTCAGGTTTCATCGGTCAAGCCGGTGCGAGGCCGCCCGGCGCGAAGGGCCGTCGTCCATGCAAAGCGCAATACCGCCCAGGGTCTCGGACCGGCCGGAGCAGTTGGCGGAGGTCGTGCGTGCCGCCCGCGATGCGGACGCCTGCGGCGTCTGCCGAGCCCGAGCAGCTCGCTCTCGCTGTCTAAAGGAGTCATGATGCGCGCGTGGAGGTTTCGCGCTACCGGCCTCTGTCGGATGTCTGGGCGAATGTGCTTGCCGCGCTCATCTGTATCGCGTTGGCTGCAGCGCTCGACGGATCGGACTGGGTCTGGGCCACCGAAGCCGGGAGCGGCTTCGCGCTCGCGTGCCTCTTCGACCTGTTGATCCGGCGGAAGCCACTGCCCGCGAAGCTCGCGGATGCACCGCCGCTGCCGGTCGGGACTCTCGACGTCTCGGACTCCGGTCGCGACGTCTTCACCCTTTCGGTGTCCGCGCTCGTCGGGTTCGTCGGGGCGGCCGCCGCCGCCGTTGTGCTGTTCCATTACGACACTGCCGCAGTGCTTTGGCTCATGGGCGGGGTTGCGGCGGGCTCGGCTGTCAGATCCGTGAGAGACAGCCGCATGCTCGCGCGTTGGGAGGAATGCAACGGGCGCGTCTTCATCGAGCGCAGACGGGGCACCCCGAGCTGGTACGTCGAGGATCCGGCTGCCGCTCCGCTCGACGCCTCGTGACCTCCGATCCGCACCTGGAAAGGGTCACGCCCTACTCCCCGATCGGAAGACGGGCGGCCGTCGCCGAGGTGGTGGCGGCGCTCGCGGGGTTCGTCGCGGCGCTCGTGCTCATGCCGGGGCTCTGGCCCGTGCTGACCGCGCTCTTCGTCGGTTGCTCTGCCGCGGCCGCTCTCTTCCAGTACGTCTCCTGGCGGCGACGGCTCCGCCGGCAGCTCACGGCGACGCCGCCTCCGCCGCCAGACGTCGTCGAGGTACGCCGCAGTCGCCGTCGCAGCACGATGGTCAGGCGCATGCTCCTGGCGCCGGCAGTCCTGCTTGGCGCAGCGTGGCTCACCGCCGCGGTCGAGCACACTCCCTTTGCGTGGGGCCTCGTCGCCGCCGGCGACACTGGTCGGAACGGGCTTCGCCGCGGACATCGTCGAGCTTGCGGCCATCCGCAGGTGGGAGCGCCGAAACGGCCGCATCCTGACGTCGCTGCTGCTCGGCGAGGGCGAGGTCTTCTACGTCGAGCGCGGCGCGCATGCAGCCTGACAGCGAGTACGCAGCGGTCGTCGTCGGCGTTCGTGGCACCGCGCTTCGCGAGACTGAGATCGGGGTTGCCTTGTCGCTCTGCCTGCTCCTCGTCCTCGCAGCGAGTCACCCGAACTGGAAAGGAATGGGGATCTACACGGCGTTGGCCGCCGCCGTCTACACCGGCGCTCGTGCCGCGTCGAAGTTTCGGAGCCGGCTCGACGACGCCGTATCGCTTCCGACGGAGGCCGTCGAGACGCTCGGGCGGCCCAAGCGGCCGCCGCTCGGCCGGAAGTGGGCCTTGGCTCTCGGGGCGATACTCATCGCTGCGATCGGAGCCTTCTTCGCCCTTGGCTTCGCGGCGAGGTGGGAGCGCCGCCACGGCCGGGCGCGCCTCTTTCGGCCGCTCGTGCGAGCCGAGAAAGGCGAAGAGATGCTCTACGTCGCCGACCGGCCGGGTGCCGGCGGCATAGCGGCGGCCGAACCCCGCCGTACAATCGGCGCGGGTGACCACCGGCGGCGACATCACCTGCCTCATCGTCGACGACCATGAGGTGGTGCGCGAGGGGCTGCGCCTCTCGCTCTCGCGGGCGCCGCACATCCGCGTCATCGGCGAGGCGGCGGACGGCGCCAGCGCTGTCGCGCTCGCCGAGCGACGCCGGCCGGACGTTGTGATCATGGACGTCCGCATGCCCGGCATGGACGGGCTCGAGGCGACCAAGCAGCTGAACGAGAAGCTGCCGGAGACCGCCGTCCTCATCTTCACGGCCTACAGCGAGCGCTCGCTGCTCGGGCGCGGGCTCGAGTCGGGCGCGAAGGGCTACATCCTCAAGGAGGCGCCGCACCAGACGCTCCTGCGCGCGATCGAGAAGGTCGCGGCCGGCGAGGGCTACGTCGACCCGGCCCTCATGCCCGCCTTCCTGACCGGCCGCGAGAAGGACGAGATGCTGACCTCGCGCGAGCGCGAGATCCTCCAGCTCCTCGCCGACGGCATGTCCAACGCCGACGTGGCCGGGAAGCTCTTCATCAGCCAGGAGACGGTGAAGAGCCACGTCCGTCACATCCTCGCCAAGCTCGAGGCGGACACCCGCACGCATGCGGTCGCGATCGCCCTTCGCGAAGCCATAATCGACTGAGGCGTGCCAGAACCCAACTTCCTCGAGCTCCTCGTGGAGTCGATGGGTGCCATCTCTGCGACGCCGAGCGACCAGGTGCTGGAGCGGGCGCGGGTCGAGGCAGAGCGACTCTTCGGCGCGCGGGCCGCACTCGCCGACGAGCCCGTGCCCGAGACGGCCTCCAACGGCCACCGGCTCGAGGTCCCGCTGCGGGCGCACGACCGCGAGCTCGGCGTGCTGCGGCTCGAGCGCGAGCGGCCGTTCCAGCGGGTCGACGTCGCGCGCGCGACCGTGCTCGCCGACTTCGCCGTCCGCGCGAGCGAGAACGCGCACCTCCTGGCCGAGCAGGCGCGGCTCTCCGAGCAGCTCATCACCGCCGAGCAGGACGAGCGGCGGCGGCTCGCGAACGAGCTCCACGACGGGGCCGTGCAGTCGCTGTCCGGGATCGCGCTGATGCTCGACGCCGTCGGCGCCGCGATCGACGAGGGGCGGCTCGAGGAAGCGAAGAGCATCACCGCGAACGCGCTCGCCCGCCACCGCGAGACGATCCGCTCCCTCCGCGACCTCTCCTTCAGCCTCGAGCCGGTCGTCCTTCGCGACCAGGGCTTCAGCCCCGCGCTGAGCGCGCTCGCCGAGAGCGTGGCCCTTGCGAACAGGCTCCAGATCGACGTGGACGTCGACGCCGCAGATGCCCTGTCCGAGAAGGCCCAGGCCGGCGTGTACCAGATCATCCGCGAGGCGCTGAACCAGGCCGTCCGGCGCGGGCCGCCGAAGCGGATCACGATCCGCGTCGAACGCACCGCCGACGGCGGGTTCGACACGTCCGTCTCGGACGACGCCCCGGGCGAGCGGCGCCGCCGGAGCTTCGACGTGATCGCCGAGCGGGCGCGCACGCTCAACGGGCGACTCTCGATCGACCAGGGCACAGACGGCGGCACGACCGTCCACGTGCTCCTGCCGCCGTACACCGAGCGCCGTTAACATCGCCCGCGTGTCGAACGGGCGCTACCTGCTCTTCGTCTGGAAGCCGAGCGGCTACGAGATCCGTGAGGGCGAGGGTGAGCTTCCCTCCGTCGGCTCGGAGGTCGAGGCGGACGGCCAGACGATGCGCGTGACGAAGGTCGGCGCGTCGCCGCTTCCCGGCGACGACCGGCCTTGCGCCTACCTACAGGGCTAAGGCGCCCACCCCGGGCTCATCGCGAGCCCGCGTCCAGCGCGCTCTCGGCCGCGATCCGGCCGAGGACGAGGGCGGCGGCGAGGCCGCTCGCATAGCCGCCGGTCGAGATCCCACCGACGTCGGCGCCTGCGGCGAACAGGCCCGGGACGACCTGCGCCCGCTCGTCCACCCGTAGCCCGCCGATCGTGTGCGTGATCCCGGGCTTCACGCGGACGGCGACCTTCGCGCCCGGCGGCGCCGGGAACGGCAGCTCGCCCGGCTCGACGGCGGTCGGCGCGAGCGCGACCATCTCGGCCACGGTACGCCCGCGCACACGCTCCTCGAGGGCGCGCTCCTCGAGGACGTACCAGGCGCGGGCGCCCGGCTGGCGCGCGGTCGCCTGGACGAGGTCGGTCTCCGACCACGAGACCTCGCGGCCGGCGAAGAACTCCTCGCCGCCCTCGTTGTACACGCGCGCGAAGCGGCCGTACAGCTGAGCGAGCGGGACGAACCGCGCCTCGTCGAACGGCGCGTCGGGCATGTTCCGGCCGTAGAACTCGTCCATTCCGGCCGTCGTCTGCGCGCCGCGCGCGAGCCCGAGTCGGAGGCCGTCTCCCGCGCTCCAGCGATTCGCGCGCAGGCGGAGCGGCGCGGCCGGCTGCACGTACCGCTCGACGAGCTCCGGCGAGCCCTGGAACCCGCCGGTCGCGAGCACGAGCGACTCGTCCACCTCCACAGGAAGAGCCTCACCGAGCCGGATCTCTCCAGCCGCCCGCACGAGCGCTTCGGTGAGCCCACGCGGGTCGAAGCGCTTGCCGACCGTCCGCGGGTTGCCCGTCTCGTGCTCGGTCACCGGCGCGCCGAGCGACTCGAGCCAAGCAATGCCGTCGTCGAGCCCCTCGAAGACGAGCTGCTGGAGGGCCGGATCGCCGCCGGGACACTCGGTGCGGAAGTCCTCGAAGGTGCGGTACCGCCAGACGACGCAGCTCGAGAGGAGCATCGACCCGCCGGGCCGGTCGCCCTTCTCGTAGACCACCGGCGAGCCGCCGAGCTCGCGCGCGCGGACGGCCGCGACCAAACCGGCCATGCCCGCGCCGGCGACGATCAAGGCACCGCTTGCGGTGCCGCCCTCAGGACGCACGGGCTTCGCCCGGGCGTCCGTCTGAAACGACCGGTCGACCCGACGAGGTCATCGCATGCGCGTTAAGTCAGCGAGAAGGTCGGCTTGTGCTCGACGTACTCGACGCGGACGCGCTCGGGCCCCCACAGGAAGACCGCGTACGTGTTCGCGGCGTCGACGACGTTGTCGATCTCGATGCCGGTCTCGCGCGCCTCCTCGATGTGGTCGTCGGCGGAGTCGACGAGCACGGCGAGGTGGTTCAGGAGCGGCCGTTCGGGATCGCCGGGCTCGCCCTCGAGGAACTCGACGTAGGCGCCGCCTACCTCGACGCGCGGCGCGCCCGACGGCCCGGGCTCCGCGGGCTCAAAGCCGAGCCGCTCGTACTCCTCCGCCGTCTCGCGCGGATTCGCGGAGTAGAGCGCGGTGTGGTCGAGGTCGTAGTCGACGTCGGTCGGCGCCTCGACGAGGCCGACGCGCAAGCCTTCGCGCGTGTCGAAGTACGCCTCGCCGGAGCGTGGGCGCTCGATCGGAAGCTCCTCGGGAAGCTGCTCGAGCGCGGCCTTGAGATCGTTCACGCGGAGCGCCACGTGCGCGAAGGCGCCGCGCTCGCGCGGCCCCTCGGCGGTGAAGAGCGTCAGCTTGCCGCGGCGGGCGTCGGAGCCGACGAGCGTGAAAGCGTCGGTGCGGTCGATGACGTGCATGCCGGCGTTCTCGGTGAGGAAGGCGGCGATCGGGTCGCGGTCGGCGACCCAGAAGGCGACGTGGTCCAGCGTCTTCGGTTGCATGGGGTTGTTCAACGACCTCCGGGAGGGCCGCTATTCCAGCGGCGGGTTCTGGACATCGTGCTCGTCGGCGTATTTCTGCGTGAGCTCATTGACGACGTCCATACCCTTCCCGTAGGCGTAATTAATCTCGACGAACGGCTCCCACTTGTCGGGAAGCGCGTCCTCGGGGAAGATCGCCTCGACCGGGCACTCGGGCTCGCAGGCCCCGCAGTCGATGCACTCCTCCGGGTCGATGACGAGGATCCGGTCGGCCTCGTGGATGCAGTCGACCGGGCAGACGTCGACGCAGGAGCGGTCTTTGATGTCGATGCAGGGCTCGGCGATGATGTAGGTCACGGCGGTCTACTCTAGCGACGCCAAGAGCTCCCCGACGAGGTCCCTTCCCCGCTCCACGAGCGCGGATTTGACGACCACCTGGTCGAAGCCGGCGGTCTTCGCCGCGCGCAGGCCGGCAGTGTCCGTGTGGTTCGTGAACCCGAGGATCGGCACGTCCGGATAGGCGTCCGCAACCTCCTCCGGCTCGATCCGCGCGATGTCGCAGATCACGAGCTCGGGCGTGCCGACGCCGTCGGTCGTCATCAGGTGATGCTCGGGGAGAAGCGCTTCCAGCTTGCCGCGGAAGAAGAGGTCGACGCCTGCCAGCAGGATCGTCGCCACGGGGGCAGCGTAACGCCGCGCGCAGGCATATCTCAACCCTTTTGTTAGCCTCGCCACATGGCCGATCGGTACGTGACCGTGGCCCGTGTGGAGGACGTGCCCCCGGGTTCGGTGCGGATGGTGCAGGCAGGCGAGGAGGAGATCGCGCTCGCCCACGTCGACGGCGAGTTCTACGCGACGCAGGGCCATTGCATCCACCTCCAGGGGCCGCTCGGCGAAGGCCGGGTGGACGACCACGTCCTGACGTGCCCGTGGCACGGCTGGCAGTACGACCTCCGCACCGGCGAGAACGAGTTCGACCGCGCGATCCGGCTCCAGACGTACGAGGTGCGCATCGAGGACGGCAACGTCCAGATCGCACTTTGAGGAGGGGCTGGAGCTAGTTCGCCGCGGCGAGTTCTTCGCCGCGCACGAGGAGCTCGAGCTGGCGTGGCGCGCGGCGTCGCCGGAGGAGCGCGACTTCTACCAGGGGCTCGTCCACGTCGCGGTCGCGTGGTACCAGGCCGGCCGCGGGAACCGGGTCGGCTGCGAGCGCCAGCTCGAGAAGGCGGCGCGGCGCCTCGGCCCGTACGCACCGCAGCACGAAGGCGTCGATGTCGCGTCGGTACTGGAGCAGGTGCGCGCGGCCGCCGCCATCGTCCGCGGAGGCTCGCTCGACCTCCCGCCGCCTCGGCTCTAGCCCGAGAGGCCAACCGCCTGGAGCGCGCGGTTGACGCCGACGCGGAGCCACCAGAAGCGGTCGAAGAAGAGGAGCAGGCCGAGCGCGACGAGCGTCGCGCCGCTCACCACCTGGATCGTCCCGTAACGGTCCCGGAGCCACCGGAAGGCACCCATCGCGCGGCTGAAGGCGATCCCCGTGACGAGGAACGGCACAGCGAGCCCGGCCGAGTAGGCGAGCAGGAGCACCGAGCCCTGCGCGACCGTGCTCGTATTCGATGCGAGCGCGAGCGTCGAGGCCAGCACCGGCCCGATGCACGGCGCCGCGCAGACGCCGAAGGCGCCGCCGAGGAGCACGTTCGAGCGGCTTCGGCGCGCTCCGCTCAAGAGGCCCGGCGCGACGAGGCGCTCCGGCCACGGGAGCAGCCCCATGAAGGCGAAGCCGAAGACGACGACGACGAAGCCCGCGATCTCCTCCTGCGAGCGCGGCGGGAGGAGCCCGCCGGCGGCCGCGACACCGGTTCCGAGCGCGACGAAGACAGCCGTGAACCCGAGGACGAAGGGGATGCTGGCCACGACGACGCGCCGGGAGACGCCGCGCTCCCCCAGCCGGCCGGCGTCCACCGCGGACACGGCCGAGAGGTAGCCGGGCACGAGCGGGAGCACGCAGGGCGCGAGGAACGACACGAGCCCTGCGGCGAAGGCGACTGGGATCCGGCCGACCACGGTCTTACTCGTCGAAGCGCCGCAGCTCTTCGTCGAGCCGCCGCTCGAGCTGCGGGTCGAGCGGCCCGGCGGCGGCGAGCGCCGGCTCGGGCTCGCGGCTCCTCGTCCAGCGCCAGGCCGCGAAGCCGACCGCGACGGCGCCCGCGAGGAGGCCACCGATCG
>Ga0207665_10002203_pt1 | contig 13154 bp, 15 predicted proteins | sample LARL112metaG_FD_184351 | JGI IMG/M metagenome (GOLD analysis project Ga0207665, IMG submission 184351) | Corn, switchgrass and miscanthus rhizosphere microbial communities from Kellogg Biological Station, Michigan, USA - LAR L11-2 metaG... | ecosystem: Host-associated > Plants > Roots >...
CGCACGAAGGTCGGCCCGGGCTTTCAGCTGCTGCTGCCCCTCAAGGGATCGGGTGCCGGCGCGCAGCCCCTGCCCGCCGTGTTCCGTCCCCCGGTGCGGAGCGCGCCGCGCAGGGGCGGATTGGTGCACATCGTGAGGAAAGGCGAAACGCTCTACGGAATTTCGCGGCGCTACCGCGTCAGCACCGACAGCCTGCTCCGTTGGAACCACGTCGGCGTCCTCACTACCGGCCAGAGGCTCATCATCTATCGCGCGCCCGCGAAGGCGCGCAAACCCGTCAATCCAGTCAAAGTCTCGGCCGCTCAGCCGAAGCAAAACGTCGTCGCGTCCCCCCTTCCGGCAGGACAGCAATAGACAGCTTTGCAGGACCGGGTGCCGCAGGGTCGCCAGTGCGCGCCTCACCCCGCTGTTTTCATATGTAAAATCTCCATTCCCGTCCTCAGGCTGTACCCCGCGCGGCCGAGCTTGCGATATAACATTGACTAGGTAGAGTAAGCTGCAACGTCTATACGCGATCCTGACCCCGGTGGTTCACCCTATGAATTCGGCTGCTTCCTCGCGCACTCGTGGCTTCACCCTGCTGGAGCTGCTGGTGGTCGTCGTCATCATCGGGCTCCTGGTCGGATACGTGGCGCCGCGCTATTTCGGCCAGGTCGGAAAGTCGGAAGTCACCACGGCCAAGGCCCAGATAGACGCGCTCGAGAAGGCGCTCGACCAGTACCGTCTGGACACGGGCCACTATCCGACGACGGAGCTGGGACTCGCCGCGCTGGTCAACCGCCCGGCGAACGAGCCCAAGTGGAACGGCCCGTACCTGCGCAAGGACGTGCCGCTCGATCCCTGGGGCAAGGCCTACGTGTACAAACAACCCGGCGAGCGCAGCGACTACGACATCCTCTCCTTCGGCAAGGACGGCCAGCCGGGGGGAACCGGCGAAAACGCCGACATCACCAACCACTAGAGCGGTACCGGACGATGCGCTTCGAGCTCAAGGCGGTCAGCCCGGATGGGCGGGTCGAGTCGCTAGCCCTGCACGGACTCGACCAGGCGAGCGCGATCCGGCAGGCCGAGAGCCGCGGCTACACCGTGCTCGGGGTGCGCGCCCGCGCCGGCTTCGCCGCGCCGTGGCGCGGCGGACAGGCGCGCTTCCCGCTCGTGCTGTTCAGCCAGGAGTTGCTCGTCCTGCTCAAGGCGGGACTTCCCTTGGTCGAATCCATCGAAACGCTCGGCGAGCGCGAGCGCCGCGGTGAATTCCGCGCCTTGCTCGCGAGCGTAGCCTCGATCCTGCGCGAGGGAAATTCCCTTTCTTCGGCGCTCCAGCAGTTTCCGCTGGCTTTTCCGCCCCTTTACGTCTCCACCGTGCAGGCGAGCGAAAAGACGAGCGACCTCGCCCCGGCGCTCGGGCGCTACGTCGCCTACCAGAACCAGCTCGAAGCGATCCGCAAACGCCTGGTCAACGCGGCCATCTATCCGGCGCTCCTCATCGGCGTGGGGGGCTTGGTGAGCCTGTTCCTGCTGCTCTACGTGGTGCCGCGCTTCAGCCGCATCTACGAGGAGCGCAACGTCGATCTCCCGATCTTCTCGAAGCTGCTGCTCTCGTGGGGCCAGCTGGTGGAGGGCCACGGGGCTCTGGTGATCGGCATCCTTGCCGGCCTGGTGATCGCGGCGGTGTACGCGCTGCGGAACGCCGAAGTCAAGGCCCGGATCGGGAACTTGCTGTGGAAACTACCCGCGATCGGCGAGCGCCTGAAGCTGTACCAGCTTGCGCGTTTCTACCGCACCATCGGCATGCTCCTCAAGGGCGGCACGCCGCTCCCGACCGCGCTCCGGATGGGCGCGGAGCTGCTGCATCCTTTGTTGCGCGCGCGACTGGCGATGGCGAGCCGGGCGGTCAACGAAGGCCGTCCCGTCTCCGAAGCGATGGAAGCCAACGACCTCACCACGATCATCGCCGTGCGAATGCTGGCGGTCGGCGAGAAAAGCGGCAACATGGGCGAAATGATGGAGCAGATCGCCGCATTTCACGACGAAGAAATCTCGCGCTGGGTCGACTGGTTCGCGCGGCTGTTCGAACCCCTCCTGATGGCGGCGATCGGCCTGGTGATCGGCGCGATCGTCGTTCTCATGTACATGCCGATCTTCGAGCTTGCCGGGAGCCTGAAGTGAGTCTCGCCGAGGCGAAGCAGATCAGCTCGCTCGAAATCGAGGAGGCCCGCTCCGCGGCGACCGCCGCGCGGCGGCGGCTCGTCGAAGTCCTCGAGGCGAAGCTCGGCCTGGACCCGGACGCGTTCGTAGCGCGGCTCGGCGCGACGCTCAAGATGCAGGTCGTGCGCATGGAGGAGCTGCGCGGCGCGGCGCCCGCCTTCGACGTGCTGCCCTTCAGCGAGGGCTCCCAGCGCGGCTGCGCTCTGGTGCGCGGCGAGTCCGGTGCGCTGTGGCTCGTGACCGACGATCCCTTCTCCGGAGAGCAGCAGGCCTGGGCGGAGGAACGCATTCCCCAGGAGTTCTCCTGGCGCCTGGTGCACCGCGGCGACCTGGTGGCGTTTCTCGCAAGTCACGAGGAGACCCTGCGCGCGCTCGACGCGGTGCGCGCGGGGGCCACCGTCGTGAGCGAAGAGACGCGTGGCATCGAGGATCTCTCGCTCAAGGCGATCAGCGAGGAATCGAGCGAGGTCGTGCGGCTGGTGCGCTCGACTCTGCGCGACGCGCTGATGATAGGCGCGAGCGACATTCACATGGAAACGATCGCCGCGGGGCTGGTGATCAAGTTCCGCATCGACGGCATCCTCTCGCAGATCAAGTTCATCCAGGACACCAAGCAGGCTGAGCAGGCCATCTCCCGCGTGAAGGTTCTCGCCGAGCTCGACATCACCGAGCGGCGCGTTCCCCAGGACGGACGCTTCAAGGCGCTCGACCGCGGGCGCGCGGTCGATTTCCGCGTCTCGATCATGCCCAACATCTACGGCGAGGATGCGGTGCTGCGGGTGCTCGACAAGCAGTCGCTCTACGAGAGCACAAAGCAGCAGCTCTCCCTGGACAGCCTCGGGTTCGAGACGGACGACATCCGGGCGCTGCGGCGCCTGTCGCACGAGCCCTACGGGATGCTGCTCGTCACCGGGCCCACCGGCAGCGGCAAGACCACCACGCTCTACGCCGCCATCACGGAGATCAACAACGGCCAGGACAAGATCGTCACCATCGAGGACCCGGTGGAATACCAGCTCGCGGGCGTGCTGCAGATCCCGGTCAACGAGAAAAAGGGGCTCACGTTCGCGCGGGGGCTGCGCTCCATCCTGCGGCACGATCCCGACAAGATCATGGTGGGCGAGATACGCGACCCGGAGACGGCGAACATCGCCGTGCAATCCGCGCTCACGGGGCACCTGGTTTTCACCACCGTCCACGCGAACAACGTATTCGACGTGATCGGCCGCTTCATGCACATGAACGTCGACCTGTTCAGCTTCGTCTCCGCACTGAATGCGATCCTGGCGCAGCGTCTGGTGCGCCTGGTCTGCCCGCACTGCGGCGAGGACTGCCGGCCCGATGCGGCCCTGCTCAAGGAATCCGGCCTCACCGAGGCGCAGGCGGCCTCGTTCCGCTTCCGCACCGGGCGCGGCTGCCGCGAGTGCCGCGGCTCCGGCTACAAGGGACGCAAGGCGATCGCCGAACTGATGATCCTCAACGACGAGCTGCGCGAGCTGATTACCGGCCGCGCCCCGGTGCGCCAGTTGAAGGAAGCCGCCCGGACGAGCGGCACCCGCTTCCTGCGCGATGCCGCGCTCGCGGCCGTGAAGAACGGCGAATCCACCTTGGAAGAGATCAACCGTGTTACGTTTATCTAGCGACCGCATCCTGATCGCGCTCGCCCCCGAATCGCTTGCGGTCCTGCGGGTTTCGGGCGGGGCTCGGCCCCGCGTGAGCGAAAAGCGCACGATCGCGTGCGACCCGGCTCCCGGCGCGGCGCCCTGGCAGGGTGCCGCGGCGGCCCTGGAGGAGCTCGCCTCGGAAACGAGGGACGCGAATGCGGCGGTGACCGTCGTGCTCTCCAACCACTTCGCGCGCTTTATCCTCGTTCCCTGGAGCGAGGGCCTGGGAAACGCCGAGGAAGAGACCGCTTTTGTCCGGTATTGTTTTGCCAAGGTCCACGGCGAGCGAAGCAAGGACTGGGACCTGCGGCTGAACCCGACCCCGAGCGGCTCGGCGCGGATCGCGAGCGCCGTCGACTCGTCACTCGTGCAGGCCGTGCGCGCCGCGTTTCCCGCGGCCGCCAGGGCGAGGCTCGTGTCGGTCCAGCCCTATCTGATGTCGGCCTTCAACCGCTGGCGCAAGGACATCAAGGGTGAGCGGGTGTGGTTTCTGCTGGTCGAGCCGCAGCGCGCCTGCCTCGCCCGCCTCGAAGGCGGGCGGTGGTCGGCGGTGCGCAACACCCGGGGAAACTTCGACGAGCCGGGCGAATGGGCCGGGCTGCTCGATCGCGAGCGGCATCGGGTCGGCGGTGACGAGGCGTCCGAAGGCGTCTACGTCCACGCGCCCCGGAACGGGAATGCGCTCTCGGTCGAAGGCAAGGGGTGGACCTTCAGGAGTCTTGCGCTCGCCCCGGCGGAGGGCCTGGCTCCCGCGGAGTCGGAGCCGTTCGCCATGGCGCTCTGCGCACTATGAGCCCGCATCGAATCGAGCTCGATTACGTCGCCGCCCCGCGCCGTCCGCAGTGGATAGGCGTGTCGCTGCTGATCCTCGCGCTCGCGCTCTCGGGCGACATGGTTCTACGCTATCGCAACGCCCTGAACGAGCTCGCCGCAGTCGATGCGGCGCAGGGCCTGCTCAGCTCCAACCGGCGGCCGCCGCGCACGCTGTCCAAGGAACGGCTCGACGAGGAAGCGAAGATCATCGACGCGGCGGTGCGGCAGCTCAGCATTCCGTGGGCGCAGATGATCGAGGCGGTGGAGGCGGCCTCGAGCAACGAAGTGACCGTGCTGCAGCTGCAGCCGGAAACCCAGCAGCGCAGTCTGCGCCTGACGGCCGAGGCGAAAAACCGGGAGGCCATGCTCAGGTACATTCGCCGACTCGGCGAGACCCGGGTCCTTTCCGGAGTACATCTGGTCAATCACCACGTCCAGGTCGAAGATCCCTCGCGCCCGATCCAGTTCGGCGTGCAGGCGGCCTTCAGGAACAACCGGTGAAGCGCGCCCAGAAATGGCTGCACGCGCTGGGGCCGGCCGGAGTCCTCGGCGTCGGGGTCCTCATTTTCTGCGTCCCGTTTTATTTGTCGGCGGTCAGTCCGGCCGAGCGCGAGCTGCAGGCGCAGCGCTCGGTCGCCGAGCGGCTGCGCTCGCGCACTCCTTTCCAGCCCGTTGCCAGCGAAGGCCGCGCGGAGGAGCTGCGCCGCTTCTACGGCCTGTTTCCCCCGCTGGAGAAACTTCCGGACGAGCTCGAGCGCGTGTACGCTCTCGCGCGCTCCGCTAAACTCGAATTGCTGCAGGGCGAATACCGCCTCGAGAAACCTCCTTTCGGAATTGCGTTCTACCGCATCACCCTGCCCATCCGCGGCACTTATCCGCAGATCCGGCAATTCGTCGCGGCCACGCTCAAGACCATGCCGATTGCGTCGCTTGATGCGCTGCGCTTCGAGCGCAAAAAAGCGGGCGATCCTCAACTCGAAGCCCAGTTGCGTATGACCATCTATTTCCGTCCCGCCAACGAAGGCGAAACCCCATGAAACCCTCCAAAACCCTTTATGCAGCGCTCACCTTGTCGCTCGTCGCAGCCTGCGCCAACCCTCTGATGAACGACACGCGAGCGCTGCTGAACGAAGGCCGCACGGAAGAGGCTCTCGCGGCGTTCGAAAAAGCGACGCGGGAAAATCCTCAGAACCACGCCTACCGCTCGGAGTATTTCCGCCTGCGCGAGTTCGCCGTCGGGCAGTGGCTCGTCCAGGCGGAGTCCCTGAGGACTGCCGCGCAGCTCGAGGCGGCCGAAGAGCTCTACCGCCGCGTGCTCAAGTACGATGCGGCCAACGAGCGGGCGACCCAGGGCCTCGCGCAAGTCGAGCTCGACAGGCGTCATCGGGGGCTGGTGGCCGAAGCGGACAAGCTCGTGAAAGCGGAAAAATACCGCGACGCGCGCGAGCTGCTCGCGACGGTGCTCGCGGAGAACCCGATTCAGCGCGAGGCGCGCCAGCTGCAGCGGCTGATCGAGGAGAAGACGACCAAGCCCGCGGTCGCCCTCCTCCAGCTGAGGAGCTCGGTAACCAAGCCCATCTCCCTGGAGCTGAAGGACGTGCCCTTGCGCACCGTGTTCGACGTGATCGCGCGCGCGGCGAACCTCAACTTCCTGTTCGACAAGGACGTGCGCGCCGACCAGAGGACTACGATCGTCGTGCGCGACGCGCAGGTCGAGGACGTCATCAAGCTGATCCTCGCTACCAACCAGCTCGAGCAGAAAGTCTTGAACGAGACCACTGCGCTCATCTATCCGAACACGCCTCAGAAGCTGCGCGAGTACCAGGATCTCGTCGTCAAGAGCTTCTACATCGCCAACGCGGACGTGAGGCAGACCGCGAACCTGATTCGCACCATCCTCAAGACGCGCGACATCTTCATCGACGAGAAGCTGAACCTCCTGGTGATGAAGGATACGCCGAACGCCATTCGCCTCGCGGAAAAGCTGATCGCGGCTCAGGACGTCGCCGAGCCGGAGGTGATGCTCGAAGTCGAGGTGCTGGAAATCGGCTACAACCGGCTGATGGAGCTGGGCATTCGTTTCCCGGGCTCGGCGGCGGTGAGCCTCGTCGGCGGCGCCGCCACGTCCGGGGCCGCCGGAACGCCCGGCACGCTCACCCTGCCCGAGCTGCGCTCGCGCGACCAGAACCTCGTGCGCCTCACCTTCACCGATCCGCTCTTTCTCTTCTCGCTCAGGCAGACCGACAGCCGGACCAACCTGCTCGCCAACCCCCGCATTCGCGTGAAGAACAAGGAAAAAGCGAAGATCCACATCGGCGACCGCGTCCCCGTGATCACCACGACTGCCGCGGTAGCAGGGGGCTTCGTTTCCCAAAGCGTGAGCTACCTCGACGTGGGTCTGCAGCTGGAGGTCGAGCCGCTGATCTATCTCGAGGACGACGTCGGCATCAAGGTCGGACTCGAGGTCAGCAACATCACCAACACCATCCCCCAACCCGGCGGGGGCCTCGTCTACCAGATCGGCACGCGCAAGACCAGCACGGTGTTGCGCCTGCGGGACGGCGAAACCCAGATCCTCGCCGGCCTCATCAACGACCAGGATCAGCGCAACGCCAGCCGCGTTCCGGGCCTGGGCGACTTCCCGGTGCTGGGTCGGCTGTTCTCGTCCACGAGCGACACCATCGCCAAGACCGAGATCGTGCTCCTCATCACCCCGAGGCTGATGCGGACGATCGTGCGGCCCGACGCGCGCACCACCGAGTTTGCCGCAGGCACCGAAGCCTCATCGAGCGGCGGCCCGCTCGGGGCGGCCTCCTCGCCGTCCTCATTCGCCCCGATCCAGGCCCAGCCCGGGCCCACGCCGTCGCCCGCCCCTGCGGCGCTCCCCGGCGCCGCGCCGCCGGGAGGTACGATCGTGCCTTTCGGCGGCGTGCAGCCGCAGTAGCGGAGGGTCCGCATCCTATGGCCGGCTGTCGCGTTTCGGGAGTAGGCAACCGCCGGGGCTTTACCCTCATCGAGCTCGTCATCACCGTGGCGATCGTCGCGCTGCTCGCATCGGTCGCGCTGCCCGTCAGCGAACTCGCCGTGCAGCGCACGAAAGAGCAGGAGCTGCGCCGCACGCTGCGCCAAATCCGCGAGGCGATCGACTTCTACAAACAGGCTTCGGACGAAGGCCGAATCCAGAAGTCGGTCGGCGACTCGGGCTATCCCAAGAAACTCGAGGACCTCGCCGAGGGCGTCGACGACCAGAAAAGCCCGAAGAAGGTGAAGATCTACTTCCTGCGCCGCATCCCGCGCGATCCCTTGAACGCCGATCCCACGCTTTCCGCGGCGGCCACCTGGGGAAAGCGCAGCTACGCGAGCCCGCCCGACGATCCCAGTGAAGGCGACGATGTGTTCGACGTCTTCTCGCTCGCGCAGGGAAAGGGCATCAACGGCCAGCCCTATCGGAATTGGTGAAGCGGTGCGGCCCCGTTCCGGATTCACGTTGATCGAGCTGCTGGTGGTGATGGCGATCATCGCCCTTCTGCTCTCGCTCGCCATCCCCCGGTATTTCGGCAGCCTCGAGAGGTCCAAAGAAGCCGTGCTGCGGGAAGATCTCTTTCAGCTGCGCGACGCGATCGGAAAATACTACGGCGACAAGGGCAAGTACCCCGAGTCCCTCGACGCGCTCGCTTCGGAAAAATACCTGCGCAAGGTGCCCGTCGATCCCATCACCGAGAGCACCGCGACCTGGGTGATCGTCGCTCCGGAGGACCCGCAGAAAGGCGGCGTGTACGACGTGAAGAGCGGCGCGCAGGGCAAGGCCAGCGACGGAAGCGTCTACGCCGAGTGGTGATCGTGAACCCGCGCGAACGAGGCTTCACCTACCTGACGGTCCTGTTCGCGATCGCCTTCATGGGCTTGGGCCTCGCCCTCACCGGAGAGGTCTGGCGTACCGCGCTCGCGCGGGACCGGGAAACGGAGCTGCTCTATGCGGGCAACCAGTACCGGCGCGCGATCGAGAGATACTACCTCAGCGGGCCGAGGCAGTTTCCCAGGGCGCTCGAGGACCTGCTGAAAGACCCGCGCAAGCCAGGCACCGAGCGCTACCTGAGAAAGCTCTACTTCGACCCGCTGACCGGAAAAAGCGACTGGGGGCTGGTAAAGGCGCCGGACGGCGGAATCATGGGCGTTTACAGCCTTTCGGAGGACAGTCCCAAAAAAGTCGCCAATTTCACCTTCGCGAACAGGGAATTCGAAGGCGCGTCGAAATATTCGGACTGGAAGTTTCTCTACAACCCGGCGACCCAGCAGGTGCCCATCCCGCAGCAGCTCCCCGCGCCCGATCCCGGCAACCCGAATATCCAGAACGCGCCGGTCCCGCAGAGCGCGAAATAGCCCGCCCGGGCAGCGTCAAATCGGGTGCAGCCCCAGCGTCAGACCCAGCGGCACGAACACGATGGCGAAGGCGTTGCCGATCAGCACGAGCGAGGCGACGCGGTCCGGCTCTTGGCTGTAGCGCTCGGCGAGTAGATAATTGAGGGCCGCCGGCGGCAGGCTCGCGAAGAGCATGAGCTGCGCAAATTGCTCGGACGGCAGGCGCAGAACGAATTGCGCCATGTAGGCTCCCACCATCCCGGCCACCGGGCAGACCACCGCACCCAGCACGCCCACTTGCCAGCCGCGCTTCGACAGATCGGTGAGGCGCACTCCGAGAGCGAACAGCATCATGGGCAGCGTGGCGTCGCCGAGCATCTTTAGGCCCGTCATCATTGCAGAGGGCACTCTCCAGGCGAAGCCGCTGAAGAGGAGCCCCAGCACGCTCGCGATGATCATCGGCGAAGTCGCGAGCGCCTTCCACTCGGCGTGGCGGCTGACGATGCGGCTCCCGAGAGTGAACTGCAGGAGGGTGCTCGCCACCAGCAGCAGCACCATCGACGCAAGGCCGGGGCGGCCGAATGCGAGCACCGCGAGGGGCAGGCCCATGTTGCCGCAGTTGTTGAACATCATCGGCGGCACGAAGGTGCGGGGGCTCACGCGCGCGAGGAGCGCGATCGGCCAGGCGATCAGCCCCGAGACGAGGATCACCGCCACGCCGCCCGCGACGAAAGCGGCGTTGCCCCCGAGCTGGAAGTCCTCGCCCGCGAGCGAAGTGAAGACGAGAAGCGGGCCCAGCACGTGGAGCGACACGTGATTGAACGATTTCAGGTCGGGCTGGTTGCGGCGCCCGTAGCCGTAGCCGATCGCGACGATCAGGAAGACGGGTCCTATGACGGAAACGATGCGTTCGAGGACGAGCACGGGCGGTCGTCAGCTGTTCGCGCTCATTTCGACTGCCGCGTGATGATCTCGGCGTAGAGTTTCTCCCACTTCGCGCTCTCGTCCAGCATCACCGCGGGATCGACGAATTTCAGCCGCGTTCTTGCGGCGCCGGGATCGGTCTTGCGGTTGGTCGGCACGTAATTCCCCTGGACCAGGATCTCCTGCCCCTCGCCCAGCATGAAATCGTAGAAAAGCACCGCGGCGTGCGGGTGCGCCGGCTTCCTCGAGAGCGCGACGCCGTTGACCCGCGCGATCGCGGGCTGAATCGCATACCAGTCCACCGGCGCGCCCCTCCGCTTCAGCTTCTCCGCGTTGTGGTTGTAGACGGTGAGCGCGAATGGCACTTCGCCCGAGGCGACCAAACCGGCGAGCAGCGTATGCCCGCGGCGCACCGAGAGCCCGTTCCGCGCGACGATGCCGCGGAAAAGCCTCAGGCCCTTGTCTTCGCCGATTTCCGTGATCACCATCGCGAACCAGTCGACGTCCTCGGCCTCGATGCCGAGGCGCCCTTTCCACTTCGGATCGAGAAAGTCCTCGTAGGACTTGGGCAGCTCGTCCTTCTTCACCAGGTTCGTGTTGTAGGCGTGGACGAACATGTTGAGGCGCGTCCCGATCCATTCGCGGTGCGGCCTGATCGCGTCGGGAAGGAGATCCGGGAAATGCGGCGAACCGGCCTTCTGCAGCAGCTTCTCGCGGTGCAACGACTCGAGTTCCGGACCGTTCGTCTCGACGACGTCGAAGTCGAAGCGGCCGGCCCGCGCCTCGGTGACGATGCGCTGCACCACTTTTTCCGAGCCCGCGCGCCAGAACTTCAGCTTCACCCCGTACTTCTTGTCGAACGCGGCGGCGAGCGCATTGAGATCCTCGAGCACGAGCGACGAGTAGAGGTTGATCTCGTGTTCGGTCCGCGCGCCTTTGACGAGCCGCTGTTCGCGATCGCCTCCCGCGTACAGCGCGAGCGCCGCGACGTCGGCGGGCTGCGCGCGCAAGGCCTCGGGCGCGGCGAGCGCGCAGGCCACGACGAGCGGGAAGAGCGCTGCGCGCGTCATTTTCCGACTCAGCCCGCGGCGTCCGCAGTCAGCCCAGCCGCCTGAATCCCCGAAACGCAGGCCTCCTCGTCTTCTTCGCCCGTTCCCCCGCTCGCCCCCGCCGCGCCGAGGATCTCGCCTCCATCGTTCTTGATCAGGACGCCGCCCGTCTGCGGCAGGAATTTCCCCTTGGCCGTCGCAGCGAGGGTCACGAAGAAATTGGGATTGTCCTTGGCGCGCTTGAGAAGGGCGCGGCTCGAGACGCCCATCGCGACCGACGCCCATGCCTTTCCGAGCGCCACGTCGAAGCGGAACATGCTCGCCCCGTCCTCGCGCTGCGCGGCCTTGACGTGGCCGGCCTCGTCGAGCACGACCACCGCGAGCGGCTTGATTTTCATGGCCCGCGCGCGCTCGAGGGCTTTTTCGATGACGGTATTGGCCTGCTTCAGGGTGAGATTCGGCATGGTTCCTCCGAGCGGGATTCATCAAAATGTAAGCTTCGCGGCATTATAAATGCGCCCGGGAGGCAGCTTGGATACAATCGCTCCTTCCGGCTCTCCCTCGGATGGAGGTTCCATGGCAGCAAGAACAGCAAGAAAAAAAAGCACCGCGCGCGCCCGGTTCAGGCTCATGAGCCCCGACATCCGGCCGAACGGCCCGATCGCGATGGAGCAGGTGTTCAACGGCTTCGGCTGCTCCGGCGAGAACATCTCGCCCGCGCTCGGCTGGTCGGGCGCGCCCGAGGGCACGAAGAGCCTCGCGCTGCTGGTGCACGATCCGGACGCCCCGACCGGCGGCGCTGGCTGGTGGCACTGGCTCGTCATCAACATTCCTGCGGGCACTACCCAGCTCAGAAAGGATGCGGGCAAGGGCGACGGCTCCAACTTGCCTTCGGGCTGCGTGCACATCAACACCGATTTCGGCGGCCCGGGGTGGGGCGGGCCCTGTCCGCCGGCGGGCGACAGGCCGCACCGCTACAACTTCACCCTGTACGCGCTGAAGGCGGACGGCCTCGACGTGAGCGGCGCGAGCGCCTCCCTCGCCGGATACATGATCAACGCCAATGCGATCGGCAAGGCGAAGCTCACCGGAAAATTCGGGCGGAAAAAGTAGGCAGACGCGATCATGCTGCGCAGATTGCTGCCTCTCGTTCTCGCCCTCGCGATGGCCGGCGCCTGGGCGCAGTCCTACCCCGCGAAACCGGTGCGCATCATCGTTCCGTTCGGCCCCGGCGGTCCCGACGCCCTCGCGCGCCTCCTCGGCGCGCAGCTCACCCAGCAGATGGGGCAGCCGTTCGTGGTCGAGAACAAGCCCGGCGCGAACGGCGTGATCGGGGCGGAGTTCGTCGCGAAGTCGGCGCCGGACGGTTATACGCTGATGGTGACCTCCTCGGGCTTCGTCACCGCCCCGAGCATGTACAAGAAGCTTCCCTACGATACCGAGCGCGACTTCGCGCCGGTCACCAATCTCGTGGAGAACGCCGGCATCTTCGTCGCTGTGAACCCGGGCGTTCCGGCGCGCACGCTGCAGGAGCTCATCGAGCTCGCGCGCAAGCCCGACAGCAGACTTTCCTACGGCTCGCCCGGGATCGGCAACACGCTGCACCTCGCAGGCGAGCTGTTCAACCACCGCGCCGGGACTCACCTGCTGCACATCCCCTACAAGGGGGCCGGCCCGGCGGTGGCGGCGGCGATCTCGGGCGAGACACAGGTAATGTTCTCGACTCCGCCGGCGATCCTCCAGCAATTGAAGAGCGGCAGGTTGCGCGCGCTCGCCTACACCGATGCGAGGCGCCACCCTCAGATGCCCGATGTTCCCACCGCCGCCGAGGCCGGCATGCCGAGCTTCCAGCACCACGGGGGCTGGTTCGGCATGTTCGCGCCGGCGAACACTGCGCCTGAAATCCTCAACCGCCTGCACGCCGAAGTGCGCGCGGCCTTTGCCAATACCGCGTTCGGCGAGCGTCTGAAGACGCTCGGCTCCGAGCCGGTCGGAAACGCGCCGGCGGAGTTCAGGCGGTTCGTGAGCACGGAGATACGCAAGTACGCCGAGATGGTGCGCGTGGCGAACATCCAGCCCGAGTAAGCCCCGGACGCGGCCGCAGGACCCGCCCGCTTGCAGCATGCTGCCCGCCTTGCTA
>Ga0207665_10002204_pt1 | contig 13152 bp, 17 predicted proteins | sample LARL112metaG_FD_184351 | JGI IMG/M metagenome (GOLD analysis project Ga0207665, IMG submission 184351) | Corn, switchgrass and miscanthus rhizosphere microbial communities from Kellogg Biological Station, Michigan, USA - LAR L11-2 metaG... | ecosystem: Host-associated > Plants > Roots >...
CCGTTACTACATCGGCGGGCTGCTTAAGCACGCGCCTTCCCTGCTGGCGTTCACCAACCCGACGGCGAACTCCTACCACCGGCTGGTGCCCGGTTTCGAGGCCCCTGTCAACCTCGTCTACTCGCAGCGCAATCGTTCGGCCTGCGCCCGGATCCCGATCACCGGCACCAACCCGAAGGCCAAGCGGGTGGAGTTCCGGGTTCCCGACCCGTCCTGCAACCCGTACCTCGCCTTCGCCGCGATGCTGATGGCGGGCCTGGACGGGATCAAGAACAAGATCGAGCCGCCAGAGCCGGTGGACAAGGACCTGTACGAGCTGCCGCCGGACGAGGCGGCCGCCATCCCGCAGGTACCAGGATCGCTGGACGTGGTGCTCGACACCCTGGAGGCCGACCACGCCTTCCTCACCGAGGGCGGCGTCTTCACCGAGGACCTGATCGAGACCTGGCTGGACTACAAGCGGACCGCCGAGCTCGACGAACTCCGGCTGCGCCCGCACCCGCACGAGTTCGAGCTCTACTACGACGTCTGACCGCTAGACGCCTCGCGACCCGCGCCGTTGCGCGACTGCCTCGCTGCTGTTCCGTCCCTGTTCCGGCCGGGCAGCGACAACGGCATCGACAGCGGCGCGGGTTGACTCACCGCCGCGTCCTGCCATCAGCTCGCCGAGTTTGTCGAGCAACGCGCGGAGGGTGTACCGGGTGATGACCGTCTCGCCATTCGGCTCGGGGATACGAGCCTGCCAGGTGCCGAACCCGCCGTCCCCTATGATCACGTCCGGATGTTCCTCGCGGAACCGGCCAAGACGTAGTACCTGGTCCGGCTCGTCCGGCGCGAGTCCCAGCGCCGGGCCTATCAGCCGGGCGCGGAAAGCGCTCATGGCACCTGCCCCGGAAAGGTGACGCCGGTAACCTGCCGCGCGCGGTGCCGATCGACGGCGAATAGCATCGCGCGGAGCACGACACCGTAGTCCCGGTGGAACCGGTGGCCGATGGCTGCGATCAGTTCCTCGGCGTTCCCAGCCGGGTGCTGCTCACGCCAATCAGCGACGGCGGCCCGGGCTCGTGCTAGTTCCGCAGGGTCGTCCCGGAATCTCATGACTGACCGCCTAGGTGACGGCCCAGGCTGACGCTGAATTCCGACGCCATTCTCACGGCGGATACCTCCCTCACCATCACGCAACTACGTGGTTACCATCAGCCAAGCTGAACGATGTGAGGTAGGTAAATGAGCTTGCGGAAACTTGCGAGGGAGTTAACTGAGGGCGTCGACCGCCTCTGTGATCAAGGCGCGTGCCTGCGTTCGGTAGACAGCTAGCTCCGCGAGCTTCTCAAAGGCGCGTACATACAGCGTGACCTCACTCGACGCTGTGACCGTTACCTGCGCTGACAGCAGTTCGACATGTACCCGCTCGTCGTCGAAGACAGTGAAGGTCTCCAGAGGCCACAGCGGCTTCCGGTGCGCCGTGAACGGGATCACGCCGAGGGAGATAGCAGGCAGTTCCGTTGCTTCTAGCAGGTAGCCGAGCTGGTCGGCCATGACGTCAGCAGTGCCGAGACGGTACCTGAGAACGGATTGCTCGATCAGCAGCCCGAAGCGGTGGTTGCTGGAGCGCAGCATCCGGTTCCGGCTCATCCGCGCCGCGACCGCTTCTTCCACGTCATCCGGGGTATCACGGAACGCGCCGATCGCCGATAGCAGCGCTCTCGCGTAACCGGGCGTCTGAAGGAATCCGGGAACGACGGCCGAGCAGTACGCCTTGAAGAACCGGGTGCGTTCGTACAGCGGGCGCCGGGACTCCTGTGCCCGGCGCAGGCCGACCGGATTGAGCCGGCGCCACTCGACGTACATCGAGTCGGCCGCCCGGGACGCCGCGATCAGGTCTGGAACCTCCCGGTCCGCGCCACAGACCCGGCACCACTGCAGGATGTCCGCCTCGCTCGGCGCCTGCTTGGCCGACTCGATCCGGCTCGTTTTCGCCTCATGCCAGCCCGCAGCCACTGATAGTGCCCGCGCGGTCAGTCCTGCGTCGAGGCGGATGTCGCGCAGCTGCTCGGCGAGCTGCTGCCTCGCGCGCTGGACGCTGGATGACGGTGAGATGGCCACGGCGACAGTCCTGGGTAGGGATTCGCGAGATTCAGGTCGGCCGGTACTCGGCATGCGGGACCGATCGGTCCCAGACGGCTTCGAAGGCCGTCGAGCACATCCGGGCTACTGCCGTGTCTGCGGCCAGTTCGTCCTCCAGGATGTGACCGTCGCCGGAAAAGTAGGAGAACCGGATGAGCCTGTCATCGAACAGCCAGAAGTCGTTACCAGGCAGGCACAGGTCTGAGGCCCGGCGCCGCGGGAGCCAGCGCACTTCCTCCCCGGCCGAGATGTTCACCTCTTCGGTAATTGCGTGCTCGAAGCGGATGTAGTCCGTGAGCGGCTCGGAAACGACCCGGGCGCGGCGGAACCGCACTCCTCTGGCCGTGTGGGCCTGGACAAGCTGGGACCACGCGGGATTGGCCGGGTGCGGCAGGGGCTTGCCCGCCAGCCAGTCAAGGAAGCGCTGGTCGTCAGGTGTGTACGCGTCCCGCATCTCGAGGTGAACCGCTGAGCTGACGGTCGCGGCGATTAGCTCGCTGAACGGTGGCACCGTGCCCATTGAAGGCCTCCAGGATGGTTTCCCGCATCCGCGCCGGGAGCCTGACCACGGATTCGTTTCCTGCGACCGGGCTGTGCCGGCTCACTTCGGCCAGTGTCGCTGGGTCGGTGACGATCCAGCCCTGGAACAGCAGGTCCCCGGTGTCCTCTTCGACGAACACGGCCGGGCAGTGGTCGCTGTCCGTCTCCGGGTCGATCGCGATGAAGATCAGTGCCATGACCGGTCCTCCATGGCTAGTAGTTGCGCCAACTTGCGCGATAGATGTATAGAGCCTCGTCCAATGCCACACCCGTCGTCAAGGTCTGATCTCGACCTCCTGCGTCGGGCAAGTGCAGGGGTCATGTCATGTGGCCTGCCTACTCGGTGCGTAGGCTCACTTGATGTGCGACACTTTGGCTTCGCTTGATGTGCGACAGTCCCTGGGGTTTGTGTGCGGTGGATGCCTGCCCGGGGCTGCTGTAGTCAGGCGTCGACCGCACGTGACCGGATAAACGCCAGGACGCGCGGAAACCTGTGGCAGAACTCGCCTCCGCCCCAGGAGTCGACGAGCCCGCCAGCTCGCTCCATCGCGTCCCACAACGGCTCCGCCGAACGAACCAGGTCCTCTGCAGTCGCCGCATCGACGTCAAGCACGCCGCACACCGCCGCGATAACCTCGCGGCGGGAGGCTGCGGGCATGACGTCAAGTGAGTCCCGGTCCATGGCCGGACGCTATACCTTCCCCGCTGCATCGACCCGGCCGCGGATCAGTCGTAGTTAGGGGCTTTGTGCCGCCGGATATCGCGGCGGCTGGTGCGCGGCGCGGTAATGGTGATGCCGGGCTCGACGGCGATCTGGCAGGTGCCGGGTCCGGCGCTGACCTGGACGGTCTTTCTCGCGTGGACCAGTCCGGCCTGGATCTTCTGGCCGCCGGTCATGGCCGGTCCGCGGACGGAGACCCGCCGGGCGACGATGAGAGGTTCGGGCGGGCGGGGCGGCTGGGCGGTGCCGGGCCGGGCGCCGCGCAGCCGGGGCCGGGCCCCGGGCGGGACGGGCAGGCGAGAGTGCGGGCCAGGACCCCGCCGGCCAGGACGTGGGCGACGGGACCCTCCAGCCGCAGTGTCACCCGCTGCCCGGCCAGCGGCAGCCCGGCGCTGACGATGCGGTCACCGAGGCTGACATTGCCCGACGCGTGCACGGTCCGGCCGGCCTCGATCACGTCCCCGGATGCGGGAGGCAGCGGCGGCGGCCCGGCCGGGCTGTGCCCTGCTGCGGCAAGGCGGGCCAGGTCGCGGGCGTCGAGCCGGGACGGCAGGGTCTTGATGCGGTGGCCGCCGAGCAGGACGCGGACCCGGGTGAGCCCGGCCCAGAACCGGACGGTGCGGCCGGTCAGCGCGGGCCCGAGCCAGATGTGCTGCCCGGCGATCCAGAGGTTGCCCGACGGAGGGACCAGCCGGTCCAGCTCCACGGCCCGGCCTTCCCTGTCGCTGCAGGCGTCCTGCCCGGGTTGGGCAGCCAGGCTAGCCGGGCTGGGAGCAGGGGCAGAGACCGAAGGCGGGCCCTGCCTGGTCAGCGCGGCAGGCACCCGCAGGCCGATTGCATCGGCAGCCGGTGCGAACCGTGCCGCGGGATAGGCCATGTTCAGGGCCTGGTGCGGGCGCCTGGTGTTGTAGTCGTCGCGCCAGGCGTCCACCGCGGCCTGGGCGTCCTCGATATCTGCGAACGGCGCGTGGACGTTGAGCAGCTCCAGCTGCAGTATCTGGTGCAGTCTTTCGATCTTGCCGGTCGTCGTGGGTGATGTAGCCCGTTGTCAGGCCACTCGATCGCGACATAGCTTGGCTGCATGGACGTACGGGCACACGAGGACGTCGCCGCAGCGGCAGCCGCGCATACCGAGCTCGGCCAAGCGTACGACGGCGCCGTGGCCGAGGGACTGGTCGAGAGGATCAGCTCGGAGATCGACAAGCAAGTGGACGCAAGGCTGGCACAGCGGGGCATCCACCCCAGCATGACCGCATGGACGAACCTGGCCATGGGCCTGGGCTCAATCGGGCTCGGAATCGGCGCAACGGCCGTGACGCTGCAGTCGTGGCCGTCCAGCGAAGTCGCGCCCAGGGCAGTACTCGATGTGGGCTCATTCCGGGCATCCCTGCTGACAAGCACCAGCTCGGTGAGTACCGCCCAGGTGATCCTTATAGCGCTGATCTGGGTCGTCATTGCGGTCGTCAACGTCGCCTACGCCCGCCGCCATCGAGGTCGGCCCTAAGCGGTACAACCACGCCACGACTAGCCCGAAGCGAGCTAACTGGCGCCCTGCCTGCTGCTAGCCAGACCGGACAACTTCACGATCTTCGAAAGTACTTCGGAGAGCTTCGGCCCTCAGTTCACTACCCGCAAGTTACTCGCCAGTTCGGAGTGGCGGGCACCGGAACGCGGGCGTCCGGCAGGTCCGGGCATGCCGACCCCTGTTCCGTCTCTGTTCCGCCAGAGCTCGGAAGATGGCAGAAGATAACCATCACTAACGATCGATTTCGCAGCAGTTCAGGGTGATAATTACGAACATACATCCTGGCCGAAGACGTATACGTCTGACAACTTCACCATCTTCGAGGGGCCGTCGCTACGCAGTGGAAGCCTGGCTAGTTGCCGCTTAAGTGTCAGCGGCAGCACAGCCGGGGCACATCAACCCTGCGAAGTGCCCGAAACCGACGAGAACCACTGAGATCTCAGCCGCAGGTCAGAAGTACATGAACCCTGCCTCGCCGAGGTCACGAACATGCCCGCACGAGACCGGCCTGCAGACCGGCTCCATCAGCCCATCCTGGACAAGATCCATCTACGGTGTTGGAGGTGGCAGTTAGCCGATCTCCATGCCATCTGCACGCGTTCTGCATCGCTCCTGCACACACGCGAGTTGCGGTGCTGTGACAAGGGCCAAGGCTGGCAGGGGGGAATCTGTGGCGTCGACGGCATGGCCTGGCTGCGGTAGGCCGGTGCGTTCCTCCTGAAGAGTAAATCCGCCCGGGCGTTAGCCGTCACCGTGAGTAGCGTCCGCGGAGTGACCTCGGCTGGGTCAAGACGGCTTCCAGACGGGAGCAATGGCCTGACGAGGTGATCAGGAGGGGAACAGATGACGATGCAGACGAAGTCGCTGTATGACCGGCTCGGCGGTGGCGACGCGATCAACGCGCTAACGGAATCATGGGTGGCCCGTGTCGGGGGCGATGACCGGGCCAACGGCAAGTTCGCACGGACCGACATCGACCGGCTCAAGAAGGAGCTTGTCGACCAGCTGTGCGAGGCGACCGGTGGTCCGTGCACGTACACCGGCCGGAGCATGCTGGAGACGCACGACGGGATGAAGGTCACGGCCGGTGAGTTCGATGTCGTCATGCAGCATCTGGACGCGGCTCTCGACGAGCTCAATGTCCCGAAGACAGAGCAGGACGAGCTGGTCGACCTGCTGAGGCCGATGCGCGCTGACATCGTCGAGGTCGAGTCGCCGGAAACGGGAACGCCGCTTCCTGATAGCTACCGGGCCGCGCCCCCTCTGAGCTGATCAGTGCGGCTTTCCGCACGAGGGTGCTCGCCACGGTCAGCTGCTCATCCTGCGGTCGCATGCCGTTGAGATGACGCAACCGGACGCTTTAGCGCGCCGGAGACGACGGCCAGAGCGACGGCGACGGCCGCGAGCTGGTCTGCGGCCAGGACGGTGACGACGCTGACGATCTGGCTCGCCGTGTGCGCACTCACGATGCTGGCGGCCCTGGCTGATGCCGCCTGCTCGGCCGCCACCGCGAACTCGGCCGGGTTCGGGTGGTCGCCGCCCTCCCTGCCTACGGGGATTGTGACGTCGTAGCGGCGGAGCAGTTTCCGGTATCTGACCTTTCCGGTCCGACTATGCCATTGACGATTAAGCGTCAACCACGCGCCACGGCAGCAGCAAACGGCAGCAACCGCATCGTCCTCAGCTGCCTGCGATCATCCGGCATCACCGCTCTAACCTGCCGGAATGACCTCTATCGACCTTCCTGCCGCTATATGGCATCGAGAGGATCGGTTAGCGTCCTTCAGATCCACTAGCTCCAAGGGGACCGCGTGCCGACGATCGCCTGGATCGGCTTCAACAACTTCACCCGGTCGCCCCCTAAGCCGAGATCTGCGTGAGCGTTCTAGCCTGAGTGGATGGACTACCCGCCGCCGTCGAACAGCTCCGGGCAACCAGACCTGACCCTGGCCATTGGGCGCGCGGGGACAGGAAGGCCGGTAAAGCGGAGGCTTACCGAGGTCGAGGTACTGTACACCGACCGCGAGTGGCACCCAGCGACGGTGCTTGGCTGGTACCACCTGGACGTTGCTCACGAGCAGTTGCGCACCGGGCTCTTGGTCTTTTGGCTTATACACCTGCGGCTGGAGAGCGGCGAAGACTTGTGGTTCGAGTACGTCAAGCTGAACATCCGACCGCGGTAGGGGTACAGCAGAGAAGTACAGCAACCGAAGCGCCCAGCACCGACCTAATACGACTCGCAAAGGCCCCGTGACCTGCACCAACGACCAGTATTGATCTCCATGCAGCTCGTTCATGTCGAACGGAGCGCTGACGCCCCTGGGCTTTCGCTACCGGATACCTGTCATGCCAGCCGAGGACCCCTGAACTACTGAAGGTTGACGCTGACACTTAAACGTCGACAGGGCTGGAAGCCGATTCAGATCCGGCTTATGGTCCTTACAACCTTTCCCAATAGACGACACCGGTCGCCTGGGATCGGTTCGTAGCCGGTGTTCTGCGGTATCAGCCAGGTGTGGCCGCTCGCGCGGAAGAAGGTTTTGACCGTTGCCTCTCCCTCGATCAGCGCCACCACGATGTCTCCGTTGTGCGCCTCGTCTTGCTGGCGAACTAGCGCCCAGTCACCGTCGGAGATATCCACCTTCTCCATAGAATCTCCTACCACCCTGACGGCGAAGAAGACTCCAGAACCGATCATCTCGCGAGGCAACCATATGGTGCCTACAGACTCTGGATTGGCCGTCACCGGGTCACCGGCCGCCATCCGCTCAAACATTGGCACGCCAACCGTGTTCTGTGAGCCAAAGTCCGCTGGGGCCTCTCCGGCCTCATCCCATCGTTCCTGAACCAGTCGCTGAGCTGGCAGTTTCTCTACGACCGTGCGTGGCATCCTGGCGCCGCGGGTCAAATACCCTTTCCGCTCCAGGATCGTCAGTTGATGGGAGACGGCCGAGGTAGACCTTAGACCGACCGCATCGGCGATCTCTCGCATGCTGGGACCATGGCCACGGCGCTTCGTCGACTTGCGGACGTAGGTAAGGATGTCCTGTTGCCGCTTGGTGAGCTTGCGGTTGCGGTCATCGCCGCTGGACGGCCGAGTGCTAGCGGTCATCTTGTCACTACCTTCCACTAGGAGACTGGAATTCGAGCACCCCGGCCTGCTCTCAGCAGAGTATCGAACTTGTAGTCGATTAGGAAGCGGTTGAATAGCTTCGCTTGCGGCACGTCCACAGCTACTCGTGTTCCGTCTCTGTTCCGGCAGACGCTGATCAGGAGCGCCAAACGATGCGAACCAATGCGCAGCGAAATCCCAGGTCAGCGGCATGGTTGCAGGTCTCGCGCCTGGTGCCAAAAGTTCGAGCTCTACTACGACGTCTGACCGCCTGACCGTTCGCGACTCGCGCCGTCATCCATGACTGCGCGACTCGCGCTGGTTCAGTCCCGGTGGTTCACGATGTTGATGACGTTGCCGTCGGGGGCGCGGACGAAGAACCGGCGCACGCCCCATGGCTCAGTCGTTATGGGCTTCACGATCTCGTAGCCGAGCGCCCGCGCCTCTTCATACGCAGCTTCGACATCGGGGGTGTGGACGGAAATGACCGAGTCTTCGGAGGCGGTCGCGTCGCGCGTGACGAGCTGGACCTTCGCCCCAGTATCGGGAGAGGTATAGCGGGCCACCCATCCCATGTTGAACTCCTCGGTACTGAGCCCGAGGTAGCCGGTGTAGAAGCTCTTGGCTGCGTCAACGTCGGCCACCCGGAGATTGGCCATGATGCGTATGGCGCGCATGCGATCCTCCTGCCTGCGACGATGTGCGTGCTGATCTCTGGCACCTGGTTCACTGCCTGTTGTTCCCCCCTGACGATGCCCTGGTTCCCGGCCGGGCCGCGGTGATGTGACAGGCTTCTCCGGAACCAGGACCGGGGGAACGGGGAACAACTGGGCATGGAGGAGTCAGACGGTGCCGTGATCGCCGACTCGCTGGAGACGCCGGGGGCCTTCGGCGCCATCTTCGACCGGCACGGATCGACACTCCTCCGTTTCCTGGCCCGCCGCGTCGACCCAGCCGAGGCCGAGGACCTGCTGGGGGACGTTTTCCGGATCGCCTTCGAGCGGCGGTCGGCCTTCGAGCAGGACCGGGCCTCGGCCCGGCCCTGGCTGTACGGCATCGCCGCCAACGTGGTGGCCAAGCACCACCGGAGCGAGGCCCGGAGGTTCCGGGCCATGGCCCGGGTCCCGGCCGGGCGGCCGATGGACGAGGATCCGGCGGAGCAGGCGGTGGCGGCAGCGGACGCCGGCGCCCGCTGGAACCGGGTCATGGACGCCATCGGGACACTTCCCGAGGCCGAGCGGCAGGTCCTCCTGCTCGTCGCCTGGGAGGAACTGAGCTACGAGGAGATAGCCTTGGCGCTCGGCATACCAGTGGGGACGGTGCGCTCCCGCCTCAGCCGGGGCCGGGCCCGGCTGGCTGCACTGACGCGGGCCAGGGACACCATCACCGATGTTCCCCTCACTTCGTGCGACCCTGGTGGTGAGAGATGACCGACGACCTCGAGCCCCTGCGCCGGTCGCGCCCCGACCGGCTGCTGCCGGACGATCCTCCCGATCCCGAGATCCTGGCCCGGGAGAAGGCCCGCCTCATGTCGGCCATCACCGGGCAGGACGGTGCGGTCGTGCATCGCCGCACCCCCGCAATTTACCCGCGCCTGGCCTACCGGGACGAGGTGGCGGCGCTGGACTTCCTGACCCGGGCGTTCGGCCTCGTCGAACGCCGGGAATCGCGGATGGAACACCCCGACGGCATGCTGGCCTGGCTGGAAATCGGAGACGGCGTGGTTATGATCGGCCGGGCCGGAGACGAGCGTCACGGCCTGCACAGCCCGCTGGACGTGGGCGCCTCCACGGCTCTGGTGAACGTGTACGTGGCCGACATCGACACCCACTATCGCCGGGCCGAGTCGGAGGGCGCCCGGATCGTCACGCCGCTTGAGGATATGTTCTGGGGCGACCGGCGCTACGAGGCCCTGGACCTGGAGGGGCACCGATGGCATTTCGCCGAGCGCGTGTCCGGGATCCGCGCCTAGCCGTTCCGGCGGCTGTGCAGCGTGGCCACCACCTTGCCCATGATCCGGCAGCCGTCGCCCAGGATCGGATCGTAGCTGGAGTTTTCCGGCATCAGCCAGACGTGGTTCTCGGTCCGCCGGAACGTCTTGACCACGGCTTCGTCCCCGAGCAGAGCGGCCACGATGTCACCGTTGACCGCATCGTATTGCTGGCGGATCACCAGGCAATCACCGTCGAAGATGTTCGCGCCGACCATGGAGTCACCCACCACCCGGACCGCGAACACAGGTCCGTGACCCACCATGTCCCGAGGCAGCCGGATGGTACCCACGGCTTCCGGATTGGCGTAAACCCCGAGTCCGGCCGCGACCGACTCGAACAACGGCATGCCGACCATGTTGTCCGAACCGAGGTCGGAAGGTATTCCGTCAAACTCGGGCGAGATGCTCCGCAGGTGCCGGGGTTTCGCCACGATCGTGCGCGGCATCCGGTCACGGCGGGTCAGGCATCCTTTCTCCTGCAACTGCTCGACCTGGTATTTCACGGCGGAGATGGCCTTCAGGCCGACCGCATCACCGATTTCCTTGAAGGTCGGGGAGACTCCGTGGCGTTCCGCGTACGCCCCGATGAAGTCCAGGATCTGCCGTTGCCGCTCGGAGAGCACTGGTCCGGACCCGTCATCGGCCCGCCGTCTGTCAGCCACCCGCCACCACCTCTATAAGGAAACAAGTTTCGCTTCTCATATGCTAGATTCAAATTTGATCGAACACAAGAGCGAGTAGCGAGGGAAGCCAACATCGGGCATGAGCGTCGGCGATGTTCAGGGCCAGCGCTTACAGGAACTGGCCGGCCGAGGTATCGGTGTCGTCGTTCCAGACCACGGCCACGATTTCGGCTGGGTCCAGCACGGCCCAGCCGGTCTCGCGCACTAGGCGGACCAGGCCGTCCTCCCGGACCTCCACGTCGGTAAGTTTCCCGTCCGGCCCGGTACCGAACCCGATCTGGCCGCTCCTGCTGACGACCATGAAAATCGTGCCGGACTTACCGATGAGGGGCCGGAGCAAGTTGCCGATCATCTCGCCGGTCATGAACCATCACCTCCAGATAGCGCTAAGAGCAGGATGCCCCGCGACGGCGGTTGCGGCCAAACGCCCAGGACCGGGGCCAGGCGGCGAACCGGGCGCGGACGTCGGCGATGCCTGGCTGAGAGAGGGTGAAAATTCTCGTTCCGCGGCTGCATCCGTAGGCTATGGGAAGCCCTCCTGGGCCAGCGGTACCGCCGTATGCGTGGCGCCGCCGCCTCGCGAGGAGGCTATCTGTTCGCAGCGGACGATCAAGGGGAGGGAGTGCACACTCCTCTCCACTTTTAACCTATAGCAGACCGGGGGGCTTGCGGCAAGACCCGGGTCGTGCCGCACAATGGCTGGCCGGGGCAAAAACCTACCGGAACAGGGGACGCGAGATGGCATTGCCGATGACCAGGCATGCGGTAGTGGAGGCCGGCCGGGTGGCCGGTCAGCGACCTCAGATTGGAACTGTTGACGTGAACCCGCTGACTACCAGCGCGTTTAACCTTCCCGACAACCTCTCCCCCAAGGCCGACCCGGCGCTGATCGCGCGCGACGAGAAGCACTTCGCGGCCATCGCGGATAGCCTCGAGCAGTCGATCGCCGAGCTCTCCGGTCGCCTCGAAGCCGAACGCATGGCACCCGGCGGCATCGGCCAGAAGGCGCTGGACCGGGACATGGAGGTCCACCGGCTTACCACGCGGCTGCGCACCCTGCGGCGCTTCGGCCTGGACCTCTGCCTCGGGCGCATCGTCAGCGCGGACAACTCCGAGCCCAGGTACATCGGACGACTCGGCCTCACGGACAGCGAGGGACGCCGGCTGCTGATCGACTGGCGCTCCCCCGCGGCCGAGCCGTTCTTCGGAGCGACCCACGCCAACCCGATGGGCCTGGCCAGCCGCCGCAGGTACCGCTGGACCCGCGGCCGGATCAGCGACTACTGGGACGAGGTGTTCACCCCGGACGGGCTGGAAGGGCACGCCGCGCTCGACGACCAGTCCGCCTTCATCGCCAGCCTGGGCAGCGACCGGTCGGACCGGATGCGAGACGTGCTCGGCACCATCCAAGCCGACCAGGACGCCATCATCCGCGCGGGATCACGCGGCGCCCTCGTCGTCGACGGCGGTCCGGGTACCGGGAAGACCGTCGTCGCTCTGCATCGCTCCGCCTACCTCCTCTACTCCGATCCTCGCCTCGGTCACCGCCGGGGTGGCGTGCTGTTCATCGGTCCGCATCAGCCCTACCTGGCCTACGTCTCCGACGTGCTCCCCAGCCTCGGAGAAGAGGGCGTGCAGATCTGCACCCTGCGGGACCTCGTCGCCGAGGGAGCCACGGCAGCGACCGAGGCGGACCCGGACGTGGCCCGGCTGAAATCGTCCGCGGATCTGGTGAAGGCGATCGAGGCGGCCGTCAGGTTCTACGAAAAGCCGCCCGCCAAACCGATGGCGGTCGAGACCGACTGGTCCGACATCTGGCTGAGCGCCGGCGATTGGGCCGAGGCGTTCGGAGCACCCGAAGCCGGTACGCCGCACAACGAGGCGCGCGGCCAGATACTGGAAGAGCTCGTCACGATCCTGGTGGATAAGCGCGACGACAACGTCCCGGCCGACGAGCTCCGCAAGTCGCTGCTGCAGAACCGGGAGCTGATCACGACCCTGAACCGGGCGTGGCCGCTGATTGAAGCGGATGACCTCGTCGGGGACCTGTGGTCGGTACCCGCCTACCTGCGGATGTGCGCTCCCTGGCTCAGCCCCGAAGAAATTCAGAAGCTTCAGCGCCCGGACGCCCAGGCCTGGACGGCGTCCGACCTGCCGCTCCTGGACGCAGCCCGGCAGCGGCTCGGCGACCCGCAGGCGACCCGGCGTCAGCGCCGTCACGACGCGGCTGTCGCCGCCGAGCGCGAGCAGATGACCCGGGTCGTCGACAACCTGATCGAGGCCGCGGACGACGAATACGGCGTCGGCCTGGTCACCATGCTGCGCGGCGAGGACTTCCGGGACGCCCTGATCAATGAGGCCGCGCTGCCCAGCATCGACCCGGACCTGCTGGCCGGCCCGTTCGCGCACATCGTCGTGGACGAGGCTCAGGAACTGACCGACGCGGAGTGG
>Ga0207665_10002206_pt1 | contig 13147 bp, 9 predicted proteins | sample LARL112metaG_FD_184351 | JGI IMG/M metagenome (GOLD analysis project Ga0207665, IMG submission 184351) | Corn, switchgrass and miscanthus rhizosphere microbial communities from Kellogg Biological Station, Michigan, USA - LAR L11-2 metaG... | ecosystem: Host-associated > Plants > Roots >...
GCGCGGCCGGCACCACGGCGCGGTCAGCCCGTTTCATGATCACGGTCAGTTCTGGGATGACGGTCAGTTCTGGCTGGCACTGGGCACAGGACGACCACGATCATGAAGTGGCCGCCGGGCCGGGCGCGGGGTCGCGGCGCGCCGCGCAGGCTTTCATGGCGCGGCCGAACGCACCGGCCCGGTCGCGGTAGTCGCGGAACTGGCCGAAGCTGGGCGCGGCCGGGGAGAGCAGCACCACGCCGTCCGGCTGGGCCCAGGCGAAGCCGCGGGCGACCGCGCTGTCCAGGTCCGGGCAGGCCGCCACCCCGACATCCGGCAGGTCCCGCGCCTCAATGGCGGCCTCGATGCGCGGCCCGCTGTCCGGCACGGTCAGCACCAGGGTGCGGGCCGGGCGGCCGGCCAGCCCCGCGGCCAGCGGGGCGTAGTCGATGCCGCGGTCCTGCCCGCCAGCGATCAGCGCGACCCGGCGGCCCGGGAAGGCGTCCAGCGCGGCCAGCGTGGGCAGTACGTTGGTGGACAGGCTGTCGTCCACGAAGGTGACCGCACCGACCGTGCCGATGATCTGGAGCCTGCTGCTGAGCTGCTCGAAGCCGGCGGCGGCGGCGCGCAGCGCGGCGTCGTCGCGGGCCTGCGGGACGCCCATCGCGGCCAGGCAGGCCCGGGCGATCAGCGCGTTGCGCCGGCTGTGCGTGCCCAGCAGGCCGAGCGGCTGCATCCAGTCCGCGGCCGGGTCGTCCGTGGCGTGCACCCACTGCACCCGCGGGCCGAGCAGGGCCACCCGCTCGCGCAGCAGGTCGCTGTCCCCGTTGGCCACGGTCAGCCCGGCCCCGGGCTGCGAGCACAGGGACAGTTTGTCCCGGTAGTAGTTGTCCACCCCGTGGTGCCAGGGCAGGTGGTCGGGGTGCAGTGCGGTCACCGCGACCACTGGCGGGGACCAGGCCAGGTCGGTGGCCTGGTAGCTGGACGTCTCGATCACCCAGTAGTCGTAGGCCACCCCGTCGTGCGCCGGGTCCCAGGGTGGCTGGCCGATGTTCCCGCCGGTCAGGCACTGGTAGCCGCAGCGGGTCAGCAGGTGCCCGGCGATCGCGGTGGTGCTGCTCTTGCCCTTGGTCCCGGTGATGCACAGCACCCGGTCCCGCCGGGCTTCGGCCAGCCACAGGCCGAGGCCGCCGGTGACCGGGATGCCGCGCGCTTCCAGTGAGCGCAGATCCGCGCGGTAGCGGCTGATGCCCGGCGACTTGACGATCACCTCGCAGTGGGCCAGCGCGGCCAGCCCGCCATCGCCGGTGGCCAGCACCGGCTGCCCGGCCACCCGGGCCGCGGGGGGCTGGTCGTCCACCAGCACCGGCGTCACGCCCAGCGTGGCCAGCTTGCCGAGGTTGGCCCGGCCTTCCACGCCGAGGCCCCATACCCCGACGGACCGGCCGCGCAGCTCAGACCAGGAGATCGTCGGGCGCATAAGCATCCGGGATGAAGTGCGTGCCGAGCGGGCGGAGCAGCGCGTCGGCCGTGGTGAACTCGCCGGGCAGGCCGTCGAGTTCACCGGCCAGCGCCTGGAGCAGCCTGGTCTGGGCCCGGTCCGGGCGCTGGGCGGCCAGCGCCGCGGCGGCCCGGCACTCGCTGACCTCGCCCACGCACTCGAACGGCTTGCGGTCGGCCGACGTGGCCAGCAGGGCCCGGAACCGCCCGGCCAGCTCGCCGTGGGTGTCCGGGCCGGCCAGCGGCTCCCGGCCGCCGAAGATCCGGTCCAGATCGGCGGCGGGCAGGTACGGCGCCAGGATCAGGTCGATGAAGCAGCACTTGTCGCACTCACCGCACCAGTGATCCAGCCGGAGCTGCGGGTTGGTGTAGAACGCGCGGTTACAGCTGCGGAAGCTGCCGTGGTACGCGGTGAGCTGGGCGAAGCGCTGGGCCACCCACAGCTCGCTGAACGGCCGCAGCTCGGAGAAGTAGCTGACCGCCCCGCCCAGTGATTCGCTGAGCACCTGGCGGAACGCCGCCTCGAACGACACGCTCTTCGAATACTGGTGGTTGATGGGCCGCCCCCTGGTCTCCAGGGTGGGGGTGGACGCGGACCATTCGTTGGACATCACCACCGCGTCCCGCCCATCCAGCACCGCCGCCATGACGGCAATGGCGGAGATGATCCCGGTCACCGGGACGTGGCCGTTAAGAAAACCAAGGGCCGTGGAGCGCAGCAGCTGCGCGTCTATTTCCCGGCCCGCGCGCAGCACGGGCAGCCCGGTCACTGCCGCCGGGCGCTCGATGGCCTCGAACAAGTCACCCGGACGGCTCACCACGAACAGCGCGGGCTGGGCGCGCGCCCGCACCAGCTCGACCGTGACGATGGAATCGATCCCGCCACCGAACGGGACCAGCGGGCGGGTGGCCGGCGCGGCCGCCGGGCCGGGAGCGGGTGGCCCGCTGCGGGCGGCCGGCCCTTCGATGCGCAGGCCGGACAGGTCCAGGCCGTTGCGGTAGCCGAACTCACCCAGCCCATCGAGGTAGAACGCGCGCAGGAAGTCCCGCTCGTGCTCGGTGACCGCGGTCTCGCCCAGGTCGATGACGGGCGGCGCCGCGGTCTTGTAGTAGGACACCCCGGCCAGCAGGAACACCAGCCGGGCGGCCAGGCCGGTCTGCGGGGCGTCCCACCGCCCCGCGGCCGGGAACGTGAGCCGCTCCTCGAACCGGTACTCACCGAGGGAGTACCGGCAGGTCAGCAGGCCACGGGCGGGGTCGAGCCGGTAGCCGTCGTAGCGGAACGGCGGGGGAGTGCTCATCGGTGGTCCCGCAGCCGGGCCACGGCCGCGAACCGCCCGCACGGGCGGTCCTCGCGGTCACTGAAGAACAGCCCCGGCTCCCCGGCGGGCCCGGACCCGGTCGCGGTGCCGCTGCCCAGGATCTGCCGGTCCGGCACGCCCGACTCGCGGATGATGCGCCGGTTGGCCGCGGGCAGGTCGAACAGCCAGCGCTCTTCGCCGTCCGCGTGCATGATCCCGGCCACGTCCCCGCCGAAGTAGCGGTCGGCGGCGGCGGCCACGTCCGCGCCCACCTGGTAGCGGCCGGCCGCGACCGCCGGGCCGATGGCCGCGAGCATCCGGCCGGGCCGGGCGCCCAGCGACTGCATCGCGTGCAGCGCCGCGCCGGTCACCCCGGCCACCGTGCCCCGCCAGCCCGCGTGCACGCAGGCCAGCACCCGGGCCTCCGGGTCGAGCAGAATGATCGGCACGCAGTCGGCGACCAGGATGACCAGCACGGTACCCGGGTCGGTGGTCACCACCGCGTCGGTCTGCCCGATCGCGTCGTCGCGGCGCAGCGTGCCCCGGCCGCGGTCGGCGGCGGACACGACCGTGGCGTGGTTACCGTGCGCCTGCTCGCAGAACACGAAGTCGGCCAGGTCCGCGCCGATGGCGGCGGCGACCCGGCGCCGGTTGGCCAGCACGTCGGCGGGCTCGTCGCCGACGTGCAGGGCGAGGTTCAGCGTGGCGTACGGCGCGGCGGACACGCCGCCACGGCGGGTGGTCACGATCGCGTCCACGCCGGCGGCGTCGAACGCTGGCCAGGCCAGCACGTCCAGGCCACCGTGCCGGCGCAGCCCGGCCCCGGCCGTTGTCGCTGCGGTCATCCGCGGTCATCCCGTGTCATGCGCGGTCGAGGCCTCCAGGTTCGTGGTGCGGCGCCGGCTCGAAGCCTACGCCAGCGGGCCGGGCTGCTTGCCCCGCCGGCCCGGCGAGCCGGCGCGGGACCCGGGGCGTTCTGCGCAATATGCTCAGCGCCATGCGCTATGAGGCGCCATGAGGGCAGCCGTGGTCGTCAACCCCACCAAGCACGGCAACATGCCCAAATTCCAGGCCCGGGTGGACGAGGCGATGACCCGGCATGGCTGGGCTGAGCCGCTGTGGCTGGAGACGACCCCGCGCGACCCCGGCCAGGGGCTGGCCCGGGCGGCGCTGGCCGCCCGGGTGGATCTGGTCCTGGCCAGCGGCGGCGACGGCACCGTCACCGCGTGCGCCGAGGCGGTGGCGGGCAGCGGCATCCCGCTCGGCGTGCTGCCGGCCGGCACCGGCAACCTGCTGGCCCGCAACCTCGGGCTGCCCCTCGACCCCGCGGCCGCGCTGGCCGTCGCGCTGACCGGCGCGGACCGGCGGCTGGACATGGGCAGCGTGAACGGCCATCCGTTCGTGGCCATGGCCGGGATCGGGTTCGACGCGCAACTCCTGGACAGCACCGGCGAGCCGGTCAAGAAGCGGCTGGGCTGGGCCGCCTACGCGCTGTCCGCCCTGCGCCACCTGCAGGCCCGCCCGGTGCGGGCCAGCCTGCGTGCGGACGGCGGGCCGGTGCTGCGCCGCCGGGCCAGCAGCGTCATCGTGGGCAACGTCGGCGCGCTGCAGGGCGGGATCACGCTGCTGCCCGAGGCCAGGCCGGATGACGGGCTGCTCGACCTGATGGTGCTGACCGCGCACGGCTGGGCCGGCTGGCTGGCGCTCATCGTGGACGTGCTGCTGCGCCGCGGCCGGACCCGGCATATCGCCCGGGTGCGGTTCCGTCAGCTCCGGATCGACCTGGACCGTCCCCAGCTGTGGGAACTCGACGGCGAGGTGATGGGCAGGGCCGCCACGCTGCTGATCACCGTGCAGCCGGGCGCGCTGCTGGTGCGGGTGCCCGCTACGGCGTGAATGCCCGGCCGTTAGGCGGGTAGAGGGGGCGGGCGCCGCGGAAGGACACCGCGGCCGACGACCCCGAAGGTGGCGCGAACGTGTGGACCCGGCTCGAGCAGTCTGAGCTGGCGCGGCTGGCCCGCCGGCAGACCGGCGGCAGCGCCGGGCTCCGCCCGGCACCCGACCAGCCCGCTGGCTCGGACCTGCTCCCGCAGATCAAGCACATCGTCGTGCTGATGATGGAGAACCACTCCTACGACAACTATCTCGGCATGCTCACCGGCCGCGGTGAGGGATTCCCGCTCGGCCCGGACGGCGAGCCAGAGGTGTCCAACACCGGCCAGCACGGCGAGACCGTGCCCGCGCACCACCTGGCCAGCACTGTCCAGCACCCGGAAAACCCGTCCCAGAGCTGGCATGCCACCCACCTGCAGTGGGACGACGGCAAGCTCGACGGGTTCGTCAGCGCCACCCAGCAGCTGTGCCCGGGCCAGGACCCGGCCGTGGCCATGGGCTACTGGACCGAGGACGACCTGCCGTTCTACTACGGCCTGGCCCGGACGTTCCCGCTGGCCGACCGCTGGTTCTCGTCCTGCCTGGGGCCGACGTTCCCGAACCGCCGGTTCCTGATCTCCGGGACGGCCCACGGGCTGATCGACGACCTGCCGGTGAGCCTGGCCGACTACCCGGCCAACGGGACCATCTTCGACCTGCTCACCCGGCACGGCATCTCCTGGGTGGACTACCACCCGGTGGCCGGCGGCAGGAGCAAGCTGCGCCGGGCGTTCCGGCACCGGACCAAGGCGCTGCGCCGCCGGCTCCGGACACTGCGCCGGCTCGCCCCGTCCGGGCTCACCGGGCTGCAGAAGGACATGCAGTTCACCGCGGACGTGTACCCGCTCGGCATCGCCCGGTACATGCTGCACGTGCGTGGCCTCGACGAGTTCTTCCGCGACGCGGAGAACGGCACCCTGCCCGCGGTCAGCATCGTGGACCCGGATTTCCAGGCCTACTCCGAGGAGAACCCGCAGGACGTGCAGAAGGGCGAGAGCTTCGCGGCCGCGGTCGTCAACGCCTGCCTGCACGGCAAGGGGTGGCCTGGCACCCTGCTGATCTGGCTGTACGACGAGCACGGCGGCTACTACGACCACGTCCCGCCGCCGGATGCCGTGCCGCCGGACGGCGTGCCCGGGCGCAGCCTGCTGGCCAGCCACCCGATGGTGCACTCGATGCTGCGGCTGGTATGGCCCGGGTACGTCCGGCACGTCAAGAAGCTGGACGCCGGGCCGCAGACCTACGACCGGTACGGCTTCCGGGTGCCCGCGGTCATCGTCTCGCCATACGCCCGGCCGGGTTACGTGTCCAGCCAGACGTTCGACCACGCGTCGGTGCTCAAGCTCATCGAGCAGAAGTGGAACCTGGCCCCGCTGACCGCGCGGGACGCGGCCGCGCACGCCCCGCTGGACGCGCTGGACTTCAGCGCCCCGCCCGCGTTCGCGCACCCTCCGGCCCTGCCCGAGCCCGCGCTGCCGTGGGGCTCCTGGCCGGCCGAACTGTGAGACCGCGCCGTCCACCGCAAGCCGTATCCCCAGAAGAGGAAACATCCACCCCGAGGAGAAATCATGATCATCATCGGCATCGTCCTGCTCCTGCTGGGCTTCCTGCTCAAGGTGGCCATCTTGTGGACGCTCGGCATCATCGTCCTGGTCATCGGGCTGATCCTGCTGCTGCTCGGCTCGCTCGGCCACATGGTCGGCCCGCGCCGCCATTACTGGTAGCGCCGCTTTTCAGCGGCTGACTGACCGGGACCCCGGCGGGCCTGTGGCCCGGCCGGGGCCCCGGCCTGCCCGGGCCGCCGGGTTCTTCACTCCCCACAGGTGATGGCGCCGCCGTTCCCGCTCTGATGAAGTTGGCGGCAGGACCACAGCACCCAGAAGGGGGACGGCCGTGGGCGCCGAGCGTGATCGCGTGGCAGGCTTCGGGCGGCTGGAGGACGGACTGCGGCAGGCTGGCGACTGGTATCAGTGGGGCCCGTATGTCAGCGAACGGCAGTGGGGCACGGTCCGCGAGGACTACAGCCCGGACGGCGAGGCGTGGGACTACTTCCCGCATGATCACGCTAGGTCCCGGGCCTACCGGTGGGGCGAGGACGGGCTGGCCGGGTTCAGCGACATCGAGCAGCGGCTGTGCCTGGGGCTGGCACTGTGGAATGGCCAGGACCCGATCCTGAAGGAACGGCCATTCGGGCTGACCGGCCCGCAGGGCAATCACGGCGAAGACGTCAAGGAATACTGGTGGTACCTGGACGCGCTGCCCAGCCACGCGTGGAACCGGTGGCGTTACCACTACCCGCAGGCGGCCTTTCCGTACCAGGACCTCATCGACGAGAATGGCCGGCGTAACCGGCTGCAGCCCGAATACGAGCTGGTAGACACCGGCGTATTCGACACCGGCCGGTACTGGATCACCGAGGTGCACTACGCGAAAGCCGATCCCGGTGACCTGCTGATGGCGGTTTCGGTGACCAATGCCGGGCCCGACCAGGCGACGCTGCACGTGCTGCCGACCGCCTGGTTCCGCAACACCTGGGCCTGGGACTCGGGCGCCCCCCGGCCGTCGCTGGCCGCGGCGGGGGAGGGGACCGTCGTGATCGGTCACCCGTTCCTCGGCGCGCTGGAGCTGTCCGCCGCCCCGGCCCCGGACGGCACGCCGCCGGTCATGCTGTTCTGCGAGAACGAGACCAACACCGCGCGGCTGTTCGGCGCGCCACCGGTCACGCCGTACCCCAAGGACGGCATCAACGATCACGTGCTCCACGGCGCGGCCACCGTCAACCCAGCGCAGGCCGGCACCAAGTGCGCCTTCTGGTACCAGCTGACGGTGCCCCCCGGGCAGACCGCCGAACTGCGGCTGCGGCTGCGCCCGGCCGCGGCGCCCGCCCCCGCCGAGCCGCTCGGCGCCGGGTTCGACCAGGTGATCGCGGCGCGGCGGGCCGAGGCTGACGAGTTCTACACCGAGCTGACCCCGGCCGGGGCGAGCGCGGACGAGGCCATGGTGATGCGCCAGGCGTTCGCCGGGCTGCTGTGGAGCAAGCAGCTGTACTACTACGACGTGGCGCGCTGGCTAGACGGCGACCCGGCCCAGCCAGTCCCGCCCGAACAGCGGCTGACCGGGCGCAATTCCCGGTGGCGTAACTTCAACGCCTTCGACATCATGTCGATGCCCGACAAGTGGGAGTACCCCTGGTTCGCCGCCTGGGACCTGGCGTTCCACACGGTCGCGCTCGCGCATGTGGACCCGGCGTTCGCGAAGTACCAGCTGATCCTGCTGTGCCGGGAATGGTTCCAGCACCCGGACGGCGCACTGCCCGCGTACGAGTGGGACTTCGGGGATGTGAACCCGCCGGTGCAGGCGTGGGCCGCGCTGGAACTGTTCGCGGTGGACGGTGGCCGCGACATCGAGTTCCTCAGCCGGGTGTTCGACAAGCTGCTGGTCAACTTCACCTGGTGGGTCAACCTGGAGGACAGGGACGGCAACAACGTGTTCGAAGGCGGCTTCCTTGGGCTGGACAACATCGGCCCGATCGACCGCTCACATCTGCCCGTCGGCGGCACGCTGGAGCAGTCGGACGCCACCGGCTGGATGGGGTTCTACGCGATCGCCATGGGCGCCATCGCCGCGGTCCTCAACCGGTCCGGGCAGCGGCCGGCCTCGGATCTCGTGCTGAAGTTCCTCGAGCATTTCGCCGCCATCCGTGGCGCGCTGGACAGCCAGGGGCTGTGGGACGAGGCCGACGGCCTCTACTACGACAGGCTGGTGACGCCCAGCGGGGCCGCGGTGCCGGTGCGGGCCCGGTCGATGGTGGGCATCATCCCGGCCCTCGCGGTCGCGGTCATCGGCGAGAAAGACCTGGAGCGGGCGCTCGTCCTCGGGAAGCAGTTCGCAGACTTGCTGGGCGGGGAAGGTCTCACAGACAGGTCCAAGCTCCGCGAGCTCGGCTTGCTGCGCGGGCAGCCGGGCGACCAGCGGCTGCTGCTCAGCCTGGCTGGCCCGGCCCGGCTGGAGCGGTTGCTCGGCTGGCTGTTCAACGAAGGCGAGTTCCTGTCCCCGCACGGCCTGCGCGCGCTGTCGGCCTGGCATCGCGATAACCCGTACGAATTCGACGTCGAAGGGGTGCGGTCCAGCATCGACTACGAGCCAGCCGAGTCCACGACGGCGATGTTCGGGGGTAACTCCAACTGGCGCGGGCCCGTCTGGTTCCCGCTGAATTACCTGGTGATCAGCGTGCTGGAGCGCTACCACCGGTTCTTTGGCGACGAGGTGACCATCGAGTACCCGACCGGGTCGGGCAGGCAGCTCACCCTCGACCTCATCGCCCGCGACCTGTCCGACCGGCTTATCGCGATCTTCACCCGGGGGCCGGACGGCCGCCGGCCCTGCTTCGGCGGGACCGAGCTCCTGCAGCAGGATCCGGCATGGCGCGACAATCTGGTATTCAGCGAGTACTTCCACGGCGACAACGGCGCCGCAATCGGGGCCGCGCACCAGACCGGCTGGACCGGCCTGATCGCCGACGTGATCCGCCGCCGCCACGGAGCAGTCCGCTCGGTCGGCGACGTCGTCCGCCTCATGGGCCAGGAGCCGCAGTCATGAGTGCACCAGCCACGGCCGGCCGCGCCCGGACGCTGCCGGGCAGCCAGTTCCCGCTGGGCGCGACCGCCGTCGCCGGGGGGACGAATTTCGCGGTCGCCTCCTCAGTCGCCGACGGCATGCTGCTCTGCCTGTTCGACACGGCCGGGACCGAGACGCGGATGCCCATGCTCGACTACGACGCTGGGGTGTGGCACGCGTTTGTTCCTGGCGCCGGGGCCGGCCAGGCCTACGGATACCGGGCCACCGGCCCCTACGACCCGGCCCGGGGCATCCGGTGCAATCCGGCCAAGCTGCTGCTCGACCCGTACGCCCGGGCCCTGCACGGCACGGTTACCCCCGGACCGGACCTGCTCGGCTATGCCGACCCGGGCAGCGACGAGCCCAGCACCGCGGACTCCGCGTCCAGCGTGCCGCGCAGCCTGGTCACCGGCGGGGGATTCGGCTGGACAGACGAGGACCGGCCGGATTACCGGTACCAGGACACGATCATCTACGAGATGCACGTCAAGGGCTTCACCATGCGTCACCCCGGGATACCGGCGGAGCTGCGCGGGACCTACGCCGGGCTGGCCCACGACGCGGCCGTCGGCCACCTGCTCAGCCTCGGGGTGACCAGCGTCGAACTGCTACCGGTGCACGAGAGCGTGCCAGAGCCGTTCCTGGTGCAGCGCGGCCTGACCAACTACTGGGGCTACAACACGATCGGCTTCTTCGCGCCGCACCAGGGCTACTCGGCCGAAGTGCGGGCTGGCCGCCCGGGCGGCCAGGTGGCCGAGTTCAGGTCCATGGTGAACGCGCTGCACCGGGCCGGGCTCGAGGTGCTGCTCGACGTGGTGTTCAACCACACGGCCGAGGGCAATCACCTGGGCCCGACACTGTGCTTCCGCGGCCTGGACAACCCCGCCTACTACCGGCTGGACGACAGCAACCCGCGCTACTACGTGGACACCACCGGCACCGGCAACTCGGTCAACGCCGGTGATCCGGTGACCCTGCAGCTGATCATGGACTCGCTGCGGTACTGGGTGACTGAGATGCACGTGGATGGCTTCCGGTTCGACCTGGCCACCACCCTGGGCCGCCAGGAGGCCGGCTTCCAGCAGGTGGCCGCGTTCTTCGACCTGGTCGCCCAGGACCCGGTGGTGTCCCGGGTCAAGCTCGTCGCCGAACCGTGGGACGTCGGCCAGTTCGACAGTTATGACCTGGGCCGGTTCCCGCCGCTGTGGCGGGAATGGAACGGCAGGTACCGCGACAGCATGCGGGACTTCTGGCGCAGCCACCCGATCGGCCTGGGCGAGTTCGCCACCCGGTTCTGCGGCTCCGCCGACCTATACGCGGGGAGCAGGCGCCGGCCCACCGCGTCGGTCAACCTGATCACCGTGCACGACGGCTTCACCCTGCGCGACCTGGTCTCCTATAACGAGAAGCACAACCTGGCCAACGGGGAAGCGAACCGGGACGGGACGAGCGACAACCGGTCCTGGAACTGCGGCGCGGAGGGCGATACCGACGACCCGGGGATTCTGGCGCTGCGGGCCCGGCAGTGCCGCGCGATGCTGGCCACGCTGCTGCTGTCGTTCGGCGTCCCGCTGCTGCTCGGCGGCGACGAAATGGGCCGGACCCAGCTCGGCAACAACAACGCGTACTGCCAGGACAACGAGATGACCTGGCTGGACTGGGCCCGCCAGGACCGGGGCCTGCTGGAGTTCTGCCAGCGGGTCATCGCCCTGCGCAGGGCCCACCCGGTGTTCCGGCGGCGCCGGTTCCTGGCTGGCTCGGACGCCCACGACCTCCGCTGGTTCACCCCGGCGGGCAGCGAGATGACCACCGCCGACTGGGCCGACCCGAACGCGCTGGCGATACTGCTCTACCTGGACGGGTGCGACGCCCCGGATCGCGCCGCGGACGGCACGCCGCTGATCGATGACGATTTCCTGGTGCTGGTGAACGCGTGGTGGCAGCAGCTGGATTTCGTGCTGCCACCGGCCCGGCCGGAGGCTGCCTGGCAGCTCGAATTGGACAGCTACCAGCTGACCGGGCCCGACCGCCAGGCCGCTGCCGGACAGGCCGGCGCGGAGCAGGCCGGCGCGGAGCAGGCCGACGGCAAGATCACGGTGCGCCCACGCTCGGTCGTCGTGCTGCGCAGCCCGCGGCCGCGCTGATCCGGGTACCGGGGGCGGCTACCGCGAGGACAGCACCTCGGCGATCTTGGCCGCGGCCGCCGACGGGTCTTCCGTGTCGTGCAGCACCTCACCCCAGGACCACCGGTAATACCAGCGAAGCCGGCCCATGCCGTCGGTGGCCGGCGTGCAGTCGATGCTCTCGGCCAGCATGGTCGCGCCCGGGATGAAAATGTGCAGTGCGGCGGGGTAGGTGGTCTTCACTGACGCATGCAGCCCTCTGGTGTCCAGCGCGGTAGCCAGCCGGTGCAAATGGTAACTGCGTGCGTGGTCGCGAGTTCCGTCCAGCATCTCCCCTGCCTTGCGTCGGTCGGCACATTCTCGCGGCGCGCGGGGTGGGTTTGTCAACCCTGGCGAGGGGGATAGCCGCCATACTCGTCAGGGCGGTAAGGGTGACTGCGGTGCCCGCCGGTGTATCGGCCCCCGTCCGGGCCGTTACCGTACGTGCTCCCGTACTCGGCCGGGCTGGGCTGGGCAAGGTAACCGTTACTACCCGGGTAGCCACTCGGCGTGCCGGGATACGGGTACTCACCGGACGGCTGCGGGGCGGGAGCGGGCGGGGCGGAGTACCAGCCGGTGCTCCCGTCAGGGCCGGACCCGGCTGACGGGTACCCACCGGAGGGTGGCCCGTAGGGGTCTGGGTACGCGGTAGATGGGCCGGTCCCGTATCCGGGGTAGCCGGCGTCGCTGGCGGGCGGCTGGGCCGGCGGGTAGTGCGGCCCGGTGCTGGCCGGCGCGCTGCCCGCCGGGCCGGGGCTGGCCGGGCGAGGGCTGGCCGCGCGGGGCGGCGGGGCGCTGTCCACGAAACTGCCGTACGGGTTGCTGGCCGCCGCTGGCGGGGCGGATTCGGCCTGGCGCCGGCTATCCCCGGCCGGCCGGCTGGCGGCGGGCCGGCCGCCGCGCGGGTCGGTGCGGACGCCAAGGGGGTCGGTCCGGTCGCCGGGGTCTGGGTAGCCAGCGGCGGTGGGCACGGCCGGGTAGTCCCGGCGGCCACTGGCCGGGGCGGGGTAGCCGTCCGGCTCGGCTGGGCTGCTGGGATAGCCGCCGCTGCCCGGCGTCCGCGGATAGCCACCCGCCGGGGCGCTGCCATTGCTGCTGCGGGCCTGCCCCCGGTAGGACCGGCTGTCCTCGGCGGGCGCACTGGCCCGGGAAAACGACGGGCTGGTCAGCGGGTCGTCGTCAGCGTACGGCGGGGGAGTCGCGGGCCGCCGCTGGCGGTCCCGGACCGGGATCCGCTCTGTCACATCCGGCTGCTCACGGCGGGCGCCGAGCCGCTCGGCCGGGTCGCCTGCCCGCGGGTCGGTCCGCTGGGCGCTGGCTGGCTGGCCGGCTGGGCGCTGCGGGCCTGGTTCGCGGCCTGCTGGCGGCCTGGTGCTCTGCGGCCGGGCGGGCGGTGACTGGCGGCGCTGGGCCGGCCGGCCGCCACCCACCGTGCCGCCGGGGTAGTCCACGGGTGCCGGCGGCGCGGCGGGCCGCCCGGACGCGGGGCGGGCGCCCCGGGCGGTGTCCGCTGCGGGCTTGGCCGGGCCGGCCGGCTGCGCGGTACGCGCCGTCGTGGCCAGCGGCTTGTCGGCGGACAGTTCGGCCCAGTACTCCACGTCGGACAGTTTGTCCCACTCGGTGCTCGGCCAGTCGTTCTCGTCGTCGTCGTGCTTG
>Ga0207665_10002207_pt1 | contig 13144 bp, 14 predicted proteins | sample LARL112metaG_FD_184351 | JGI IMG/M metagenome (GOLD analysis project Ga0207665, IMG submission 184351) | Corn, switchgrass and miscanthus rhizosphere microbial communities from Kellogg Biological Station, Michigan, USA - LAR L11-2 metaG... | ecosystem: Host-associated > Plants > Roots >...
GCGCGAAGCCGCTGAGAAGCCTTTGGAATTTGCGATCGTGCGCGACGAAATTCCTCGTTACAGCGTCGACTTGCATTTCATGATTCGTCCTGGCATTGCTTACATGCATGTCATGGGTTTCAATGAGACCACCGAGAAGGAAGTTCAGGAGGCGCTTGATGCCTTCTTCCAGCAGGGTGATCTCAAGGGCCTGATTCTTGACCTGCGACAGAATCCAGGCGGACTGTTAAACGAAGGCGTCGGGGTAGCCGACAAGTTCCTGCACAAGGGCCAATTGATAGTTTCTCATCATGGACGCTCTTCGCCGGAACGCCGCTACACCGCGACGCACGGCAACGGCGGGCGGGACTATCCTCTGGTCGTCCTGGTAAATCGCGGGACAGCTTCCGCTGCGGAGATTGTTGCGGGCGCGATTCAGGACCATGATCGTGGATTGATCATCGGCGAGACTACTTTCGGCAAAGGCCTCGTACAGACGGTTTACCCGCTCTCGAACGACACCGGTCTGGCTTTGACGACCGCCAAGTACTACACCCCGAGCGGACGTTTGATCCAGCGCGACTACAGCAACGTTTCGCTGTATGACTACTACTTTGATCGCGACAGCATCAACGACACGTCCAATAAGGAAATAAAGCTCACCGATAGCGGGCGGACGGTCTACGGTGGTGGCGGGATCTCACCCGACGTCAAGATTGACGCGATCAAGAGCAATGCGTTCCAGGACGCCTTGCTGCAACACTACGCGTTCTTCAATTTCGCCAAGCATTATTCCATCAACCACCGCATCACCAAGAACTTTGAAGTGGAAGACAACGTGATGCAGGAGTTCCGCAAGTCGCTTGAAGCGGACAAGATTCCGTTTACCGAAGCAGAACTCTTGCAAAACAACGACTGGATTCGTTCCAACATCAAGAGCGAACTCTTCGTCGATGCCTTCGGCCAGGAAGAAGGTCTCAAAGTTAAGGCTGAGACCGACCCCGAAGTGCTGAAAGGCCTCGAGCTCTTGCCGCAGGCAAAACAACTGGCCGAGAACGCCAGGAAGATAGTTGCCGAGCGCAACAGCGCAAACTTGAATCGCTAACGAACAAACATAGATTTTCAAAGCGGGAGAGTGTTGTCGTGAGACAAGGCTCTTCCGCTTTCGTCGTTTAGTCCCTCTTGGCGGCTCATCTTTACGTTGCACTTCTGCAACCACAAAATCGTTAACGTAAGGAGAATTTTTCAACATGGCTGTGGAAAATTCTGTGGAAAACAAGGAAAGTAGCTGAATAAGTGGTTGCCTGCGAGTTCTTTGCACACATTGCACACGCGGGAGTGCGGTATTCTGCGGCGACACATTTTTTTTGTGGCCCCGAGCTCGACAAAAATTCGCCTCGACAAGTTGCTGCTCGAACGCGGACTCGCTCCTTCTCGCGAGCGGGCACAGGCCCTCGTGCTTGCCGGAAAAGTACTCGTAAATGGTCAGAAGGTTGAGAAATCCGGAACCGGGGTCGAATCCAACTGCGAAATCACCTTGCTAGGCGAAGACCTGAAATACGTCAGCCGCGGCGGCCTGAAACTCGAGCACGCGCTTGAGCATTGGCGCGTTGAGGTAACTGCGAAGGCTTGCCTGGACGTCGGAGCATCAACCGGAGGATTCACCGATTGCCTGCTGCAGCATGGCGCGGCACGGGTCACTGCGGTTGACACCGGGCACGGCCAGATTGCCTTTCAGTTGCGTCAAGACCCGCGTGTGCGCTTGCTGGAGAAGACCAATGCGCGTTATCTCACCCGCGAGCAAGTCGGGGAAACCGTCGATCTCATCGCCATGGATGTCTCCTTCATTTCCGCGACGCTGGTGTTGCCGGCTGTTATTGCGGCGGGGTTCCCGGCCGATAAGAGTGGGCGGCAATTGCTCGTTCTGGTTAAACCTCAGTTCGAAGCTGGGAGGGAACAGGTCGGAAAAGGCGGGATCGTTCGCGACCCCGTCGTCCAGGATGGAGCGGTCCAGAAAGTACGGCAAGCGGTGATAGCGCTTGGTGCGCGCTCGGTGGAGATAATTGACTCTCCGATCCTGGGCGCAGAAGGTAACAAAGAATTTCTTCTATACGCGATTTTCTAATTGCCCCGATTTTCTAATTGCCCCAGAGAAATCTTCTCGCCCTTCGTTTTCTGTACAATTCCAGTTTCGGCATGGCACAGGCACCCCCATCTCCCAAAGCGGTTGGCATTTTCTCCAAACCAAATAAGCCCGCAGTCGCCCAGATGATGCCACGCCTTATGGAATGGCTGTGCGCACATGGCTTTGATGTCGTGGTGGATCCGGAAACCGCGCCCTACGCTACAGGCGCGCCCTGCCTGACGCGTGAGGAACTGGGAGCGCGCAAGCTGCAATTCGTCATCGTGCTCGGCGGCGATGGCACTTTCCTGGCTGCCGCGCGAGTGGTGGCCAAGTCAGGAACGCCGATTGTGGGAGTCAACCTGGGCTCGCTTGGCTTCTTAACCGAAATTCCTACCGACGAACTCTATCCGACTCTGGAAAGTATCGCAGAAGGCTCGGCGGCGCTGGATGCGCGTTCCATGGTGCACTGCGAAGTCGCTCGCAACGGCTCGACAGTTGCCACCTTTGAAGCGCTAAACGACGTAGTCGTGGGTAAAGGCACGATTGCGCGATTGAACCACTGCGATGTTTACGTCGATGGCGTATTCGTCTCGCGCTACCAGGCCGACAGCTTGATTGTCTCCACTCCCACGGGTTCGACCGCGTACTCTTTAGCGGCCGGCGGTCCAATTCTGATGCCGGATGTGCAGGCCTTTGTGGTCACCCCGGTTTCAGCCCATTCGTTGACCCATCGCCCGCTGGTGGTGCGTGACAGTTCGCAAATCGAAATCGTGGTCATGACTGGATTGGAAGAGGCCTATCTCAGCATCGATGGCCAGGCTGGCATGCCCATGCTCGACGGCGATCGAGTCTATTGCCGAAAGTCCGAATATCAGGTGAAGCTGCTGCACACCAAAGGCACGTTCTTCGATGTGCTGCACAATAAGTTGAAATGGGGACAGCGCTAAGCATAAACGCGACCGACGCATCACACTGAGCCGCTCAGCGACCAGCGGTCCTATGCCGGGTGAGGCACGCTGTCGCTGTACTGGAAGAAGTTGTCCACTTGCGTAACTTTGAGCGTGTTTCGTACCCGGTCGTTCACGCCCGCAAGGATCAGAGAGTGTCCTTCCTTCTGATGCCGGACATAAGCTCCGACCAGGGCCCCGACCCCAGCCGAGTCGACGTAGGGAACGCTCGTGAAATCAATCACCAGTGCATTTCCAGCGCTGGAGCGGACCAGGTTTTGAAATTCGTAAAGCGTTGCAATAGTCAGTGGTCCCGAGAGCTTCAGGATACGTTTTTGATTTTGTAAACCAAGGTCTTCAATTTTTAATGGCTCGTCGCGCATAAGGAAAAATTCTACAGCCGGCATTCGAACTGTCAATGGCAATCACGAAAATTCATGATGGTTAAACATTTATGCCTATTTTCTGCATGTTAAAATTGAGTGAATTACTACTCAGAAACTTATGAACTTTGGCGTCATCATTTTTCCTGGATCCAATTGCGACCACGACGCTTACTGGACAGTCGAGCAGGTATTGAAGCAGCCAGTCACCTTTCTGTGGCACGAGTCGCATGACCTGGAAAACTGCGACGCTGTAATTGTCCCGGGCGGATTTGCCTATGGCGACTACCTCCGCACCGGCGCCATCGCCAAGTTCTCTCCCGTGATGGAGTCGGTGAAGAAGTTTGCTGATGGTGGCGGAATCGTCCTGGGAATTTGCAATGGATTTCAGATTCTGTGCGAGTCCGGGCTGCTGCCAGGCGCTCTCATGCGCAATGCCGGTCTGAAGTATGTTTGCAAGCCTGTGCATATTCGAGTGGAGAACGCAGACACGCCATTCACCAATGCCTGCCGCCAGGGCGATGTGTTGTCAATTCCCATCGGACACATGGATGGAAATTATTTCTGCGATGAAGCCACACTCGCTGAACTGCGCCGTGAAAACCGGATCGTGTTCCGATACACGGATCCATCCGGTGAGGTCAGTTCACAGGCAAACCCCAACGGCTCACTCGACAATATTGCCGGAATCTGCAGCCCCGGGCGCAACGTACTCGGAATGATGCCGCACCCGGAGCGCGCCAGCGAACCCGCTTTGGGCGGCACCGATGGTTTCAAGATCTTCGAGTCTCTCTCAGAAGTTATGGCCACCACCAGGTAGTCCAGCATCTCTGAACGCGCAGCCTGCATCTATCGACACAGGGAAGTGGAAACGCAGGAAACTGCGTCTCCATGATCAAGCTGCTATAGTACTTGTTCGCCCAAACCTTCAGGAGAATCAACCGAGGCTGATGGCAATCCGGCGGGTGTTCCCTATCCAGAGACAAGCTGCAGTATTTGCCTTTGCCGCTTTGATGATTTGCCCTCTGGCTTCCGCGCAAAGCTTCTTCAAAGTGCCCACGATCGATGTGTTTGCGGGCTACTCCTACTTGCGCTTTGACAGCAAACCCCTGGGTTTCGCCGACCAACTCAACCTGAATGGATGGAACGCTGAGATTGCGCTGCCCAATCTTTATCAGGGGTTCGGTGTCGCGGCCGATGTCAGCGCGCACTACGCTCATGAATTAGCAGCGTACAACTTCCTGATCGGGCCGCAGTACACCTACGAGGTGAAGAACCTCCGAGTTTATGGTCACGCTTTATTCGGGAAATCGCGCGACCGATTAAGTTTTCCGGGAAGTACAGAGTTAGAGCCCTCAAACCTCGCTAGGGACGTCGCACTGGGCGGCGGAGTCGATATTCCCATCGGCGGAAGGCTTTCATGGCGGGCCGTGCAGGGTGATTACGTTATCACCTCGAATTTCGGAGGAACGCAGCATAATGTGCGCGTTTCAACCGGAGTAGTCATCAGGTTTGGCAAGCATTGATTCTTGCAATGTCACTTCTTTCACCGCCAACTCGGGGCATCGGAAGGAAACACACAGCTGGCGCTCGAAGCTTATGGCTGCGGATCTTGTTGCTGCTTGCCCTTGCCGGACTGAACTCCTGCGGCTCGCAGGGGACTCACCTGGCGTATGTGACGACGGGAACAACCGGCATATTGGCGTTCCGCATTCACAACACTTCGGGCACGGCCACGAACGTCGTTACGTCTCCCTTTCTGGTCGGGGATGCCACCTTCGGCATGGTTGTTCATCCATCGAACAAATTCGCCTTGGTCGCTAATCAGCAGAGCGGCACGATCTCGCGGCTTGACATCGATTTAACTTCGGGCGCCTTGACCGAAAAACTACCGCGAACGCCCGCCGGCATTTCACCGGGACCCATGATTTTGGATTCCAGCGGCAACTTTCTATTCGTCGCAGACCAGGGCTTGAACCAGATTCTGGTGTTTTCAGTCAGCGCGGATGGATCCTTGTCACAGGTTTCGAGTGCCGCAGTGGGCTCCGCTCCCACCAGCTTGACCTTGGCCTCAACCGGATTCCTGTTCGTACCGGTGCCAAGCTTTTCTGCGATTTACGTCTTCACCGTGAACTCCGGTGTGCTCACTCAGGTTTGCTCGTCTCCCGGCCCGGTTTGCCTGCCGTCTACTGTAAACGACGCCGGTTCGTCCGTGGCGGTTGATCCTGCGGGCAAATTTCTCTACCTCCCGAACCCTTCGACGAATACGGTTTCAGGCTTCACCATCGGTTCAGGAGGCGACCTCACTCCGGTACCAGGTGTTGCGTTTGCTGCCGGGAAGTCACCTGCAGCGGCTGCGGTGGACCAGAGCGGAAAGTTCCTCTACGTTGTGAATTCTGGCTCCACAGCGATTTCGCAGTACACGATTGACTCTGCTGGTAATTTGACGGTCATCACCGGCACCTTGCCCTCGACCGGCACAAACCCTGGCTTCATAACCTTCGACCCGGACGGGAAGTTTGGGTACATCGGAAATATCGGATCGCAGTCCGTCACCCAGTTCACCATCAACTCGACCAGCGGCGCTCTTAGCACAACTACCAACACTCTCCAGATTGGTTCCGTGCCTCGCGCGCTGGCGTTGACCAAGTAGAAGGTTTCCCGCGCCCTATGATTCGTTTCGGCATCGCCGGCTTTGGGCTGCATGCAGTCAGGCGCCTGATGCCGGGTTTTGCTCTGTCACAGAAGTGCTCCGTAACCGCACTGTCCCGCCGCGACCTTGCAGCCGCAAAGGAATCTGCGGCCCAGTACAAGATTCCGCTCGCGTTTGACTCCATCGCAGAACTTTGCCGGTCATCGGAGGTGGACGCGGTCCTGGTGACCACGCCCAACTCATGCCATTTGTCTGACGTGCTTGCCGCCGTCAAAGCCGGCAAACACGTGCTCTGCGAAAAGCCAATGGCAATGAACGCGGAGGAATGCCGGCAGATGGTTGAGGCTGCGCGACAACGAAAGGTGCTGCTGGGCATTGCACATGTTTTTCGCTTTGATGAGAGCGTGCAAAAGATTCGCGAACTGATCAAAGCAGGCGCGATTGGCCGGGCCGTTTTTGCGCGATCCGAGTTTTCCTTCCTTGCTGGTCCGGCACATCCGCGAAAGTGGCTTTACGACGCGGCCATTGCCGGAGGCGGCCCGATTTTCGATATTGGTGTGCATTGCGTAGATACGCTGCGCTTTATTCTTCAGGACGAAGTGGTTCGCGTGAACGCCATCGCAGCTCGTGATGCGCAATCAGGAACGGTCGAATCAGCAGCATCGCTGGCGTTGGAATTTTCGCGCGGGACTTTGGGAACGGTTCTGGTTTCGTACCGTGCCGAGTATCGTACCCCGCTGGAGCTGATCGGAGACGGTGGCGTTCTGTGGGCACATGACGCTCTCAACGTCGAACATCCGATCGAAATTCAGGTACGCAGTAGCGATGGGAAACTCCTGCGCGAGCACGCCGACAATAAACTCGCTTATGCACTTCAGGTGGACGCCTTCGCCGATGCCATCCAAGGCAAATCTCAGTTCCCCGCCCCGGGCGAGGAAGGCTGGCGCAATCAGGAGATCCTGGATGCAGCGTTACGCAGCATTCAGAGTGGACGGATAGAGCCCGTTCCTCGTATTCCAACTTGAAACTGGCTCACGAAGTCAGGATCAGTGTTGGATTGGCGAATCGACAACGGGTTGCGCTGCCGTCGATGTCGGCGTGGGGGTTAGTGACTGCGCTCCAGCCGCTGTTTCTTGAGCCAGCGGCGCACTAATCACACTTTGTTGGGGCAGCGAATTTTGCGGAACCGGTGCTGAGACCGGAGCTGCAGGAGGGATTCCCCGTGCCGATACCAGCGCCCAGTGCCAATCCTTGGTCTGGCTCAGTTCATCATTCACCAGCGCCCGAAACATCATGATGGCATCAGCGGGAGCAGTCGCTTTCAAGTGATAGAGAGTTGTTACATCGGGCGGTTTTGTTTCGGGCTGCAGTTCTGTAGCGGTGACCAGGCGCGCCGGTTGCAGCCCGGCGGGTGATTGGTTTAACAGCGTGACTCCAACCACAATTTCTTTCAGTTCCCACTCGCTGCCATTGTGGAGCTTGACTTCCAGAACTCCGTCACGAACTTCGGCCTCACCTTCGAGTTTCGCCATCTCGTATTGCGGAAGGTCGCTGGAGATGTAAGGTGTCGAAATGAGCGCCGTAGCTTTCGCGTCGAAAGAGAGACTGCAGGTCCCATCCGGCGAAGTCATTCGAAAGCTTTTTCCCGACGGATCAATCGAAAACACCGGCTTGCCGTTCAGGCGCTCGCCCTCCGCTTTGTCCATCATGACACTGAGATTGTCGTTGTCGATGACCGCAGGCTGCTCTTCAACTGGCTTCATCTTGCGGACGGAGCGGGCGAGGTCTCCCAGGGACACGTCCTCGTCCTGGGCGCGGCACGGCACTGCTGCACAGAGAAGCAGGATCGCAAACACGATGTTAAAGCGGCGTGACATGAAAAATCGCGGACGGCTTCGTGGCGCAGCCACCGCTTTCTAAATTTTAGTTGGGTTGAGAGCGTGGTAATGGTTACGAACGGACACCAACGTAACACGGCCAGAAGAGGTCGAGCGGCCGCGCCAGTCTGGGCGGCAGCAAAAACCCGACCCGCTGCTTGACCTCAGAGCAGGCCAGAAACGCGCAGGCGAGCGACCGGATCTGCCATTGCGACTGCTTCCCGCCGGAAAAACCAGCGGGCCACCGCGAACCCCAGCGCCGCATAGCACACGTGAAGAAGCTTCATAACTTCACCCCCACCTTGCCACATTTGGGGAGAACGAATTATCTGACCACAACTTATCTCCGAGAACCCGGAAGGTCAATGAACCAATAGTGCCATGACACTGCACAGAAGTAATGACCAGGCATTTCGACTTGCCCCGCCAAAAGCGGCGATTCGCCGGTCTTTTACTGAATTCGCCGCTCCATTTACTGAAAGAATCGGCGACAACCAGAGATGATCCCAATGACCTTCGGAGTTGTACCGAAGAGATGGGGGAAAAAACCGTAGGCTCTCAGCGATACTCTGCAGTCTCGTTCAAGACGCCTCACCGCCTCTACCCACGTAAGGGCGTAAAATAAGTGACGTTGCGGGCGTACGAGGCGATTCAGTGATCCCATCGCTGCTCAATAAGAGAATCGAAAAACGATCTGCAACCGTGGGTCTGCGCGGCAGAATTCTTTTCCTCACAGAGGACCCGGAACTCATCAAACGGCAGCTTGCCGGAGAAGATCTGCCCTGGGATACGGCTAATCCGCAGAACAATCCCAAGCTGCGCGATGACATTTCCACCGACGAAATTACGCCTGCGCATATCTGCTTTTTCTTTGACGAGACTCTCGGCGAATTCCCTTATACCGGCTTGAAGTGCGGAAACGAAGTTCCCATTCAGAGGGGCGACGTAAAGCGCGGCGGTTTTGTGGCCGCGGTGAGTGGAAAACGCCGCGGTAAAGGATCGAGCCGTGAACAGTCTCCCTATGCGGAGTTGTGTGCCGGCATCCAGTTGGTGATCGCAGAAAACATAGAGCGCATTTACAAGCAGAACTGCCAGAACCTGGGGGTGCTGACTTCCACCGATTTTTCTTTAGTCGACAATATTCGGGCTGGTCAGGAAATTCCATTATCTGTGTTCACTTCCGGCGAAGACGAGATCACGCGACAGATCATCGAGTATGGCGGGCTGTTTCAGTTCAATGTGGCAAGGATGCAGGAGAAGGTTTCTCTGCCGCCGATTGAAACCAAGCCCCGGCCAATGACCCTGGCCGAGAAGATTTTCGCAAAACACATGATTGCCGGTGGCGGAAATGTCGGTGTCGCTTCGGTCAAGCCCGGAGACGCCGGGTTCGCCCGCACTGACCTGCGCTTCAGCCACGAATATGTCACCCCGATGGCTGCGATCTTTTTCGATAATCTGGTCGGAAAAGATGCGCCCGTCAATGATCCTGGCTCAGTTTTGTTCTTCCGCGACCACCTGACTTTTCTCGACGAAGTCCTCTCCGAGCAGAAACGCAAGATGGGTCTGCTCGACCTTGCGACTCAACTCAAGCTCAAACAGGGGGAGTTCGCTGATCGTAAAGGCATTCGCCTGCACGGCGAACTCACTGATCGCAAAGGCGCGGAAGGCATATGTCATTCCGTGGTCCTCGAAAGTTACGCCCTGCCGGGGCAGCTGGTCGTCGGCTCTGATTCACATACACCGCATTCCGGCGCGATCGGCTGTGTGGCGTTCGGCATTGGCACCACAGACGTCTTCAATTCATGGATCACGAAAGACGTGCGGGTACGGGTGCCCGAATCGGTGAAGATCGTGGTTCGCGGGAAGAAGCGGCCGAACGTGACCGCCAAGGACCTGATTCTGAAGATCCTCAGCCTCGATTACGTTCGCAGCGGGAAAGCTCTGGCGAAGGTCATCGAATATTCCGGCGAAGCAATTGAGGAGCTCAGCGTTGATGAGCGCGCCACTATGACCAACATGGCGGCAGAGATTGGCGGCTTCACCGGCATCGTTGCACCTGATCAGAAAGCGGTCGAATTCCTTATTGAGCGGCGAGCGACGAGCCTCGAGCAAGCAATGGATTTGACTGGCGGACTTTACAGCGATCCTGAAGCCGAATACGCCCAGGTTATCGAAATTGATGCAGCCGAAATCTCGCCGATGATTGCGACTCCCGGAGATCCCGGTAACGGCAAATTCATTCGCGAGCTGAATACGCCAGTTCCCGTCGAACTTGCTTATGGCGGTACCTGCACAGCCGGCAAGAATGAAGACATGGACATGTACGCGCGCGTGCTCGCGGATGCATTGCGGCACGGCAAGCGGGTGGCGGATTCCGTCCAGTTTTACATTCAGTTCGGATCGCAGGAGACGCGCGAATACTGCCTGCGCAAGGGCTACCTGGATGTTTTCCAGCGTGCCGGCGCGCACGTTATTGAACCCAGCTGCGGAGCCTGCATCAATGCGGGCCCGGGCGTTTCGACCCGATCAGATCAGGTCGTGATCAGCGCGCAGAACCGCAATTTCCCCGGCCGCAGTGGTCCTGGCCAGATGTACTTGGCCAGCCCGCTCACCGTGGCTGCCAGCGCGGTTGCCGGATACATCGTTGAGTACGAGCCCAGCGAACAGCGCGAATTGATACCTGCGTAGTGAGGCACGCTATGCCACTTTGCACAATTCTTGTTAGAATTGCTGTTCCGGTACAGCCCGTTTCAGGAGATTCATATTCATGGCCTACGTAATAGCTGAGCCGTGCATTGGCACCAAAGACCACGCTTGCGTGGATGCCTGCCCGGTCGACTGCATTCATCCCAAGAAGGACAGTGCGAAGTTCGAAACAGAAGAGATGCTCTACATCGACCCGGTTGAATGCATTGATTGCGGCGCTTGCGTTCCCGTCTGCCCGGTGTCGGCAATTTTTGCTTTGGACGATCTGCCGGAGAAGTGGAAGAGCTACGCCGAGCGGAATGCGAAGTATTTCGGGAGATAGGTTCTATCCGCAAGGCCCGTCAGCATCTGTTAAATCCACCCCTATAACCCCTGTCATTCCGAACCCGCCGAGCAAAGGGAGGCGGGTGAGGAACCTGCTTTTTGTCGGCAGCGCGGGTGCTGCATGCGAACAGCAGGTTTCTCGACGGCATAGCCGTCTCGGAATGACAGCCTTTTAGGGTGAGTTAAAGCGTTTAGGCTTACCGCTGATGGCTGAAAGCTGCTGTATCCTGCTCACATGCCGCTGAAGGAATCGGAAGCGATCGTTCTTCGCACCTATCCTTTTCGCGAGTCCGACCTGCTGGTGACCCTCTTCACCCGACTCGAAGGCAAGGTGCGCGGCGTGGCTCGCGCGGCTAAGAAGTCGCGGCGGCGTTTTGGCGGAGCGCTGGAGCCGCTGACGTACGTCAAGGTCGCGTACGACGATCGCGAGCGGCAGGAGCTGGTGCGGCTCGATGCATGTGAGGTGATCGACTCGCCGTTGACCTCAGAAGTGAGTTATCCGCGCGCGGTCGCCCTGGGACACGTTGCCGAACTGCTCGATGAATTGTCGCCTGATCGCGAAGCCAATGATGCGGTTTTTCGGCTGGCCCTTTCGGTGCTGGCCCAGCTCAAAGGCCAGGACATCTGGCAGCCGATTACTTATTTTGACCTGTGGATGGCCCGTCTGATGGGCTATTTGCCCGATCTTTCTGAGTGCCTCACCTGCGGGCTCGCGCTGAACGGCAGCCGCGCATATTTTCACGCACTGGCGGATGGCCTGGTGTGCCCGGAGCACAAACGGCTGGCGTCGTCGGAGATGTCGGCCGACTCGCGCAAGCTGGCGGCGCAGATGCTGCGGGTGCCATTGTCGAAGCTGACTGCGCCCGATGTGGCCAGTTCAGCTGCATCGGGTTCAGCGAAATCTCCCGCCGCCGACCTGCGAAAGTTCCTGTTGCAAACCCTGGAGCGCCACATTGAGAAAAAGCTGGCAACCAGAGGAATGCTGGAAAGGCTTGGAAACTAGTCCCCGATAGAGTCCCAACCAGCAATTTGCGTAGTTTGTAACTTATAAGTTACAATGACTTCAGGTATTCAGATCCGCCGATACCTAACCGAATCTGGTAAAGGTGTCTTTGGTGAGTGGCTGTCAGTCCTGAAAGACGCGAGGACGCAAGCAAAGATTGTGGTTCGCATTGACCGGCCTGCAGTCGGAAACTTCGGAGATTGCAAACCGCTCGGAGGCGGGCTGTTTGAATTACGGATCGACTCGGGACCCGGATACCGGATCTATTACGCCATGATTGGCCGCACCTGCGTGCTGCTGTTGTGCGGCGGAGATAAGAAGCGCCAGACCTCCGACATTCGGCGCACCAGAGAATATTTGAAAGACTATTGGGAGAGAAGCCGTGAAACGAAAAACGACTAGCGTCTCGCACGCAGACGCAATTGTTCGCGAGTTGCGGAAGAATCCAGAGTTTGCCGCAGAGTATCTGCGCGCGGCACTTGAAGAAGAGGATGAGCCGCGAGTGCTTCTCATCGCGCTCCGTCGCATTGCCGAGGCGAGAGGTGGATTGGCAAAAGTGGCGAGAGCTGCTGGCATTCAGCGAGAAAGCTTGTATCGCGCGCTTTCAACCCGCGGGAATCCAAGACTATCCACGCTGGTCGCCGTGACCAAGGCCGTGGGACTGAAACTAACGGTGGAGGCAGCAGGATAAGCTTGGCTGTGACAAAGGGAACCTATCGAAGTGAACGTGTAATATGTACCGATTGTGGGAGGTACGACATGACGTCAAAGCGTGGATTTTGTATCTGTGTTCTGGCGTTCTTCTTCTGCGCTTATCAGGCCGCATTGGCAAGCGGTGAACCGCCTGCGCCCAAGGTGGTTCAAGGAACGCTGATCTCGCCTGGCAGCCCTCCGTTCCACCTCAGGGCAGCCATCACCGAGAGAGCCGACTTCAACGAGCACATCGATCTTGAACTTTTCTGGGCGTCGCCCGAAAAATGGAAACGTACGATACGCTCACAGGATTTTTCTCAGACACTCATCGTCAACGGCGACAAGGTCTGGATGAAATTGACCGGGCAAGACACGATGGCGGTGGACGACAAGGACGAGATCGCGGAGGCCAAGGAGGCCTCGTACGTCGGCTGGGTGACGACGCTGCTGCCGC
>Ga0207665_10002209_pt1 | contig 13131 bp, 14 predicted proteins | sample LARL112metaG_FD_184351 | JGI IMG/M metagenome (GOLD analysis project Ga0207665, IMG submission 184351) | Corn, switchgrass and miscanthus rhizosphere microbial communities from Kellogg Biological Station, Michigan, USA - LAR L11-2 metaG... | ecosystem: Host-associated > Plants > Roots >...
GACCGGGTGGCGCATGACCCCTCCAGTCTGGCATGAGCCGAATTTCCCGCCGCCCGTCAGATCCGGAGCATCTCGAAGAACGCGGCGACCGGCGCCTCGACCGCGAGTACCTGGAAGGGGAAGCACGCGCCCAGCTCCTCGACCCGCGCCGCGCGCCGGAGCCGCTCACGGAACTCTCGCGCCACGGGCTCCCGCATCGCGCCGTGCCGGTTCACGAACTGGCCCCAGAGCGGCATGTGCCGGAACCGGTCCGGCAGGACGCGCGCGGTGGCCACGTAGGAGGCGGGAAAGAGCCGGCGATACGCCTCGAGGTTGTAGAGCCACGACGCCCCCACTACCCGGAGCGGCCCGCGCTGGCCCTGGCGCACGTGCGCGAAGAGCGCGGTCAGATCCGCGCGCCGGCGCTCGCGGCGCTCGCCCGCCAGAGGCGAGACGCCGTCCCCGTCACCGTCGTGGAAGTGGAGGCGGATGCGATCGCCGTGCGCGGAGTACGAGAAGCAGCCGAACGTCGCGACCAGCGCGGGCGCGGCCACCGTGTCCGCGCGGCGGCGATAGAAGCGATACGTCCACTCCCGCGGATCCTCCGCGGTCCGGAGGCCGGCCAGGTACGCCCGCCAGCCCGGATGATCCGGATCGAACGCGCGCCCGAGACCGAAGCGGATGTAGAGGTTCGTGTACTCGAGGAGGGCCCGCGTCGGCCGCAGCCCCGAGCGCGCGGCCACCGCGTGGGCGAACTCGACCTGCAGGTCGAATAGCGCCGCCGTGTACGACGCGGCCGGAGGCACCGCGAGCCCGGACGGCTCGACGGTCAGGCCGACTCCACCCGGATGCGGCGGAGGCCAGGCTGGGCCTCGAGCGCGGGGATCAGCTCCTCGGCCGCCTCGCTCGTCGCGCGCGCCTGGAAGGTGACCTCCACCGAACCTTCGTCGATTCGCCGGTCGTACTGGCCGGGCGTGATCGCGATGTGGCGCGCGCGCAGGGCGGCCATGATGACCGGCCAGGGCGGCGCCTGGTTGCCCAGGGTGATCGAGACCCGGCGCGTCACCAGGTCGTCCTCCTTGTGCTCGAGCTGCCGCAGTAGCGTGAGGGTGACGACGCCGAGCACGGTCGAGAACCCGCTCACCACGTACATGCCCGCGCCGGCGGAGAGGCCGATGGCCGCGCAGAGCCAGAGCCCGGCCGCGGTGGTCAGCCCCTGCACGTTGACGCCGGTGCGCAGGATCGCGCCGCCGCCGAGGAAGCCGACGCCGGTCACCACCGAGGCGGCGATCCGGGATGGGTCCACCGCGATCAGGTCGTCCCGCACGTAGTGCTGGAAGTAGACGAAGTTGGTGGAGACCACCATGAACACGGACGAGGCGAGCGCGACCAGCAGGTGGGTCCGCAGCCCGGCGGGACGGCGGTGAATCCGCCGCTCGTACCCGATCACCGCGCCGAGCATCGTGCCCGCGAGCACGCGGAGCAGGAGGTCGGCGTGGAGCGCGATCATGCGGTGGCGCCGGCCTCCACGGTGGGCTCGTAGTGGGTGGCGTCGGGGAAGCCGATGGGGCGCACCGCGGGCAGCGTGACGCCCGCCTCGCGATAGGAGGCGACGAAGGCCGACACGGTGCGGAAGTCGCCGATGCCGCCCAGCGCGGCCACCAGCCGCTCCGGCACCGCCTCCGGCTTCGGCGCCCGATCGTAGGCGGCGATCTCCGCGCCGAAGCCGCTCTGCTCGAGCATGGCGCGGTAGAAGGGCAGCGCGAGGTAGCGCGTCAGCTCGACGCGGAAGAGCGCGGTGGCGGCGGCGCGATCGGCGGTGAGCGCGGCGGGCACCGCGGCCACGATCTCGAAGCCCTGGAGCGGCTTGCCCGCCCGCTCGCGTCCGCGGCGGATGGCCGGCACCGCCTGCTCCCGCACGTAGGCGGGCGCGGCCAGCCACAGCACCACGCCGTCGGCGATCTCGCCGGCCAGCTCCAGCATGCGCGGGGCCAGCCCGCCAAGCAGGATGGGCGGCGCGGCGGGCACCCGCGGCAGACCGCTCTGCCAGTTCACCCGATAGCGCGGGCCCTCGTGCTGCACTCGCCCGGTGAGGGCGGCGCGCAGCACCGTCACGTACTCGCGGGTCACCTCGAGGGGCCGGCCCATGTCGAGCCCGAGCGCGCCTTCCATCATCGGCTTGTGGCTCACCCCGATGCCGAGCCGCAGCCGGCCGCCGCTCACGTCGGACAGCGTGAGCGCCTCCTGCGCGAGCAGCACCGGATGCCGCGGGTAGATCGGGATGACGCCGCTGCCGAGCCCGGCGTGCGGCGCCACGTTCCCGTAGGCGGCCAGCACCTGCAGGGCGTCGCGGCCGATGCCGTGGGTCACCCACAGGCTCTCGTAGCCGAGGGTGTCGGCGCGTCGCGCGAGGGCGACCGCGGGAGCCAGCTCGGCGCCCGGGCTCAGGAAGAGCGCGGTGCGCGCCATGCGCCTAGGCCCCCACCGTCACGCCGACGGCGGCGAGCTGCGCGCGCAGGTCGTCACCCCGGTCGAAGCGGTGAAGGACCGCTTGCATGCCGACCTCGCGCGCGGCCTCCACATTCTTGTCCCAGTCGTCGACGAACACGCACGCGGCGGGCGGCACGCCGAGGCGCTCGGCGGCGAGCCGGAAGATCGCGGGGGTCGGCTTCGCCATGCCGACCTCGGCGGAGACCACGATGTCGTCGAAGAGGTGGTGGAGAGCCAGCTCGCCTTCGAGACGCCCGCGCAGCGAGACGTCCGCGTTGCTCAGGATCGAGCAGCGGTACGGCGGACGCAGCGCCCGGACCAGATCGACGTTGAGACCGATCGGCGCCTGAGCCTTGCGCCATTCGTCGTGCAGGCGCGGCAGGGTCCGGCCGGCCCGGCGCTCCAGCTCCCGGTGCGCGCCGTCGGTCCACGCGACCGGATCGCCCACTCCGCACTCGATCTCGGCCCACGCCGGCGAGCCGTAGAGAGTCTGGAAGATCGAGGAGCGCGGCAGGTCGTGGAGGCGGTCCAGCTCCCGGGCCACGTCCCAGCGCATGTCCCACAGGACGCCGCCGAAGTCGAAGACGAGCCCGCGCGGCTCAGTAGCGGGGGCCACGCGGATTCGAGGACGGCTTGGGCGGGGCCGCGCGGTCGCTGGTGAGCGGCACCCAGCCGCGCTGCTTCATGCACTGCTCGTCGAGGACGTTGTCCTTGCCGGTGCAGGCGTCGCGGTCGCGCTTGAACTCGTCGACCGTGTAGTTCGTGTTCGGCTTGTACCACTGCCGATCCCGCTCGGAGCTACAACCGGCCAGGACACCCGACACCACAACGATGAGGAGGCACCACTTCCGGATCACGGCGGCCATGATACCATGCCGCACTGGCATGCTGGAGACCACCATCGCCGGAAGTCTCCCGAAGCCCGAGTGGCTCGCGCCCCCGAACGTGCTGTGGGCACCCTGGCGCCTCGAGGGCCGCCCGCTCGAGGAAGGCAAGCGCGACGCGGTGCTCCTGGCCCTGCGCGAGCAGGAGCAGGCCGGCATCGACATCGTCACCGACGGGGAGCAGACCCGTCGCCACTTCGTGTGGGGCTTCGTCGAGGCGCTCGAGGGCATCGACTTCTCCAAGATGGTGACGATCGGCATCCGCGCGGATCGCTACCAGGCGACGGTGCCCACCGTCACCGCGCCGGTGCGGCGGCGGGGCTCCATTCACGGCGAGGACGTGCGCTGGGCCCGGGCCAACACCGGGCGCCGCCTCAAGCTCACGATCCCCGGGCCGATGACCATCGTCGACACTATCCACGACGCGCACTACGGAAGCCGGGCCCGCCTCGCGATGGACCTGGCCCGGCTCATCAACGAGGAGGCGCGCGAGCTCGAGGCTCTCGGCCTCGACATGCTGCAGCTCGATGAGCCCGCCTTCAACGTCTACATGGACGAGGTGCGCGAGTGGGGCGTGGCCGCGCTGGACCGCGCGGTGGAGGGGCTCCGCTGCCGGACCGCGGTGCACATCTGCTACGGCTACGGCATCAAGGCCAACACCGACTGGAAGCAGACCCTGGGCGGCGAGTGGCGGCAGTACGAGCAGACCTTCCCCCTCCTGGCCGGCAGCCGCATCGGCGGCGTCTCGCTCGAGTGCGCCGGCTCGCGGGTGCCGATCTCGCTCATCGGCCTGCTCGGCGACAAGGACGTGCTGGTGGGCGCGGTCGACGTGGCCACCGACCGGGTGGAGACGCCCGAGGAGGTCGCGGCGGTGATCCGCTCCGCGCTGCAGCACGTGCCCGCCGCGCGTGTCTTCCCCTGCACCAACTGCGGGATGGTGCCGCTCTCGCGCGGGGTGGCGCGCGACAAGCTGCGCGCCCTCGGCGCGGGGGCCGCGATCGTGCGCCGCGAGCTGACCCGCTGATCGTCGGCCGATGACGCAGGAGATGACCGCGTACTACGCGCGCCGGGCGGCGGAGTACGAGCGCGTCTACACCGACCCGCGCTGGCAGGGCGACCTCGCGGTGCTGCGGCCGCGGGTGGCCGAGTTCTTCGCGGGCCGCCGGGTCTTCGAGGTGGCGTGCGGCACCGGCTACTGGACCCACGTCGCGGTCGAGCGCGCCCGCGCGGTCCACGCCACCGATCTCAACGACGACACCCTCGCCCTGGCCCGCGCCAAGGCTTACGCGGCGCCGGTCTCGTTCGAGCGCGGCGACGCCTACGCGCCCGCGGCCGGTCCCGCGCGCTTCGACGCGGGGCTCGCCGGGTTCTGGCTCTCCCACGTCGACCTCGCCCGGATGGACGAGTTCCTGCGCGGGCTCCACTCCCATCTCGCCCCCGGCGCCGTGGTGCAGATGTTCGACGAGCGCGCCACCGACGAGCGGCCGAACCCGCCGGCCAGCCGCGTCGACGACGCGGGCAACCGCTACGAGATGCGACGGCTCCAGGACGGTGAGTCCTTCGAGATCGTCAAGAACCTCTTCGACCGCGCGCGCCTGGAGGCCCTGATCCGCCCGTACGCGACCTCCCTCGCGTGCCGCGAGCTGCAGTACTTCTGGCTGCTCGAGTACGTGGTGGCCTAGGGCTCGGCCCGGCCCTTGGTCGCGAACTGCCGCTCGTAGAGTCCCCGCAGCTCCTCGAGCGTGGTGGCCTGGCCCGGGGCCTTGTCCGGGCGCACCCGCGCGATGCGGGCGAAGCGCAGCGCAAAGCCGGACGGGTAGGTCGGGCTTTTCTGGATCTCGTTGTAGTCGACCTCCACCACCACCTGCGGTCGCACCCGCACCGTGTAGCCGTCGTCCGCGGTGGCGAGCGCGCGGAGCCGCTCGGTGATCTCCCCGAACTCGCGGTCGGTGAGCCCCTTGAAGGTCTTGCCCACCTCGGCCCAGCCGTCGCCGTCGCGCACCGCGAGGTGGTAGTTGGAGAGCCAGCCCACCCGGCGGCCGGAGCCGCGGTCGGCGGCCACGATCACGCAGTCCACCGTGAGCGCGGCCTTCAGCTTGAGCCACTTCTTGCGGCGGCCGCCCGGCTCGTAGGGGCTCGCCGGGTCCTTGGCCATCAGGCCCTCGTGGCCGGCCGCGAGCGCCCGGGCCATGAGCCTGGCGCCGTCCTCCGCCCGGCTGACCAGGGCGCGCTCGGCCAGCCAGCGGCCGCCGGTCACGCGCTCGAGCGCCTCCCAGCGGCGGGCGTAGGGCTCGTCGAGATAGGATCGCCCGTCCGCCATCAGGCAGTCGAAGAGATGCAGGGTGAGCGGCAGCGTGCCCGCCGCCTCCTCGACGCCCCGCACCCGGCGGAAGCGCCGCATCAGCTCCTGGAACGGCAGTGGGCGGCCGGCCGCGTCGAGCGCCACCACCTCGCCGTCCAGGATCAGCGGCGCGCCGATGAGGTCGCGGCGGGCGATGGCCACGATGTCGGGCAGGCTGCGGGTCACGTCGGACATGCGCCGGCTCCAGATGGCCACCCGGTCGCCGTCGCGGTGGAGCTGGATGCGCGCGCCGTCGTACTTGTACTCCATCGCGGAGGCGCCGCCGTGGGCGGCCAGCGCCTCGGCCGGGTCGGCCGCGATCTCGGCGAGCATGGGCAGGAGCGGCACGAAGACGCGCGGCCGGGCCGAGGCCAGCGCGGCCGCGTCGCCGCCGAGCGCGAGGGCGGCCACCGCGGTGAGGTCGCCGGTGACCAGCGCGGCGCGGCGCACCGCCGCGGGAGCCGCGCCGGCGGCCTCGGCGATCGCCTCGAGCACGAGGCCCTCCGAGAGCCCCATGCGCATCTCGCCGTAGATCACGCGCTGGAGCAGATCGCGCTCCGTCTCCGAGGCGCGCGCCACCAGCTCGCCCAGGCGCGCGGCGCGCAGCCCCCGCGCCCCCGGCCCGGCGGCCTCCGCCACGTCGCCGAAGGCGCGGGCCACGTCGGCGAGCGTGAGGGGCTCGCCCGCCGCGCCCGAGGTCGCCGCGGGCAGGCCACGCACGTTCAGCACCCGCGGATCCGAGGCCGGGAACGCGCGCCCGCTCAGGTAGGTGACCGCGCGCGCGAGGTCGTCGGGCGGCAGCGCGCGCAGGTACTCGGCCACGAGCCGGCGCTTCTCGAGCCGACCCCCGCTCGCGGCCACGCGCGCGCGCAGCGCGGTCAGATCGGCGAGGAGCGCCACGCGGCCCGTCCGCCGGTCACAGGATCAGGAAGAGCCAGCCGACCAGGAGCGTCAGCCCGGTCACCGGCACGCCCACCCGGCTGTACTCGAAGAAGCCGATCTGGATGCCCGCGCCCCGCGCCTGCTCCACCACGATGAGGTTGGCCACCGAGCCCAGGATGGTGAGGTTCCCCGCGAGGGTGGAGGCCATCGCGAGCAGGAGCCACGCGCGGGCGGGCTCGCCGAAGGTCGGGATCACCGTCTTGAACAGCAGCACCGCGGGCACGTTGGAGACGAGGTTCGAGAGGATCGCGGTCACCACCGTGAGCACCGCGGGCCGGTAGAGGCCGACCGCGGCGGCGCCGTCGAGGATCTGGGCGGTGAGCCCGGAGGCCTCGACCCCGCCGATCACCACGAAGAGGCCGGTGAAGAGCACGAGGAGCGCCCAGTCGATCTCGCGATAGACCTTGTCGGGATTCACCCGCCGGGTCAGCAGGCAGTACGCCGCGCCGCCGATCGCCACCAGCGCGATCGGCACACCGGCCAGGAACGCGACCAGCATGACCGACACCGCGGCCACCGTCTTGATCATCAGCGCCTGGTGGACCGCGACGCGCTCGTCGAGGGCCCCGGCGGGCAGCGTGGGCGGGAGGTGGCGCCGGTACGCGAGCCAGATCACCGCGAACACGAGGGCCAGGCCGATCACCGCGACCGGCGCCTCGCGCAGCAGGAACGCGCGGTAGCTGAGACCGGAGAAGCTGCCCACCAGCATGTTCTGCGGGTTGCCGGTGAGGGTGGCCACGCTCCCCACGTTGGCCGCGGTGGCGAGCGCGATCAGGTAGGGCACCGGCGGCAGGCGCAACCGGTGCGCGAGGTCCAGCACGATCGGCGCCATCACCAGGCAGACCACGTCGTTGACGAAGAGCGCCGAGAGCACGCCCGCCGCGACGATGATCAGGCCCAGCAGGCCGGTCGGGGTGCGGGCGCGCCGCACCGCCGCGTAGGTCACGAGGCGGAAGAAGCCGGAGAGGCGCAGGTAGGCGGCCACGATCATCATGCCGAAGAGCAGCACGAGGGTGTGGGCGTCGACCGCGGCCACCGCCCGGTCCCAGGGCAGGAGCCCGCTCACCACCACCACCGCCCCGCCGATGATGGCCACCCCGGTGCGGTCCACCCGGAAGAACGGCAGACGGCCGAGGGCGAGGCCGAGGTAGGTGCCGCCGAACGCGACGAGCGCGATCAGCCGGTCGACGCTGAATTCCTGCATGCGCGCTCAGTAGCCGATCGCCGCGCCGTCGCTGCGCGGATCCGCCCCGCCCACCAGGATGCCGCTGCCCGCATCGATGGTGATGCCGTGGGCGTGGCCGGCCAGTTCGTTCCACGCCTCCCACCGGTTGATCGCGTGGCCCCGGCGGGCCAGCTCCGCGATGGTCGCCTCCGGGAAGCGGCCCTCCAGGTTCAGCAGCTCCCGCGCGTCGCCGATGGCGAACCGTCCCGCGAGCCAGCGCGGCGCCTCGACCGCGCGCTGGATGTCGAGCCCGTAGTCGATGAGCGCGGTGTACACCTGGAGGTGGATCTGCGGCTGGCCGTCCGCGCCCATGCACCCCATCACCTGCCAGAGCCGGCCGTCCCGGAACGCGAGCGAGGCGATGAGGGTGTGGAGCGGCCGCTTGCCGGGCTCGAGTCGGTTCGGGTGGCCCGGGTCCAGCGAGAAGTAGGCGCCGCGGTTCTGGAGGAGCACGCCGGTCTCTCCCGCCACCACGCCCGCCCCGAAGCCGAAGTAGAGGCTCTGGATGAGCGACGCCGCGTTGCCCGCCGCGTCGACCGCGGCCACGTAGACGGTGTCGCCGGTCAGGCTGCCCGCGGAGGGGACGCGGTCCCACGGCAGCGCGCGCGCTCGGTCGATGAGGCGCCGCCGCTCGTCGGCGTAGGCGGACGAGAGCAGCCGGTCCACCGGGACCGGCGCGAAGGCGGGGTCGGCGACGAAGCGGTCGCGATCGTGGAACGCGATCTGCTTGGCCTGCACGAGCAGGTGCACGTGGTCCGGCCCCAGGAAGGGCAGCGCGCCCAGGTCGTAGGGCTCGACCAGCCGCAGGGCCTGCAGCACCGAGATCCCCTGGCTGGGCGGCGGCGTCTCGTGGATGGTGACGCCGCGATACGTCGCGTGGATCGACTCGCCCCACCGCGCCCGCTGGGCGGCCAGGTCGCGCTCGGTGAAGAAGCCGCCCCGCTCGCGCGCCCAGCGGGCCATCTCGCGGGCGGTCTCGCCCTCGTAGAAGCCGGCGCGCCCGGCGCCCAGCCGCTCGAGGGTGCGCGCGAGATCCGGGTTGACGAGGCGCCGGCCGACCGCGGGGCGCGGTCCCTCGGCGAGGAAGATGCGCGCGGCGGGCGGATCGGCCGCGAGGACCGCGGCGGAGCGCTCGATCCACTCCGAGAGCCGCCGGGTGATCGGGAACCCGTCGCGCGCGTAGCCCACCGCGGCGGCCAGGTCGTCGGCGAGCGGCAGCCGGCCATGGCGCGCGTGCGCTTCGCACCAGCCGTCCACCGCGCCCGGCACCGTGACGGTGGCGGGCACGACGCCGCGGAGCGGGATCTCGCCGAGGCCGCGCGCGCGGAACCACTCGATCGTCGCGGCCTCGGGCGCCGCGCCTGCCGCGTCGAGCGCGTGCACCGCGCCGGTGCGCGCGTCGTGGATCAGCCAGAACGCGTCGCCGCCCACGCTGGTCATGTGCGGGTAGACCACCGCGAGCACCGCGGCCGCCGCGATCGCCGCGTCGACCGCGGAGCCGCCCGCTTGCAAGATCTGGACGCCGGCCTGGGAGGCCAGCGAGTGAGGCGAGGCGACCATGCCACGGTACGCCAGCGTGGGCGGACGCCCGGGATCGAGGATGCGCCTACCTCCGCGCCGACCCGAGCGGCAGCTCCATCCAGACGTCCGCGCGCGGGTTGCGGTTGTAGTCGCCGATCTCCCGGAAGCCGTAGCGGCGGTAGAGCCGCACCGCGGCCTCGAGCCGACGCTCGCTGTCGAGGCGCAGGGTGAGGCCGCCGAGCGCGCGCGCCTCGTCGAGCACGCGGGCCATGAGCCGGTCGGCGAGGCCGCGCCCGCGGCACGCCGGCCGCAGCCACATGCGCTTGAGCTCGGCCACCTGCGGGGCGAGCCGCCGCACTCCCGCGGTCCCGACGATCTCGCCGACCGGGTCGACCACCACCAGCATGACGCCGGCTGCGCCGTCGTACTCGCCCTGCCAGTCGGCCACGTCGTGGTCGAGGCCGGCCGCGTCCACGTCCTCGCCGAGGAACGCGAAGTACTCGGCCAGCTCCCGCGTCACCCCCGCGTGGTCGGCCGGGCCGGCGCGGCGGATCTGGTAGTCCTCCGCCACTACCGCTTCCGGGCGTGCGCGTCGAGGCCGCGCTGCCAGAGGTACTCGGTCTCGCCCAGATGCTTGCCGACCCACCGCGAGAGCACGAAGAGCAGGTCGCTGAGGCGGTTCACGTACTTGAGCGGCCACTCGCCGATCTCCTCCACGCGCGACAGCTCCAGCACGCGCCGCTCCGCGCGGCGGCACACCGTGCGCGCCTGGTGAAGGAAGCCGCCGACCGGCCCACCGCCCGGCAGGATGAAGCTCTTGAGCGGGGTGAGCTCCTTCTGGCACTCGTCCATCAGCCGCTCGAGCGCGGTCACCTGCTCGGGGCCAACCCGGAACATCCCCTCGTAGACCGCGTCCGCCGGAGTGGCCAGCTCGCTCCCCAGGTCGAACAGCTCGTTCTGCAGCCGGCGGAGCACCTCGTCGAGCCACCGGTGCCGCTTGCCGCTCTTCTTCCGCTCCGCGTTGAACACGCGGGCGAGCCCGATGATCGCGTTCAGCTCGTCGACGGTGCCGTAGGCCTCGATGCGCGGCGAGTCCTTCGGCACCCGGCGGCCACCGACGAGCGCGGTCTCGCCGCGGTCGCCGGTGCGCGTGTAGACGCGGGTGATGCGGACGGGCATGCGGGCTCCTCCCGCGCCGAGGCTAGCACAGGTGCTAGACTCTGGCCATGAGCGGAGACGCGTGGCGCGACAACCTGGTGAGCGACGCGGAGGGGATCGCGCGCATCGTGCGCGAGTGCCGGCGCATCGCGGTGCTCGGCATCAAGACCGAGGCGCAGCGCGACCGCCCCGCGTTCTACGTGGCCGAGTACATGGCGCGGGCCGGCTACGACGTCGTGCCGGTGCCGGTCTACTACCCGGAGGTCACCCGGATCCTCGACCGGCCGGTCTACCGCGCGGTGCGCGACGTGCCGGGGCCGGTCGACATGGTCGACGTCTTTCGCCGCCCGTCGGACATTCCCCCGCACGTCGACGACATCCTCGCCGCACATCCCCGCGTGGTGTGGCTGCAGCTCGGCATCCGCCACGAGCAGGCCGCCGAGACGTTCGCACGAGCGGGCATCCAGGTGGTGCAGGACCGCTGCCTGCTCGTGGAGCACCGCCGCCTGCGGTAGCTTCTCCGCCCATGTCGATGCGGGTCGCGTTCTACAAGGTCGACGACGGGCGCCTGTGCGCCTGGATTGCGAGGATTCCCAAGCGGCGACCGCTCCAGGGAAGCACGATGGCCTCGGGGCGGGACCTGCCGCACGACCTCGCCCAGTTCGTCGTCGAGTCCACGCTCGGTTTGCCCTCCGGGTTCTGGGGCCTGCTCGCGATGGGCGCGACCTTCGAGAGTGTCCGGCGCCGTCCCACGAACCCGGGCCGACAGGTGATCCGCACGCATCACGCGGGACTTGTCGCCACCGAGCACGTCGTGAACGGCCACGTGGGCGCGTGGCGGGCAAGGGTGGCGACTCCGGCGGGTCCGGGCCTTGACGAGATGCTCGTCCGCTGGCGATCGCTCCCCGTCGGGGAGGAGCTCCTCCTGGAGTGGACGATCCCGCCGGCCGGGTTCAACGTGCGGCGGCGAGGGTCTCCAGCGCGAGCGTCACGTCCTGCCACTCGGTCTCGCTGAGCGCGGCCGCGCCAAAGCGCGCCCGCTCGTAGTGACGCGTGAGGCGCGCGAACGGCTCCGCGCGCTCCGGGGCGGTCGCGCCGACCCGCGTCGCGAACTGCCGCGCGGTCTCCGCGGCCGCCGGGGCGAGCCCGCGGCGGGCGAGCAGCCGCAGGGCGCGCAGGTAGAAGGCGGGCACGCTCGCGGCCGGGCGGCCGGCCCCGCGACCCGACAGGCCGCGACGGCCGAGGAGCCAGACCAGCGCGAGCCCGCCCAGCGCGGCGCCCGCGGCCAGCAGGGCGGGACTCACCCGCCAGTGCCGCGGCCACGAGAAACCGATCCGCACGTCGGTGGCCTGCCGGTGCACGCTGGCTGCGAGATGCACCTGGTCGCCGAGGCTCCAGTTGATCACGTAGCGGTACCAGCGCATGCGGGCCGCGTCGAGGTAGAGCGACACCGATCCGGGCGCGGCGGCCGCGACCTCGCCGCGCGGAGACGGATCGAAGGCCACCCATCCGCGTCCTTCGACGTAGGCCTCCACCCACGAGTGCGCGTCGCTCAGCCGCACCATGTAGTAGCGGCCGTACGGGTTCCACTCGCCGTGCTGGAAGCCGGCTACCACGCGGCTCGGGATGCCCTCGCTGCGCAGCATCACCGCCATCGCGGCCGCGAAATACTCGCAGTTGCCGGACCGGCGCACGAAAAGGAACTCCTCCAGGGGCGGGCGCGCGGTCTCGCGCCGGAGCGCGAGGGTGTAGCGGTAGTTGGTGCTGAGGAACGCGCTGATGCGGCGGGCCACGGTCTCCGGATCGCGGGCGCCCGCGGCGGCCTCGCGGGCCAGGCGCGCGATGTCGGGCGAGAGCGCGGGGAGCTGCAGGAAGCGCGCGCGATCCTCCGCGGAGAGCGCGGGGAGGCCAGGGCCTCGCCCCGATGCCGGGGCGGCCGGTCCGAGCGTCTCCTCCAGCTCGGACTCGACGATGTAGTGGAGCCGGGCCGTCGCGCTCGAGGTGCTGACGCCGCTCATGTCGTCCACCACCAGGGTGGGCGACTGCAGCTCGATCCTGAGCATTCGCGGCGCCCCGAACACCGCGTCGGTGCCCATCGGCTCCAAAAAGATCTCCTGGCGCAGGAGCGGTCCCCGGCCGCGCGGCAGCCCGATGCCGAAGTCTCCCCCCGCGCCGCGGCGGACGTAGCGGCGCGGAGTGCCCGCGCTCGACCAGGCGCGGCCGTCGAACTGGTCGAAGGCCACCCCCCGCCAGCGCAGCTCGGGCAGCGTGGCCGGGTCCATCCGCTCGTCGGTGAGGTACACGCGCATCACCACGCTCTGGTCGGTCTCGATGTCGCCGAAGCTGCCGAGATCCACCCGGTCCGAGAAGCCGGTGACCATGCGCCCGAGCTGGGCCCGCAGCGGCAAGGCCGCCTGGCCGACCCGCGGAATGATGAAGAAGAGCCCGCCCGCGAGCGCGAAGGTGATGGCGGCCGCGACGAGGCTCACCCGGGTGAGCGGCCCGCGGAAGAAGACGCGACGGGTGGAGGAGCCGGCCGCGCCCCCGCGCCCGGCCTGCTCGAGCTCGGTCACCACGTGGTTGAGGATCAG
>Ga0207665_10002210_pt1 | contig 13128 bp, 14 predicted proteins | sample LARL112metaG_FD_184351 | JGI IMG/M metagenome (GOLD analysis project Ga0207665, IMG submission 184351) | Corn, switchgrass and miscanthus rhizosphere microbial communities from Kellogg Biological Station, Michigan, USA - LAR L11-2 metaG... | ecosystem: Host-associated > Plants > Roots >...
CTGTCGGCGGCGATCTCGCCGCGGAGCATCCCGACGATCGTGTTGCGCCGCGTGTTGACCGACGGTTCGCGGACCTGGAGCGCGTCAAGGAAAGGCAGCAGCGGCAGCGCCGTGCTGAGCTCGTCACCGGCGCCCCAGAAGACCTGGCACCCGGCATCGGGCGCGGCCGTCACGGCGGCGTGCACGAGCGCTGACTTGCCAATGCCCGGTTCGCCTTCGATCAGCACCGCGGCACCGCGCCCTCTGGCGGCTTCTCTTAATAGCCCATCGAGGAGGGCCAGCTCGTCGTCGCGGCCGACCAGCACGGCAGCCGCGGTCACCGGAGACATAGCACAAACTTTACTACCTACGGCATCCCCGGAACAGGGAAACCATTTTCGGACATTAATTCGGTGAATCCCGGGGCTGGCTCCGGTACCAGCGGACCTGCGGACGCATTCTGCGCTGCAATTTTCATGGAAGTTTGCACGGCATCGAGTGCCGCCAATTTTATCGCATCGCTAAATGAATATTTCACATAAAGCAGAACGCAATATATTATTCCGGCTTCTCTATTGATAGGGGTCAGCTTAGCGATTTATCGTAGTGGATGAAAGAGCCCAACGCTGGCAAATAGAGAACATCACTGTCGATGCGTCTGCGGGCCGCTGACGCCAGGTGAAGGCTGCTGACCTGTATATATGCCATGGAGGAATCATGAGCATAAGGCGAGCCATCATCTCTCCTCTCGTGACGCTCGGCTTTGCCGGGTCCGTTCTTGCCGGCGTGGCGGTGCCTGTGGCGACCGCGTTCGCGTCCAGCACCCCCGTGGTCGCGGCGGCAGCCGCGAAGCCGATGGTTTACATGCACACCTGAGATAACCAGATCGCAAGGCTAACGGCCTGCCGCCGAATCCCCCAATCGCCGGCAGGCCGTTCTCATGGGCGCGGGGAAGCGCCTATTTCAGTTCTATAACGCACCCGTTGACGTCGCGGCTCGTCGCAACTCCAGCACCATTCTTTCACCACTGTCACCATCGTCAGCCTTCTATACAGGCAGCGCAGCGGAGCGGATTTCCGCGGCAGGCACCCGCGCCTAGGCCCGTATCAGCGGTCGCTGAATGAATCGGCGGTGCCTCATGTCACAAAGGAAGCTTCGGTTGCGCTGGGTGAGTGTACGATGTACTAAGGGTTTCATAGCGGATTTCCGTGCAATCTGCGTGACGACTCAGCTGAGCCAGCAGTCCGCGCACGCGGCACCGGAAGGAAGGGGTGCCCGATGACCGAGCCAGGCAGCCCCACGGTGCGCCGTCGGCGGCTCGCTGCCGAGCTGCGGGAAATCCGCGAGTCCAGGGGCAGGAGCGGGGAGTCGGTCGCCGCGGCGCTGGGCTGGTCGCCCTCCAAGATCAGCAGGTACGAACGGGCCAAGACCGGGCTGCGCCCGCGCGAGGTCGAACGGCTGCTCTCCTATTACCAGGTCACCGGCCAGCGCCGCGCGCTGCTGCTCGCGCTCGCCGAGGATGCCACCCATAAGGGCTGGTGGGAGGATTCCTCCGACGTTCTCGCCGAGGACTACAAGCAGTTCATCGGCCTGGAGCACGAGGCGAACTCCATCGCGATCTGGCACGTGGACGTGGTCGCGGGCCTGCTCCAGACGGAGGCGTACGCCCGCCACATCATCGGCAGCTACAGCAGGATCGAGCCCGTCGCGCCCGGCATGATCGGGCGGCTCGTCCGGGTCAGGATGCGCCGCCAGCAGGCGATCGACCGTGCCGACCTGGAGCTTTCCGTCGTCTTCGACGAATCGATCCTGCAGCGCAGGATCGGCGATGACGTCGTGATGTACGAGCAGCTGCAGCACCTGGCCAAGGTGGCGGAACGGCCGAACGTGACCATGCAGATCCTCACCCTCGACGGGCAGCACCGGGTTTTCGGCGAGTCCTTCGTGATTTTCGGCTTCGGCGCCGACAGCGACGCCATGCTGCAGGACGTCGTCGCCACCGAGCACATGCGCAGCGGCTTCACGCTGGAGGGTGAGCGGGAGACGTATCTGCACCGGATCGCGTTCGACACGCTCGCCGAGGCGGCACTCGACCCTGAGTCGTCCAAGGAGCTCATCCTCGAGACGGCGGAATCGCGCTGGCTGGGGCGTTAGCAGAGCTAGCCTACGGTGCGCGTTGAAACTCACGAGGTTTTGCGAGTAATCCGAACCTAATGTTGCGTTAGGGCTATTTAAGACAAGCAGGACTCTGGGTACAACTCGTCTGCTAATCTATGGTTATAGTGACGACAGTGTGTAGTGTGACGATTGCGCATTGTAGTCACTTGTTCGTAATTAATTCCAGGCACAATCAGCAATCAGTGAGGTGGGGCGACATGGCAAGGCCTGATGAAGAAAGGCCGGGTTCAGGTTCTCACTGGGTAAAGAGCTCGCTGAGCTTCTCCAACGGCAACTGTGTCGAAGTGGCGAACCTCTCAGAGGGCGGCGTGGCCGTGCGCAACAGCAGGGACCCAGAAGGGCCGGTTCTCCGGTTCACCCCGGACGAGTGGCACGCTTTCCTTGGCGGCGCTCAGCTGGGAGAATTCGACAGTTTCGGCAGGTTACGCTTTAAATCGCGTGAACAGCGGAGGGTCCTTCCCGATGGCCCGGGGGGACCCTCCGCTGCCGCGTGGCCGCAGTTTGCCTCTTCGCCGGCTGAACCGTTCGCGGGCTGGCGGAAGAGCCCTGCGTACGGTGCCGGCTCGCGGCATCGCTGCGGCCGCCGCGCCGCGGCTTGCGCGGGCGCGTGCCGTGAGTACGGTGAACCGCCGGGGGCGTTACGGTTCACCGTCCCCACGTCTGCGCCCCGGCGGATCGCGGCCGGCTGCCTGTTTGCGGCATCGAGGCGAACCGGACGCGACCCGCGGGGGCACGTCAAATGCCCTGCTCAGCCAGGCGTCCGCCGGCTAGCATAGGGATCTGGCCCAGTGCCAGGGCCAGGTGCGTACCCGCACCGGAGGGGATCGCGGCGCATCGCCGTCGACTGCATGTGCCTTGCGTCGCAAGAACCGGTGTCCCCAGCCGCGGGGTGCGTGCTGGCGCTGGTCACAGGCTCGCTCGCGAGGAAACGGCACCGCTGCAAGTCAATAGGAAGACGCGTCGCAATCCCGTTCATGCGGTTCCTTCAGTCGGCCGGTAGAGGCTTATCAAGTTCTCGTTGCAGCACAAATACTTCTGCAAGTTGCGGTGCAAGACATCGGTCACCTGACTGATCTTCGACTGTGACGGATGAGTCTCTTGTGACTGATGGTGCACTTTCGGGGCGCCGACGCCATCGGAAGCCCCGGTAACTGTCCTTGATAGGTTCGCAGCATGGTTTCCCTTGGCCGTACGAACCTGGACGTCTTTCCCCTCTGCCTGGGCGGCAACGTGTTCGGGTGGACCGCCGACGAGCAGCAGTCGCGCGCCGTGCTCGACGCCTATACCGAGGCGGGCGGCAACTTTGTCGACACCGCCAACTCCTACCTGGTCGAGCACGGCAGGTCCGAGACGATCATCGGGCGCTGGCTGACAGCGCGCGGCAACCGCGACCAGATCGTGCTCGCCACGAAGGTCGGCGGCGGGCGCGACTCCCGGTACCGGAACCTGCGGACGGACAACATCCGCAGCGAGGCGCACGCATCCCTCGACCGGCTGCAGACCGACTACATCGACGTGTACTACGTGCACTACGACGATCAGGAGACGCCGCTCGAGGAGTCGCTCCGCGCCTTCGACGCCCTGGTGAAGGAGGGCGTGGTCCGGCACGTCGCCGCCTCCAACTACTCGCCGGAGCGGCTGACCGCGGCGCTCAGGCTGCAGCGCGAGCTGGGGCTCGCCGAGTTCACGGTGCTGCAGCCGCACTACAACCTCGTCGAGCGGGACTACGAGCGCACGCTCGCGCCCATCGCGGACGCGTGGGACCTGGCCGTGCTGCCCTACTACGCGCTGGCCAGCGGGTTCCTGACCGGCAAATACCGGCCGGGCAGCGCGGCGGTCGACTCGCCGCGCGCCCAGCGGGCCGGCGAGTACCTCGCCAAGGGCGGCGGCGCGGCGCTCGAGGCGCTGGACCAGGTCGCGGCGGCGCGCCAGACCACGCCGGCGGCGGTCGCGCTCGCCTGGCTGCTGACCCGTCCGCACGTCGTCGCGCCGATCGCGAGCGCGCGGTCGACCGGGCAGCTCGCGGAGATCCTGCCCGCGGTCAAGCTGGAGCTGACGCCGGAGGAGACCGGCCTGCTGACGTCCGCCACCGAGCCGGCCTGAGCTGCCCTGGTTCGTCAGCTCCCGGGCGCCTCGGCCGCCTCGGCCGCCCTGTCCGCCAGGATGCGGCGCACCTCGGCGAGCTCGAGCTTGCCCGCGGGCGTCCGCGGCAGGCTGGGCAGCAGCACGATGCCGCGCGGCACCTTGTACCCGGCCAGCCGGCTCCGCACCGCGTCGCGCAGCTCCGCCGCGGTCAGCGCGGTGCTTCCTGTCGCCACCACGGCCATCACGCGCTCGCCCCACGTCTCGTCGGGGACGCCGACCACGGAGGCGTCCGTCACGTCGGGATGGGCGAGCAGCGCGTCCTCGACCTCCTGCGGGTGGACCTTCTCGCCGCCGGTGTTGATGACGCCGGCGCCGCGGCCGAGAAACCGGATGGCGCCGTCCTGCTCGACCACCGCCAGGTCACCTGGCATGGTGTAGCGGACCCCGTCGACGGTGCGGAACGTGGCCGTGGTCTTGGCGGTGTCCTTGTAGTACCCGAGCGGTATCGGCCCGCCGAAGGCGAGCACGCCGACCTGCCCGCTGCCCGGCGCCACCGGCAGGTCACCGGCCAGCACCTTCGTGGGGGCGGCAGGGTAGAACCTGGCCGGCAGGTCGTCGACGGACGAGGTGACCGCGTACGCGAACGGGCCCCCTTCGCTCGAGGCGATCGCGTCGGTGATCGTGACGCTGGCGCGCTCGTGCAGGGCGCGCTTCAGCCGGTCGCTCAGCACGGTGCCCGAGCTGACCACGGAGTCCAGCGAGCTGAGGTCGTGCGGCCGCCCGGCCCGCTCGGCGGCGACGAGCTCGTCGACGAGCGGCTGGCACACCGCGTTGCCGGCTACCACCAGCGTGCGCACCCGCTGAGCGGCGACGGTCTCCCAGACGTGCCGCGGGTCCAGCCGGCCGGGGCGGGCGGTGACCACCCGGCCGCCTGCCAGCAGCACGCCCATCGAGTTGAACAGCCCGGTCGCGTGCATCAGCGGGACGGCCGGCATCATGACGGGCGACCTGCCCGCGGACCTGGCCGCGGCCGCGACCCGCACCGCCTCGTCGGGCGTGGCGGGCAGCGCGGTCACCCCGAGCCGCTGGAAGACCGACACCTCCATGGAGTGCATCAGGTCCGACAGCCGCCAGATCACGCCCTTCGGCTTGCCCGTCGTGCCGCCGGTGTACATGAAGAGCTCATCGGACCCCGGCCGCGGCCGGGCCGGGCGCGGCGCGTGCGCGGCGAGCAGCTCCCCGAGCTCAGCGACATCAGGTCCGGCGGCGCCCACTCCGACCTTGATGAGCAGGCGCAGCGACGGGAGCCTGGCCGCGACGTCCGTGACGTTCCCGGCCAGCTCGGCGCTGTACACCATGGCCGCGGCGTCGGCGTCGGCCAGCAGCGCGAACAGCTCCTCGCGGGTGTACCGGTAGTTGACGTTGACCGGCACCGCGCCGAGCTTGAAGGCGGCGAACACCGTCTCCAGGTAGGCGGCCCCGTTGTACAGGTAGCACGCGACCTTGTCCCCGGGACCGACGCCGGCGTCAGCCAGCGCGGCTGCCAGCCGCGCTGACCGCTCCTCGAATTCGGCGTAGCTGTAGTCCCGGCCAGGCTCTGAGATCGCGATGGCGTCCGGCAGCTCGTGGGCGAACGCCTCCCAGACAGTGCCGAAGGAGACGTCCACTACCCGGCCGCCACGGCTAGTCCTCGAGGAGAAGAGCCGTCTTCGGGCAGGACATGACCGCTTCCCTGACGCGGTCGGCGAGCTCCGGCGGGACCTCGCTCGTCAGGATGTGCAGCTCGTCCTCATCGTCCACGTAGAAGACCTCGGGAACCAGGCCGGCGCAGACGGCGTTGGCCTCGCACAGGCCTGTATCAACGGTCACCCTCATGCGCAGATCGTAACTTTGGTGCCGGCCACAGGCCAGCGACATCGTATATTGACCGGCCCGTGACCTCGGTCCTACGATCCGGGCAAGTGGACGGCACAGTGGCGGGAGGCGCCGATGCCCACGAGCGATTCGGTGGTTGACACCGGTTTCGACTGGTTCAGCCCAGAGGTCATCAGGGATCCGCAGAAGTACGACGGCATGATCCGCGAGGCGGGACCGGTCGTCTACTCGCCGCAGTACGACGTGTGGGCGACCGGCCGGCACGCCCAGATCGAGCTCATGATGCGGGACTGGAAGGCGTTCAGCTCGACCAGGCCGCCGTTCGAAGAGGTCGGCCAGCCCATGATCCTGCTGTCCGACGACCCGCCGGATCACCAGCGGGTCAGGACCGTGATCAGCAAGGGCATGTCCCCCGCCGTGCTCCGCCGGATGCAGGACGCCTTCGAGCAGGCGGCGGACCAGATCGTGCGGTCGCTGCTCGACGCGCCCGACGGCATCATCGACGGGCATACCGACCTCGCGAAGGCGTACGTGCTGACGGTGTTCCCCGACGCGATCGGCCTCGGGGACAACAACAGGGAAATGCTGATCAGGTTCGGGCACGCGCAGTTCAACATGTTCGGGCCGAAGAACGAGATCTACCAGCAGTCGATGGACGAGGCGTTCGAGGTCTTCGAGTGGGTCGCCGTCAACTGCAAGCGGGACGCGGTCCAGCCCGGCGGCATCTGCATGGCCATGTACGAGGCCGCCGACACCGGCGCCGTCACCCAGGAAGAGGCCGAGATCCTCGTCCGCACCCTGTACTCGGCGGGGTCCGACACCACGATCTACTCGCTGGGCAACACGCTGCGCGCGCTGGCTGAGTTCCCCGACCAGTACCAGCTGCTGCGGTCCAACATCGACGAGTTCGCGGTGCGAGCCTTCGAGGAGGGCATCAGGTACGACAACCCGGCCAGGTTCACCAGGCGCCGCGCGACCGCGACCATGGACGTCGACGGGACCGAGCTGCCTGAGGACGCGAAGATCCTGCTGTTGCACATGCCCGCCGGCCGCGACCCGCGGCGCTGGGAGAACCCGGCCGTCTACGACATCACCCGCGATGTGGTCAACAAGCACCTCGGCCTCGGGTTCGGCGTGCACGCCTGCGTCGGCGCGCGCGTCGCCCGCCTCGAAGGGGTGTCGCTGCTGTCGGCGCTCGCCCGCCATGTGCGTTCCATCGAGCTGGCCGGCGAGCCGGAGGTGACCACGAACATGGCGGTGCACGGCCACGAGAAGCTGCCGCTGCGCATCGTCCCCGCCTAGCGGCAGGGCCTGAGCAGGCAGGACTAGGACGCGCCGAACCAGCCGGGCACGTCCAGCCGGAATGTCTCGCCGGGCACCATCGTCCGCAGGCTGGCCTCAAGGTCCGCGACCCGGTCGTCGCCGAGGGTGCGCGCCCAGCGGTCCCTGATGCCGTCGAAGATCTCCGCCGACAGGGCGAGCGCTTCGACGCCGCGCGGGGTCAACCGGGTCAGCTTGCGGCGGCGGTCGGCGCTGTCGCCTGCCCGCTGCGCGTAGCCGAGCGCCTCCAGGCGCTCGATCGTCTTGCCCGCCGCCTGCTTGGAGATGCCCAGCCGCCTGCCGACCTCGCTCGCCGTGGCGCCGCGGAACCCGATGGCCTGCATCGCGAACCCGTGCGCCGGGCGCATGTCCTGGTGCCCCCGCCGGGCCAGCTCGCCGTGCAGCTCGTCGATGATCGCCCGGAACCCGCCGAACAGCAGCAGCGGCAGCTCATACCCGGCGGCTGCGCTTGACGTCATTCGACAACCTCATTTACTGTTTAGACAACCAAGTTGTCTTTAACGATAGCGGAGGACCGCAGTGTTCACCGAGCACACCATCGAATCCGCGCCGCCCGCCGCCCGGCGCCACATGACCGCCACCGCGAATCACCTCGGCTATCTGCCGGCCGCCACCGCCCGCTGGGCCAGCTCGCCCCAGCTGCTCGACGGCTTCCAGAAGCTCACCGGGCTGTTCGACACGACCACGCTGGACCCCGTGGCGCGCGAGGTCGTCATCATGACCATCGCCACGAGGAACGGCTGTCACGTCTGCGTGGCGATGCACACCGCCCGGCTGACCACGCTGCGCGCGGACGCCTGCCTGATCGCCGCGCTGCGCGGCGCCCAGCCGCTGGCCGACCCGAGGCTGGACGCGCTCAGGGAGTTCACGCTGCGGGTGCTCGACACGGCGGGCGACGTCGGCGAGCCGGCCCTGCGCGCCTTCTTCGGCCACGGTTACACCGAGCGCAACGCGCTGGAGGTCATCGTCGGCATCGGCGCCTACGTCATGTCGACGTTCGCCAACCGGCTCACCGGCGCCCCGGTCGACGACCAGCTCAGCGCCTTCGCCTGAGTCAGTGGGGGGTGTGAGAGTCACCCCGCGCCCGTTCGGGATGATGCTCTTATTCATTTCCGAACAAGGAGAGTCAGATGGTGCTGTTCCGGCGTGGCATGCACTTCGGGTCGTACGGCACCGTGGACGACGGCCCGGCGGTGTTCGACCGGCTCGCGGCAGCCGTGCAGGCCGCAGAGGCAGCCGGGTTCGACGCGGTGTCGGTGCCCGACCACGTGCATCAGAACCGGGTCGGCGGCGGGCCTGACTCGCCCATGTTCGACGCGTACACACTGCTCGGGGCGCTGGCAATGCGGACGGCGACGGTGCGGCTGTTCGCGCTGGTGAGCCCCGTGACGCTGCGCCATCCCGGGCTGCTCGCCAAGGCGGTGACCGCACTCGACGTGCTGTCGCGCGGGCGGGCCGTGCTCGGCATCGGCGCCGGGTGGGACGTCGCGGAGAGCGAGGCCTACGGCATCTCGTTCCCGTCCGCCGGCGAGCGGTTCGACCGGCTCGAGGAGGCGCTGGCGATCTGCGACGCGCTGCTCACCGAGGGGCGGGCCACGTTTTCCGGGAAGTTCTACACCATGCGGCACGCGCGGAACTCACCGCGGCCGGTGCACGCCACGGTTCCCGTCCTGGTGGCGGGCGGCGGGGAGCGCCGCACGCTCGACCTCGTCGCGCGGTACGGGGACGCGTGCAACGTGTTCGCCGCGGACCCCGCGGAGGTGCGGCACAAGTTCGTGGTGCTCGACCGGCACTGCGGGCGGGTGGGGCGCGACCCGCTGGAGATCACCAGGACCGTGTTCGCGACCGACACCAGCGACCTTGACGCGTTTGCGGCCAGCGCCCGGTCGTGGGCGGCCGCGGGCGCCGACGGCGCGGTGGTCATCGGACCCGCGGACCCGGGGCGGATCCCGGCGATCGGAGAGATTCTCGGCGACGTTTTCCCTGGCTAGCCTGGCGGCGCCAGCCAGGCGCGGGCGGCGCAGGTCAGTGCCGTCACGCCGGTACGCAGGGTCGGCTCGATGACCGGCGCGAACCACGGGGAGTGGTTGGACGGCAGGCCGTTGACGATGGCCCTGGCCTCCTCGATCGAGGCGATGTTCGCGAACAGGGCCGGGTCGGCGCCGCCGAGCAGCCAGTACGCGCACGGCGCCCCGGCGGCGCTGGCGAACAGGCCGACGTCCTCGCTGCCCGACACCGGGCCGGGGTCGAGCACCAGACCCGGCCCGAAGCACGCGTTGAAGGCCTCGGTGAGCCGGGCGCACGCGGCCGGGTCGTTGACGACCGGAGGGGTGCTCACCATCGCGGTGATCTCCGGGACGGCGGGCGCCCCGGCGGTGGCGGCCTCACCGGTGACGATGCGCTCGATCGCGGCCAGCGTCTTCGCGCGCACCCGCTCGTCGTAGGTGCGGACGGAAAGCAGCAGCTCAGCCTCGTCGGGAATGACGTTCGCCACGGTTCCCGCGCGGAGTGCGCCGACCGTCACCACGGCCTGGTCGGCGGGCGCCAGCTCCCTGGACACGATGGTCTGCAGCCGGAGCACGGTCGCCGCGGCCAGCACGATGGGGTCCACCGACGTCTCCGGCTGCGAGCCGTGCGCGCCGCGCCCGTGCAGCACGACCCGCAGCGGGTCGGAGCCGGCGAACGCGGGGCCGGCCCGCAGGCCCAGCAGGCCGGCCGGGATCGGCGAGACGTGCTGGCCGAGCACGACGCCGGGCGCGCCGAACCGGTCGAACAGGCCGTCGTCGATCATGGCGCGGGCGCCCTCGCCGGTTTCCTCGGCGGGCTGGAAGACGAGCAGGAGTGTTCCGCGCCAGGATCCCGGGTCGGCCGCGAGCTCGGCCGCCGCGCCGAGCAGGCAGGTGACGTGGACGTCGTGGCCGCAAGCGTGCATCACCGCCGTCTCCGGGTCGAGGTCGCTGACTGTGCTCGCGTACGGCAGGCCGGTCTGCTCCCTGACCGGCAGCGCGTCCATGTCGGCGCGCAGCAGGGCCGTTGGGCCGTCGCCGTTCTTCATGACGCCCACCACCCCGGTGCGGCCGACGCCCTCCGTGACCTGGTAGCCCAGATCGCGCAGCCGGGCCGCGACGACGGCGGCCGTGCGGTGCTCGGCGAACGCCAGCTCGGGGTGCGCGTGGAGGTCCTTGTACAGGACGGCGAGGTCCGCTTCCTCGGTCACTGGGGTACGCCCATCGTGAGGACCAGCTTCCCGGCGACGTGCCTCTTTTCGCCGAGCTCATGGGCTTTGGCGGCGTCGGACAGCGGGAACGTGGCCGCGATGACCGGGCGGAGCTTGCCTTCGGTCACCAGGTCCGCGATCGCGGACAGCCCGCCGTGATCGTGCTCCACCAGCATGACCTGGGCGCGGAGGCCTAGCCCGGCGGCCTCTTCGGCCACCTCAGGGGGGAAGGGCAGCAGGCTGATGAGCCGGCCGCCGGCCCGCAGCGTGCGCAGCGACCTGGCCGGGTAGTCGCCGCCGACGGTGTCCAGCACGACGTCGACGTCGCTGACCGCGGCCGCGAAGTCGGTCGCCTGGTAGTCGATCATCTCATCGGCGCCCAGGCCGCGCACCAGGTCGTGGTTCCCGGCGCTGGCCGTGCCGATCACGTACGCGCCGCGCGCCCTGGCGATCTGCACGGCGAGATGGCCGACTCCCCCGGCCGCGGCGTGGATGAGGACCCGCTGCCCGGCTTCCAGGCGCGCGGTGTCGTTGAGGGCCTGCCACGCGGTCAGCGCCGCCAGCGGCAGCGCGGCGGCCTGCACGTGGTCCACGTTCCGCGGCTTGCTCGCGAAGGCGCGGGTGGGCGCCGTGACGTACTCGGCGTGCGAGCCGACGCCGTGCGGGTACGGCAGCATGCCGAACACCTCGTCGCCCGGCTGGAACAAGGTGACGCCGAACCCGGTCGCCTCGACCACCCCGGACACGTCCCAGCCGAGCGTGAACGGCGGCGCGCCGAGGAAGATCGGGAACGCACGGTGGCTCCAGTCGGTGGGGTTCACCCCGGCCGCGTGCACCCGCACCAGGACCTGGCTGATGCCGGGCTCCGGCCTGGGGACCTCGACCTCGCGGAGCACCTCGGGCCCGCCGAGGACCTCCTGCCGGATCACGCGCATCGTTGTCGTCATGCCGCTAAGCCTGTCACGCCCCGCCCGGCGCCGGATGAACGACTTACCGGTCGCGCGGATGAACGCACCAAGCGACGCACGCGCCCCACTCTCGGCGTGCAGGCGAGGCGGGCGGCTCACTATGTATCACTTTTCGTCTCTAGAACCGGGACAAAACGGACGCAGAAAGGACCGAAAGTGATGCGAAGACGAAGAGTCACGTAATGTTACTTATCGTGACGACAGTTCGGGCCCCCGCCGCCGGCAGGCTCCCGTACCTGTCTTGACTTAAATGCATTGGTTAGAGGATACTAACGGTTAGTGGGTGCTAACCGAGATGCTGACCGGTGGGGTGCGCTGGCCGACGGCACGCGCCGGGCCATCGTGGCGTGCCTGGCCGACGGGCCGCAGGCGGTGGGGCAGCTGGCGGCCGGCCTGCCGGTGAGCCGGCCGGCGGTGTCCCAGCACCTGAAGATCCTCAAGGACGCCGGCCTGGTGGAGGACGTGGCCGCGGGGACGCGCCGGATCTACCGGCTCAACCCGGTCGCGCTGGCGGCGTTGCGGGATCAGCTCGATACGTACTGGCAGCGGGCGCTGGCCGGGTATGCCGATGCCGCGGATGCGCCGCCTGAGGAGGGGTGATGACCGAGACCGAGGCGGCGACGGTCCGCAAGCAGGTCGTGGTGGACGCGCCGATTGAGCGTGCCTTTTCGGTGTTCACCGGCCGGTTCGGGGATTTCAAGCCGCCGGAGCACAACCTGCTCGGGGCGCCGGTCGCCGAGACGGTGTTCGAGCCGCGGGTCGGCGGCGGCATCGTGGACCGGGCCGAGGACGGCAGCGAGTGCCGGTGGGCCCGGATCCTGGCCTACGACCCGCCGGACCGGGTCGTGTTCAGCTGGGATATCAGCCCGCGGTGGACGATCGAGACCGATCAGGCGCAGACCAGCGAGGTCGAGGTGCGGTTCTACGCCGAGTCGCCGGCCCGCACCCGGGTCGAGCTGGAGCACCGGCACATCGACCGGCACGGCCCCGGCTGGGAAGCGGTCACCGGCGGCGTGGACGGCCCGGAGGGCTGGCCGCTGTACCTGGACCGGTACGCCGCGCTGGTGAAGGACGGCGGCTGACATGCCGCCGATCGTGGCCAGCGCCGAGATCGACCGGCCGGCCGCCGAGGTGTTCGCCTACGCCACCGACCCGGCCCGGTTCAGCGAATGGCAGAAAGGCGTGCTGGACGGGCACATGGACGGCCCGCCCGACGGCAGCCAGGCTCCGGCGGTGGGCGCGAAATGCGTGACGACGCGGCGCATCGGCGGCGCCAGCCGCCCGTCCACCTCCGAGCTGACGCATATCGACCCGCCCAGGACCTGGGGCGTACGGGGCACAGACGGCCCGATCCGGGCAGCCGTCGATGTCCTGGTCGAGCCCGTGACCGACACCCGGTCCCGGCTGACCATCAGCGTCGACTTCACCGGCCACGGCATCGGCAAGATCCTGGTGCCGCTGATGGTCCGCCGGGAAGCACGCAAG
>Ga0207665_10002213_pt1 | contig 13115 bp, 11 predicted proteins | sample LARL112metaG_FD_184351 | JGI IMG/M metagenome (GOLD analysis project Ga0207665, IMG submission 184351) | Corn, switchgrass and miscanthus rhizosphere microbial communities from Kellogg Biological Station, Michigan, USA - LAR L11-2 metaG... | ecosystem: Host-associated > Plants > Roots >...
ACCGAACACGACCTGGTAGTACGGCGAGTAGCTCGCGCTGTCGGAGAGCTGAAGCCGCCAGTCGGTTGCCGGATAGAGATCCAGGCTGACGGCGCCGCTGTGCCGCGTCGTCACCACCTGATGCAGATCCGCGTAGTAGCGCGCCGACGATGCGAGGTTCAGCGACAGCGCGTTTCTGTGCGGCTTGCGGTTGTACGCGAGCGCGATGTTGGCGCCCGTGTACCAGCGGTTCGACTGCAGCGTCGGATCGAGGACGTCGGTGTCGTTGGTAAGAAACGAATTGTCGTCGGCCGCGTCGTAGACCGAGCAGCTTACGTCGAGGCGGACCGGCCGCGTGAGCTCGCTCTCGGTCGGGCCGAAGAGCGCCGTGCAGGGGATGCCCAGAGCTTCGGCCAGGTGCAGCGGCCCCGTGTCGTTGGCCACCATGAGCGACGAGCGGCGCAGCAGGGCGGCCAGCTCGTGGAGATCGGTGGGCGGGGCCAGGATCACGCGGGCCTGCAGGCCGTCGCGGATCTGGCGGGCCATGTGGATCTCGTCGGGGCCCCACAGGAGGAGGATGCGGGTGCTCGGCTCCTGGGCCAGCCGGTCGGCCAGCACCCGGAAGTGCTCGACCGGCCACTGCTTGTCCGCGCGCCCGGCGCCCGGGTTGATCGCGACCAGGCAGTCGCGGCTCTTCACCCCCTGCTCGCCCAGGAAGTCCTCCATGCGGCGCCCGGCCGCGGCCGGGATCGGCACGTGGAACTCCACGGGGCCCGGGGTCACCCCGAGCGGCGAGAGCAGCGACAGGTACTGGTCGACCACGTGGACCGCGCTCGCGGGCGGGCGCACGCGCCGGTTGGTGAAGAGGCAGTTGAGGCGCTCGCGGCAGCGGTCCGCGGTGAAGCCGATCCGGAGCGGCGCGCCGGTGTAGGCGGTGAGGAGCCCGCTCTTCATCAGCCCCTGCAGGTCGAGGGCCACGTCGAACCGGGCCGCGCGCACCCGGCTCCTCAGGCGCCGCACCTTGCCCAGCACCTGGCTCGCCCCCGCCGGGCGCCAGATCAGCCGGCGCCAGAGGCGCGTGTCGACCGGCACCACCACGTCGAGGTCGGGGTGGCCGTTCAGCAGCGCGAACTCGCGCGCCTCCACGATCCACGTGAGGTGCAGCCCCGGCCGCGACCGCCGGAGCGCGCGCGCCACCGGCAGCGCGTGGATGACGTCGCCGAGCGACGACAGCTTGACGATCGCGATCTTCAGCAGCGCGGGGCCCGAGATCCGCCCCGGCTCCCTCGCCCCCGTTAGAACCGCGCTCATCGCGTCGGCGTCTGGCCGAACCGGGTCAGGATGGTGGCGATCAGGTCCTTGGTGGAGTGGCTCTTCGGATCGCCCGCGATCGCCACGCGCGCGCCGACCGCCGCGACCGTCGCGCGCTCCGGCACGCTCTGGGCCGTGTAGTCGGTGCCCTTGGCGTGCACGTCGGGGCGCAGGCGCTCGATCAGCGCGTCGGCGCTGTCCTCCTCGAACACGACCACCAGGTCCACCCCGCTCACCGCGGCCAGCAGCTCGGCGCGCTCCGCCGCCGGCATCACCGGGCGGCCCGGGCCCTTGAGCCGTCGCACCGAGGCGTCCGAGTTGAGCCCGACCACGAGCGCGTCGCCGAGGGCGCGCGCCGCCTGCAGATAGCGCACGTGGCCCACGTGGAGAAGATCGAAGCAGCCGTTGGCGAGGACCAGGCGCTTGCCCTGGGCGCGCCAGCCCGCGGCGAGGCGCCCCGCCTCGTCAACGCCGACGACGGCCGCCATCGCTCGCGAGCGCGGCCGCCAGCTCGGGGACGGTCACGGTGGCGGTGCCGCGCTTCATCACTACCACGCCGCCGGCCACGTTGGCGAGCCACGCCGCCTCCCCGGGCGCGGTGCCCGCGGCCAGCGCCACCGTGAACGTGCTGATCACGGTGTCCCCCGCGCCGGTCACGTCGGCGATCTCGTCGGTCCCGTGGATCGGCATGAAGGTGACCGGCCCTTCGCGCTCGAAGAGGGCCATGCCCCGGCTGCCCCGCGTGAGCAGGAGCAGGCGCGCGTCGAGGCGCTCGAGCACCGCGCGCCCCGCCTTCTCGACCGCCGCGTCGTCGGTCAGCTCGTGCCCGGTGAGTGCCTCCACCTCGGGCTCGTTCGGAGTGGCCGCGGTGGCGCCCCGGAAGCGCGGCAGCTCGTAGCGGCTGTCGATGGACACCGGCGCCTTGCGCGCGCGCCCGAGCTCGAGCACCGTCTCGTAGACGCGCGGGGTCACCGTGCCGTAGCCGTAGTCGGAGACGAGGAAGCCGTCGGCGGTGGCGCCCACCGCGCGCAGCGTCTCGATCAGACGGGCCTCGGTCGGCCCCGCGATGCCGCCCTCCGGCTCGCGGTCGAGCCGCACCACCTGCTGGCGGGTGGCCTGGTAGCCGCCGGCCATGATGCGTGTCTTCACCGGGGTGGGCCGTCCCGCGTCGCGCGAGACGCCGTCGGTGCTCATGCCCGCGTGGCGGAAGAGCGCGTGGACCTCGTTGCCGGCTCCGTCCTGGCCGAGGAGGCCGACCGGCAGCACGGTGGCGCCGAGCGCGTGCACGTTGTGCGCCGCGTTCGCCGCGCCGCCCAGCCGCACCTCGCGATCGGTGAAGCGCAGGATGAGCACCGGCGCCTCGCGCGAGATGCGCGCGGGCTTGCCGTAGAGGTACTCGTCGGCGATGAGATCGCCGACCACCACCACGCGCCGGCCGGCGAGGCGGGCCAGCGCCTCCTGGAGCCGCTTCAGCGGGAACACGTCAGGTCCCCGCCTTCGCCGGCGAGCGCCCACTCCACCGCGTCGAGGAGATCTTCGGCCACGTGATCCGGCTTCACCGCGCCGCGGTGCACGTGGTACTCCCACTCCCCGCGCCCGTAGCCGGTGAGCACGAGGACGCCCGCCGCTCCCACCGTGTGGCCGGCGGCCACGTCGGAGAGCTTGTCGCCGATCATCACCGACGCGGCCAGGTCGAGGCCAAGATCGGCGGCGGCCCGGTGGAGCAGGCCGGGGCGCGGCTTGCGGCAGTCGCAGTCGGCGCGATACGGGGGCAGGCCCTCGGTCGGGTGATGCATGCACACGTACGCGCCGTCGAGGCGCGCCCCCGCCGCCGCCAGATCGTCCCGCATGCGCGCGTTGGTCGCGTGGAGCGTCTCCTCCGAGAAGTAACCGCGCGCGATGCCGGTCTGGTTGGTGACCATCACCGCGGGGACCCCGGCCTGGTTCAGGCGCCGGACCGCCTGCGCGGTCCGGGGCAGCAGCCGGATCCGGGTCGGGTGATTGACGTAGCCCACCTCCTCGGTGAGACAGCCGTCCCGGTCCATGAAGACGGCCGGTCGGGGCGCGCGGCGCTCGGGCGACATTGTCTCGCAGTGTAATGCCAGCGCCCCCGAAAGATCAATGAAAATCGAGGGTTTGGCCCGGCCGAGCCGCCGGTCAGCGGCGCAGCCGGTCGTAGAGCGCCGTGAAGGCCCGCGCCTGCGCCGCGTAGGTGAAGCCCTCGACCGACGCCCGGGCCCGCGCGCTCCAGCCGCCGGGGGGCGCGTCGCGCAGGGCAGTCAGCCCCGCCGCGATCGGCGCCGCCGCCGCCTCGTCGACCACCCAGCCGTTGTCGCCCGCGCGCACGATCTCCGAGCCGCCGGCTCGCGCGCTGGTCAGCACCGGCACCCCGGAGGCGAGCGCTTCGAGGTGCACGTTGCCGAAGGGCTCGTAGCGGGCGGGCAGCGCGACCGCATCCGCCGCCGCGTAAAGCCACTCCACGTCGGGCACGGGGCCGGTCCAGACCACGCGGTCGTCGAGGCCCAGGCGCGTGGCCAGACGGCGGTGGCCCGCGACGTCGCCCTTGCCCGCCACCACGAGGCGCCGCCCCGGGTCGGTGAGACGGGCGAAGCCCTCGAGCAGTGGCCCCAGGCCCTTGCGCTCGAAGCCCGAGCCCACGAAGAGCACCGTCCACGCCTCCCCATCGATGCCGAGCCGCTCGCGGGTGGGCGCGCGGTGGCGCCCGCGGTGGTCCGGATGGAAGCGCTCCAGGTCGACGCCGTTGTAGACGAGCGTCACGTCCGACGGCGCGGTGCCGTAGAGCCGCTCGATCTCCGCCTTGCCGAGCCGCGAGATCGCCACCACGTGGCGGGCGGCCCGCAGCCGGAAGATGCGCCGCTCGAGCGCGCAGACGAGGCGGTGGTAGGGATCGGCGCCGAGCCGGCGGCCCATCGCGGCCAGGTAGGCGCGATGGCACCCCTCGCCCGCGCGGTAGAGATCCTGGCGGAGCGCGCGCTCGTGGCTCTGCACGAGGTCGTAGCCGTGCCGCGCCACCTCGCGCTGCGCGGCGAGCGCGAACGAGAGGAGCCGCAGCGTGGAGGGATGGCGCAGGACCGGGACGCGATGCACCGGCACGCCGGGCACGTCGGGCTGCCGTCGCGTGCTGATCAGCTCGACCGCGTGCCCTTCGCGCCGGAGCGCGCCGAGCAGCCCCGCGGTGGCGGTCTCGATCCCGCCGTGGAAGGAGAAGGGGCGGCAGACGAGGCCGAGCTTCATCGGCCCGCGCGGGGGACCGCGCGGGACCGCCGCGCCCGGACCTGCTCCACCAGCGGGAACAGGGCGCGCCGCGCCGCCTCGAAGCTGTAGCGCTCCACCGCGCGGCGGCGTGCTGCCGCTCCTAGGGCGCGCGCCTCGTCCGGCCGGTCGAGCAGTCCGGTGATCGCGCCGGCGAGCCCGGCCACGTCGCCCGGACGCACCAGGACGCCACAGCCCTCGAGGATCTCCGGGATCATCGACACGCGGGTCGAGACGATGGGCCGGCCGACCGCCATCGCGTCGAACAGCTTCGCGGGGACCTGCCCGCGCGTGTCGCTGCTGTCGCGCTGCGGGACCACCACCACGTCCGCGGCCTCGAGGTAGGCCGGGACCTCGGCGATCGGGATGCGGCCGACGAGGCGCGTCGCCGGGTGTCGCGCGATCACCGCGCGGCCGGTCTCCGAGCCGGGGTCGGTGCCGACCAGGGCCAGCACCACGTCGGGCCGGCCGATCCGGGCCACCGCCCCGGCCAGATCCTCCACGCCCTTGTAGGCCCGCGGCGTGCCGAGGAACATCACCACGCGCTCCTTGTCGACGCCGAGGCGGTCGCGGGCCGGCCCCGGGTCAGCGCGCCCGGGGGCCCAGCGGTCGGTGTCGCGCACGTGGGGGATGAGGACGCCGCCGAAGCGCTGCTCGAGAAAACGCGAGGCCACCGTGACCCCGTCGGCGAGACCCATCATGCGCTCCATCAGCCAGGTCCAGCTAAGTCCTCTCGGATTGGAGATATTCAGTCCTCGGCCCACCATACCCCAGAACCCGCCGCGCAGGAAGAAGCCCACCTCCCAGTCGTCGACGTCGAGCAGGAGGGGCCGGTGGCCGGCCAGGCGCGCGAGGTAGCCGACGCCGGCGCTGGTGAGCCGCGGCTTGGAGGCGTAGAGCAGGTCGCCGTCGGCCAGGCGCGCGAGCGCGGGCAGCCGGGCCGCGAGCGCCGGAAGCCGCGCGCCCGGAAGCGCGCGGACCGGGATCGACTCCTCGGCGAGCGGCTCCCACACCACCGGACCGAAGCGCGGGCCGACGATCTCCACCGCCCCGAGCGGCTCGAGCAGACGAGCCAGGAGCCAGGCGCGGCCGACCGCGTTGTCCGAGACGTCGAAGCAGAGGACCGAGACCTTCACGCCGGGCGCCTCACGACGACGGCGGCACCTCGCCCACCCCGAGCGACAGGTAGAGCGCGGTCAGCCGCTCCGCGAGGCGGGCGCCCGAGTATCGGGCGCGGACGAGGGCGGCTCCGGCCGCGCCGATCTCGGCGCGCCGGGCCGGATCGTCGAGCAGCCCCGCGATGGCCTCGGCCAGGGGCGCGGCCTCCCCGGGCGGCACCAGGCGCGCGGTGCGGCCGTCCTCCAGGATCTCGGGCACGACCCCGACGCGGCTCGCCACCACCGGCACTCCGGCGGCCAGGTACTCGAAGAGGACGCGCGACATCCCGTCGGACTCGAGCGCCGAGTAGAGTGCCACGTCGAGCGCGGCCATGACGGCGGGCAGGTCGTCGACGTAGCCCAGGATCGAGACGCGATCGCCGAGCCCGGCGGCCTCGAGCTGCGCGCGTACCTTCGGGACGAAGGGCCCCTGCCCGATCAGCAGCAGGTGAACCCGCCGCCCGGTCGCCGCGAGGCGCGCGGCCGCTTCGACGGCCGTCTGGTGCCCCTTCATCACCCGGAAGCCCGAGACGAGGCCGACGATCGGCACGTCGGCCGGCAGCCCGAGCGTCGATCGGATGCCGCGCTCTGGCGCCGGCCCCGCGGGAGGGCGGAAGCGCTCCGCGTCGACGCCTCCCGGCATCGTGATCACGCGGTCCTCCACCCCGAGCCCCCCGGCCACGAGCTGGCGACGGATCGCCTCGGTCACGGTGACGACCTGATCGGTGGCGCGACCGTAGAGCCACCGGTTGAGGGCGTGCGGCCGTACCGGTTGCACGATGTGCCGCGTGCGCACCAGCGGCCGGCGCAGGTAGGACATGCGGTTGGCGAGCGCGGCCAGCCAGTGCTCCTTGCTGCGGTGGACGTGGAGGACCTGGGCCCCCGGCAGCCACGCGACCAGCCGGCGCAGGTCGAGCGCGTCCGCGAGCGGACCGAGGCCGCTCCGGAGGCTCAGCGTCTCGATGCGGCTCACCCCCGCCTCGCGCGCGCGCCGGATGACGCGCGCCTCGCTGCGCCGCTTGCAGACGAGCGTGACGTCGTGGCCCGCGCGCTCCAGCTCCACGGTGGCCCGCGCGGCCCAGTAGGCGTCGGACGACCAGCCCCGGCACGAGACGATCTGGAGGACCGTCACCGGCCGCGCTCGCGCGCATCCAGGACGCGGCGATAGATCCGCTCGACCTGCCCGGCGTGGGCGTCGGGGCCGAAGAGCGCCTGCGCCCGCTCGCGCCCGGCTCGCCCCATCGCGGCGGCGCGCTCCGGCTGCGCCACCAGCGCCCGCAGCGCCGCCGCGACCGACTCCGGGCGATCGTCGTCGACCAGCAGCCCGGTGACGCCGTGTACGACCGTCTCGGGCAGGGCCCCGACCCGTCGTCCCACCACCGGCCGGCCCGCCGCCATCGCCTCCAGCGCCGCGCGGCAGGACTCGTCGGAGCCCGCGCCCATGAGGGCGAAGGCGTCGAGCGCCTGCAGCACCGCGGGCAGGTCCGCGTCGCGGTAGCCCGCGAACAGCACCTCGCGGGCGAGGCCGAGATCACCCACCAGGGTCTCCAGGCGGGTGCGGGCCTCGCCCTTGCCGACGAGGAGCAGGCGCGCCTGCGGATAGTCGGGCAGGAGCTGCTGGAAGCCGCGGATCAGCAGCTCGTGGCCGCGCCGGGGCGCCAGTCGCGCCACGCAGCCCAGGACCGGCGCGCTTCCGAGGTCGAACTCCTTGCGGATGGCGGCCCCGTCGCCGTCCTCGAAGCGCTGGAGGTCCACCACTCCGTCGACGCGCGCGAGCCGCGCGGGCGGGATGCCGGCGCGCTGGCCGCGCTCCTCGATCTCGCGGCTCACCGCGATGAGGGCGTCGGTGCGCCGGTAGAGCCACGGGGAGACGCCGTGCAGCCGCACCGCGCGTGCGTTGTGGAAGGTACGCACGAGGCCGGCGGGGCCGCGGCCGAGCCAGCCGAGCCAGTGATCGTGCGAGTGGTGGACGTGGACGACGTCGACGCCCTCGGTCCGCACCGCCTGTCGCACCCGCCGCAGGTCGCCGAGCGCGTGGACCGGATTGCCGCGCACCTCCAGCGAGAGGCCCGGGAGGGGCTCGAGGCCGGCCTCGCGCGCCTTCTGCTCGAAGCGATCGCCCGCGATGAGCCCAAGCAGCACGCGGTGGCCGCGCGCGCGGAGGCCGATCAGCAGGCGGATGACCGGCTCCGCGCTGCCGGTCCACCAGCGGTTGGCCACCAGGTGCAGCACGGTCAGCGGCCGCTCCGGGCTCACGCGAGCATCTCCTCGTAGAGCTCGAGCAACCGGTCGATCGAGCGCGCGTGGGAGAAGCGCGCCTCGACGAGGGCGCGGGCTGCCCGGGCGCGCCGCGCCGAGGCGTCGGGGTCGTCGAGCACGCGGCCGATCGCGGCGGTCAGAGCCGGGACCGAGTCGCTCTCCACGAGCAGGCCGGTCCCCTCGTCGGTCACCACTTCCGGGATGCCGCCGATGCGGCTCGCCACCACCGGGACGCCGGTGGCGAAGGCCTGCAGCAGAGCTTGCGGGACGCCCTCGGTACGCGTGGAGGCGAGCACGAAGCAGTCCATGGTGCCGAGCAGCGCGGGCACGTCGGGGCGGAAGCCGGTGAAGACCACCGCCTCCGAGAGGCCGGCGGCCTGGGCGAGCTGCTGCACCCAGGCGCGGCGGATGCCGTCGCCCACCAGCAGCAGCGAGGCGGAGGGCCGCTTCTCGCGGATCTGCGCGAATGCCTGCAGGAGCTGGGGATGCCCCTTCGAGCCCCGGAACATCGCGACCGATCCGATCACCGGCGAGCCCAGGTCGAGCGCGCGCGCGGTCTCGGGCGCGCGCCGGCGGAAGGGGAACTCCTCGAGGTTCACCCCGGCCGGGATCGCGATCACCCGCTCGGCCGGCGCCCCCGCCGCGATCACGATCTGACGGATCGCCTCGCCGCTCGTGATCACGCGGTCGGCGAGCCAGCGGTAGACCGGGTTGACGCCCCGGCGGATCGCGATCGACACGTGCCGCGTGCGCACCACCGGCACGCGGCAGAGCCGCGCCGCCATCCCGCCGAGCCACGCGTCGATCGAGCTGTGGGTGTGCACCAGGTCGACGCGCTCGCGCCGGATGAGGCGGACGAGGGCGGCCAGCCCCAGCGGGTCGAGCGGCCCGCGCATGCGGACCGCCGCGGTCTCGACGCCCGCCTCCCGCGCCCGCTCGAGCAGGCGGCCGTCGGGCTGGGCGGCCAGGAGCACGCGCCAGCCGCGCTCGGCGGTCCAGCGCGCCTCGTTGAGCGTGCGCACCTCCTGACCGCCGAGCCCCGGCGAGGCTTCCGTGTGGAGGACCGTCTTCACGCGACCGCGAGCCTCACCTCGTGGAGCACCGTCTCCGGATCGATCCGGGTGAGACAGATGTGATCGATGGGGCACGTGGGCAGGAAGCACGGCGCGCACGGCACCGCCCGGTCGAGCACGCGGGCCGCGCGTCCCCGCGGCGCGGTGAGACGCCGGTCGGTGGGGCCGAACAGGGTCACGGTGGCGACGCCCACCGCGGCAGCCAGGTGCGCGACGCCGGTGTCGCCGCTCACCACGCAGCGGAGCCGGGCGAGCAGGCGCGCGAGCAGCGCCGCCCGGTCGCGCCCGACCAGGGAGGCGAGCGGCGCGGCAGCGGCGCGCGTGACTTCCGCCGCGGCCGGGGCGTCGTCTGCGGTGCCGAGGAGCACCGGGCAGAGGCCAGCCGCGGTCAGCGCTCGCGCGAGGCGGCCGAACGCGGCGGGCGGCCAGAGCTTCGAGCTGCCGAAGGCGGCGCCGAGGTGCAGGCCCACGAGCGGCGCGCTCGCGTCGAGCCCGGCCTCCGCGAGCAGGCGCGCGATCTCGGCGTCGGCCGCCGGGCACTCGGGGAGATGCCATCGCGGCGCCGCCTCCGCGCCGTCCAGGTCCAGGAGCGAGAGCAGCGCGGCGTACTCGTCCACCTGGTGCAGGCGCGGCGAGGGCAGCTCCATGGAGTCGGTGAGCAGGGCGCCGCGGCCGTCGGTGGCGTAGCCCACCCGACGCCGGGCCCGCCAGCGCGTAGCCGCCAGCGCGGCCTCCAGCGAGCTCGGGAGCAGGAGCGCCACGTCGGCGCGGTCCGCGGCCAGGGCCCGCGCGAGATGCCGTCGCGCCGCGAGCGGGCGCGGATACGGGAGCAGCACGTCCGCCACGCCCTGGCCGGCGAGCAGCGGAGCCCAGCGCCCGACCAGCGTGATGCGGGCCAGGCCCGCGGCCCGGCGCAGCGCGGCCAGGGTGGGCAGCGCCATCACGGTGTCGCCGAGCCAGTTCGGGGTCCGGACCACGATGTGCCCGCCGCGCGGATCGAGGTCGAGGGGGCTCACGAGCGGGGCCGCTCCGTCGCGGCGGGCGCGAGGACGCCGGCGAGCAGGCGCTGCCAGGTCTCCTGCCCCGACTCGATCGCGAGCCGGACCGGCAGGACCCAGAGCGACAGGGGCGGCGGCGGGAGGTCTCGCAGGCGCACCCAGTCCTTCTCGGTCGTGACCAGGCCCTGCGCTCCGGCGGCGCGGGCGTCGCGCGCCAGCTCGGCGAGATCGCCCGCGCTGAACCAGTGATGGTCCGGGAACTCCACGAAGCCCACCCGGCGGATCCCCGCCGCGTCGACGGTGTCGGCGAAGCCCTGGGGCGAGCCCAGGCCCGCGAAGGCGAGCAGGCGTCGCCCGGCCAGCTCGGCGACGGGGACGCGCCGGCCGCGGAGCGGCTCGATCGCGTCCTGTAGCTGGTAGCGCGCGGCCAGCACCGCGGCGGTCGCGTGGTGGCGGCGCACCGTGGCGGTGACCTCCGCCACCGTCTCGGACCCCGCGGGGTTGGTCACCACCACCACGTGGGCGCGGGCGATCCCGGAGAGCGGCTCCCGCAGCATGCCGCGGGGAAAGACGCGCGCGTTCCCCCACGGGGCGCGGCCCGGCACCACCAGGATCTCGAGGTCCTTGGCGAGCGTGCGGTGCTGGAAGCCGTCGTCGAGCACGAGGGCGGTGGCTCCGCAGCGCTCGACCGCGACCCGCCCGGCCTCGTACCGGTTCTCGCCCACCACCACCGGCACCCCGCTCAGACGCTCGGCGAGGAGGACCGGCTCGTCGCCCGCGCTGCGCGGCTCGGCGCGGATCCCGTCGCGATCGGACACCACCAGCACGCCGCGCGTCACGCGGCCGTAGCCGCGGCTCAGGACCGCGGGGATCGCACCCATGTCGAGCAGGCTGCGCGCCACCAGCTCCACCGTCGGGGTCTTGCCGCTCCCGCCGAGGGTCAGGTTGCCGACGGAGAGGACCGGGCACGGCAGCCTTCCGGTCGGCAGCACGCCCCAGCGGTAGGCCTGGTCGCGGGCCGCGATCGCGGCGCGATAGGCCCAGCTCAGCACGGACAGGCCCGCGGTGACCACGGGCGTGTCCGGATCTTCCCAGTAGCGGCGGAGCAGGACCTCCGGCGCGCGCCGCGGCGTGGTCACGGGGCGGCCGCTCCGCCGCGCGCGGGCCACAGGTGCCTGGCGATCAGCTCGATCGTCGCGGGCACCGCGCCCTGGCGGCCCGCGAAGGCGGCCCGCGCCGCCTCGCCGGTGCGCCGGGCGAGCTCGCGGTCCTCCAGCAGGAGCGCCAGCTCGCGCTCGAGCTCCAGGCCGTCCTTGACCACGATGCCTCCCCCGCTCCGCTGCAGCCCCTCCGCGCTCTCGCGGAAGTTGCTGGTGTGCGGGCCGTAGAGCACCGGCCGCCCCCGCATCGCCGGCTCCAGCACGTTGTGCCCGCCGATCGGCACCAGGCTGCCGCCGACGAACACCACCTCGGCCAGGCCGTAGAGCCCGGCCAGCTCGCCGACCGTGTCGAGGATGACGATCGCGCCGGGCGCGTGCCCGTCCGGCAGGCGGCTCCGCCGCACCGCGACGAGCCCGCGCTCGCGGATCAGCTCCTCGACCTCGCCGGCCCGCTCGGGATGGCGCGGCGCCAGCAGCAGCGTGAGCTCGGGACAGCGCGCGCGGACCCGGAGGAAGGTGTCGAGGACGATCGCCTCCTCGCCCCGGTGCGTGCTGCCCGCGATCCAGAGCCGATCGGCCGCGGCCAGGCCCAGCCGCTCGCGCCAGGCCGCGTCGGTCGGCTCCGCCTCCGGCACGAGGTCGCTCTTCAGGTTGCCGGTGACGACCACGCGCTCCGGCGGCGCGCCGAGGGCGACGATGCGGCGGGCGTCCTCCTCGCTCTGCATCGCGAACACCGAGACGTCGGCGAGCACGCGCGTCATGAGCCGGCGCACCCGCAGGTAGCGGCGAAACGACCGATCGGAGATGCGGCCGTTGGCGATCATCGACGGGATGCGACGCCGCGCGAGTGCGCGCAGGAAGTTCGGCCAGAGCTCGGTCTCGATGGCGATGAAGAAGCGGGGCCGCGCCGCCTCGAGGGCGCGCCGCACCGGGCCGGGGAGATCGAGCGGGAAGTAGCGGTGCACCGCGGTGCCGGCGAGCCGGTCCGCCACGATGCGCGCGCCGGTGGGGGTGATCGTGCTCACCACGATGCCGAGCTCGGGCCAGCGCCGGTGGATGGCCTCGACCAGCGGCGCCGCCGCGGCCGCCTCCCCCACCGAGACCGCGTGCACCCAGCAGCGGGGCTCGGCGGGCAGCCCGTCGCCGAGTCGCCCGAAGCGCTGGGCCAGGTCGTGGCCGTAGCCGGCGCGCCGGCGGCGCGTCAGGAACACCGGCAGGTACGCGAGCAGGCCGAGCCGGAGGAGGACCGAGTAGAGCGCGTACATCAGGCGCGCGCCTCCGCGTCCACCTGCCAGGTCAGGCTCTGGAGCGCGGCCTCCACGTCCTTGCGGGTGGCCTCCAGGGTGTCGCGGTCGGCCCCCGCGGGGATGCGGATCGGCTCGCCGAAGCGCACCACGCAGCGGGCGAATGGCTTCGGGATGCGGAACTCGTCCCAGGAGTGCAGGCGCCACTCGCGCGAGGCCCCGACCGCGGTGGGCACGATCGGCGCGCCGGAGAGCCGGGCCAGCGCGATCACGCCGGACTTGAGGACCTCGCGCGGCCCGGTGGGGCCGTCCGGCACGACCACCACCTCGCCGCCTTCGCGGAGCGCCCGCGCGAGCTGGCGCAAGGCCTCGCCGCCGCCGCGGGTAGAGGAGCCGCGCACCGGCACCAGCCCGAAGCGGGTCATCCACCGCGCCACCAGCTCGCCGTCGCGGGAGCGGCTCGCCAGCACGTGGCTGCCGCGTCGGCCGTAGAGCCGCGGCAGGAGCAGGATGCGCCCGTGCCAGACCGCGTAGATGACGGGGGCGTGGGCGGCCCAGAGCGGCGCCACCGCGGCCTCCTCGCGCCGCACGCGGAGCGTGGCGACGAGCGCGCGCACCGCGACGGCGCCGAGGGCGGGACCCAGCTCGAGGACGAGCGGCG
>Ga0207665_10002214_pt1 | contig 13114 bp, 10 predicted proteins | sample LARL112metaG_FD_184351 | JGI IMG/M metagenome (GOLD analysis project Ga0207665, IMG submission 184351) | Corn, switchgrass and miscanthus rhizosphere microbial communities from Kellogg Biological Station, Michigan, USA - LAR L11-2 metaG... | ecosystem: Host-associated > Plants > Roots >...
AAACCTATATTGTCTCTAATACCTGGGGTGATTCTCTTTTGAATTTCAATTTTCCCTTTCAGCATTCGATGAAATCCATAACATCATCTTTCACAGTCAACTATTTTCACGTAGCATACAACGTATGTGCATTATTCTCGACTGCTTTTTATTATGGGGTAGTAAGTTATTGTCATGGACAAGAAGCCAAATACAAAGAAAATGTGAAGGTGAAGAAATTGTAGGGAACCCTTTTCCACATAGTTCATAATCGATTATTGACGCATAAATCTCTTGCAGTTATTTAGAGTATTTTTTCGGCTTTCTAATGAAAATTCCTTTGCATCCTTCACAACAAAAATAGTATAACATACCCCGATGTTCATAGTTGACTGCAAGGCTTTCATCCAATTCAATACCACATACCGGATCAACAGGCACGCAACTCTGAGAGTTTCAATTATATTTATTTTTTGCCGAGGACAAGCTTTGTATTGCATTCGATGCTTTAGATGTGAGAAATCATCAATTTTAGCGAATCACCAATGTTACAGTATGGAAGATGTTAGGCCCTACCAAATGCTCTAATTCTTACTATCTCTATTCTCTTCTAAATCTTTTCTTGTTTTACCAACAAATTTCTGATATAAATATCGACCCTCTCCATCATTTTCCTATTGTCCTCGATTAAGGTTTTTAAAGCTGGTTCTGTGTATTCTATGTCTATATAATCGATGGCTTGATCTTTTGGATCGTATCTGTAGTAAAACAGAGCAGTGCTTTTCTTTCCCTGCACTCTGAAATTTATGGCCACTTTACCACGCCGTACACCGGATGATTGCATGCTCTATTAGGTTATTACAAATGTGATAAAGATAACAGCTAATTAATATCGTTAATAATTTTAGTATATTGAAGGAGTATTATATTATTACGCCCATCGTATAAACCTTACAACGTATTACTGTGCATCGGTAATATGAGGGAAAGCAGATCAGGCTGAAGCAGAAAATAGGTATTGTATGATATCTGCCTGGCTAAGAGCAGATTTAACCACTCTTGAACCAGGCATTTTGTTCCCCATCGGTTTGGTCGATGTAAAGTGATTTTATATGAATTCTAATTTAAATGCTTACCTACAATTGTGAGTCCAGCAGGTATCTTTTATCATGTATGGCAATCACCATGACAGTGGTATAATAAAGCCACTTTATATTCCCTTATATTCTAAACCGTTTGATAATTGATAATAAATAAATTTCTAACTAACGCTAAGCCCTTATTAAATCTAGGAGGTAGATAGTTCCGCCATTAATAAATCATGGATATTACAAAGACGGCTATTGAAAAGACGGATACTCATTCACATAATGAATATAAAAAAAAATTTATGATTTTAAGAATATCGTTGTTGTAGGAGGGTCAAGAAACGAAGAGGGCTGCCTTACTTACGTGCCCGACTATCCCATTGATAATTGTTATAATGTATTTCCGGTGAATCCTAAGACTTCAGAATCCTAGGGAAAAAATCTTATGGCTCTGCTGAGGTAAGAGAGGAAGTCGATATTGTGGATGTCCTGTTGTGATCAGAAGACTGGCTAAAGTAATTGGTGACGCAATAAAGAAGAAAGGAAAGTCATCTGGATGCAGCTAGCCGTTTACAATGAGGGAGCAATGAAGAAAGCAAGAGAATGCGGTTTCTATGTCGTCTCTACAATAGATTCATGATGGAATAGCATAACCGGCTGTTCGATAAATAATTGCCGTATTGAATTATCTACGTCAGTATTAAGATGTCGACAGTAATTCACTATTACCTTGATATACAATATGCTATTAGCGTCACTTACAGAATGTCAGGAAGCGTTGAATCTCTGCCTTCATGATATCACCAGAAGAGAGTATATGAATCTCGATTCTCCCGAATGATCTCTTTCTATGAACTAAACCTTTTAAGTAACAGTCTTGTTTTTTTTACTCCTGTCGTTTGGCATATCTCTAGAGTGATGACAAGTTAGCAGATATTGACCAACCATCTTCACATGTGGAGTGTGTGTATACATCGATATCGGTTGCATAGCCAAATGAGCGAGGCATCTCCAATATCTCGATCCCAATTGCGTAGCTGCAGTATTTACACGGCCAGATTCAGAGAAAATTATCACATTCAGATCGATTTGAACCAGTATCGTGGAACTGAAAGTGAAAGATATCCTTCGCAGCGCTTTTAATAAAGATCTTACATAGGCATGAATTCATGAAGATTTCGTTAACATCTGCCTCGTTCCAGGTGAGATGGAATGGGTATTAATTGAAAGCTGTAGTTGTGATATCCAGACTCTGAACCCTCTCTTGACATGTGAACCATTCCAGTTTGGCAATCAAGTATTTTATTTTTACACTCAACGGGTCTCTGACTTTACTTTGGATCTTAAATATATGATAGATTTAGTCATAGTTGGTTCTTTCATCAAGTTTTCTGCGTCTTCGATCGTATCAAGATCTGTCATTATCCTACGTGATAAAATTATCTTAAGGTTTGCTCGTATTTTCTTGGCAGCTTTGATGTGCATATCGAAACTATTGTTATCGTAATATGTCTTAATTAAGTTAGACGGTCTGCGTAACAGAGCATTTGAGCCATCATATCGTAGTGAAGGACATATTGCTAAACATTTCTCATATTCTTCTGCAGTGTTGCAGATCATATCTATATCAGCAGGTGTGACGAGAGGGAGATCTTGGGGTATGACTATTGTAGCATTGGCACCTGCCGCATTACAGTAATTATCTGCAATAGAGACCGCCTTATTTACTCCCCTGTCTACATATTCCTTCAAAAATACTGCACCATGTCTCTTTGAAATTCCCTCTGCTCGTTTATCACTTGAAACTACAATAACCTCAGATATTGAAGCTGCCTTATTGATGGTACTAAGCGTATCATCAAGTAATAACCCGCATAGTTTAACACGTTCTACAACGTCTAGCATTGATGCCAGCCTTGATTTTCCCCTTTCAAATCGCTTTACGGGGACGATGGCCGATATTTTCAAGTCAGAAAGTCTTGGATTGTTTTAATAGATATGACGCCATTCGATTCTCATCGATACTATCTCTCATCATAATATCAGTTTCATAGACTTTCATATTAAGCCTGCTTATCTTTGCCGACAGATCACTGTCACTTCTAGAAATGATAAATGTACTCACAAAATCAGAATAATATTCCGCAACCCCAACAGGAGAATTCTGTATTTTCATAGCCTGCATGTACTTGACGGCTGGTCCACTTATGGCTCTATCTCCGATCAGAGGGGAAACTGCGTAAATTTTTTTCCTTTCAAGGGCAAGCTCTTTTCTTGCTCCTTTTATTGCTAAGATGGGTCCTATGCTTGTAACCGGGTTTGCGGGTGCGATAATTATAACTTTGGACCTTTTTAATGCATGGACTGCTTCTGGATTAATTCGAGATCTCTCTGCGCCAGCATAGACAATATCAGTAACTTTAGGTTCCCCTCGATATTTTACCCAAAATTCTTGTATGTGCATCTCTCCTATCTCTGTAACTATTTTTGTTTCTACTGGATTATCTGTGGCAGGAATAATTTTTGTTGAAATGGCGTACTTATTTCTCATCCAATCAGTAATCTCTGAGAGGTTTTTACCATTCTTGAGCATGTTAGTTCTTAACAAATGAGTAGCTAGATCTCTGTCCCCAAGCCTAAACCATGTTTGTTCACCAAGCATTTCCATTTGGCGAATAAAACCGTGGGAATCGTTTCTTATACCCCATCCTTGACTTTTGTCTAGCAAATCTGCCAGAGCATAGATTACTGTGTCGATATCAGGACAAACGTACAAGCCATGAAGCCATATATTATCACCTATGTTTGAAATAATGGTAAGATCTCTAGTCTGTGAGGCAAGACCGCGAATTAATTTTACTGAGCCAGTTCCACCAGCCAGAATAGTAATCAAAGTTAAAATATGATAATAACTTAGCTACAATGTATAATTTTCGGAAATACACTATTCTGTTGGCTAGGATCGGTCGACTTTCCTATGTGTGCAATTAATGAGTTATAGTTTTTCATGACACTGATCTGCTGATTCACTAAAATTATTTAATTTAAGTACTACTGTTATTGAATCACTCATATTGTTGCAATTTTAACTATAAATACACCTGTCAATAAGGAATATAAACAGGATATCTGACAATTTTGATATGAATTTGATGTCACCACTCTTTTTCTCTGCTATTTTATCAACGGTTTTGATTATGGGTTTTGCTTCTCAGGCTTTTGCTGTGCAGATGACTGCGGTTCTGATACCTTCCAAGGATAGTTCCCAGCCTGCGTTTACCGGTGACAGATTCATTGCATTAAAGTACAATCCTGGAAGCCCATTATCTAAGTTACTTAATGGGAAAAGCCAACATGTGTCATTTACCATGAAAGCACCTTCAAATGTAATATCCGCTTTTAACACCGCCATTGCCACTCAAAAGCAAAGTCCGGTGCGAATTGAAAATGGAACCTTATCATACTCAGCTGATCTCATAGGACAGCCAGATAGCGCCCAGCTTTCTTACAAGGTAATTTTTAATCCGACAATGTCCAAGTTCGTTCTCCAGAAGAACGGGACACAAGGTGCAGTGCTAGATTTAGATTGGAGGAGTATAGTAGTTAATGATCCGTTGGTAGTTGATGCACCAAAGTATGGTAAGATAAGTGTTAATTACCCAATTGGTTTATTTCAAGCCATACATCCAGATTTAGTACAACAGTTTTCAAATTCACAAGCTGCAGCTATGATGAAAACACCATTACTTAATTTTGAACCTGTTGGAATACCAATGGATAGATGGCACTTCCTATTTGATCCAACCGGTAGTCTAGCCGGCGTGGCAGGTTCAGGATTTACAGAACAAGGAGGGGCTAGGGCAGTGTCCATTTATTCCCTGGGCGAGAGCAGTTTTAGAGAAGGAACGTTTACTGAGCAGACTAGCGATTCAACTGCAACAATAGATAATACCCAAGTTCAAGTCCATTCTTCAACTCCACCACCAAGTGCTCAGTTGCAAATTGCTGGGTTCGCAAGGATACAGAAATCAGGCAATAATGAGCTTGCCTTTGTCTCCACACAGGCTCCTGCAGGGACTGTCACGGCAACAGGATCATTTCCATTGCAAGTATTGCTTGTCTTTGGTGGAATGATGGGCGCAGTAGCGGTTTTCGTACTTGTTAAAGCAAGGAAGTAATAAAGACTTCCTCATAGAGTTACTCGGAAACCGGTTTACACAAAATTCTTATTTCTGTCAGCACCAATCGAGTTTGGGACGCATCTGATTTCAGATCTTAAAACCACTCAAACGATTCATTGACATTCGCTTCGTAAATAATGACCTGCGTCCGTCAGGGTAGCAACTGTACTCTTATCCTCCTGTAACAGGTATTTACCGGAAAATTTCGTTCGGCCAATACCAATAGCTTCCTTGTTGATATTCAAAAGGAGTAGAACCTCATTCTCTTTTAGATTTTCAGTCGTTTCAACTATTGATTGCCCAAGAACATTTCTACCATATAAGATTAGTTTTTCAGCTAGTTCGTTCACAATGACATAAGGAAATTTATTGCTGATTCTACCAATAATGTCTGCTCCCTGCATAGACGGCAAAAAGCTTTTTTTCAATTCACCGATCTTTAAACCTGCATGATATGGTTGTCCGCTCAAAATAATTGTTTCCAAAGCAGTAGACAAAAGGTAAACTTCTCTTACTCCGTGATCCTCATCCTTTATCAAGAGTGACTTTTCTTTAAAAAAATCAAAAACACCCCATTTATCAAATGCTCTTTTTAAGACAGTTATCTCTTGTCTGTTGGCTTTTCTAAACATATTTAGCTTTTCACCCGTATTCTTGCTATATAGAACCCCAACGTATTGTGAATATGTGGATAGAATCGTCTTGTGTTCTTTAATTCTTGACGGAAGTGAAGATCGCCAAAGCTAATCAAGCCGTCGGCTCCATATTGTAAGGGTTCAATTTCTATGTCAAATCTTTTTGATAGTGAGTCTATAATATTTTCATTCTCCTCGGGAGCGAAAGAACAAGTTGAGTAAACCAACAATCCACCAGGTTTGACAACTTTGATGGCAGCTTCAATCAAGCTTGTTTGAATCAAAACACAATACTCCAAGTCTTCTGGCGTGTGGTTTGTTTTTCTCTTAATATCCTTCGCGATTACACCCTCACCGCTGCAAGGTGCGTCTAGCAACACACGATCAAATTTGATGTTTAGATCTGACACATGACGGCCGTCCATTTTATAAACACAGGTATTTATTACGCCACATCTGGCAATATTGTATAAAATTGACCTCATCCTTCTGAGATTGGGCTCTAAAGCGATAATGCAGCCACTATTTTGCATTTTTTGGGCGATAAAAGTAGTTTTACCACCAGGAGCGGAAGCCATATCTAAGATGGTTTGGTTCTTTGCTACATCCAAGGCTTCTACTGCGACACAGGAGCTAAGATCTTGAATGTAGTAATACCCAAGTAAATATTCTATAGTAGCACCAATTGGGAACGAAGATTTTTCTACTGCAATAACATCTTCGAAGGCAGTGTCTCTCAGCTCAAATCCCTTCGAAAGCAGCTTCGTCTTAAGATCTTTACTGTTAATTTTCAATGTATTTGTTCTAATATATCTTTGGGGATGTCTATCCATTCTTTCTAAGAAAGTTTTTACATCTGGAATATATTGCATAAATCTGTTTACTATCCACTCATCATAGCGGTACAGGCTCGCTAGTCGAATTGATTCAGGAGTACTTGGGAAAATTAATGTTTTCAAATACTATGCTTATTCTTATTCTAGTGTTTGTCAAATCAGAAATTTAACTTTTTATCAAATCTAGGATATAAGTAGTCTACACTACCGGTTGCAGCCTCATGATGAATAAAAGATCAAAGCCTTGTCAGAACTGAGCATGGAAAAGATTTTGAAGCCCACTCTTACGATTCCTATGATTGAGTAACATTTAGAGAGTTGATACATTAATAATCTCGTAGCAAATAGTCATTGCATACGAGATTAAATGTTCATGTGCTAGTAGTAACCCTCCTTCTGTTATAAGCGGGATTCCGCTAAGCAGCCAACCTGAGCAAGTGCAGGACCTTATGCTCTGTTTGGCCTTGCTCCACTCGGGTCGGCAGTTTCATTCCAGTACAAGAATCTCAGGCTATTAGCCATCACTGTCAGCAACTTGTCTGGATTTCTTTTCTGTTCCGTAGCCAGTTGTCTCCAGCTAATTATCGCTAATTCGAGTGCCTGCAATGAGGGAGGAGTTTCCTCTCTGTTGAGTAGCCCGCACGCTAGCTCACGAACAATGAAATGTCTCTGTCATATTTTAAGATAATTGTGGAAAATATTCCTCCTCAAGTTCGGCAATTTGTTCCGGGTTTTGAGCATTGGCGTAATCTTCTAAAAGGTTACAATTCAATTCCAGAAATGTATGGCCCCATTTGAATTTGTTCATAAATTCTTGAGCCATTTCCCTGTATCCTAAAATACAGAGCGAACCAGCCAATGCTTCTGCTGTCGATAATATGCCTGCCTTTGAATAATTAGTGGGATTTGCAGCCAGCAATAATGGCAGACGTCTACCGATACCGTGAAAGCTAAAATGCCTCTGTCTTAATATGTTGCGGGCTCGTTCCCACGAACAATCAATAGCACAGATTGAGGATGAAATTTTTAAATCTTGTCTCGATAACGATGTCTCAGCAAAAGGATTTAGTACGAGGTTATCCTTACGAAAATATTGTACAGGCTGGACCAGCCTGAATTTGACCAGTTTACTGGCCGTACATTTTAAAGGATCATCCTGCCTTAACATAAACACCAAAGCTTCCAAGACCAATTAAATTGACTAAATTACCATTAATATATATTCGAGAAACGATTTATGATGGATAGACGAACCTTCAACGATACCCTCTGGCATATATGACAAGTGGCAACGTAAATTCGCTGTGTTGGTCAGAATAGGCCGGATATCGCGACCTTTTGATGCATAGAATGGATATAGATCTGTTTTTAAAAGAGATCAATTGTAGGGTCTAAACATTATTCGAAAAACGGATCTGCTGTTTACGAAATCACTCTTGCATTTTCTATCTTGGCTTCCTCTCATATGCTATTGTCTTATTTTTGTCTCATATGACTCTGGTGTCATTCAGGGGCCTTCCCTCATATACAAGTTACTTATGCATTTAGAATTCATGAACTTCTACATGGTATTCGATATTGATATCATGTTGCCAATAGCTTGTAAATAAGATTCTACGTCCATTTCGATTACTTTTCCTTCATCAATGTTTATAATATAGATAATATGTAACCTCCCATTTAGAATCTCGTTTAGGCTTACAGGCGGATTTCTATAATATTTATTGCAAAGTAGCTTAACCTGTTCCAGTTCTGCATATTTCCTATCCCTGGGAGGACGCCCAAATATGCTAGGAATAGGAAGGATGCTGACAGGCGGCGTGGCTAAGACAAATAGGTTAGCAAATTTGCTATACCGAGAAATTTTACTTGCTATCCTAGCAGAGTAATACGATAATGGATCTAGCGCATGTTCTGGAGGAATGAAACCAGTTTCTATCTCAACTATCGCCTCTCCGTCTCCTTTGGTAGCATGAAGGTCACAGACAAGTATGTCTGTAAGCTGTTTTTCAACATCAACATTATACCCATAATGAATTAAATGCTTTGCACATACAAGCTCCATCGCAGAGTGATTAATTTTAACTATGTTCTTTTTGTATAATTCTATTAAACGTTGCTTTACGAAATCCATCCGTTCAACAATCTCTGCTGATTCTCCTGCTATCATTTTATTCGAAAGTGTATTTACGTCGGCGCTAAAACGTTCCAAGTCCAAATATGATATAATAATTTATGACAGGTCTTATTTGTGCTGTTTGGTGCATAGTAAGCTTAAAAATGCCCGTTAGTAGTACTAATTAAAATGTCTTCAATTAACAAAGTGACAATTCTTGGTTCCGGCGTAATGGGTCACGGGATAGCACAGGTTGTTGCTATGGCTGGCTATGACGTCGCCTTACGTGATATTGAACAATCTTTTCTAGACAAGGCAATGGATAAAATCAAGTGGTCGCTTGGTAAACTTGTTGAAAAGAAAAAGTTAAGTGAGACAGATGCTGATAGAATATTTCATCGAATTATTCCAATAATAGATCTTCGGCAGGCATTAAAAAATACAGACTTGCTTATCGAAGCGGTACCTGAAGAGATGAATCTGAAGAAGAAGGTATACGCTGAAGTGAATAAATATGCTGAATCAAGAACAGTTTATGCTTCCAATACGAGCACACTACCAATTACAGAGATGGCAGCGTTAACAGATAGATCAGAGAGATTTGTAGGAGTACATTTTTTTAATCCACCACAACTAATGCCGCTGGTTGAAGTTATTCCCGGGGAAAAGACCAATCAGAGCACGATTGATATGGTGATCAATTTCATTCTGCGTGTTAACAAACAACCGGTTTTGTGTCGTAAGGATGTTGCAGGTTTTATTGTGAATCGAATCTTTATACCTTTGGTCCATGAAGCAGTATATTGCAAAAATAGAGATGCTGTTTCGAAGATGCAGATTGATTCTGCAGTAAAGTTCAAGATGGCTTTCCCTATGGGAATTTTTGAGCTTGCAGATTATACCGGTCTCGACATAATTCATAAAGCGACTGCAGAAATGTACTCTCGAGACAAGAGAGTTGTAAATCCCAATCCAGAGATAAAAAAACTCTTTGAGGAAAATAATTTAGGGCAAAAATCTGGAAAGGGGTTTTATGATTACAAAGGCGATAAATACGAACGAATTAATCTAACAGAAGAGCAGGCACAAACATATGATCCCATAAAATTGGTAGCAGTCGCCGCTAACAATGCTGCATGGATTATTTCTAACGAAGTTTGTGACATGCAAGACCTTGAAAAAGCCCTTAAGCTTGGGATGGGTATAAAAGTAGAATTGTTCAAGACATTAGAGAAGTTTGGCGTCGAAAATGTAGTAAGGACCTTAATGAACTTGCAAGAGAGGTATGGTTCTTTTTATGAACCTGAAAGGTACCTACTTAGCTATAATTCTCGATAACTTTTTTTCTACTATTCTGTTTTGTATTGACACAACTAAGCAAATAATAATTGATAATTCGGGCGAATTCCAGACGGATCTATTCTTTTCCACGTTTAAAAATAAGGAGACAGTTGTCGTTTCTGAATTGAATAATTTTGTGTGTAGTCTCTTTGTGAAGGGATGCGATATCCTGGCACTATGATAAGGATATCATACTACGATAATGCTCATGCGCTAGTCCTGTGGTTATTGATCAGCTGTGGCTTTGCAAGGTAAATTGGGATTTTTCCCTGTTACTTCAACAATTTTTGTTCGATTCACTCAAAATTTTTCATCTTCAATAATGTATTATTTGGTGATGGTGGTTTTTTCCTGGAATTGGGTCCAGCATCTGCTATGTTGTTGGTTTAGCCAATCTGTTGCAGAATGTTTGACCTCCTGTTGTATTAATTAGTTGTGAACTTTTTTTCATTATCCAAGATTTGATCTATCAATCAAATGTTAACTTTATTATTCAGACCAATGGAAAAAATCGTCCATATCCACATTTTTAGCCCCGACTTGCCCTTCCATCTGAAGATTTCGACTATGTAGATTATGGTAAATAATTTTCATATCAAATCCATTAGAAAGCTGATCCTATTCTATCTAATGCAAGGATCCCAATCACCGATTGATGAGCATCCGAGCCCGACAGAAGATGCGGATCTTGGAATCTCAGTAGCTATTGTGGTCATGTGGTTCAGAAGAGCTTGATGTCATAAAAATCGGAGTTTTTGAGAGTTAATAGCTGAGAATTACTGTATTTCCTCTGTATATTGAGGCTTTTGTTGCTTAATCATTTTTGATAATCCTTTCATATAACTTTTGGCAAATGTAGTTAGTGGTTGTGAGGAGTACCATATGCAGCCAAGTACTTTGCAATCATGACAAGTTCTGGCTATCTCCCATTGGGGAGCACTCCAAATATCTTCTATACTCTGCTCTAGTAGATTGTAAGTATTCTCAGGACTGTTAAATTTCCAACATGGAACGAGAACCGTGCCATTGCTATTAACAAAGATACTCTTCCATACTCCACATTCATCAAAAAGGCCAGTTCCATATTCAATTATTTGTTCAAAGTATTGTCTCGGGATCATTATTTGTGGAGAAGAATGTTTTTTTCCATAATCGAGTATACTTTCACACACTTTGACCATTGTCTGTCGATCTGGAAGCAGAGAGAAACTAACGTCAGATCGATCCTCTACAAAAGTAAAAGAAACTGCATTGGAGCCCAATTCCTTTGCTTTATCAAAATAAGATTGGTCAATGAATTCTTCAGTATTGTATTTGGTTATGACGCTGTTAAAGTAGTGTGGTACTTTATATTTAGTCAAAAGATGCAGATTGTCTATTACTCTACGATATACCAGAGGAGAAACGCCACGCACTTTGCAATATGGTTCTTCAAATACAGAATCTATACTGCAAGTAATAAATTGAATATAATTTTTCAATTCATCAAGATCAATGGTGTTGAGCAGAGAACAATTAGTAATTAATGTAACAGGAATCTTTAAATTGTGAATATAACGAACAAGCTCCATAAAATCAGGACGGCTTGTTGGTTCACCACCTTCTACAATAGACCAAATACAATACTTGGAAACCTTGTCAAAAATTAATTTCCATTGTTCTGTCGTTAAATCATTTTTCTTTGCAAACTGAGTTTGACTAACCTTATCAGGGTCGCCGAAAGGACACATGGGGCAGTAAAAGTTACAATAGTGTGTGAGACTGAAAACAGCAATTAACGGGCGCCTTCTTCCTATAAATCTGTTACCCGACCAATTTCCTAAAAGCTTGATTGTACGTATAGTGTCAACTACCAATAATAAAGTCCAGTAAACGAAGATCTATTAAGTATTTTCTTTAGATCCGTTGATTATTGTTCATCTAAACAATGGTCGTTACTGCAGAAGACGATGAGTACGACTAGTAGCTTATGTTGTTATTAGATTTAATTTGCCCAGCAACCTGTTCTGTTATCAATAATCGATGCTTTTCCAAAAGCACTGACTTATGCCATTACATAATATAATAGAAGCAATCTGCAGCTATCGTCGATACCTATTAGGAATAGAAGCTTATTCCATTAAAGAATTCTTTATAGTTGGAATGATAAAGATTAATACGCGTCTGGTTATTTACATATCAAACACGTACTCACAAAAGATAACTTATTCGTCTTGAAAAGTGTTTGAGTCCTATCTCCCACAGTTCGTCTAAACTCCTTTAATCGATTTCCACAAGTCTTACATCCCTATTATCAAGAATACATTCAGATCGTACGCCGACATCTGTATTCATTCTTGTGTTACAAACCTTTTAGATCCATTCAAAGAAAAGATGAACAGGAGAACATAAAACCTCTATAGCAGACACATCAGATTGGCATCTTTGGCCTTCAATACGCAGCATTGATCGCCTTAATCATTGCCAGCACAATCCTTCTACATTTGAAATAGTTTTCTTTTTACTGGATAAACGACTGAACTCAGAGATTGGGTGCTTTCAGAGAATTTAGAGGTGCTATTAACTATGATGTTGTATTGTACTTGAGATATTAAAATAATCTTGTATGAAATAATAATAAGAAATAATGACCTTAATCTGAATACATTACTAAAAAACTGTATTGATATAAAAAAATACATGTACAATTTATAACTACTATCGTCCCAGCAGACCTTCTGTTTCTGAAGGATAAGCATACGAGAAATGAAACGAAACCTGCAGCTATGTGCTTTTGCTTAAGTAACGGAGCCTTGTGATCTATACATTGTGATAAAACTATTGTGGTTTTCTATGGTATTTTATACCGTTAAATGCCAGGGTTTATATGCGACTACGGTACCATAAAGTACATGTCATCACGAAAAGAAGAAAGAAAAGACGAAACAACTACGACAAC
>Ga0207665_10002215_pt1 | contig 13105 bp, 8 predicted proteins | sample LARL112metaG_FD_184351 | JGI IMG/M metagenome (GOLD analysis project Ga0207665, IMG submission 184351) | Corn, switchgrass and miscanthus rhizosphere microbial communities from Kellogg Biological Station, Michigan, USA - LAR L11-2 metaG... | ecosystem: Host-associated > Plants > Roots >...
GATCGCATAGGCGTCCCCCGGCTTGTCGCCGACGGGAATGCTGTGCTGATCTGAAGGTTTGTCGCACTTCCACTGAACGTTTGTTTTCCCCTGTGCCAGTGCGACACTCGACACCAGGCACACAAGGCATAGAACCACACACATCTTCTTCATTCGTTCCTCCTTTTGCTGGACATCGCCCTCGAAGACAGGGATTGAGGCCGCTGAAATGACGATGAATGCCGCCAGGTTTCCGGAGCCCATCGTTACTTTTTGGAAGTATTAACTCGTTCTGACTCGCCCGCCGTTGCCAATCCCGGATCGGTCACTACAAAGTGTGTCGTGTTCCCTGATTGCGAGACGATGAACTGCGTATGAACGTCGGGTGAGCCGGGAATCACAATTGTTGACGTTCCGGTACAGTCCGGATTCACCGAGTAGGTGCCCGAGCCAGGACGCCAGCCCGGTGTAACGTTGCCGTTCACTCCGACCGCATCGAGCTGTGTGAAATTTCCCTTGCCATCGTTCGTAGTCAGAACCACTCCAGAGAGAGTCAATGGGGCAGATCCATCCGGGGGAAAGATCAGTCCGTGGAGGGTAGAAGCGTAGGTGCCTCGGATGGTCCAATCACTGCAAGGGCTGGCATTTGCCGCCACGGTTGACGATGCTGACAGAGCAAGAGTTAACAAGAACAGCGGAATGCGAAACTTCATGGTGCCTCCAGAGTTATCTAGGTGGCGTGTTAAGTCTCGCAGAACCCACACGCCTCCTGAGACCTTAGGCCTGCAGCCATAGCTCGAACTGCTCACATTTGCTCACTCTTCGCTTTAGTTGAGGAACTGAATTGTCGTAACCAGGCGATCTCACCAGTTTGCGCCGCTTGTTCGCCAAACTCCTTGTGAAATCGCAGCCAGAGGTGTCAGCTGCTGAGGTGCACGCTGCCGCGGGAACGCACCTTACTCCATAATCAGCCCGCCGGTCAGTTCCGCGAGTTCCTGAATATTGTGTTCCGCACAATACCCCTCAAGCTCAGTGACAATCTTTTCAGTCGCGCACGGGTCCCAATAACTCGCAGTTCCAATCTGCACGGCGGTCGCCCCGGCCAGCATGAACTCGATCACGTCGGCCGCGGTTGAGATCCCGCCCATGCCGATCACCGGAATCTTCACCGAGTGGGACGCATCGTACACCATCCGCACCGCAATCGGTTTGATCGCCGGGCCCGACAGCCCGGCCGTTACATTCGCAATCCGAGGCTTGCGCGTTTCCGGATCGATCGCCATCGCGATGAAAGTATTTACCAGCGATATCGCGTCGGCGCCAGCCTCCTGCGCGATGTGCGCCATCTGCGCGATGCTCGTGACGTTCGGCGACAGCTTCACAATCAGCGGGCGCACAGATACGCGTTTCGCCGTGGTAATCACCTCATCGAGCGAACGGGGATCGCATCCGAACTGAATTCCTCCATGCTGCGTGTTCGGGCATGAGACGTTAAGTTCGTAGGCGGCGATGCCTTCGCCTTCGTTCAGAACCTGAATCGTGCGCTCGTAATCTTCGCGGGTGTAGCCGAACACGTTCGCGAAGACCACCGTGTCCTTGATCTCACGCAGCTTGGGCAACTTCTCCTCGATAAAGGCCCGTGCGCCGATGTTCTGTAGCCCAATCGCATTCAACATGCCAGCCGCCGTCTCGTAAAGACGTGGCGGAGGATTCCCGGTCATCGGCTCGCGCGACAATCCCTTCACCACGAAGCCGCCCAGCTTGTCGAGATGCACGACGTCTTCAAACTCGAGGCCGTAGCCGAACGTTCCACTGGCCCCAATGACGGGGTTCTTCAGCTGGATGCCGCAAAAGCGGACGCTGAGATCACATGAACTCTTCGGAGAACCTGCGCTCAACGCTGACCTCCTTCGACCGCCACCAGAGCTGCCGGTTTCAACTCGCCTGAAGGCCGCGGAGACCGTGGCGACCGCTCAGCCGGAGGAGCGGAAGTCTCCGCATGATGCGTCGGCGCCAGAGCCTCGGTCAGAACGCGTCCAATCGCGTGCGTCGGCGCATTGATGCCCAGCAGGGAAGCGAGCGTAGCGACCATATCCACCGGTTCGGAATGCGTGCGATAAGTTCCAAGCTGAAAGGGCAGACCGTAGAACGCCAGTGGCACGTGTGTGTCGTACGTGTACGGCGCGCCGTGATCGGTGCCGCCGTTTCCTCCAATCATGAATGGCACCGGAACTCCCAGCACGTACCATCCGCTTTCGGGCGAATAGCTGTTCAGGTAGCGGTGGCCGAGTTCGGTGTTGGGTGCCGCGCCTTGCGCCAGTTGGGCCTTCGTGAAATATCCGCGCAGGCCGACCTGCTTCATGGCCTCGCCTGTAGCACGCTCTGCGTCTTCTTCCTTCACCTTGAGAGAGCTGAAGGCTTCGTCGTTCAGGAACGCGATTGGATAGTCGAAAGACTTCAAAAATTCGGTGGGCTTCCCCGCCGCGAACCTGGTGGCGAGACTTTTATTGATCTGCCCCTGCAGTGCGGGAATATCCAGATATGTGGAGGGAACGTGCAGCTTACTCGCCACCTTCGGAAGTGGCGCCACTCCATGATCGGCCGACAGTGCGATCCACACATTCGCCAAGCCAACCTGGTGTCCGAGAAAGTTGAAGAACTCGGCCAGTTGGTGATCGAGTGCCAGCGCCATCGCCGCCATCTCGGGCGCATCCGGACCCACGGCGTGGCCGAGGATATCGTTCGCCGAAAGGCTGACGGTCAGCAGATCCGTGGTCCCCGAGACGCCGAGTTGTTCGTACAGCACAAGTTCCTTCGCGAATTCGAGTTCGTAGTCATTGGCGAACGGAGTCGAGCCGACGACTTCATAGAACCCGGCTTCCGTGCCGTCTTTCGCCTTGCGATGTGCGGTCGAGCGCAAGGTTGCGCCATTGCCATCGCGCCAATCTCGATCCCAGTATTTGCCGGCGCGATTGCTGGAGTTGAAATCGGCCGCCCACTTTGGAAGTTCATTGCGATAGTAAGTGGAGGTAACCCACGCGCCCGATTTGTGCTCAATCCAGTAGGCTGCGTCCGCGGCGTGTCCGCCGGGAAGAACAGCCGCGCGATCTTTCAGCGCCATCGCGAACACCCTCGACTTGCCTCCAGTCGCCAGCTTCAACTCATCCCCTAGAGTGGTTGAAAGGAGATTATGCGGAGATGCTCCCTTAGCATCACCGCTCACCCCGACCAGGTGGGTCGAGTCGTCCTCGACTGACGAGATCGCACGTTTTTTCTGCGGATCCCACCACTCGTTTGAAAGGATGCCGTGCCCGCTGCTGTACGCGCCGGTCAGCAGCGTGGCATGCCCGGGCGCGGTGCGCGTGTTGGCGTAGTCGTAGTTGCAGTCGGTGAAGTATGCGCCCTTATCAAGGAGCAACCGGAATCCACCCTCCACGAATTGATCGCGGTAGCGCTCCAGGTAGTCTCCGCGGAACTGATCAATGATCACGATGACCACGAGCTTTGGATGGCCGTTGTACGCGCTGGCTGCGGCCGTTGGACAAACGACGGACAAAACGGAAAGGCAGGCGACGAAACCGGCAAGCAGACTTCGGAGGGAGCCTTTCATGCGTTGGCTAGTGTACAGCCTGTGGCCAAGGATCGAAACTCGAATACATTGTTGCCGCAAATTGTAGTTCGGCGCGCCTTCGTAGTAAGTTTTCAAGAGTTGCCCTAATTCATTCCAAAAAACTGCTTGGGAGAAGCGGCCTCCGATGCCGCAGTACCGTTTCAATCAGGAAGACGCGGCCGCCCTCATGGTCTACCTGCGCTCGCTCGCGCCCGCAGGCAGCAGGGCATCCCCGGAAATAGCCTCGAGTCGCCTTTATCGCCGGACCGAGCGTGCGCCGAAACCTGCTTTTTCTGTACACTAAAAGTTTCCATGCTCGATCTCGCGTTCGTCCGTAACAACCTTGCCCTTGTCGAAGAGAAGCTCCGCCTCCGCGGAATGGATACAGCGGAAGTGCTGGGCGACTTCCGCTCCGTCGATGCCGAGCGGCGCTCTTTTATCACCACCCTTGAGACGGCACAAAAGCGTCGCAACGAGCTCTCGCCCAAAATCGGGGTCCTGAAGCAGGCTGAGAAGAAGGGCGGCCTCTCGCCCGACCAACAAAAAGAGCTGGCGGATCTGAGCGAGGCGGTCGCGCGCGAGAAAGCCGTCATCGAGGACTACGAAAAACGTGTCACCGAAGCCGACGACAAGTTCAAGGCCATCCTGAAAGGTGTCCCAAACCTGCCGCACGAGTCAGTTCCAGTCGGAAAGAGTTCTGATGACAACGTAGAAGCCCGGCGCTGGGGAACGCTTCCCAAATTTGATTTCACGCCCAAGCCGCATTGGGAACTGGGCGAGCAGCTTGGCATCCTGGATCTCGAACGCGGCGCAAAACTCTCCGGCGCCCGTTTCGCGGTCTACTGGGACCTCGGTGCGAAGCTCGAGCGCGCGCTCGCCAACTTCATGCTCGATCTGCACACGCGCGAGCACGGCTACACCGAAATTCTGCCGCCTTACCTCGTGAACTCGGAGTCGATGTACGGCACCGGCCAGCTGCCCAAGTTTGCGGCGGACTCATTTCGCGTACCGCACGGGGAAAAAGACCTGTGGCTCATCCCGACTGCCGAAGTCCCGGTAACAAATCTTTATCGCGACGAAACCATCGACGGCGCGCGTCTGCCCGTCTCTTTGACGGCCTATACGGCCTGCTTCCGCAGCGAAGCGGGATCGTACGGCAAAGATGTTCGCGGCATCATTCGCCAGCACCAGTTCCAGAAGGTTGAGCTGGTAAAGTTCGCGCATCCCGACCGTTCCTACGACGAGCTCGAAAAGCTTACGCATCACGCCGAGACAATTCTGCAGAAGCTGGGTTTGCACTATCGCGTGGTCACGTTGTGTACCGCCGATATGGGATTCTCGTCTGCCAAGACGTACGACATCGAAGTCTGGCTGCCGGGACAGGGCTTGTTCCGCGAGATCTCGTCCTGCTCGAACTTCGAGTCATTCCAGGCGCGGCGCGCCAACATCCGCTTCCGTCCCGAAGGGAAAGGAAAGACCGAGTTCCTACACACGCTAAACGGCAGCGGTCTGGCCGTAGGACGCACCTGGGTAGCGATCGTCGAGAACTATCAACAGGCCGACGGCAGCGTCGTGCTTCCGGAAGCGCTCCGCCCCTACATGGGGACAGACCGCATCACGCCAAAGAAGTTTTAGCCTTTGGCGGACGACTAGAGGCTAGAGACTGGCGACTGTTCTGTTGCCACCCCAGGAGCAAATCACTAGACTTGGAGCGCGTCAAAGCAGGTCCGGCGATCGCAGGTACGCCTCCTCTGCCGATGAACTCAATCTGGCGGACAATCCGGGGATACATTCTTTGGTCGTACGAGCGTGGCAGCCTCCACTATGACGTGATGGTCACGCTCATCCTGCTCTTCGTCTTTCTTTCGCCTTACTGGATTAACTTCAAGGACAAACCGATTGAGCGTGTTTCGCATCAGACCGGTGTAGTGATCCAGCCCGATGGCCGGGGAGGCTTCGTCTACCAGATCGAGGCTTCAGAACTGACGGCCAAGAACGATGCCGGACTGCGCGAGCAGATGCTTGGCATTATCGAGCCGATCACCGGGGCCGCCGCGATTTTGAAATACGAACCGGTCAAGGACGGCTCAGGGCACGTGCAGAGCTACAAGGTCTGGGTCGAGCGCGAATAGCAGCGGAAGGCGCTGCCAATTTTATTTCCGATGAAAAATAATCATCATCCTCGAAGTCGTGCTGTCCGTTTCCTGCTCGTTGCCGTTCTTACTTTGGCAGCAAACTTCTCCCCGGCGCAGACCGATCCCAATCTCCAGAAGGCTCTCAGTTCTATGGACTCAGCTGCCGCCGGCTTTCACAGCGCGCAGGCCGACTTTGTGTGGGAGCAGTACTTTAAAGTTGTCAACGATAAGGATTCGCAGAAGGGCACCGTCTACTACCGCAAGAACGGCAAAGACACTCAGATGATGGCCGACATCACCGATCCGCCCAAAGCCGTGCTTTTCAGCGACGGAAAGGTGCAAGTCTACGAACCGAAGCTGAAACGAGTCACCAGCTACGAGGCCGGAAAGAATCGCGACGCAGTTGAAAGCTTCCTGGTCCTCGGCTTCGGCGGGAGCGGTCACGATATGCTGAAGTCGTTCGACGTGAAATACGTCGCCAACGAGAAAATCGAAGACGTGGGCGCCATGAAACTTGAACTCGTCCCGAAGGCCGATCGCGTGCGCAACATCTTCGCCAAAATATGGCTGTGGATCGATCCCGCCCTCGGCATATCGGTGCAGCAGCAGTTTTTCGAACCCTCGGGTGACTACCGTCTGGCCAAGTACTCCAACCTGAAGGTGAACCAGAAAATTCCCGATACGGCGTTCAAGTTGAAGACCACTAGCGACACTAAATTCATGTCCGGGCCTAAGGGGTAACTCTCTGAATGTAAACGCCCAAGATTAAGGCTGAAAATTGCAGGACGGGCAGATATACTGACTTTCAAAGCACCGGGTGATTTTTTCGATGGCCAAAGTATTTACCATTCCAGTCGTTCCGAACCTGGGCCGCAAGAAGAGAGAACGCACCTCTGACCCGCGCTACGTAGACGGACAACGCACCCTGGTCGAAGCCATGAAGTACCTGGCACAATCCGATCCGGTCGCCAACCGCTCCGCCATCGAACTGCTCTCCGAACACGTCCGCACTCGGTTCCGCATGAGCGACTCTCCGCTGGGGTAGACGAGAGATCTATCCTCTCCTAACAGACCCGAAATCTATCTCCGCCCGGTCCGGTTTTGGGAAGGACTCGACTTCAGTCGAGCCGCAAAGCCTGAAAAGCAGCCGGCTTTAGCCGCCGAGGTTCGCTTCCTGCGACCGTGCAGCCTAGTCGCAAAAATAAAGGGCGGACCGAAGTCCGCCCCCTGAGCATCGCGATCGCTTTCCCTAGAACTCATACCGCAACGCGAATTGCATGACGCGAGGCTGGGTCAGCAGGCCTGTGTAGTTACCGAACGTGCTCGAGTTGGTAAGCGATAGAGACAGGGCCTGCACGTTGAACCGGGTGAGGTTCGTAACGTTGAAGACCTGCCACTGGAATCGAACTCCCTGGGACTCGCGCACCTTCCAGAGCTTGCTCAATCCCAGATCCAGTTCGGCGTAACCGTCGCCACGCAGGATGTTGCGCTGGCCGCTCTCTCCTGGGAAATCCTGGCGGAAAGCGCCAATCGCATTAGGTCCAGTTGGATCGGAGAACAGGTTGACGCTTCCGTCCGCCGCTTTGGTTTTGTGGGTACTGGGTTTGCCGGTCACTGTCGCGAAGCCGCCCAGTTCCCAGTTTGTTGGCCAATTGGCGCCGTTGGAAACATTCGCCGGGAAACCGCTTGTCCAACGAGCGATGCCCGAAAGCTCCCAACCTCCGATAATGGCATCGACCAGACGTCCGGAATCACGGGCAATGTACTTGCCCCTGCCGAATGGCAATTCTGCAATCCAGTTAACGTTGATCTGATGAGTGGTATCGAAGTCGGAGACGGCACGGTGCTGATTCGGGTCCCAGGAGTTGATGACCTGGCCTCCCAAACCGCCGGTTGTGCCCTGGATTCGTTGAGCATCGGAAGCGAGATCAACGGACTTTGAAAATGTGTAGTTGAAGTCCAGTTGCAAACCCTGCGACATGTTCTTGCGGAGGTTGAGCTGCAACGCGTGATAGCTGGAATTGCTATTCGACCGCCACGCATACAAGGATGCAAACTGCGGGCTCAGCCAGGTGTATGCCGACTGGGTGCCGGCGTTGGGTTCGCTGGCCCCGATGCCCTGGTAGAACTTGTTCGGGTCATTGAGGTCCCGGATTCCGATCTGATCCAAGACCTGGATCGTTGTTGTTTCTCCTACACCCCCGACAAAGGGACAGTTCCGGTCGTAAACGGCCTGGGCGGCGCTTGTAGTGCCTAGGACAATCGGATTGCCCAGCGAATCGGTACCGGTGCACCTCCGCATTATGTACATTCCGCCTGGTCCTAACGGTTGGATCGTGTTGGCCCAATACTGGGCTGCGGCGCCGATGGTCGATGGATCAAAGTCCTGGCTGAGCACGCCATTGCGAGCGGCTTCTGAAAGCGGCCGGATTGCCTTGAAGTAATCCAGACCCGATTTCGGATCCACCAAGTCCAGCGGCATGGCCAAATCCGTTTGCGTTAGAAGTCGCCGTGCCAGCCGTCCCACATAAGTTGCCTGCACAGCAAAACCGCGTGGCAGTTCATGTCCCACCGAGAAGTCCAGCATGTAGGAGTAAGGTGTTTTCAGTTTGTCATCCATTCCCCAATACACCTGGAAGGCATCGGCTGGGAACGCCGTGGGGAATGTACCGCCCGGGCTAGGTTGGAAAATCTGGTTGCCGTCATAATCTGTGTGCGGAATGGTGTGCAAGTCAGTCAGTCGCGGTGCGCTCTCCAGGGTCTGCACTCCGCCCCCGTTGCTCAGGCTTGTTGCCATTCCGAACGAGCCTTGGTTGTCAAAAGTGCTGAGCAAAGTTTGACCCAGGTGGTCGTAGACGATTCCGAATCCGGCACGCACCGTTGTCTTCGGTTCCGGACTCCACGCAATTGCCAGTCGGGGCGCAAAATCCTTCTTGTCCCAGTGATAGAACCCGGCCTTGCCATTGGCTGGCCCGGCGAGGTCGAAGGACAGCAACGGATTCTGGTTCGACGGAATGCCCTGCAGCATGTTGGCCCGCCTCTGATTGAACCAATCGCTCAGGCTGATGGTTGGAGCAACTTGCAAACCGTTCGTCTCCCATGGTGGCGAGAAGAGGGAATACCGCAGTCCATAAGTTAACGTCAGGTTCGGCCGAATCTTCCACGTATCTTGCCCGTAGAACTCATAGTAGTTCTGGGCGAAGCGGCGCTTCACCGCTGCTCCCTCGGGCAAGGCGGTCCCGTCGCGCTGGAAGTTATATTGCGCGTCTACTTCAGCCACCATTCCAAGCAGTGTGGCCAAAGGGTAATCGTAACCTTGGGCAAAATCATCGGAGACCGCGGGGAATCCGTTGGCGCCAGGATCCATATGATCCGCGCCTTGGCCTGCCATGCCTCCCGTGTCGAGCCACGACGCGTTCGTTACACCTTGGCTGAAGGAGTTGACGAGGCTGGATTGCGGCTGTCTCGCAAAACCAAGGTTCGTGCCGAACTGAAGCGTGTGATTTCCTCTCGACCAGGAAATGTCGTCGATCAGGTTGTGAATCGGAACCTGGAAGTTTCTGCTGCGCACGACAGCCAAGTCTGAATTGTCACCAACCTCGTTGTTGTTTAGCGTGCGGAAGAAGATGAACTGTTGGGTGTCATCGTTTCCGATCCTGCCAAAACTCTGCCGGGTGAATCCCCAGCGGAAGGTGTTGAGAACGGTGGTGCTCAGGGCGGCGGAATAACCTACCGAGAAACCCTTGCTATAGTCCACAAAGCTCTGCAGTGGCGGCGTTCCTGGCAAATACGGAACGTCACTCCTCGTTTCATTGCGCAATCCACCCCGCCAATACAACGTATGAGTGCCGCTGGCGTTCAATTTGTAATCCACGCGCGCGATGTACCAGTCATGATTCTCGGCACTCGGCCCTTTGAAACGGAATCCCTGAAAATTAACGCCGTAACCAACTGAGTTGTCGTTCGGATGAGGAAAATTTTGAAGGTAGGCGAGTACCACAGGATTGGGACCTTTTGGGACTGCCGTCACGGGGTCCATCTTGATGAGATCAGCTGGAGAGAGCCCAGCGAAGCCCGCGGGAACTGGGTAGCTCTGCCCGCTCTCACCTTGTACGGGGATGCCGCCGCACTTGGGGTCGGCCGAATCAGCGCACTGATACATCATCACGCCATCTCGGAAGGCATCGGTAGGCACCACGCGCAGCGCGCTGTGCTCTTCCCGCTGCCGGAGGCCTTCGTAGTTGGCAAAGAAGAACAACCGGTCCTTGATGATGGGCCCGCCCACCGCCGCACCGAAAATATTTCGGATGAGTTTCTGAGGTCGGTTGCTTTCTCCTGATGCGATCTCCGATTGCTTCACAAAGTAATCGTTGGCGCTGGTGACTGTGTTGCGGTGGTACTCGTACGCGGCGCCGTGAAAGCTATTGGTGCCGCTCTTAGTGACGAGCGAAACCTGCGCACCTGACGACCGCCCCTGGTCAGCGTTGTAGTTGGAGGTCGTGACGCGGAACTCCTGCACAGAATCGCCCGTGATTGGCAACACCGATGTGAACGCGTCACCGCCATTGTTATCGTTTACATCCACACCATCGAGCGTGATGTTGCTCTGGTCGCTGCGCGCTCCATTCACCGCGCCGCTGCGTGTGTCCACGTTCTGGTTGTCCTTCATGTCAGGTCGGTTTCCCGTGTAAGCCACACCAGCCTGCAAAGACAGCAAGTCGGGAACATTGCGCCCTTCCATGGGAAGCGATTTGACCTGGTTCTCGCTGAAGGCATTGCCCACCGATGCGTCGGTGGTATTGATGACCGGAGCTTCCCCGCTAACCTCGATGGTTTCGGTGGTGGCCCCGACTTCGAGCTTCATGTTCAGGGTCGACGGCGTATCGACCAGCAAAGAGATGTCTTTTCTTTCCGCCTTGCGGAATCCGGTCATCTCGACAATCAGCTCATACTTCCCCGGCTGCAATTGAAGAAATTCATATTGACCGGAGTCGCCCGACTTCACGCTGCGCGAGAAACCACGCTCCGGGCTGCTCAAAGTCACGGTTGCGCCGGTCACGGTTGCCGAACTCGGATCGGTCACGGTGCCGCGCAACGAGGACGTTCCCGATTGCGCGAATAACATAGAGAGGGATGCCAACAAGAAAAACATCAGACCTGCGGTAAAGCGCGAAGCTGAATGCATCGATGTGCTCCCGCGCCTCTCGTTCCTCGAGAGGTCGCTCATTGCATCTGTTGTCGTCGGACTCAGGGTTATGGAAGGCGAAAAACCTGTGCCATGGCGCGGTATTCTGCAGTGAGACGTCGACGACTTACAAGAAGTTAGTGACAAATCAAAAAGAATTTTTTACGAATGCAATACATCAACAAAGAGAATTTGTTTGTAGTGCGCGTCAATGTGCAGACGAGTATTTGGAAGCGCAGTCCATTTCTCAGAAATGCACATAGACAAAACAATAGACAACAAGGACAAAGACAGATCGTCTAGCATTGTGAATGTCTGCGACGCAGAATCAAGCCGGGAAGAATCCCTGGACCGGGGAGGACCAATATTGATGGATATCAGTTCTCGGAGTATGTTGCGCACGGAAGAGCATGCCTGACGGAAGTCAAAGGCAAAAAACCAGGGCGGACCGAAGTCCGCCCTGGTGAGTGAAAATCCTAAAGGCCTAGAACGAGTAGCGCGCACCAATCTGCATGACGCGCACATTGCCCTGGGTCTGAACGAAGTTCGACCAATTGCTGGGCGGGGTAGAGCCGCGCAGCGCCGGGTCGCGAACGACTCCCCAACCAGTTCGGCTGGAATCGATATAGCCAAAGTGCTGGGTGTTAGTGACGTTGAATACGTCCCAACGCAGTTGTAGCGCATGACCTTCGTTCCAAGGCATCTTCCAGGATTTGCCGAGCCCCAGGTCCAGGTCGATATATCCGGGCAGGTGAATGTAATTGCGTGGTCCTGTTTCGCCAGGGTACGCATTACGGAAATTCCGGTAAATCGCAGTCGTGTCGCAACTACCGAACAGCTTCGGAATGTCTGTACTGTGGGTCGGTCGGCTGTTGCAAGGGCTGATCGGGTGAATCGGTGTGACGTTTGCCTGCACATTCCAGTTCGTTGCCCAGCGAGCGTCATCGAACGGAGACACCGTCGGCAAGCCGGAATTCCAGCGGAAAATGCTGGACAGTTGCCATCCTCCGAAAAGTGCATCGACAACCTTTGGAGCTCCGCCGAGGAAAGCCCGCCCCTTGCCGAACGGCATTTGCCATACGGCGTTGGCGTTGATCACTTGCCGAGTGTCGAAATCGGAGTTGGCGTAGTTGTCTCCCTGGCGGAGCGGATTCACGATGAACCCACCATTGCTCGCGTTATTGCCATAGCCGCCTTCTGATTGAAGTCCCGAAGCGTCATCCAGCGAGTGCGACCACGTGTAGTTGAAATCCACGGTCAGACTGCTCAGCCGAGTTCTCAGAGACAAAGCCAGAGCGTTGTAGTTTGAATTTCCAATAGTGCTCCAGGCGGACAGAGCACCGTACTGCGGCTGCATGAAACGAGTAGGTTGACCAGCGCGGAAGAGAGCACTGTCAATATAGGCCTCTGTGTCCGTCCAGTCATTTCCCCCGAAAAAGGCGAACGGATTGGAAGGAGCGCTTCGACTCTGCATTCCATAAAACATCTGAGTGTTTGACCAGGTCGGGTCAAAGCATTCGTTACCTGGGGTGGTGTCGGTCCCGCCGCAGTCTTTCTGCACAGTCGTGTCCGCATTCATCAAGCCTACGAGATTGGCTGGGAAAAGATTGTCGAAGAACGGGATTGATTGCACCATGTCGGTGCTGATGCCCGCCGTTTGACGCTGCTTCTCAAGCGCTGTGCCAGCTTGATACCACGTCATGCCGCTCGTTGGATCGCGAACATTATTGAACGCCATCACATCGCGGCGGGCCATTAAATCACGAGCCGAGCGGCCGATGTATGAAAGCGTCAATACGGTGTTCGCAGGAAGTTGACGCTCGAATGTCAAATTCCAAACATATTCTTTGGGGGCATGCAATCTTGAATCCACCGACTGCTCGATGCGCTCACCTTCATCCGAAGCCACTTTCAACGGGAATTGGAGGCTCTGCGCATTAGTTGTATCGAAGAGCGACCGAATATCCATGTTGTAACCAGTGAACGGAGGCGCGAAATTTCCATTCGCTGTGCCAAAGGTGTTGGCGTTGATGTTGAGGCTCTGGGTGAACCCCAGGGTGCTGTTCAAGTCCCAATCGACCGCAAGCGCCTGACCGTAGTAGTCATTGGTAAGAGCGAACCCAGCACGCAACACAGACTTAGACTGGGCGTCCAACGACCATGCAAACGCGACTCGCGGTTGGAAGTTGTTCTTAT
>Ga0207665_10002216_pt1 | contig 13101 bp, 17 predicted proteins | sample LARL112metaG_FD_184351 | JGI IMG/M metagenome (GOLD analysis project Ga0207665, IMG submission 184351) | Corn, switchgrass and miscanthus rhizosphere microbial communities from Kellogg Biological Station, Michigan, USA - LAR L11-2 metaG... | ecosystem: Host-associated > Plants > Roots >...
AGCCAAGGCATAGATCTACCACAAACATTTTCTCCTATTCGATATGATGTCAACTTGTGTTATATTAAAGACTCATTAGTATGAGTGATGCTCTGTTTTATGTAGCTTTAGTTCTTTAAGTGTAACAAATAGAATATCATTACATTTTTCGCATTTCCAGTGGTTTATCTCTGACTGCTTCTGTCTAGTAGAGATTCCTATTTCATTTTCATAGAATCCTGTCTTGTTATTATAGTTAATATAAGCATAATTGACTCTGTACTTTATTCCCTGATGCCTATCTTGCGATATACCCTTCATTTTGCCTATGTCTTATTCACTATAGAAGAAAAAAGCTTCTTCCATCCTCCGTATCGTTATAACAATATACAAACCTACTACCTTAACAGACTTTGTGGAGCGGCATACTTAAGTATATCTAATCTATAAGAATTGCTTTTGTCACCTCAAACATGTATTCTCTCACGCTCCCGTTGCAGTAGGCGTTAATGGTGTTACCCGGCTTTCAAATGTGCTTGCGATAGTAAAAGGAACACTTTTTAATTTAGTAAGAGATTGCAGCAGGAGTACCGAAAATGTAAATGTAGTCATTCCCGATCACATGAGATGGGTTGTCGCTATATGGCACTTCGATGCTGATGCGTTGACTGATTATATTGGATAGAAGGATTTTTGAATGCGGGCAAGTGCGGGGAAGATATTTCACTATCTATAGCAAAGAATGGAAATATGGCAAGTGCGGAATAAGGTGGGATTGTAAAGAAGAACCAGATCAAACCGTCAAACAGTCTTTGGAGGATAAATTGAATGCTTGTAGTGGGTTAGGAGCATGAGCAATTTTGGAACTTTTGACATAACTCCTGAACAATGTGAAGTATCTGATGGAAATAATAATGGTTCCTCCAGGTCAGCAGCTGATGCTGAAGTGCTTCTGCAACGAATAAACGCGTATATCTACAAGCTCAATATAATCAGTGGGATTAGGACCTGGCACAGTACAGTTCCATGGAGCGCCTGGTATGGGTAAAGCGCACCTATGTCATTTATTATGCGTTGTTTTATATCCTCCATTTCAAGTTACATCTACATCGATACAGAAGGTACATTTTGCGAAGAAAAAATCCAATCTTTTGCTAAAGCATAAGAATTGGACTGAAAAACAACTTTCAAGATGAAGACCCTAAAAATAGCGGCTAACAAGAACCATGCATTTGACAAGTCTGTTCTATTACTAGCTTTCCTAATTCAAAATATTGTACTAATTGTTTGACCATTCGAGTTGGCCGACTGTGTAATAATACTTTGTATAATACACTATTATAATGCAATAATGTAACCTATTTAAATGCCACAAACATCGAAGCAAACAACTTTTTACGCCGTTTTGGCAGCCGGAATAGCATTCATAATAATCGGAATAGCATCTGTGTTTTATAATAATACACCTGTAGATGTACCCCTAACTGGGACACTAAAACCCGGCCTCACAGATATGTTAACACCCAACATGAATATAGGTAATACTGCAGACATAGTTGTTAGAGGGTCGATGTTCAATGTGATTATTATGGATCCTAGTAAACAGTTAATAAAATCGGTAGATGCTATCTCCAATTTCAACTTTAGCTTCACGGCTAAAAGAGATGGAGTTCATAGAATTGAAATTAGGAATATAGGTACATCTGAATTAACTGTAGGTGGTCACGCTAAGACTAAAGGTAGTGCAATCGCATTTAGTGGGCAGATGATGTTGATAATAACCGGCATAGTTGTAACAGGGTTCAGCCTTAGACTCATAAGACGATAGACTAACGAAACTCTGCTTTTTTGTAAGAACCCAAGATCTTAAAAAATGCACTTTTCCTCCTCACTGATTGCAATGCATATTTTATATCATTATCGCCGGCGTGACCCTCAAAGTCTACATAAAAGTTATACTCCCATGGGGCCTCTTTTGTAGGACGAGATTCTATTTTAGTAAGGTTAATCTCTCTGCGAGCGAATTCTTCCAATATGCTAAAGAGTGCTCCAGGAATGTGTTCAATCGAAAAGATGATTGAAGTCCGATCATTATTAGTGGGTTCTGCCTTTGTTTCGGACAGTACTAAAAACCTTGTAAAATTATTTTTTTTATCTTCTATTCCTTCATCGAGAATTTCCATTTTGTATATCTCTGCTGCTCTTTTACTAGCTATTGCAGCCGCGTTCATGATTTTCCTTTCTTTAATCATCTTTACAGCGCCAGCAGTGTCATATGTTGGAATAGGCTCTAATCTCTTCTTTTTCAAATATCGTCTGCATTGAGCAAGAGCCTGGGGATGAGAATATACTGACTCTATTGTTGAGATTGTATGTTTATTTGTGATAAGGCAGTGTCTTATCCTCTGATAGATTTCGCCCGACACATGCATTTTTGTCTGTAACAAAGAATCATAAGTTTCATTAATACTGCCCTCGATCGAGTTTTCGATCGGAACTACTGCAAAATCCGCTTTGCCTATCTCTATGCTCTCAAATGCTTCTTCGATAGTTTTCGTAGGAAGAATCTGTGCGTCTGGAAAATATTGTAATGTAGCCATTTCACTATATGCTCCTCGTTCGCCTTGAAAAGTAACTCTTTTATTTGTCATTACCAATGTAGTTATTATTATTGCCTGTTTTATGGATCAATGTAATCGTCTCTTTACCATAATCGTTCGAGAGCTTACGCTCTTCAAATATACTACATTCAATACATTTTACGGTGCTATTTAACCGAACGGTATCCCCCCCACAATTGAAACATAAGGCATAGAGAACTCCAAATTCCTTTTCATCTATCGTAATGTGAATAGTTGAATTTAATAGACTGATTACCCGTCCTCGAATGATATCTCCAATTCTAAACATGATTCTTGCTCTACGATCTCCTCTATCACGTCCACTAGATCCTCCCAACCGGGCGGAGGAAATTGCAGAAAACCCCGACTCTGACTTCTTATCGTTTACGTACAGAATCCTCACAGAAAACATGCTTCCGAATAACATTTCTATATAACCAACTATTATGTCTCCAATTTTTGGTAACATGGGAGAGTTTTTTTGATCGATCTTCACTATGCGTCTCTTAAAATCATAAACTTTAGTTCCCACTGCAGATGATCTCACTAATCCGTTATTAACATAAGTATTTTTTCCCCCTTCAAATTCCTCAATAGACGCAACCTGTTCTCCAGGCAGGATTGGTAATGCCGACGGTCTCTGTGTTTTCATATGTGATCTGTAGATCTTTTGAAAGTTATAATTGTTACATTGGCCCTGTACTAACATGTGACCAGAATTGTGGTTAATGCCTGGTCAAAGTCGTGGTCTGAGAATAAAATATGCCATTTGCATTCAACTATTAAAAAACGATGCATTTTCTCCTTAAACACTGATTCTCGCTAATTAAAATAAGTTAATAGCAAGGCTTTTCTGCTTTAAAGAATTTTATTTGCAAACTTATGTATCCTCTAATTGATATCCGAGGTGTATTTCAGCACGAATTTACTGGGTTGGCTCAACTTTTCCTCGATAACTATCAAATTCTGTTATCGACATCCGGCTATGCTTAGAGGCAGATATCCAGAGACGTGTGGGGCAGATAAAATTTGATTGTAGTAGGAATGTGGATCTTTCTATAAAGCTACAGGTACACACTGTTCCTCTATCCATAGCATACTCTGGAAGTATTATTATTAATCCTTACACTGTGAAATTAGATTGCAGATTCTCCTCGCTTATTCGATCCAATATCTACCGCATCTTCTACCTCAGATATGAATATTTTTCCTTCTCCAGCTAGACCAGTACTTGTACTTCCTACAATTTTATCTACAATCTTGTCTACCATTGAGTCCTTCGCTACTAGTACGATTGTAGAATTTACATTAAATTCTGGTACATAAGTGGAAGTTCCTCTTCCAGAATGCAGCTCAGGCCTGGGAACTTGTCCCCTACCTTTGGAATCATAATACGTTAGGCCACCAAGATCCAACTCCTTTAATGCTATAAATGCTCCTTCCAACCTTGACTGAGGGATTACCGCCTCAATTTTTTTCATTATGTATGCCTAAGTTATTGAATGCCTTTATTAAAATATTATGTAATCAAATTAAAATTTTAACTGTATTGAAATATATCAAATCTGACATACAACTCCACACCAGGAACACGGAGCGTATCTATTACGACATAGACATTCTAATAGTAATAACTTTCAGGCTAATGCTAATTTACGACTCGACAACATATATTTGGCATCTATACAAAACTTTTCATCATCAGCATTGCGTCTATTTGCAAAGAAAGCAACCCTACACTGTGCTAATTGTAACAAGGAGCTTAGGCATAAGTACAAACCTCCAGAGGAATGGAATATTAGTGGTTTTTTGTGTACTGACTGCCACATTGAGAAGACTAAAGAATTTGTTCTAAAAAAACACGAGGAAAAAAGGAGGCTTGAAGAAGGTCCTGGCGACTGCGCGATCTGTGGAAAACAGATTGTCAGTAAAGACGAAAGAAACAGACCAAAATGGCAATGGAATATGGAATCGGGAACTATTGTATGCAAAAATTGTTATCAGAATAAAGAAGCAGATCATGACAAAAAACTGAACTTTTGTGTCCGCTGTAATAAGAAGATGGGTTTTATTCGGTACAATCCAAAACCCAGCTGGAAGATTGAAGGACAGTTATGTAGGGGATGTTGGGACAAACAAAATCAGGTTAGGAAGTAAATTGGATTTGCTCAAGAAACACATATGCGAAACTTGTGGAAAGAAATTCAGAAAAATTGAAGAATTGATGCAACACGAGCAAGTTATTCATGGAAAAGATCTCCTGTACCAGTGTAAACAGTGTAACGTTGGGTTCACTGGAATGGAACAAATGCGTGACCATGCAAAGAAATACCATTCATACAACAAAATGAAGGAGAAAAAGAGCAAGAATGATGACAACAATTAAAAACCTGTCATTGCATACGTCAAACCAATGACAACTTCCTGAAACCTCTTGGCATAACAGAACATCTTGTCCTACAGTGGCTTTTTTGGCAGGGCAATCAAGATTGTTGAAGAAAATTAGTAATAATATAATGTTATCTACAATAAAGAATAAAATAGTAACATAGCAATATATTCTTCATATGCCAAAAAATTGTTTAAAATGCGGCAAGGCTTTTGATGAAAAGACAATTGATGATCCCGCCGCCCAAAAGTATCCTTCTTGTCCAGATTGTTGGAAAGAATGGACGTCTTATGCCGTAATGGTAATGAATGAAATGAGACTGGATATGTCTATGCCAGAACATAGAAAAGTACTTCGCAGATATGAAAAGATGTTCTTTGGTTTGGAAAAAGCTGAAGGGGAGTTGCAAAAAAATCCTGACAAAAAACCAACATGACACAACAAAATTACTCTATATTTAATATTTCCAATGCAGGCTTTGGAATTATCTTCAAAATTTCATCTATCTCTGGAAAAGAGAAAATTACTTCTTTTAAGCAATCAGCCAATTTTTCTTTGCGCTTATCTGGAAGTGACGAAAAAACGTCGATCATCAACTCAATTTCTAACTTTTCAAGAATCTGAGGGTTCCTTAGTAATTCTTCACAATACACTCTTAGTATTACGGTTATTTTTAAACCTTCAAACTCAGATAAAACTTCCAACCATGTTTTAGTCAATACTGATAACTTCCTGCCTTCTAGCGAAGGCAATGCTTTAAGAGCTGCAGATATTGTTTCATGTTTGTCTAGATTCCTCATTGAATAGAACTCTTGTACTTTGCCTCTAAGCATTGATTTTCGTAGGAAATCTGGCATGTTTGCAAGAATTTGAATAATGTTTCCAGCCATCTTCGGGTCTATCGACATTAGAGAACCTAAAATTACTTTATATTTAAGATGTTATACGACCGATCTCGTGGCTTCTAAAACTAGACTTTAATAACTACAGCTTTTCAAAAAGCCCATATGCCAAGTAAAGTGGTAGTTGGAGGTTTCTTTGGAGATGAAGGGAAAGGAAAGATTATAGCATACCTAGCAAGAAGAGACAAACCTTCGATTGCAGTCAGAGGAGGAGTGGGTCCTAACGCTGGCCATACTTTCACTTTTGAAGGTAAAACTTATAAGGTTAGAATGCTTCCAAGCGCAGTATTAAACTCCACAACTAGATTATTGGTAGGACCCGGAGTTTTAATTAATCCAGAAATCTTGTTAGATGAAATTGAGATGTTCAATTCTCATGACAGAACTTTCATTGATTCGCAATGCGGTATTATTGAAAAAGTGCATATAGAAAAAGATACTGCAGAAGATCACCTTAAACACAGAATAGGTACAACAGGAACCGGTACTGGTCCTGCAAATGCAGATAGAGCATTACGTATTCTAAGACTGGCTAAAGATATTCCAAAATTATTGTTATATATAGAAAATGTCAGCGATTCTGTTAATTATAGTCTAGATAACAAGGAAAACATAATTATAGAAGGAACGCAAGGAACGTTCCTCTCATTATTTCACGGAGGATATCCTTATGTAACTTCAAGGGATGTATGTGCTTCATCCATATGTTCTGATGTTGGGATTGGACCAAAAAGAGTTGATGAGGTCATTGTAGTTTTTAAGGCATACGTTACGAGGGTCGGAGGAGGTCCTTTGCAAAATGAGATTGGCAACGACGAGGCTAACAGACTAGGCTGGGCTGAATTCGGCAGCGTCACAGGAAGACAAAGAAGAGCGTCACCTTTTAATATGGACCTCGCAAAGAAAGCAATATCACTGAACAGTGCAACCCATTTAGCAATTACCAAACTCGACGTAGTCTTCCCTGAAAGTGCTGGTGTGAGGGAATTTACCAAGTTACAAAAGGGACCTAGAAAGTTTATTGAAAATATAGAAGCGGAAACAGGAGTAAAGGTGACACTGATAGGGACAGGTGTTGATGTTGATGACGTAATTGATCGCAGAAAAGCATGATTTTAAAAGAGGCCATTAGCTCATACTTCTTGTGTCCGAAAGATTTTGCAACTAAAAGAAGGATAGGTTGAGAATGTTCTTTCAGCAAACGGAGCTAATTCTTGTGTGTTTGATTTAATTGCCTTTACAAATCTATGGCGATGAGGTTTATCCGACTTTGCGGGTAGACCTTCGTGAGATTTATCAGACTGCGAACTCTCTTGTCCATAATTAGCCACGATTGAGTAGATTATACAGATACTATAACATAGATCATTAGGGCAGAGTTTAATAGTGTACGAATTAAGAATAATGACAAATTGCGACTCAAATCACCCTGTTACATTGAACTATACGACATGAAAGATTTTGGCAGACTAGTTTGTGCCTTGGAGCGCGCTCCATTACCAGCTTTCTCATTGATTTTAAACAAAGAGCATGTATTTGCAGTTCAAACAGATTTTATAAACAGTAGGCCAGTAATTTACATCGTTAAAAGCGGTCAATTCAAAAATGGCCAGTATCTTGCCTATAGAGTTACAGGATGCACAGAAGAAGTTGCAGTAGTTGACTCAGTTGGAAACCCGACTTTCGTTTATTCTCCAATTATTCACATTGACAAATTTCCCCCTAGGCTTACAAAGGCAGCTAGGGTTAATAAGAAATCCGGCTATATTGCAATAGGATTAAAGGATCTATCAAGTTTAGCCAAAGTTGCAGCCTATAAAACTATTTATGATGAGCCTCCCTTACCTCTCTTTCTCTTTAAAGAAAATACTAATAATAGAAAAAATTTTGTTATTGGAGCTGCAGTGAGTTTAAGTGAATCTGATACAATGTCTTACTTTTATTACGTTTTAGTCGATGACGAACCAAGGGACCGTTTTTTGAGGTTCTCTAGTCAAAGAGTGGAACAACCCTCTTTTTCTAGTAGAGTAGATGAACATGGAAACATCTATTTAAAATTGATTAAGCTTGTCGATAACCATCCCCTGGTAGAAATTCATGGATAAACCATCTTCCTTTCGCCAAAGGATGGATAATTGTTCAAAAAATAAGAAGAGCAAAATAGTGTTAGCGCTTGACCCGTTACAAAGAGATGATCTTATTGAATTTGTTAAAATGGTGATTAAACTGGTCGAAAAACACATCTGCGCAATCAAGATTAATTTTCATCTTATCTTACCTTTGTCTCTTTCACAAATGTCAGAAATAAATGATCTAGCCCATTTCTATGGGTTGCAGTCTATTGCAGATATTAAGTTGAATGATATTCCCAAGACTAACGAAATTGCCATTGAATATCTCTTGAAGATGGGTTTTGATGCAATAATAGTCAATCCTTTTATAGGAAAGGAAGCATTGCAATCTGCAACAAGTCGGGCTCACCAGAAGAATGGTGGGATCATTGCATTAGTCTATATGAGCCATCCAGGAGCAAAGGAAGGTTTTGGCAGAACTGTGATTAATCATAATGATCATCAAGATAAAAGCAATGATAGGATCACTATGATGTATAAAGTGTTTCTTGAGTACGCTTACGCATGTCATGTAGACGGTATGATAGTAGGTGCGGCAAAAGTGGATATTTTAAAAGAAATATCTAGCGAAAAACAAATTCCTATATATTCTCCAGGATTTGGCACACAGGGAGGTGACATACAAGAGGCTGCAAAAAACGGCACCGATTACTTTATCATTGGCAGTTCGATTATTTGCTCGAATAATCCTCTGAGTGTTATCGAAGAAATTCGACGCCAGATTTCTTGTGTTTAATTTGTTTCCAAAAACTTTTTAGCTTCCGTTAAAAGGCTTTTTGCATTCATGTAAGTGAGTTTCTTTATGGCATTATCATAATTCTCCCATACGTATCCAATATGTTCATTTGAGAGAATAATTTTCCTTGTATCAGTTCTAATAATATGGAAAATGACCTCCTTTTGAATTAATATTCCCCCACGCGTATATTGGTATTCTATCTTCTTCCTAAAGCCTTCTAGAAAATTCACATCTTGGATTCCGGTTTCTTCGAATATCTCACGCCGTGCGGCTCCTAATTCATCTTCCCCAACCTCTATATTACCCTTTGGAAAATCCCAATGCCCGGCTGTATGATGTAATAGTAAAAATTCTGCTTCGTTTGAATCCTTCTTGATTGAAGCCATAATTGCTCCTGAAGATCGTTCATATATCATACATGATCCCATCTTTTTTAATGAGTATGAGTTTTTGAATGATGCTCCAGATACTGGTCCTCGATTTCTGTTTTGTCTCCGTCATCACTATCATCACTCCAATCATCACGATGAGTTATTTTTATTTTGTACTATTGAATCTCTATTCTCTAACTTCTATTGTTCATAGCCTCCTCTATCCATACTCTATCTAAATATTATTTTCCAAATCTTCTTATTCTGCATTGGTACGTTCTAATAGCTCGCATCAGATCGATTTTGCGGAATTCAGGCCAAAAGACATCCATAAACACTAATTCACTATAGGCACTTTGCCATATGAGAAAACCACTGAGCCGTTTTTCGCCAGATGTTCTTAATATTAAGTCTGGTTCAGGTTGAGGTAAATGTGATGTATAAAGACATGATTCGATTACTTTTTCATCAATTTCGTTCTCATTTATTCTTCCAGATTTAACCATTGACACAATTTTCCTTACAGCCTCTACTAGTTCTTTTTGTCCTCCATAAGCAATGGCTATATTAAGGAACATAGTATTATAATTCGCAGTAACCTCCTCGAGTTTGGTTAAAATCTCTTGAAGCGATCTTGGAAGAAGCACAACGTTACCTATCGCCTTAATTTTCATTTGGCGTTTATGTATTCTTGAGTCTTTATGGAGTTTTTCGAGCTTTATACGCAACACCTCGTAGATGTTATCTAGCTCCTCGTCTTTTCTCTCTAAATTCTCTGTAGATAAAACGTATAAAGTAGTAATCCTGATTCCCAGATCATGAATCCAATTCAAAAGTTCTTCCGCTTTGTCGGCACCGATGGAATGACCCTTGTATCTTCCAGCGAAATGATATTTTGCCCATCTCCTGTTTCCATCTAGGATTATTGCAATATGATTGGGAAGAGGATCTTTTAGAATTTGTGACCCTAATCGACGTTCATAAATACTATAAAGGCCGCTGTGTTTAAGAATGGTTTCCGCAAAAGCCATGCTGCCAATTTCTGATATGCCCATTTATGTACATCTTCTGCATGATAAACAATGATTTTATTGTTATCATCATCATAATAATCATAATCAAGACAAACTGAATAATGATATTTTATCAATGCTTGAGTACTTCTCCTCCTTTTTTATTTCTAAAGTATTGGAATAAGAAAGTGGCGGCTACCAACGTTATTGCCAAACCTATTAGAAGGGATGAAATCAAGGTAAACGGATTCGTACGTTCGATCAAAACTGATGTAAATTGTAGGATGGGGAAATAGAGCAATGCTAATACCACTAGACGCAAGATATCAGACATAGCTGTTATACTACCCTTAAACCAATTACTCAGTAGAGCGCCTACCAATATAGTAGCAATTCCGATCCATAACAATGTAATGGTACCATGAACAAAACTCCCAACAATTACTCTGTCTTTTATTATTTCCATTACTCCCATATTTGGACTAATCGCTTCAGGAGGAATACTTGAGAGTCCATTTGCTATCGAAGCTAAGATAATCAGGATGCCAGCAAAGGCCGAGAAGATTCTAATAAAGGCCGTAGGTGTTGGTCTTCCAAGAGAGGCTAAAGACTTGTCTACATCAAAGGCACGAATAATAAAAGCGCCTCCCAGAATGCTTAATACTAAAGCAATAGCTTCCCTAGTCAATCCGAATACAGTGGCAAGGCCGCTTGCAACTAATAATGCACCCGGGACCCCTAGAAAGAATTTTGAATATCGCGGGTCGTAAACGAGCATTTTGATATACCTGCCTAGCACAGCATATGAGTACTCAACACTTCGGCTGTGTTTAATAATAATACGCTGAATAGATATAACCGGAACCATTGATTGAATAATAGGTATAACTGTCTCATCATCCTCGCCATCAGAAACAAGTACTGCAGCATCAGCCTTGTACTGCGCGAGGACGTCATGAATCTCAAAACCAATCTTTTCGTCAGCCTCAATCCCGCGATTAAACTTACCAGAGACGAGAGCGACCTCTGACTCGTATCCTTTACTTATTAGTTCTTCGTATGTTTTGATAGCTCCAAAAATTGCGTTAGCATCTGCGTCTTCTGGATCTTCTATTGCCAATCTGATTCCTGCATTGATGCAAGAATCTCTTCCTAAAATAGGGGTTTCTATACCGCCTTTAGAACCAATATCATCATCTCTGTCTATACACAACACGAGAATTCTGTGATGAGTTGAAGATCTAGATAAACTACTAGCATAGGACCTGTTCTTTTGAAACTCACCAGCATCAGAAATTGCGGGCATCTATACCATTACAACTTATCGGTACGATTAACCTGTTAATTAATTTATTCGGACGTTTTAGTTTTCTAGAAAGATATTACTTAACGGCTAGATGCCAGTTATCAGATATTGTAAATAAGATCATAGTTAGATATTTATTATATAGACAACACGTTCCTTAACTCAGACTACTGTTAATACTAACTATTTGCTTGTTAAGCCCTGAACTCTCATTGATATTCTTAAAATCATATTATAACCGCTCCAATTCCAAAAGCCAAATGTATATGGTAGATGTTTTTGGTCTGACTGAGCATTTTTTGCCAAGATGTAAGAGGGATGACGTATGACGGTGAAAGGATGGGATTTGGTTCCATCCCAATTACAAGAAATTGGTCCAAGTCTTCTTTTTCATAACCTATTAATTCTCTTCCTCTCCTCCACCTAATGAGAGGAGCTTTTCTGTAACCTTTTTCAATGCATCAAAGTTCTGTTCTGCCTCGATAACTACATTATTGTATTCGTATTTGAAATTGAATGATTTTAGTACGATATGAAACAAGCTAAATTCATACCATCATCTGCAATTTCAATTTCATCAGCTCTAGGCAGCTTTTCTTCGACAATCCATTTTATCTTCCTGTAAGCAGTGTGTGGTATATTGGTTTCTCGTATAATTTGATTAACTGACTTGGAATTATACATGCTTGCATCCAAAATCTTTTGTAACTCAGCATCGGCCAAAGCAGCAAGGATGGCACGTTCCAATCTCTTGTTCTTAATTATCATACCGATAGAACCTTACCACCGTGCAAGTAGTTTTAAGGAAAACAACAAATAAATCATTGGCGAGGGGCAATAAATAGTAAGAAGAAATTTTTGGTCTGGGCTTGTATAAATATAAATTTTGACACTGCATGAATCAACCTCCCTTGGGATATCCTAACTTTTACACACTTGACTTCTTTCTCCCACTATTGCTCCTTTGGTTCTTTTAATGTCACAGAGGGATTGCCACATTCTTATGTTCTAATGAGCCGTGTTTGTTGTCTGGCTGCTCATACTTATTAGCAGAGGCCTCCGTAGAACCTCTCTAGACCAGTTTTATTATCATAATCAAGTAAGCCAGTATAGATGAGTTCGTACTTTTTTGAACCCTTTACGCATGTTTTGAGATACCTCTTTCATTCTGCTCTGTCATGACCATAACCAGATTCTAAACAGTTAGAGTGGAAATCTTAAACGATTTCATTATAGGTCTGCAATTACCCATGGAAAGATTAATAGTAAATTCCAGACGAAAATTCACCTATTATGTAATTCAGCGAATTCATAGTTGCCGTAATTTCTTTAACAAAACATGAGCTAATTGTAGATTATGCAAAAATATTTGAACACCCAAATTGCTAATCCCGATGATGCAAAAGGCCATTTAATATGTTGTTTTAATGGCTGATACATCTTCATCTTATACTCTCATATTAGGATGCTTCAGCAACTCATAATCTTCCTCATTTGTTTTGATATAATCACACATTAATTCAGCTGGCTCTTCCTATACCTCATCAGCATCCATCAGATCTAAAATTTGCCGCACTAAATATACTTTGATATTTCCAGACTATATTTTGCATAAAGTCACAGTCCTGTTTTCTGCATGTGACAAGAGA
>Ga0207665_10002217_pt1 | contig 13101 bp, 4 predicted proteins | sample LARL112metaG_FD_184351 | JGI IMG/M metagenome (GOLD analysis project Ga0207665, IMG submission 184351) | Corn, switchgrass and miscanthus rhizosphere microbial communities from Kellogg Biological Station, Michigan, USA - LAR L11-2 metaG... | ecosystem: Host-associated > Plants > Roots >...
GCCTTGCAGAACTTTGATCCGATCAATATCGACGGTCAGGATCTCGTGCGCTACCTGAGCGTACGTCGTCTCATGTCCCTGGCCGTGCGAATGCGTGCCTACTCGGATTTCGACGTTGCCATCCGCGGTGAGCCGCACATTGGCCTGCTCATAACCGGGAATGATCGGTCGTCCCCACGCGGCGAGGACCGAAGTTCCGTGCGCGCCCTGTTCTACGAAGAATGACAAACCGACGCCGATCAGTCGGCCGTCTTGCTCGGAAGTCTTCTGGCGTGCCCGAATCTCAGATAGACGGATGGCCGCTACCGCACGCCGCAGACATTCGGGATGGTCGCCGCTATCGAAATGTTTGCCGACCACGTTGTCGAATGGCATTTGTTCGGGGCGGACCATGTTTCGCAACCGCACTTCGTACGGCTCCAGCCCGGCTTCGCGAGCAATGGCATCCATGACCACCTCGATTGCCAAGCAGACGCCCGATCGTGCGACCCCGCGATAGGGGATGATGGGACATTTGTTGGTCGCGACGGCAGCAGAACGACACCGATAGGTCGGGAAGACGTACGGCCCGGGCAGCAGGTTGGCAATTTGCGCGGCCTCGGGTGCCGAAGAAATCGGATAGGAGGAATATGCGCCTGCATCGACGTATCCGATGCAGTCGATCGCCAGAAGCTTGCCGTCTTGAGATGCGTAACCAGTGATCTGATAGTGATGTTCCCGGCAATTGGCGTTTGCGCTGAGATGCTCCCGGCAATCTTCGAGCCAGCGCACGGGATGATCGACCTGCAACGCAAGCCAGCCGAGTGCGACTTCTTCACGGCACAACAATCCTTTGTATCCGAAGCCGCCCCCTACGTCGGGCGAAATCACCCGGACCGCACCGTCCTCCAGGTCAAGGCATTCGCACAGGCCCGTCTGAACGGAATGCGGAAACTGGGTCGATGTAATGAGCGTGAGATAACGCAGCCGCGGATCACGAAAGGCGAGAATGCCACGCCCTTCCATCGGGAACATGCAATGCCGGGCAGTACGGATATTCCGCGTGACCTTAATCGCCGCGGTCTTGGCGACGTCGTCAACCGGACCATTTTCGCTGAACTCGACGAAAATGTTGTCGCCCCACTGCTCATGCACCAGGGGCGAGCCGGGCTGACAAGCCTCGAGCATGTCGGTGACGGCGGGCAGTTCGTCAAATTCAAGCGTGATGGCGCTGGCAATGTCCTCTGCTTCCGCGCGCGTCGGTGCCATGCACATTGCGACCATTTCGCCGACATAGCGAAGCTTGTCAGCCGCCAGGATCGGTTCGACAGAGTGTTTAAAACCCTTAAGCGGCGGGGCCGAAATGATGGGCCTGACGCGGGTCAGATGCGCCGCGGTGAAAACGACCTCTCGGAATTGTTTGGGGATGTTGATTTCCTTGAGCCGGGCATGGGCCACGGGGCTGCGCACAAATGCGATCTCGCGAGCGCCAGGGATGCGGATATCGCCGACATATTGTCCTCGTCCACGCAGGAACCGATCATCCTCCTTGCGCGGGACCGAGGCTCCGATTCCAGACTTTGAGATCGACAACTGCTCCTCACCCGAAACGCTGCACGGCAATATTGTGAGACTATTTTTTGATAGATAGCAACACTCGAACATTATGCGCCACGTAGCACTTCAACGTGCTACGGTAGAGCGTTAACTGCCTCGCACTGCAACCCGCACACACCTCGTGACCACCGTCATCCTCATTGCCGCCGCGTTCCTCGGCGGAGCCCTGAACTCGCTCGCGGGCGGCGGAAGCTTGGTGACATTTCCAGCCCTCTTGTTTGCCGGGCTCAACCCCATCGATGCGAATGCATCGAGCGTCGTCGCACTGTTTTCCGGAACGTTTGCGGGCGCATGGGCCTATCGCCGCAACATCCTCGCGGTCGCTGAATTCAGCGTCATAGGCTTGTTCGTTTTGAGCCTTGTCGGCGGGCTGATCGGGGCACTTTTGCTGTTGTGGACCCCGGCGACAATCTTCGCGGCTCTCGTCCCATGGCTTATTCTGTTCGCAACGATCGTATTTGCCGTCGGAAATTTCGCTCCGGTGGAAACGATCCAACGCATTCAGCTTGGCCCGCGCAGCGCCCTGACGGCGCTTTTCATCATCGCGATCTATGGCGGCTACTTCGGCGGAGGCATCGGTTTCCTAATTCTGGCCGCTTTTACGCTGGTCGGCATGCGGGACATCAATGCAATGAACGGCCTCAAGATGGGGCTGGTGGGGGTAATGACCGTCACGGCGATCCTCGCCTTCATCGTGGCCAACGTGGTGCGCTGGCCAGAGACCCTGCCGATGCTCGTAAGCTCGGCGGTCGGCTCCTACATGGCCGCGCACTGGGCGCAGCGGCTCGATCAACGGTTGATCAAGGGCTTCGTTGTCGTACTCGGAGCGGGGCTGACCATTTATTTTGCCTGGCGTGGCGTCTAGCGGGGTGCACTTCCCCCAGCCTCGCTATGGAAAGGAGGTGGCCCGCATCCGCCTGTCCGCGGATAAGCGCGATGAAACAGCCGGTGTTGCAGGCGCAGGCTTGATGCCGTCGCGCGGCGCCACCCGGGCAGCGCTTACGCAGCACTTGCGTAGCGCCGATCGGGTGAGGCAGCACTGTACGACCCTTGAAGTCCTGTCCGCCGAGATCAGGCGAGGTCGAAGCGGCCGAGGTTCATCACCTTGCCCCACGCTGCCACGAAGTCCCTCACGAACTTCTCCTTCGAATCCGAGCACGCATAGACTTCCGCGATGGCGCGGAGTTGGGAATGCGAGCCGAAGATCAAGTCGACACGCGTGCCGGTCCACTTGACTTGGTTCGTCTTGCGGTCGCGTCCTTCGTACACGTCTTCGGATCCAGCTAGTGGCTGCCATTGCGTGCGCATGTCGAGCAAGTTGACGAAGAAGTCGTTCGTCAGCGTCTCCGATTGTTTGGTGAAGACGCCGTACTTGGACTGCCCGGCATTTGCGCCCAGGACGCGCAGGCCGCCGACGAGAACCGTCATCTCGGGCGCCGTCAAGGTCAGCAGTTGTGCCTTGTCGACCAGCGCCTCCTCTGGCGACATGATGTGTCGATTGTGGTAATAGTTACGGAAACCGTCAGCCAGCGGTTCAAGCGGGGCGAAGGACTCGACGTCGGTTTGCGCCTGCGACGCGTCCATGCGCCCCGGCGTGAAGGGGACCTTCACGTCGTGGCCGGCGGCCTTCGCGGCTTTCTCGACCGCCGCACTGCCCCCGAGAACGATCAGATCGGCGAGCGAAACCTTCTTGCCGCCAGATTGCGATGCATTGAAGTCCTTCTGGATCGCTTCGAGTTTCTGTAGGACGGTCTTCAGCTGAGCCGGCTGGTTGATCTCCCAGTCCTTCTGCGGCGCAAGGCGAATGCGCGCGCCGTTCGCGCCGCCACGTTTGTCGGAGCTGCGGAACGTCGACGCCGACGCCCACGCCGTCGCGACCAGCTGCGACATGGACAAGCCGGATCCGAGGATCTTGGCCTTTAGAGCGGCGATATCCTGCTCCCCGATCAGCGGATGATCCACAACCGGGATTGGGTCTTGCCAGATCAGTATTTCCTTCGGGACGAGCGGGCCGAGATACCGATGGATCGGGCCCATGTCGCGGTGCGTGAGCTTGAACCACGCGCGGGCAAACGCGTCTGCGAACTGATCCGGATGCTCGTAGAAGCGCCTCGAGATCTTTTCGTAGGTTGGGTCGAGTCGCAACGACAGGTCCGTGGTCAGCATGGTCGGCACGTGCTTCTTCGACTTGTCGAAGGCATCCGGCACCGTGGCCGCGGCGCCCTTGGCTTTCCACTGCCAGGCCCCGGCCGGGCTCTTGGTCAGTTCCCATTCGTTGTTGAACAGGTTGTCGAAAAAGTGATTGCTCCACTTCGTCGGCGTCTGCGACCAGGTGACCTCCGGGCCGCCGGTGATGGTGTCGGCCCCGAAGCCGGTGCCATACTTGCTCTTCCAGCCGAGGCCCTGATCCTCGATTGCGCCACCTTCCGGCGCCGCGCCCATGAGCGACGGATCGCCGGCACCGTGGGTTTTGCCGAAGGTGTGGCCGCCGGCAATCAGCGCGACGGTCTCCTCGTCATTCATCGCCATACGAAAGAATGTTTCCCGGATGTCCTTGGCCGCCGCGACCGGATCCGGCTTGCCGTTCGGCCCTTCCGGGTTGACGTAGATCAGACCCATCTGCACGGCGGCGAGAGGATTCTGCAGCTGGCGTTCGCCGCTGTAGCGTTCGTCCCCCAGCCACGTCCCCTCGGGACCCCAGTAGAGCTCTTCGGGCTCCCAGACATCGGCGCGACCACCGCCGAAACCGAACGTCTTAAAGTCCATCGACTCCAGCGCGACGTTGCCCGCGAGAACCATAAGGTCGGCCCAGGAGATTTTCCGGCCGTATTTCTGCTTGATCGGCCACAGCAGTCGGCGCGCCTTGTCGAGGTTCGCGTTATCCGGCCAGCTGTTGAGGGGCGCGAAACGCTGCTGGCCTGCGCCGGCGCCGCCGCGGCCGTCGGCGATGCGGTACGTGCCGGCACTGTGCCATGCCATGCGGATGAAGAGGCCCCCGTAATGGCCAAAGTCGGCCGGCCACCAATCCTGCGAGTCCGTCATCAAGGCGTGTAGGTCCTTGATCACGGCCTTCAGGTCGAGGCTCTTGAATTCCTTGGCGTAGTCGAACGCCTTGTCCATCGGATTGGACAGGGTGGAGTTATGGTGCAGAACCTGAATGTTCAGCTGGTTCGGCCACCAGTCGCGGTTCGTCCTGCCCACAATAGTCGTGTGCATCACCGGGCACTTCCCTGCGGCCTCGTCGGTCTTTGCGTCCATGTCTCTCTCCAAGCGTTCTTCCGCTTTTTCCCGTTCGGTATACAATGATCATCAATGCTTTGAAAGTGACCCAGGTCAGCGCAACGACAAGCGCAGTCACGCTAAAGTGTGCTGAGCGGGGAGCATTGCACAACCTGCCATTGGAATTGACGACCGAGGCAACCAGGTCATCTCGTACCCCTGGCGTCGGTGAGCTAGCCGCGCTTCGCCGGGGCTTCGCGGTGGATTCAATTCGTCGGTATACTGACGAATTGCGTGCTCACCCGCTTGGCCGAGCGCCTCCGCGCCCATCTATTTTGCCATGCCGCAGATGACTTGAGAATCAAGCGAAACTAACGGCGGCCATGATCGAATCGCAGAGCTCGCGGAAGTGCTCAGCTTTGGACCACCGGCCGCTGCGGCGTCAAAACCGAGCGGTGAGCTTCAGGCGGATCGTCCGCGACTGACCGGGCGAGATGTTGTTATTTCCGTCCGCAATGGCCCAATAGCCCTTGTTGAACAAGTTCTCGACATTGATCTGCGCCTTCCAGGTCTCGTTAATGGTGGCAAAGACTCCGAGGTCGAAGCGCACGAAACCCGGCAGGTACACGGTGTCGTCCGACGAGGCATACGAATCCGAGAAGTAGATGACCCCGAGGGAGGCGGCCCAGACCGGCGTGATCTGATACTTGTTCCACCACGAGACTTGGTTGTACGGGACGAGTTGGATGCGGTTCCCTGCGCGGATGGTGGCCGAGGTGTCGCTCGTCACCCGCGCATCGGTGTAGGCGTAACCGAGCCAGGATTGCCAACGGTCGTTGATATAACCCTTCAGCTCGGTCTCGAAGCCGCGAATCCTGTTGCTGCCAGATAAGATGAAAAACCCGGGATTGTTCGGATCGGGCAGCGGAACGTTGGTACGAATCAAATCGTACGCTGCGGCGGTATATAGCAGCTGCGGCAGGGCTTGCCACTTGACGCCGACTTCCCGTTGGACGAACCCCTGCGGCTTGAGGATGACGGTGCCGTCGCTGAGCGCGCTGAACTGGTCGCCGGAGGATGGAAGATAGGAGACCTGGTAGGAATAATAGATCGACAGACTTTCGGCCGGCTTTATGATTACGGCGTTCGCCGGCGACACCAATTTGTCGACGCGGTTGCGAAGCGTCTTCGTATTCATGTCCAGCGCAGATTCATCGAAGCGATCGACGCGCAGTGCGCCGATCAATTGCAGCCACGGCGTGACCTCCATGGTATCGCGCGCATAAGCCGACTGGGTGTCGAGCTGGTATAGGCTGTTGGCATCGGCCGTGGTGACGCCGGGGGAAAAAAATCCCGGGTACTGGTGCACGAAGTTGACGGCCCCGAAATACGTCGGCTCAAACGGATTGTCCGCATCCGTGTTGGTTCCATTCGGGAATATTCCGGTGTTGCGGACATCGATGCCGGCTTGCCGGCCGAGTTCCGTTCCGAAGCCGATCGTGTGAAACAGCGGCCCCGTGTAGACTTTATAGATGAAGTCGGTGTCGTTGAAGGTATTCTGGCGGTTCGTCATGTGATTGTAGGCGGCGCGATTGAACGAGGTATCGGTCGGATTGACCGCCCCCGACAGCGGGCCGTTGCCGGGATAGACGTTCTGATAGAACTTCTTGAAGTCGGCAAAATAGGTCCCGTTCTTCGCCGTCAATCCGTTTTCGAAATCGTGGTCGATAAAGGCCATCACGGTGTTCACGGTGGCCTTCGCACGGTTGAGATTGGGGCTGCCGTAGTACGCGGTCAGGTCCCCGGCGGGAGCGAACGGAAAGGCCGGATACAACGACGTCGATGACGGCGGTACGAAGCTTCGCCCCTGCGATGGATTGCCGCGATCGGCGGTGCGGTCGTCGTGGAAGTATTCGTAGCTGAACCGGACCTTGGTGGCGTCGTCGACTTTGAGCGTTACCGTCGGATTGATGCCCCAGCGCTCGAGCCAGCCGAAATCCCGAAACGTGTCGCTTTTCTCGTACATGGCATTGAGGCGCGCGGCGGCCACCTCGTTGACGGCTTGCCCCGCGTCGAGCGTGAAGCGCCGGTTGTCATAGGATCCGGTCTGCGCGGTCGCCTCGTATATCCTCTGCCCGTCGGCCTCCTTCAGCGTGCGGTTGAGCAGACCCCCGCCGGACGCGCGACCGAAGGTGATAGCACTCGGTCCCTTCAGGATCTCGACGCTCTGGGCATTGTAGAGATCGCGGAAGTACTGCACGTCGTCGCGGAACCCGTTGACGAAAAAGTTCGCGCTCGAGTCCACGCCGCGGATGATGAGCTCGTCGCGGTTGCCTTCGCCCTGGTGGATGGCGACGCCCGGCACGTAGCGCGTGACGTCGGTGAGGTTCTGAAAGCTGTTGTCGGAGATGAACTCCCGCGTCACCACACTGAGCGACTGCGGAATGTTGACCAGAGGCGTGTTGATCTTGGTCGCCGCCGACGTGCTGTTCGCAAACACGCCGACCGTACCCGTGCGCGCATCCTGCGTTTGGCTGGCCGGCCAGGCCGCCTGTATCGCCGCGGCTGAATCGGGCGCGCTTGGTGGTGGCGCGACTTGCGCTGGCGCAATTCGCGGCCGTTCGCTCAGCTGCGATGTCTGCACTGTCGACGTGGGGCGCGGCTTCGAACGTGGGGCCTCAACGGTGACCTGCGGCAATGTGGTGTCCGATTGCGCCGGCGTACCTGCGGGGGATGAGGACGTGCCCGATTGTGCGGAAGGAGGTTCCTGCGCTGGCGTGGCCGGCGGAGATGCAGATTCTGCTGCTGGCGCGGCCGGCGGAGATGAAGGCTGAGCTGCCGGCGCGACCGGCGGGGATGCAGGCTGAGTTGCTGGCGCGGCTGGCGGAGACGCAGACTCAGTTGCCGGCCCGGTTTGCCCAGGTGGCGATGCCTGCCCGTTCACTTCGTTTACACTCGCGGCCGCGAATGCAAGATAGCTGAGCAAAAACGATGTTATCTTCACTGCAGCTCTGATGCGATGAGAACATCGATTTATCTTATCCATGACAGCCCCCAACAACTGATGTTGGAGACATAAACGAACGTCGTCGCACAAGTCTTCCAATTTCAGCGCGACGAATTTCTGCTCCGTTGTTTATTCTAATTCAAATACAACAACTAGCTTGTTCATGCTCGGGAGGTTTCCGGGCCGGTGACAAGTATTGAATTGGACGAGCAAATCGGATTTCTTGAAGACGTTGCAATTCGGACACACGTTGGAACGGACTATTGCGATCGCACCACGACGCTATCGGTCGCGCCGCGGCCATCCACTACGGTGAGGCGCACGAAGCCAGGGCCTTGTGGCTCGAAGGACAAGTTGCGCCGTCCGGCTGCAGTCGGCAACGGCAGGCCGTTGACCAGGACGGTCAGCGCCCCACTTCCGCCCGTCACTTTGAGCGCGATCGGATCGGGCTTGCCGGCGCTATCGTTTGCAAGTTCGAGCCTGGCGCCATTGGGTGGAAACATGATCCGAAGCTGCGGTTCGGCGCTCTCGCCCGCGAGCAGACCTCCACGAAAGCGCTGCAGCGGCGGCGGCAGTTTGCTCATTCCAATAACGAGCGCGCCTTTGGGCGCCGCAGGCAGCGGCATCGGCTTGCCGGCACGTGCGAACGCGTCGAATAGGATCGGCGCCGCGACCGCGCGCCCCACGAGGCCTGCCACCGGCGCGCCATCGGGCCGGCCGACCCAGACCCCGATCGTGCGTTTCCCGTCGAAGCCCACGGACCACGCGTCCCGGTATCCGTAAGACGTGCCGGTCTTGAAGGCGATGCGGCCGCCGGCAGCGTTCTCAGGTGGTGGCGTGCCCAGCAGGATGCTGCCGACGTACCAGGCCGCCGTCGGATCCAACAGCCGGCGCGAGGTCGCTGTTTCATCGCCGCTCGCGCGGTGCTCCGTGAGCGGCACTGTGGTGCCGAGCCGGGCCAACCCGGCATAGAGCGCAACGAGATCGTTAAGCGTCACCCCGACGCCACCAAGACCGATCGCGAGGCCCGGCACTTCATTCGGCGGAAGCGTGAAGGATCCGCCTGCTTGTTCAAGCCGTGCCGCGAAGCGGCTCGCGCCGACTCGATCGAGCACGGCCACCGCGGGAACGTTCAGCGAGAGTTGCAAGGCACGACGTACCGTCACCGTGCCTTGGAAATTGAGATCGAAGTTCTCCGGCGCATAGCCGCCGAACCGGACGGGACGATCCTCGATCAGGGTCTCGGGATGAATGAGGCCGTCTTCGAAGCCGAGCCCGTAGATAAACGGTTTGAGGGTCGAGCCCGGCGAGCGAACCGCCGACGTCATGTCGACTTGGCCGGCACGGCGCGTATCGAAATAGTCGGCGGAAGCGACGCGCGCCAGGACATGGCCGCTTGCATGATCGACGGCGAGGATCGCAACCGAAATATCAGGTCCGAGGGCGCGTGCGCGCTCGCGCGCAAGCTCCTCCAAGCTCGTTTGCAACGCCGCGTCGATCGTCAAGCGATGAAGGTTCCGGTCGGGGGCAGCGGCAAGCGCCGCGTCCGCCGCATGCGGCGCCAGTATGGGCATGGGCCTGCGTGCGTCAGGTACCGCCTCGTGCTTGGCGCGCTCGATCTCGTCCGCAGGAAAGATGCCGGCAGCGGCGGCGCGCGCGAGCACGCGATCCCGCGCCTCGCGCACCGCGCGGCTCGACCGGTCGGGGCGACGCCGCTCCGGCGATTGTGGCAACGCGACCAGCATGGCGGCCTCGCCGGGCGTCAGTCGGCGCGGTTCCTTACCGAAATAGGCGAGCGAGGCCGCGCGAACGCCTTCGAGATTGCCGCCATAGGGTGCGAGGCTCAGATAGAGCGCGAGGATCTCGTCCTTCGACAAGGCGCGCTCGATCTCGACCGCACGCACCATTTGCCGCAGCTTTGCGCTGAAGCTGCGCTCGGCACGCGGCTCGAGCAACCGCGCGACCTGCATGGTGAGAGTCGAGGCGCCGGAGACGATGCGCCCGTGAGCGATTAGCTGTGCGAAAGCGCGGCCGAGCGCGAGCGGATCGATGCCGTGATGCGCGCTGAAGCGTTTGTCCTCGTAGGCCAGCAGAAGCTGCAAGAAACGCGGATCGACGTTCTCGCGCGTCGCCGGCATTCGCCAGCGCCCTTCCGGCGTGGCGTAGGGCCGCAGCAGCTTGCCGTCGCGGTCGACGACGAGGGTAGAGAATGCAAGCGCCTTGCCCAGCGGCGGCGGCCCGAGGGCGGAGATCCAATACGCAGCTGAGCACAGGAAAGCGACGATCACGCTCGGCACAGCAATGAGGCCCAACCGTCGCCGCCAGCGCGGCAGGCGCCCAGTCCCTTGCAGCGGGGGAGGCAGAGGGCGCACGGGATTTGCTCCCGACCTCATTTCGATGCCGTGACCTCGATCATGCCCGTAGCGGTACGACCAAAACGGTCGGGCCGATACATGTCCTCCACATAGGCTTGCGGATGCACATAGCGTCCGGGCGAGACGGCGCGCACCACGTAGGCGACGGTGAACACCGACGGATTATCGCTCTTGCGCTGGAAAGCCGCGCTGAAGCGGTCGTCGCGGAACTCGGCGTTCACCGGTTCCTGGGCATCCTCGATCCAGGCGAGAGTGCCGGTGTCGCCGGAAGACACCAGCCGCGGATTGTCGATCTCGAAGCCGGCTGGCAGGTAATCGGCGACGATGATCCGTCCGAACTGCGGCTGCGGCTCGGTGATTTTCAGCACGACCGCAAAGCGGTCATTCTGTTTGACTTTGGTCGGATCGGCGGGCGTGCCGGCAAGCGTGTAATATTTACGCTCGATCTTGAAGCCCTTCTCGGCGGCGGGCTCCGGCACGATCGGCGCACCCGACACGGTGACGACGGCTTGCGCCGCGCCGTCGCCGACATTTGTCACTTGCAGCGGCTGCTGCAGGTCGCTCGGACGCAGGGTGCGATTGAGCGCGCCTTGCGTCTTCTCACCGTTCACCTCCAGCGAGATCGTCTGCGCGTCGCGCGCTAGGGCGCGCGCGGCAAGCACCATCCATGCGTTCTCCTGCGTCGAGGTATAAGGGGTAAGATTGCGCGCGGCCTCGACGCGCTCGACTGCCCCGGTCACGGTTGCTCGCGGCGCGCCGCCCTCGGACGCAAGCGTAACCAGCGCGGCCGCATCGCGCAGCGCTGAACCATAGTCGCTGCGGCCGTAGTCGAGCACCGGGCGCGGCGCGATCGAGGCGAGCGCCGCGGCATAGACGCGTTCGGCGCGCGGACGATCGCCGAGCATGCCGAGCGCGGCGGCGATCTGCGCCTTGGCGATCGGGGTCGCAATAGCCTCGAGCTTCGTGTCGGCAAAGTAGCGCAGATCGCCGATCGGCGCGGCGCCGTTCCTCGCCAACACGTAGAGCGCATAAGCAAGATTACGTCCGCCGTCCTTCGCGGGGTCGTCTGCGTTGGCGATGAAATTACGCAGGCGATCGAGCGCGAGCTTGAAGCCGATATCGGGCACGGCAAAGCCATGCTCGCGCGCGCGTGTCAGGAAATCGGTGACGTAGGCATCGAGCCAGACGTCATCGCCGCCGGCAGACCACAGGCCGAACGAGCCGTTGGCGCCTTGACGCGCCAGCAGGCGATCGATCGACTCGCGGATGCGCTGATCGACGGCGGTGTCGAGCGCAAGGTGTGCGCCGCTTGCGAGATCGTTGACGTAAAGGAGCGGCAATGCCCGGCTCGTGATTTGCTCCGAACATCCGAACGGGTAGCGGTCAAGCGCCGCCAGCAGCGCCGCCGCATCCAGCGCATTGGAAACCCCCACCGACAGCGCGACGCTCGCACTGCCCGGCACGAGATCGGCGAACAGATCGTTCGAGAGCGAAAGGCTTTCTCCCTTGGCCAGCGGTTTGACGGTGCGGCGTGCAAGGATTTGCGTCGCAGGCCGCACTGGCAGCGCGTAGCTGCGCTCGAGCGCGAATCCGTCCGGCCCGCTGACGCGCACGATCACCGTGGCATTTCCGGCGGCGGCCGCCGCCAGCGGCACCGTCGTGGAGCTGCGCTGTTTGGCATCGAGCTTGAGCGTCTGCGGCGGCACGCTGGCGAGGACGTCGAGCCCTTCGCTCCTGACTTCTATGCGGTAGTCGCCGCCTTGCCCTGCCACGTTGTCGAGATCGAGGTGCATGGTGCCGCGATCGCCGCGCAGGAGGAAGCGCGGAAGCGTCGCCGTGAGCACCACTGGATCCCGGATGGTGACGTCGCCGGCGGCGCGACCGACCTTGTCCTTTGACCAGGCGACCGCCATCACGCGCGCGGTGCCGGCAAAATCCGGAATATCAAATACGACCTCGGCCGTGCCACCGGCGTCGACGGTGATGAGGCCGGAATAGAGTGCGAGGGGTTTCTGCGTGGGAGGCGAACCCTGCAGCTCGACCGAGCCTGCATCGCCGCCGGTCTTGATTTGACCGCGTGCACCTTGCATGCCGTCAATGAGCTGACCGTAGAGATCGCGGATCTCGGTGGTGAGCCGGCGTTGCCCGAGGTAATAGTCGTCCGGTGCCGGCGGCTTGTAGCCGGTCAAATTGAGGATACCGACGTCAACTGCGGCGACCACGATGCGCGCCTCCTCGCCGGGGGTGAGCCCACCGACCTTGATCGGGATGCGCAGCGCGCTATTGGGGCGCAACAGCGCCGGTAAACTCATATCGAGCGCGAGCGTGCGCGCTTTGCGATTGATCGAGAACCACTGCACGCCGAGCGCCCGGCCGGGCATGCGTTCAGCCGCCCGGTCGAGCGGCCGCCGCAGAGTCGCCACCACATAGGCGCCGCTCCCCCAGTCACTGCCGACCGGCACGCGCAGCTGTGCCGTGCCCGCCGCCACGTCCTGCGTGACCGTGGAGACCAGTCGGTCGGCGATCACGTTGAGGGTAACTTTGCCGGCGGTACGCGCGGTCACCGCAACCGTCATACTCTCGCCGGGCGCGTATTCCGGCTTGTCGAGCGCGATTTCGAGGAGGTCTGGCGTGTCGGCGCTCGCCTCCGCGTACCAGCCAGCGTCGAATCCGACCGAGGTCAGCGGCCCGTTGGGATCGCCGGTGGCGTGGTTCCTGCCATGGTCCACCGAAACCGCGGAGACCTTCGGCGAGGCGGTCTTGATCTCCGAAAAGTACTTCGTGAGATCGGTGGCGCGGTAGCCGCCGCCAAGCTCGATGATGGCGATGCATTGGCCTTTGCCGGTGCCGGTGGGGAAGTCGTACAGCGATGCTAGCGCCGTCGGGGTGAACGTTCCCGTCGGG
>Ga0207665_10002219_pt1 | contig 13097 bp, 12 predicted proteins | sample LARL112metaG_FD_184351 | JGI IMG/M metagenome (GOLD analysis project Ga0207665, IMG submission 184351) | Corn, switchgrass and miscanthus rhizosphere microbial communities from Kellogg Biological Station, Michigan, USA - LAR L11-2 metaG... | ecosystem: Host-associated > Plants > Roots >...
ATGACGCGGATCCCGCGATGACGCATGACGCGGATCCCGCGATGACGCATGACGCGGATCCCGCGATGACGCATGACGCAGACCCGGCGATGACGCATGACGCGGACCCGGCGATGACCCACGATGCGCAGCCGGGGATGACCCACGATGCGCAGCCGGGGATGACCCACGACACCGAGTCGGGATGATCCAGTAACGGCCGCTGGAAGCTGTGGTACGCGATCCGGGCGTGGCAGGCCCCGCCGGCACCTCGTCATCAGCGGGGCGCCGGCGGGGCCCTTCTTTTGCCCGGACCAGCATGAGGTCAGGCTGGCGATGGATCATGAGGGTGGACCGGCGCCGCTGCATGAGGCCAGGCTCTCCATGGAGCACGAGGGTGCGCCCGCTCTGTCCGTGACCTAGCCTGGTCACCCGGCCGAGGCCACTGCCAGTTCTGGGCTAGACTCCGGTAGGCACGCGTGTGCAGCGTGCCTACCGGTTGCTGCGCCCCGCCCGGCCGGGCTGGCCGCGGGAGCACGGCGGCACCGGTCCCGTTCTGCACCCAGCAAGGAGCTAGTACCGTGCCCGAGGTCCGCATCGCGGCAGAGCCGCGCACTGAATTCGGCAAGGGCCCGGCCCGCCGTGAGCGCCTCGCCGGCCGGGTTCCCGCCGTGCTGTATGGCCACGGCACGGACACCCGGCACGTCACGCTGCCCGGTCACGAGGTCATGATGGCCCTGAAGACCGCGAACGTGCTGATCCGGCTGGACGGCCTGCCCGGCGGCAACCAGCTGGTGCTGCCGAAGGCGGTCCAGCGCAACCCGATCCGCGGGACGATCGAGCACGTCGACCTGATCCTGGTGCGCCGCGGCGAGAAGGTCACCGTGGAGGTCCCCATCCAGGTGACCGGCGAGATCTTCCCGGGCGGCCTGCTCGACCAGCAGATCATCCAGGTGTCCCTGGAAGCCGAGGCCACCAACATCCCCGCCGGGGTCGAGGTCAACGTGCAGGACATGGAAGTCGGTGCGTCCGTGCACGCCGGCGATCTGCAGCTGCCTGCCGGGTCGACGCTGGCCATGGATCCGGAAACGCTGGTGCTGCACGTGATCGCCGCACCCACCGCTGAGCAGCTGGAAGCCGAGATCGGTGCGCCAGAGGCCGAGGCGGCTGCCGCCGCCGAGCCCGCGCCGGTGCCGGAGGGTGAAGCGGGAGAGGCCGCGGGCGAGTCTTCGCCCGCCGCGGAGTAGCCACCGCCGTCTGGCCGGGCCCGGGGCGGGCAGCTACCCGAGTGATGCCCGCAGTCATTGTCCCGGGCCTCCTGGAGCAGAGCGGAGGAACGCGCTGTGCGGTTCGGGCTACGCTGGCCAGGGCGGGCGGCGGCCGCGGAGCAGGCGACGCGGAACGGAACTGGCATGGCCGATGAACGCTGGCTGATCGTCGGGCTCGGCAACCCCGGGCCCGGCTACGCCGGCCACCGGCACAACGCCGGGTCCATGGTGGCCGACGAACTGGCCCGCCGGATGGGCGGCCGGTTCCGGACCGGCAAGTTCCGCGCCGCGACCGTGGACGGGCGGCTGGCCGGGCAGGCGGTGACCGTGGCCAAGCCGCTCAGCTACATGAACGAATCCGGCGGCCCAGTGGCCGGGCTGCGCGGCTATTACCACCTGACCCCTGGTCAGATCGTGGTCATCCACGACGAGCTGGATCTTCCGTTTGGCACGATAAGGCTCAAGCTGGATGGCGGGGACAACGGTCATAACGGTCTGCGCTCAGTGACCGCCTCGCTCGGCAGCCGCGACTACTACCGGGTCCGGTTCGGGATCGGCCGGCCCCCGGGGCGGATGGACCCGGCCGCGTTCGTGCTGCGTGACTTTTCCGCTGCGGAACGTAAAGAGCTGCCGTTCCTCATCGACCGGGCCGCCGATGCGGTGGAGGCCCTGCTCAGCACCGGGCTGGCGGCAGCGCAGAATGCGTTCCACGGCGAATCGCCGGCGGCAGGCGGGTGAATTCCGGGTAACCGGAACTCCGGCCCGGGCGGATTTTCCGTCACTTCGCTTTGCTCCGTGGCCGGGGGGACGCTACTTTCGCTGCATGAAGGCCCTGGTCCTGTCGGGGGGTGCGGGGACGCGGCTACGCCCGATCACGCACACCTCGGCCAAGCAACTGCTCCCGGTGGCGAACAAGCCGGTCCTGTTCTACGGCCTCGAGGCGATCCGGGAGTCGGGCATCACCGACGTCGGCGTGGTGGTCGGCGACACCGCCCCGGCCATCCGCGAGGCGGTGGGAGATGGCTCCGCGTTCGGGCTCCGCGTCACCTATATCCAGCAGGAGGCACCGCTCGGCCTGGCGCACGCGGTCCTGGTCGCGCGGGATTTCCTGGGTGACGACGACTTCGTCATGTACCTGGGCGACAACTTCATCGTCGGCGGTATCTCCGCGCTGGTCGAGGAGTTCCGCGGCACCCGGCCGGACGCGCAGATCATGCTGACCCAGGTGCCGGACCCCCGGGAGTTCGGGGTGGCCGAGCTCGATGAGTCCGGCCAGGTCGTCGGCCTGGAGGAGAAGCCGCGGCAGCCCAAGAGCGACCTGGCGCTGGTCGGCGTGTACCTGTTCACCCCGTGTGTGCACGAGGCGGTGCGCGCGCTCAAGCCGTCGTGGCGCGGCGAGCTGGAGATCACCGAGGCTATCCAGTGGCTGATCGACAGCGGCCGGAAGGTGACTTCGACCACCATCTCCGGTTACTGGAAGGACACCGGCAACGTCGCCGACATGCTCGAAGTCAACCGGCTCGTGCTGGAGACCATCGAGCCAGCCCAGCGCGGCGTGGTCCATCCTGGGTGCGAGCTGATCGGCCGGGTGGTGATCGAGGAGGGGGCCGAGGTCAGCGGCTCACGCATCGTCGGCCCCGCTATCGTTGGGGCGCGCACCCAGGTCGCCGACTCCTACATCGGCCCGTTCACCTCAGTGGCCGAGGACTGCGCCATCACCGGCAGCGAGATCGAGTACTCCATCGTGCTCCGCTCGGCGTCTATCACCGGGGTGCGCCGCATCGAGGCCTCGATCATCGGCCGGGCGGTGGAAGTGACGCCCGCGCCCGCGGTACCCAACGCCCACCGGCTCATTCTGGGGGATCACAGCAAGGTGCAGATCAGCTCATGAGGATTCTGGTCACCGGCGGCGCCGGGTTCATCGGGTCGCACTATGTCCGCACGGTACTGACCGGCGGTTATACCGGCTTCGAGCCGGCTGGGGTGACCGTGCTGGACAAGCTGACCTACGCCGGCAACCTGGCCAACCTGCAGCCGGCCGACGGCGATCCGCGGCTGCGTTTCGTGCACGGTGACATCGGCGACGCGGCGCTGCTCCGCTCGCTGCTGCCCGGTCACGACGCTGTGCTCAACTTCGCCGCCGAGTCGCACGTGGACCGGTCCATTGGCGGCGCCGCCGACTTCGTCACCGCCAATACCGTCGGCGTCCAGGTCCTGCTGCAGGCGTGCCTGGAAACGGGAGTGAGCCGGGTGGTCCAGGTGTCCACCGACGAGGTCTACGGCAGCATCGAGTCCGGGTGCTGGACCGAGGACGCGCCGCTGGCGCCGAACTCCCCGTACTCGGCGGCCAAAGCTGGCGGGGACCTGATGGCGCGCGCCTACGCGGTGACCCACGGACTCAACGTCAGCATCACCCGGTGCTGCAACAACTACGGCCCCTACCAGTTCCCGGAGAAGGTCGTCCCGCTGTTCGTGACCAACCTGCTGGACGGCCAGCCGGTGCCGCTATACGGCGATGGCCGCAACGTCCGCGGCTGGATCCACGTGGACGACCATTGCCGCGGCATCCAGCTGGTCCTGGAGCGCGGGGTGCCCGCGGGGATCTACCACATCAACGGGGACGCGGAGCTGACCAACCTCGAGCTGACCCAGGCCATCCTGGACAGCTGCAAGGCCGACTGGGACATGGTCAGCCCGGTGGCCGACCGCAAGGGACACGACCGGCGGTACTGCCTCGACGACAGCGCGCTCCGGGCGCTCGGCTACGCTCCGCGCACCCCGTTCGCCGCCGGGCTGGCCAGCACCGTGCGCTGGTACATGGACCACCGGGACTGGTGGGAGCCGCTCAAGCAGCCGGGCGCGGCGGCCAGATGAGCCGGTGGCTGATCACCGGTGCCGGGGGGATGCTCGGCCGGGATCTCGTCACCGTCCTCGACCGGTGCGGTGCGCCGGTCACCGGGCTGAGCCGCGCCGACCTCGACATCACCGATGCCGGCCAGGTCCAGGCGGCCCTGGACCGCTGGCCCCCGGACGTGGTGGTCAACTGCGCGGCGTGGACCGCGGTCGATACTGCCGAGGCCGACGAGGCCGCGGCGCTCCGGGTCAACGGGCAGGCAGTGGCGGGCCTGGCCGCGCAGTGCGCCGCGGCCGGCGCCGCGCTGGTCCAGCTGTCCACCGACTACGTCTTCGACGGGCAGGCCAGCGAGCCGTACCCGGAAGACGGCGGGCCCGCGCCGCGGACCGCGTACGGCCGGACCAAGCTGGCTGGTGAGCAGGCCGTGCTGGGCCAGCCTGGGCTGCGGGGTTACGTGCTGCGCACCGCCTGGCTGTACGGGGCGCACGGCGGCAGCTTCGTCCGGGCGATGATCGGCAAGGCGCGCAGCCCGGGGCCGGTTCAGGTGGTGGACGACCAGCGCGGGCAGCCCACCTGGACGATGGACGTGGCCGGGCGGATCGCCGCCCTGATCGAGGCGGCCGCCCCGCCCGGGATTTATCACGCGACGAGTTCCGGGGAGACCACCTGGTTCGGGCTGGCCCAGGAGGTGTTCCGGCTGGTCGGCGCCGACCCGGACCGGATCAGCCCGGTCAGCAGCGCCGCGCTGGCCCGGCCTGCCCCGCGGCCGGGTTACAGCGTGCTGGGTCATGACGCCTGGGCCCGGGCCGGGCTGGACCCCATCGGCGACTGGCAGCTGGCGCTCCGCGAGGCGCTGCCCGGGCTGCTCGCGGTCGCGGCCAGCAGCAGCTGACGTGCCGCCGCGGCCGGCCGCGGCGGACTGGCGCGGGCCGGGTGCTCAGGCCGTGGGGCCGGCCGCAGCGGACTGGCGCGGGCCGGGTGCTCAGGCCGGGGGCCGGGTGCTCAGGCCGGGGCGGGCTGGATGCTCAGGCGGGGGGCCGGGTGGTCAGGCCCGGGCGGGCCGCGTGCTCAGGCCGGGGCGGGCTGGCCGCCGGTGGGGTCATGCTCCTGGAGCTGGGCGGCATAGCCCAGGCAGCTGGCGTAGTCGGGCAGGATGCCCGCCACCCTCGCCTGCTCCAGCGACGGGGCCGCCGCGTCCTTAGCCGACAGCACCGGCTCCAGGTCCGGGGGCCAGGCAATGCCCAGACCTGGATCGAGCGGGTGCACGCCGTGCTCGCGGCCCGGCGCGTAGGGCGTAGAGCACAGGTACAGCGCGGTGGCCTGGTCGGTCAGCGCCATGAACGCATGCCCGAGTCCTTCCGCCAGGAACACTGACCTCCGGTTCACGTCGTCCAGCCGCACCGCTTCCCAGCGGGCGTAGGTGGGCGAGCCGACCCTGATATCCACCACCACGTCCAGAATCGCGCCGTGCAGGCAGCTTATGTATTTCGCCTGGCCCGGAGGGATGTCGGCGAAATGCACACCACGCAGCACGCCCCGGCGGGACACCGAGCAATTGGCCTGGGCAATGTCTAGCCGATAGCCCAGCGCCACGGCCAGGTCATTGGGACGAAACCATTCCAGGAAGCTTCCCCGGTCGTCCGTATGGATACGCGGGGTAACCGACCAGGCACCCTGGATGCCAAGCGGGTCCATCTTTATCTCCTCGGTCAGATCGGGCTGGGCGGCCTCGGCGGCTGCGGGCCCGCTTGACCAGGCCCCCCAGCGGTCTTCCCGACGGGGGACAACGTAGCCGGCCCGCAGCGTGACCTGCACGTGGCACAAAGCCCGGCCAGCGGATAGATAACAAAACGGTAACAGGGCCCCGGGATGGTCATCGGTCCTGCTGGGCTAGGCGTCGTACGGGTAGTTTCGGGATTTTTTGCGCCCGCTGCCTCGGTGCCACGCCCCGGAGTGCGTGCCAGCACGTGACGGGCAGGTGGGGCCACTGGTGGAGGCTGGGTTGCACGGAAGCATTGCGCACGGGACTGATCCCTGGTCAGGCCGTTGCGGCCGGCCCGTGGCAGCGCAGTGGTAACGCGGCCAGCCACCCGGCTGGGCCTGGTCGCCGAGCGGGATCAGCAGAGCGCAGAATTGCTTGAGCAGTTGCTCAGCATCGCAATCGCGCGGCTGGCTGGGCAGTACGTGGACGGCGAGTTCGTGTTCACCACCATCGGCGAGCCCACTCCGGCCGGTGGCTGGCAGCTGCGCGACTCCGGGCGGAGCCTGCGCTATGCGGCGATCGCCGCGCTCGGCCTGCTCCGTCTCCCCGAGGCCGAGCAGCGCTCCGTGCTGGCCGGTCACACCGGCCAGGATCTGGTCGGCCTGCTGGCCAAGAAGCTGGATGACATCACCGGGGTCGGCGACGTCGCGCTGGTCTGCTGGGCGGCGGCCGCGGCGGGGCACAGCGAGTTGCCGCACGCGGTGACCCGGCTGGGCCAGCTGGACCGCCAGGCAGGCCCGGTGGACGTGGTCTCCGCGGCGTGGGTCGTGTCCGCGCTGGTCGAGGCCCGAGGCCAGGCCGACGTGGAAGAGCATCTGGCCGTGGCGCGCAGGCGGCTGCTGGCCGCGCCGGGCGCGGGCGCCTATCCGCACGTCATCGGCGGGGTCACCCCGTGGTACCGCTCGCACGTAGGCAGTTTCGCCGACCAGGTGTACCCGGTCCAGGCGCTCGCCCGGCTGCATCACAGCTCGGCCGATCCCGAGGCACTGGCCACGGCCAACAAAATCGCCCGGGTCATCTGCGGCGCTCAGGGGGCGGGCGGCCAGTGGTGGTGGCACTATGACTCACGGACCGGCGGGGTCGTCGAAGGTTATCCGGTGTACACCGTGCACCAGCACGCGATGGCCCCGATGGCACTGCTGGACCTGGCCGACGCGGGCGGCGACACGCACCTGGACGAGGTGTGCCGCGGGCTGCGCTGGCTGGCCGGCCCGCCCGAGGCGGACGTGCGGCTGGTGCTCGACGAGCCGCCGATCACCTGGCGGAAGGTGGCCCGGGCTGATCACCGCAAGCTGGTGCGTGGCCTGCGCGCGGTGGCCACCCGGCTGTCTCCGGGCTTCCGGGTCCAGCTGCTGGACCGGGTCTACCCGCCCCGCTCCGTAGACCATGAGTGCCGGCCCTACGAGCTGGGCTGGCTGCTGATGACGTGGCTTTCTTAGCGGTGGGCAGGCGGCTGCTCTCACGAGGGGGGGACCAATGAACCATGACAGCGCTGGCCGGCCGCAGCGCGAGCTGTTCGGCCTGTCCATCGACGCCGTGACCATGGACCAGGCCGTCGCGCGGTGCACCGACGCGATCGACCACGGTGAGCACCTGGCCATCGGCGTGGTCAATGCCGCGAAGATCGTGGCCATGCGGCGTAACGCCGGGCTGCGCTCGGCGGTGGCCGGGTCTGGCATGGTGCTGGCCGACGGGCAGTCGGTGGTGTGGGCCAGCCGGCTGCTGCGTGCGCCGCTGCCGGAGCGGGTGGCCGGCATCGACCTGTTCATGCAGTTGCTGGGCGAGGCCGAGCGCAGCGGCTACCGGGTCTATTTCCTGGGCGCCAAGCCGGACGTACTGGCCCGGGTGATCGATGAGGCCGGCCGGCGGTTCCCCCAGCTGCCGGTGGCCGGGTCGCACGACGGGTACTACCAGGCCGGCCAGGAGGCCGAGATCGCCGAGGACATCCGGCGCTGCCAGACCGACATCCTGTTCGTGGGCATGTCCTCTCCGCGCAAGGAACTGTTCCTGGACGAATGGGGGACGGCCACCAAGGCCCGGGTGGTACACGGGGTCGGCGGTTCGTTCGACATCCTGGCCGGGGTGACCCGCCGGGCCCCGCAGTGGTACCAGGATCACGGACTGGAATGGCTCTACCGCGCGCAGCAGGAGCCGATCCGGCTCGGCCGCCGGTACCTGACCACCAATCTGTCGTTCATCGCCCTGGTCGGGCGGGAGATGCTGCGCCGCGACAAGGCAGGAGAGCACGCGTGACCACAGTCGTTGTCGTTGGCCTCGGATACGTCGGCCTGCCGCTGGCCATGCGCGCGGCCGAAGTGGGCCATCAGGTCGTCGGCTATGACACCGACGAGGCCCGGGTGAAGCTGCTCGAGGCCGGGGAATCCTACATCGAGGACGTCCCGTCCGGGGACCTCATGCAGGCGCTGGAAGGCGGCCGGTTCCGGGCGTCCACGGACAGCGCGGCCTGTGCCGGGTTCGACGTCGCGGTGGTCGCGGCGCCAACCCCGCTGCGGGACGGGCTACCGGACCTTACCTACCTGGAGGCGGCCTCCCGCACGCTCGCGGCGCACCTGCGCCCAGGCGCGGCCGTGGTCGTCGAATCCACCTCCTACCCGGGGACCACGCAGGAGAAGGTGCTTCCGCTGCTGGAGGAGGGGTCCGGGCTGGTGGCCGGGCGCGACTTCCACCTCGGCTTCAGCCCGGAGCGCATCGACCCGGGCAACTCGACGTGGACGCTGGTAACCACACCCAAGATCGTGTCTGGGATCGACGCCGAGTCGCTGCGGGTGATCAAGGCGTTCTACGACACGGTCGTGCAGCAGACCGTCGTGGTCTCCACCCCCCGCGAGGCCGAACTGGCCAAGCTGGTGGAGAACACCTTCCGGCACGTCAATATCGCATTGGTCAACGAGCTGGCCATGTTCGCCCACGACATGGACATCAACGTCTGGGAGTCGATCGAGGCGGCCTCGTCCAAGCCGTTCGGGTTCATGCCGTTCACCCCGGGCCCGGGGGTGGGCGGGCACTGCCTGCCCATCGACCCGTCCTACCTGTCCTGGCGGGTGGAGCGCGCGCTCGGCAAGAGCTTCCGGTTCGTCGAGCTCGCCGACGACATCAACCGGCACATGCCGGACTACGTGGCGCACCGGATCATGATGTCGTTCAACAACCGGGGCCGCCCGGTCCGCGGGGCGCGGATCCTGCTGCTCGGGCTGGCGTACAAGAAGAACACCGGGGACGCCCGGGAATCCCCTGCGGTCCGGGTGGCTCAGCTGCTGACCGCGATGGGCGCGCAGCTGCGCGCGGCTGACCCGCACGTGGTCGAGGGCACCGCCGTGGATGGACGGGTGCCCCGGGTGGAACCCACGGCGGCCGAGCTGGCTGAGGCGGACGCCGTCGTGCTGCTCACCGACCACGACGCGTTCGACTACGCGGCCATCAGCGAGCACGCGCGGTACGTATTCGACTGCCGCCGCCGCCTGACCGGCCCCAACGTCGAGACGCTCTGAGCTGCGGGGACACGCCCTGATGCGTATTGTGTGCGTCGCTGGTGCGCGGCCGAACTACATGAAGGTCAAGCCGGTCATGGACGCTCTGGAGGCGGCCGGGGCCGAGGTGGTCCTGGTGCACACCGGGCAGCACTACGACGCGGCCATGAACGACGTGTTCTTCGCTGAGCTCGGCATCCGGCCGCCGGACCACTTCCTCCAGGTGGGCTCAGGCAGCCACGCCGTGCAGACCGGCAAGGTGATGGCCGCGTTCGAGCCGCTGGCCGGGCAGTTGCGGCCGGACGTGGTGGTGGTCGTCGGCGACGTCAACTCCACCCTGGGCTGCGCGCTGGTCACGGCCAAGTCCGGCGCCCTGCTGGCGCACGTGGAAGCCGGGCTGCGCAGCCGGGACTGGGACATGCCCGAAGAGGTGAACCGGGTGGTCACCGACCGGGTGAGTGACTACCTGTTCGCGCCGTCCGCCGACGCCGTGGACAACCTGCGGGCCGAGGGTTACCGGGCCGACCAGATCCACCTGGCGGGCAACGTCATGGTGGACACCCTGCTGGCGAACCTGGACCGGGCGCTGGCCTCGGACGTCCTGTCCCGGCTCGGGCTCAGCCGCGGCGGGTACGCCCTGGTCACCCTGCACCGCCCGGCCAACGTGGACGACCCTGGCGCGCTGAGCACGCTGCTGGCGGCCCTGGACGAGCTGGCGCAGGTGTGCCCGATCGTGCTGCCCGCGCACCCGCGGGCCGCCGATCAGCTCCGCAGCTGCGGCCTGTCCGGCCAGGTGCGGGTGATCCCGCCCGCTGGCTACCTCGACTTCGTCGCATTGCAGGCATCGGCCCGGCTGGTACTGACCGACTCCGGCGGGGTGCAGGAAGAGACCACCGTGCTCGGGGTGCCCTGCCTGACCCTGCGGGACAACACCGAGCGCCCCATCACGCTGACCGAAGGAACCAATCAGCTGGTGGGCCGGGACCGGGAGCGGATCGTCAAGACCGCGCTGAGCGTGCTGGACACGCCGCCGCCGCGGCGCTGCCCCGCACTGTGGGATGGCCGGGCCGGGGAGCGGATCGCGGCCACCCTGCTCGCGGGCGGAAGGCCAGCGGGGCACCCGCGGCCGACCGATCTGGCCTAAGCCGGCATCCAGCGCGGGGCTGGTCTATTCGGGGACGGCGCGGCCCGGCGGCACCTTGCCCGCCGGGCGCCCCGCGCCGGACAGCGAGCCGATCCTGCGCAGCCGGATGGGGTGCTTGTCGAGGAACGCGGCTGCCGCGAAGACCGCGATAATGGTCAGAATGGCCAGGCCGATCAGGGCGCGTTTCGATGATCCCTGCTGGGCGAGCGGGCCGGTATCCCCGGCCATCACCATCAGAACCCGGTTATTCAGCGTCACATCCGATGCTGCCTGCTCCTCCCGGAATTGCTTATACAGCAGCCGGGTTACCGCGCCGTAGGTGCGGTGCGCGGCGACCGGATCTGGGGATGTCGTGGTCACCACCAGGTAAGCGTTGCTGAAGTTCGGGTACTGCAGGTTGTAGCTGTTCAGCAGCTCAACGTCATACTGGGTGGTGCCGCCCTGGGCCTGCACCAGCTGCTGTTCCTGCGGGCTCATCGCCTTTGCCGCCAGGTAACCCGCTGCTTCCAGCAGCGAACCGCCGACTGCGGCGTAGGCGTTGGGGTGAGCACCGGAGGTCGGCGGGATGAAGACCAGCGTGCCGGTCTCGGCGTAGACCGGCGCAGTGTGCTTGAAGCTGTACTCCACTCCCGCCGCGACCACCAGAATCACCAGCACGGCAACGAAATGCCTGCGCAGCATGGCGAAAGCTCCGAACAGGCTCACCCGACGTGTCCCATTCCGGCCACCGGCCAGTGCTCCGGCATGCTCCTCGACCCCCTGCCCCGGCGCAGCCCACCCAGCGCCCCGGTACGAACGATACAAGCCAGGATAAGTGCTGCTGCCCGCCAGCGGCTGAAAGTCCGAAACGACCAGCCAAGATTTGGCCAAGCCAGGCGGAACCCGGATCATTGCGCTGCTATCGGCTCGCACCCGCCGGTACCATGACGGGGGCAGTGCTTGCCGCCCCTCGCGGGCCAGGGGGACAACGCGGAATACGGGCCGATCATGGCGGATCGGTAAACCATCTAGGCAGCCGGTGCGTCGCACGGGTGTAGCGGTCTCGACAGTGGGGCGGGTTAATGGATCTGGTGGAGTCAGGGCGCACCTTGCGCAGGCGGTGGATCCTCACGTCCTTCTTGTTCCTGCTGACGCTGTTCGTGGCCGCGGCGGCGTGGGTCAAGATCCCTGGGCCCTACCAGGCGGAGTCGATGATCGTGCTGTACCCGTCGAAGCAGGCGGCGAAGATCAACGGCAACAACCCGCTGATGAGCTTCGGCGGCTCACTCAACGTGGCCGGTGACATCGTCCTGCGCGAGGTCTCGGCGCCGACCTCAGTCGCTGCCCTGGCGGCCAAGGGCTACTCCAGCTCGTTCACGATCGCGGACGACCCGAACACGACCGGCCCCATCCTGGATGTCACGGTCACCGGCAAGAACCAGGCCCAGGTGGAGAACACGCTGCGCGGCGTCACTGCGGCGGTGCAGGCCCGGCTCGCTTACATCCAGGGCGGCTACCTGCCGCAGAACCGGATCACCAGCGGCGTGGTCTCCACTGACACCACGCCCAAGCTCCTGGTCAGCAAGAAGGCCAGGAACATTGTGATCATCCTGGGGCTCGGCTTGGTGCTGACCTTCGCCATCCCGCTGATCGTGGACGGGGAGATCGGCAAGCGGCGCGGTGACCGGGGCCGCCGGGCCAGCACCACCTTCGCGTCAGCGACCCAGCCCGCCGGCCAGCCCGGGCCCGAGGAACAGATCGACTCCGAGGAAACCCAGCGCACCCCGCAGCCCGCCTATTACGGGACACCCGGCGCGCCAACGCCGCCGGAGAGCCGGCCGCCGCAGGCGGAGCCCCGCGCGCCCAGGTACGGCGTGCCGGCCCGGCCCGACTATGCCCCGCCGCGCGCCGACCAGTACCAGGCGGACCGCGCGGACCGGTCGGCGACCGAGCGGCGGTACAGCAGCCCGCCGCCGGGCAGCAGCAGCCGCCGCAGCGGGTCCGGCGACGGCGGCGGCGAGGACTATCAGTCACGGCGTCAGTCGGAGAACAGCCGCATCTGACTCCGGCCCGCCTCTAGCTGGGCCCCACCCTCCAGGTCATTCCTCTAACCGGGTACTGCGGCGCTCTGGTCACTGCGGTGCGCTGCGGGGTTCTGGCCGCGTCCCAGCACCCACAATGCACCGCACTTCCGGCACTACGCGGTGCGTCTGGTCAGCGCGGTGCCTTCCGGGTGTCCCAGCACACACGATGCACCGCGCTGACCAAAGGCACCGCAGTGCTGGGTGCGGGGCTAGCTGGTGGGCTGGGGCAGCGGCCGGATGGCTGGGTCAGCGGGCGAGTGGGGTCGCGGACCGGCGGGCGACGGGGTGGCCGACCGGCAGGCGACGGGGTCGCGGACCGGCAGGCGACGGGGTCGTGGACCGGGCGAGCGACGGGTCGCCTGCCGGTCGGCGACGGGATCGCGGGTCAGCAGGCGATGGGATCGCGGACCGGCAGGCGATGGGATCGCGGGTCAGCGGGCCATGGGATCGCGGACCGTCTGGCGATGTGATCCGCGACCCCATCGCCCGCTGACCCGCGACCCATCGCCGCTGACTCGCGATCCCATCGCCGCTGACCC
>Ga0207665_10002220_pt1 | contig 13097 bp, 12 predicted proteins | sample LARL112metaG_FD_184351 | JGI IMG/M metagenome (GOLD analysis project Ga0207665, IMG submission 184351) | Corn, switchgrass and miscanthus rhizosphere microbial communities from Kellogg Biological Station, Michigan, USA - LAR L11-2 metaG... | ecosystem: Host-associated > Plants > Roots >...
CTGTTTGTAGACGTCCGACGCAGCGGTCGGGGCTCCGGCAGGGGGATTTGTCGCCGGGGGAGGACCAAGGTCAGGGGTCAGGGGAGGCGGGTACCATGGCCCGCGTTCGGAGCCGGCGTCGCGCATCGCGGTGCTCGGCTTCCGCATCGTGCAAGACGGAGGGGAACCGTGGCGACGGCGATCACGAAAGGGGTCGAGGTGCGCGGCGCCGACGTCGAGCGATCGAACGAGATCCTCACGCCGCAGGCGCTCGAGTTCGTCGCCGACCTCGCCCGTACGTTCGAGGCGACCAGGCGCGAGCTGCTGGCCGCACGTGCGTCCCGACAGGCCGAGCTCAGCGCCGGCGGCGAGCTTGGGTTCCTCGCCGAAACCCGGTCGGTGCGCGAGGGCGACTGGCGCGTCGCGGCCGCGCCGCGGGACCTGCAGGTCCGAAAGGTCGAGATCACCGGTCCCACCGATCGGAAGATGGTGATCAACGCACTGAACTGCGGCGCCTCGGTCTACATGGCCGACTTCGAGGACGCGAACACGCCGACGTGGGACAACATGGTCTCCGGCCAGGTCAACCTCGCGGACGCGGTCCGCCGGAAGATCGACTTCACCAGCCCCGAGGGCAAGCGCTACGCGCTCAACGAAACGCTCGCGACCCTCGTGGTGCGGCCGCGAGGCTGGCACCTCGTCGAGAAGCACCTCCTCGTGGACGGCGCCCCGATCGCCGGTGCGCTCATGGATTTCGGGCTCTATTTCTTCCACAACGCCAAGCTGCTCATCGATCGCGGCAGTGGACCGTACTTCTATCTGCCGAAGCTCGAGAGCCATCGCGAGGCGCGACTCTGGAACGACATCTTCACCCGCGGGCAGGAGAAGCTCGGGATCCCGAAGGGGACGATCAAGGCGACCGTGCTGGTCGAGACATTTCCCGCGGCGTTCGAGATGGACGAGATCCTCTACGAGCTCCGCGACCACTCGGGTGGGCTCAACGCGGGCCGATGGGACTTCATCTTCAGCGTGATCAAGAAATTCAATCACCGGTCCGACTTCCTCCTGCCCGATCGCGCCCAGGTCACGATGACCGTGCCGTTCATGCGCGCGTACACGGAGCTGCTCGTGCGCACGTGTCACGCGCGCGGCGCATTCGCGCTCGGCGGGATGGCCGCGTTCATTCCGACCCGCAAGGATCCGCAGGTCAACGAGGTCGCGCTCGCGAAGGTGCGTGAGGACAAGGTCCGTGAGGCGACCGACGGCTTCGACGGCACGTGGGTCGCGCATCCCGACCTCGTGCCGGTGGCGATGGCCGAGTTCGACCGGGTGCTCGGCGCGAAGCAGAACCAGCTCGATCGCACGCGCGACGACGTGCGGGTCACCGACGCGCAGCTCCGCACCGTCGGCGTGCCCGGCGGCACGATCACGGACGCCGGCGTCCGGAGCAACGTGAGCGTCGGGATCCAGTACCTCGAGTCGTGGCTCCGCGGGATCGGCGCCGCCGCGATCTACAACCTCATGGAGGACGCCGCTACCGCGGAGATCTCGCGCTCGCAGGTGTGGCAGTGGGTCCACCACGGCGCCAAGACGACTGAGGGCACGGCGATCACGAAGGACGCCATCCGCGCGATCGGGCGCGACGAGATCGCCCGCCTCGATGGCCCCGGCCGGCGCTTCGGCGACGCACTCGCCCTCTTCGAAGAGGTCGCGCTCGCCGACCGGTTCGTCGAGTTCCTCACCCTCCCCGGCTACGACCGCCTGCCCTGACCGACCGGACCGGCGGAGTCCTCCTCGCGGCACTGACGGCGGTCGCCGTCGGCATCACGTACACGGACCAGGCCGCGCTCGTCCCGCTGTTGAAGGCCGACCTCGGCATCAGCGACGTGCAAGCCGGCCTTCTGCCCACGGCCCTCTTCATCACCGCCGTGTTGACCATGCTCGCGACCGCGACGCTCGCGGACCGCATCGGCGCCAAGCGGATGAACGTCTTCGGGGTCGGCTTCGCGCTCGCGTCGAACCTCCTCTTCGCGGTCGGCCCGACGTACGAAACGCTGCTCCTCGCGAAGGCCGTCGGCGGGATCGGCAGCGGGATGGCGTTCGTCGGCGGCGTGCGGTACATCGCCGGCCTGTACTCCGGCGCGCGCTCGCATTTCGGCCAGGGCCTGTACGGCGCGGGCTACCCCCTGGGCAGCGCGCTCGGGCTGCAGCTCATGCCGCCCCTCGCGCTCGCATTCGGCGGATGGCGCGGCGCGTTCGGCGCATCGAGCACGCTCCTGCTCGCGGTGCTCATCGTGTACGCGTGGCGCGCGCCGACGGTACCCCGCGCGGTCGCGCCCGGCAGCATCACGGACGCGCTCCGTGACGGCAACTCGTGGTGGTGTTTCGTGCAGCACGGTGCCGGGTTCGGCCTGGCGCTCGCGACGGGCTCGTGGATCAGCGTGTACATCCTCCGCGAGTTCGACACGTCGCTCGTGGTGGCCGGCGCGCTCGGCGCGTTCCTGCTCATCGCCGGATTGTTCATGCGGCCGCTCGGCGGATGGCTCGTCGCCCGGCGGAAGATCACGACCGTCGCGCTCATGCGCGTGTCGCAGGTGCTCAACCTCGCCGGTCTCGCGCTGCTCGCGTGGCCGGGCCGGCCGCTCCCGGTCGCGCTCATCGGCGGGATCGCCGTGGGCGTCGGCGTCTCGCTCCCGTACGCGGCGGTGTTCAACACCGCGGCCGCGTCGCTCCCGCGGGCGCCCGGCGCGGCCCAGTCCCTCACCGCCGCCGGCGGGACCTTCGGCGCAGTGCTCGGCGCGCCGCTCATGGGCCTCGCCATCGAGCGGCTCGGTTTCAGTGCCGCGTGGATCGTCATCGCGGTCATCCCGCTCGCCGCGTTGGTGGGGACCTTCTTCATGCTGGGCGAGGAGCGCTTCGCGCGCTAGCGGATGTCCTCCTGCTCGGCGATGAACACCCAGGGCAGCCCGAACCGCTCCTCGAGCTGGGATGCGAGGGCCTTCACGCCGAGCGTCTCCGTCGCCCAGTGCGAGCCGAAGATGAGGTTGATCCCCCGCTCGCGCGCGTAGAGCTTCGTGTACATGCTGCCCTCGCCGGTGACGTACGTGTCCGCACCGTGCTGGCGGGCCTCCTCGAGCATCGTCGTGTTGCCGGCACCCCCGGTCGCGATCGCGACGCGCCGGCAGCTCGGGACGTTCTCCCACGCTTCGATCGGCACACCGAGGATGTCCCGCATCCGCTCAGCGAGCTGAGCGAACGTGCGGTCATGCCGGCCGACGATCCCGGCCATCCCGCCGTGATACGGAAGGAACCGCTCCTGGACGATGACGCCGAGCGAGGCGGCGAGCAGATCGGGGTTGCCGAACCCCGCCGCACCGTCGAGCGCTGAGTGCGCGCCGTAGAGCGAGATGCCGTTGTCCTTCAGGCGATCGAGCTTCTGGGGCGCGAGCTCGAGGTCGATCTCGGGCCAGGTCCGGTGGTGGACGACGAGCAGGTCGCAGTCGGTGAACTTCGCGCGGGCGATGGCGTGGAACGAGGTGTTCACCGCGCATGCAACGCGGCTGACCGTGCCCGATGAGCGCAGCACGAGGCCGTTCGAGGCTTCCTCGTCGAATTTCTCGGTCTCCAGCTTCCCGTCGAGGAACGCGACGACGTCATCGAGTGGCACGCTCATTTCACGCGCTCGGCGATGATCCGGTTGAGGACCGCGCTGTTCGCGCGCCCGCCCATCTTCTTCATGACCGGGCCGATGAGCCCGGAGATCGCGCGCTGGTTGCCGGCGCGAATGTCGGCCACGACTTTCGGATTCGCCGCGATGGCCTCATCGACCGCGGCCGCGATCGCCGCCTCGTCGGAGACCTGGGACAGCCCCTTCTCCGCGACGATCGAGCCTGGCTCCCGGCCGGTCGCGAGCATCTCGGTGAACACGACCTTCGCCGCGGTCGTGTTGACCTCGCCCGCGCCGATGAGCCCGACCAGCGCTCCGAGCTGCGCCGGCGTCACCTTGAGCTGCGCGAGTGGCAGATCGACGGCCTTCAGGTGTCCGAGCAGCTCGCCGGTGACCCAGTTCGCGACCCGCTTGGCCTCGGACGGCGCGGCCCGCGCCGCCGCCTCGAACCAGTCGGCGAGCGCGCGGTCCGACGTGAGCACCCGGGCGTCGTAGTCCGAGAGCCCGAGCTGCGAGACGAACCGCGTACGCCGGTCGCTCGGCATCTCGGGCAGCGAGGCGCGGATGCGCTCGACCATCGCGCGGTCGGGCGCGAGCGCGACGAGATCCGGCTCGGGGAAGTAGCGGTAGTCGTCGACCTCTTCCTTCGTCCGCTGCAGGTACGTCTTCCGCTTGTCGGGACTCCAGCCGACCGTGATCTTGCCGGTGCGGGTCCGGAGCTCGCCGCCGCTCTCCCACTCGTCCCACAGGCGCGCCGATTCGAACGGCACGGCCTCCTCGAGCGCACGGAAGCTGTTCAGGTTCTTGATCTCGCTCTGCGGGGGCCAGCGTGTCTCGCCGCCTTCCTCGAATCGGATGGAGACGTTCACGTCGAACCGCGCGCCGCCCTCTTCGAGCTTGAACTCCGCGACCCCCGCGTACACCAGGCGCTCGCGGAGCGCCTCGAGGTACGCGAGGGACTCGCCGACCGACCGGAGGTCCGGCTCGGAGACGATCTCGAGCAGCGGCGTGCCCGAGCGGTTGAAGTCGACGAGCGTGGCGCCGCCGGCGTGGATGAGGCTCCCGGTGTCCTCCTCGAGGTGCGCCCGGCGGATGCCGACGCGCTTCGTCGAGCCGTCGTCGGCCGGGATCTCGAGCCAGCCGTTCACCGAGAGCGGCAGGTCGAACTGCGAGATCTGGTAGCCCTTGGGCAGGTCCGGATACATGTAGTTCTTACGGTCGAACTTCGTGTGTTCCGGCGTCTCGCAGTGCAGCGCGATCCCGGCGGCGATCGAGAGCTCGATGGCCCGTCGGTTCGGATACGGCAGCGCGCCCGGGAGACCGAGACACACCTCGCAGGTCAGTGTGTTCGGCGGTGCGCCGAACCACTTCGCCGAGCAGCCGCAGAACATCTTCGAGCGCGTGTCGAGCTCGACGTGGCACTCGATGCCGATGATCGTCTCGTAGCGCGTCGCGACGGTCATCGGGTGGACGTCGGCGCGGGCACGACCTGCGTCCCGTTGATCAGCCGGCTCGTGTTCACGACGACCTTCGACCCTTCCACCGACACAAGATAGTGGTCGACGTTCGGCGGCGGCCCGCCGGCGGCGTCGGTGACCAACACCTCGATATCGCCGCCCTTCGGCATCGATGCGAATGCCGAAGCGAGGATGGCGAGGAACTCGTCCTTCTTGTACTGGAAGAGATAGAAGGAGTGCGCCTCGTCCACGAGCGGAGGCCCGTAGAGCTTCGACGGACCTCCGACGGGTGGGACGTCCGACGCCCCGAGCACCACCCGGCCCCCGATGACGGACGCGGGCGGCGTGGCGAGCTCGACCGCGAGCGAGCTGTAGGCCACGACCGCGACAAGGACCAGCGCGACGACGACGAACGCGGCGACCAGCAGGTACTGCTTCCAGACCGGCGTCGGGTCGAGCGACTCGGGGCCGGCCCACTGCTCGACGGGCTGGTCTTCGTAGCGGGTGCCCATCAGGCGCTCGCTTCGGCCGCGGGCTGCAGGGCGCGCTGCACGGCGGCGCGCGTTCCGCCATCCCACTCGGCGACGGCATCGCGCAGCTCGGGCCGGCGCTTCACGATGTTGCGCACCGCCGCGCTGACCGCGCGCGTGACGAACGGCCGCGTGTCGCTCGCGAGGAACGACAGGATCCCGAAGCCGCGCTCGGCCATCTTCGCGCCGGACGCGCTCGTGAACACCGACGCGACATTCCACCGGACGTTCTCGTCGGGATCGCGCGCCCAGCGTTCGAGCCGCGCGAAGGTCGCATCGGTGTAGGAGCGGAGCAGCTGGTCGCCGATCGCGAACGGCCCGAGGTTGCGCCGGACGTACTCGTCGTGGTCGGAGAGCGCCGGCTCGATGAGGTCGAGCAGCGCCTCGGCACGCTCGGGATGCCTGCTGCGGGCGGCGTACTTGACGCCGACGACCACCGCGCGGCGCAGCCGGGCGTCACCGGTCGCGACCCAGGCCTGCGCCGGGCGAAGGTATTCGTTGAACGCGCGCTCGAGGCAATCGCCCAGCAGCGACGCCGCGGCCTCGCGAACCTCCCAGTCCTCGTCGCGCGCGAGCCGGTGGATCGCGCGCTCGACATCGGGACGGTTCGTCGTGACGAGTGGCCGAAGGATGACCGCGGCGAGCTCCTTGTCCACCCGGCGGGGATGCTGGAGCAGCCGCGTCGCCCAGTCACGGCGAACGAGCGACGACGCGCTCTGCATGCGCACGATCGCGGCGGCCCGCGAGTACTCGGACTTCTTCACCCATCCGCGCTGGCCGGTCCGCCGCAGGATGTCCGACGCGGCGAGCGGGTCGCCCGCCACGAGCGCCTTCTCGAAGGCGCGCTCCCAGTCGATCAGTGCCGCTGCCGTCCCACGAACCGCTCGATGCGATCGCAGGCCATGTCGATCTTCTCCATCGAGGCGGCGTAGCAGGCGCGCACGTGGCCCACGCCGCGCTCGCCGAAGGCGTTCCCCGGGACCACGACGACCTGCTCCTCCTTGAGGAGGCGTTCGCAGAACTCGTCGTCGGAGAGCCCGGTGGAGCTGACGTTCGGGAAGCAATAGAACGCCCCGCGCGGCTCGAAGCAGTGCAGGCCCATCGAATTGAAGCGCTCGTACATCCGCCGGCGCCGCTTGTCGTACTCGGCGACCATCCGCTGCACCTCGGCCTCGCCGTTGCGCATCGCCTCGAGCGCCGCATACTGCGCGGCGGTCGGCACGCACATCACGGTGTACTGATGGATCTTCATCATCTGCTCGATGATCTCCGCCGGCGCGCAGGCGTATCCGACGCGCCAGCCGGTCATCGCGTACGCCTTCGAGAAGCCGGCCAGGTAGATCGTCCGCTCCTTCATGCCGGGCTCGTCGAGGATCGACCGATGCTCGGTGCCGTACACGAGGCGGTCGTAGATCTCGTCCGAGTACACGAGCAGGTCGTGCTCCTTCGCGAGCGCCGCGATGCCGCGGACGTCTTCCGCCTCGAGCACCGCGCCGGTCGGGTTGTTCGGGAAGCCGAGGAGGATCGCCCGGGTGCGTGGCGTGATCGCCTTGCGCACGTCGTCGGCGAGCAGGCGGAAGCCGTTCGCCTCGTCCGTCGGCACCGCGACCGGGACGCCGCCCGCGAGCACGATGCCCGGGACATAGGCGACGTATGAGGGATCGGCGACGATGACCTCGTCGCCCTCGTTCAACGTCGCACGGAGAGCGAGGTCCACCGCCTCGGAGACGCCGACCGAGACGAGGATCTCGCTCCTGGGGTCGTACGTCACGCCGCGTCGCTCCGTCGTGTGTGCCGCGATCGCTTCGCGGAGGGCGAGAAGCCCGTAGTTCGACGTGTACTGGGTCTTGCCTTCCTTGATCGAGCGCACGGCCGCATCGCGGAACGCGTCCGGCGTGACGAAATCCGGCTCGCCCACGCCGAGCGAGATGACGCCGGGGATGCCGGCCGCGAGGTCGAAGAACCGGCGGATCCCGCTCGCAGGCAGCCGCGCCACCCGGGCGCTGGTGAGCGATCGCTTGGCGAGCGTCATGCGGCCCTCATCGGATGCTGCTGATGATGCTCCGTCGCGCCTTCGAATGCCGCCGCCACGCGGAACAGCATGCGCTCCTGGTAGGAGTTGGCGATGAGCTGGAGGCCCACCGGGAGGCCCTCGGAGAGGCCGCAGGGCATCGAGAGGCCGGGCAGCCCGGCGATGTTCACCGGCAACGTGAAGACGTCGTTCAGGTACATCTGCAGCGGGTCGTTGGTCTTCGCCCCGATCGGAAAGGCCACGGTCGGCGACGTCGGCGTGACGAGCGCGTCGACCTTCTCGAACACGGCGTCGAACTCGCGCTTGATGATCGTGCGGACCTTCTGGGCCTTCACGTAGTACGCGTCGTAGTAGCCGGCCGAGAGCGCGTACGTGCCGAGGATCATGCGCCGCTTCACCTCCGGCCCGAAGCCCGCGCCGCGCGTCTTGCGATATGTGTCGACGAGATCGCGGCCCGCGACCCGCAGGCCGTACCGCACGCCGTCGTAACGCGCGAGGTTCGCGGACGCTTCGGACGGCTGGATGATGTAGTAGACGGCCAGTCCCTTGTCGGTGGACGGAAGGCTCACGTCGACGATCTCGGCCCCGAGCTTCTCGAACTGGGCGATCGCCGCGCGGATCGCGGCCGTGACGCCGGGCTCGACGCCCTCCGGACTGAAGTACTCGCGTGGCACACCCAGGCGCAGCCCGCGCACGCCGCCATCGAGATCGCGGCGCACATCGACCGGGCGGTCGATGGTCGTCGCGTCGTGCGGGTCGATCCCGAAGATCGCTTCGCACACGATCGCCGCGTCCTCGACGCAATTCGTGAGCGGGCCGACCTGGTCGAGCGACGACGAGAACGCGACGACGCCGTAGCGCGGGACGCGGCCGTACGTCGGCTTCATCCCGACGACGCCGGAGAGCGCGCCGGGCTGACGGATCGATCCGCCGGTGTCGGTGCCAAGGGCGAACACCGCCTGGCCAGCCGCGACCGCGGCGGCCGATCCGCCGGACGAGCCACCAGGGACCCGCGAGCGATCCCACGGATTGCGCACCGGCCCGAACGCCGAGTTCTCGTTCGAGCTCCCCATCGCGAACTCGTCGAGGTTCGTCTTCCCGAGCATCACCGCGCCTCGCTCGTCGAGCCGCGTCACCACCGTCGCCGAATACGCGGGCCGGTAGCCCTCGAGGATCTTCGACGCGGCCGTCGTAGCGATCCCCTTGGTGCCGATGATGTCCTTGCACGCCCAGGGGACGCCGGTCAGCACCGGTGCGTCGCCTGCGCGCAGCATCGCGTCCGCCGCGGTGGCCTGCGCGCGCGCGTGATCCTCGGCGAGGTGCAGCCACGCGTTGAACGGGTCCGCGCGCGCAGCGTCGAGGAACGCGTCGGCGAGCTCGACGGCGGACAGCCCGCGCGCCCGCAGGAGCTGCGCGGTCTCGGTGATCGTGCGCGGAAGCTCACGCATCGGGTGGGCGCTCCCCGAGGCTCGCCTGCACGCGGAAGAAGTCACCCTCGCGGTCGGGAGCCTGCGCGAGCACGACCTCGACCGGCAGGCTCGGACGCGGCTCGTCCTCGCGCATCACGTTCTCGAGCGGGAGGACGGACGCGCTCGGGGGAACGTCGGAAGTGTCGACGTCCTTGAGCTGCTCGATCGCCCCCAGCACGACCTGCAGCTGACCGGTGAACCGGTCGAGCTCGTCGTCGGTGAGGGCGATGCGGGCGAGGCCGGCGACGTGCTCGACGCGGCCTCGGTCGATGGCCGGCATATCGTCAGTTTATGGACGCCGAGACCGATCTGCTGCCCGAACGCTCCGTCGCGCGGCGCGTCGATCGTGAGCTATTCGTCCTCCTTGGCGGAACGGCGGCGGTGCTCATGCAGATCGCGCACCCCCTCGTCGCGGCCGGCGTGGAGCAGCACTCCGACTACTTTCGCGACCCGCTCGGACGACTGCGCCGCACCCTGAACACGTCGCTCGCGGTCGTGTTCGCCGAGCCGCGCGCGGCCCGCGCTGCGATCCGCCGGATCGATCGCCGGCACGGCCCCGTGCGCGGCACCGCGTCCGACGGCCGCAGCTACGAGGCGCGCGATCCCGAGCTGCTCATGTGGGTCCAGGCGACCCTCGTGCTGACCTCACTCCGTCTCTACGAAGCGATCCTCGGTCCACTCGGCCCGGCGGACCGCGACGCCTACTGGCAGGAAGGCAGACCCCTGGCCGCGCTGCTCGGGATCCCGCTCGAGCGGCAGCCGCCCACCATTGACGACCTCGAGCGCTACGAACGGAGGATGCTCGCCACGGCGGTCCGACCGGATGACGCGAGCCGCCGCGTCGCGAGGCGGGTCCTGCACCCGTTCCCGTGGATCCCCGCGGCGATCTACTGGCCGACCGACGCGATCGCCGCCGCGCTGGTGCCGCGCGCGCTGCGGCCCGAGTTCGGACTCCGTTACCGGAGGATCGAGCGGTTGTTCTTCGCGGTCGTGATCGCGACGGTGCGGATCATGCGTACGGTGCTGCCGATGCCGCTCACGGTCGTGCCGCAGGCCAGGCGGTTCGAGACACGCCGTGCACCCTGATCTGCTCGCGCACGTCAAGTGGTTCACCGACCCGAAGCCTCATCCGACCGACTGGTCTCTGTTGCTCACCGCATCGGTACTCGCGGCGTTCGCGATCGCGCTCGGCGCGGCGGGCATCGCGCTCGTCATCCAGCATCGCGTGCGAGAGCCGAAGATCATGCGCACCTTCGAGCGCTTCGCCGAGATCGCGCCGATGGTGCTCGGCACCCTCGTCGGGATCGGACTGCTGGGCTCCGCGCTGCTCGGCATCCTCTTTTCCCCGAATCTGCACCCATCGGACGAGCCGATCGGGCGCGCCATCCTCGTGGTCGAAGGGCTGTGCGGCGTCTTGCTGCTGCTCGGGATAGGGACACGCGCCGCGGCGATCCTCCTCGCCCTCCTCGGGATCGTCGCGATGCAGCCATTCACGCTCGAGAGCATCCTCGAGAACGCGCAGTTCCTCGGCATCGCGATCTTCTTCTTCATCGTCGGACGCGGTCCGTTCTCGCTCGATCGGCTCCGCGGCGTGAAGCCGCCCGTGCGCCACGATGACGCGCCACTCTGGGCGCTGACACTGCTGCGGCTGTGCCTCGGCTTCGCGATCGCCTTCGGGGCGCTGACCGAGAAGCTGCTCGACCCTGGGCTCGCCCAAGCGCTGCTGGATGCGCGGCCCTATCTGAACGTCCTGCGTCCGCTGGGGGTCGGCGATCCGCAGTTCGCGTACCTCGCCGGTGTCATCGAGCTGGTGATCGGGATCGTGATCATGTCCGGGCAGATCACGCGTCCGGTCATGGCCGTCGGTGCGGTGCTCTTCACCATGACCCTGCCGGTCTTTGGCTGGACCGAGGTGCTCGGCCATCTCCCGTATTACGGGATCATGTTCGTGCTGTTCATGGCCCCGAACGCGGATGCCTGGCACGCGAAACGGCAGCTGCGCCCAGCGGCGTAGCCGCTCCGGCTAGCTCGCGCCCTTCGGCTGCCGCACCGGAAGGGACAGCTGGAACGTCGAGCCCATCCCGGGGCCGCCACTCTCCGCGGAGACGCGGCCACCGTGCGCCTCCGCGAGGAGCCGGGTGAGGTATAGCCCGAGCCCGACACCCTGCGAGCCCATGGTCTTCGCGGTCTGCGCCTGGCCGTACTTCTGGAACATCACCGTCAGATCAACAGGGCCAAGCCCGACCCCGCTGTCCTTCACCACGATCCGCGCCTCGGCGTCGCCGCTCGCCACGGTCACGAGGACCGGCGCGCCTGCGGGCGAGTACTTCACCGCGTTCGCGATGAGGTGGCCGATCATGACCCTGAGCCGATCAGGGTCGCCCTCGACGATCACCGGCTCGGCCTGAAGCACGAGCTGCACCTGCCCGCGGCCGATCTCGCGCGCGACATCGGTGACGAGCTCGCCCAGGTCGACCTCCGCGAGACTCAACCCGAATCGACGCGCTTCGAGCACGTTCATGTCGAGAATGTCTTCGGCCATGCGCTCGAGCTCGCGGGCCTGATGATCGAGCGCGATGCGCGCTTCGTTCACGATCCCGTCGACTTCGCGACGTGCCGCGATCGCGCCGGTCACGGAGCCGATGCGCGCGGCCGTCTGGCGGAGCTTGTGGGCGATGAGCGCGAGCGCGTCCTCACGGTGGCGGTCGACCTCCGCGAGGCGTGCGCCTCGTTTGCGATACAGGTCGATGAGGATCGCGACGCCGATGAAGATCACGAGCCGCGTGCCGACGTTCCACACGACCGACGACGGGGCGAACCCATCTTCCTGCAGCGTGTCGAAGGTCCAGGCGATCGCCGCTACGGCGCCGGTCAGGCCGCCGGCGACCGAGCCACCGAGCAGCGTGACCGCGAGGATCGGGATCACGTAGAAGATCTCGAACGAGTAGTAGTTCGGCGTGACGCGGTCCAGCCAGAGAATGACGGCGATCGCCAGGATCCCCGCCGCCGTCAGCGCCGACGCGCGCACCAGGGTCCTGGTACGGAGGTCCATCATCCGAAATGATGCCGTCGCGGATCGCGCGCGGCATCCCCCGCGGTGGGGTGAACGCGCTACGTCAAATGGATGAGCTACGCACCCTGGGGCGAGCCGGACGGGTCGAGGGACACGAAGTACGACTCGCAGGCCATGTCGATGAGGTCCGGGGTGAGCTGCGCAGGCCGCCCGAGGAACCGCGCGGTGTCGGTGAGCTGCTCGAGGATGTCGCGCGGATGGCACGATCGCAGCCCGAGATTCTTGCGGCGGTAGTGCGCGAGGATCTGCGACATGGCATCCGACCGGTACTCGATCTGCTTGCGCTCGCACATCCGCTTGAAGATCTCCTCGTACTGCGCGACCGTCGGCGCTTCGATGCCGATCTTGTAGCGGATCCGGCGCAGGAAGGCCTCGTCGACGAGGTCCGCGGGATCGAGGTTGGTCGAGAAGATGATGAGCATGTCGAACGGGATCTCGAGCTTCTTCCCGGTGTGGAGCGTGAGGTAGTCGACGCGCTTCTCCAGCGGCACGATCCACCGGTTCAGCAGGTCCTTCGGTGACACGCGCTGCCGGCCGAAGTCGTCGACCATGAAGATGCCGCCGTTCGCTTTCATCTGGAATGGCGCCTCGTAGAACTTCGCGCTGTCGTCGTAGATGAGGTCGAGCGTCTCGAGGGTGAGCTCGCCGCCGGTCATCACGATCGGCCGCTTGCTGATGATCCAGCGGTGATCGAACCGCAGGCGGTCGGCGACGATCGGATCGAGCGCCGCGCGGTGATAGACCTGGTCGTACACCTTGATGATCTGCTGATCGACCTCGACCGCGTACGGGAGCACGACCTCGCCCCGGAGCAGTGATACCAGCACTTCCGCGATGGTCGTCTTCCCGTTGCCGGGCGGGCCGAACAGGAAGATCGACTTGCCGGAGTT
>Ga0207665_10002221_pt1 | contig 13095 bp, 13 predicted proteins | sample LARL112metaG_FD_184351 | JGI IMG/M metagenome (GOLD analysis project Ga0207665, IMG submission 184351) | Corn, switchgrass and miscanthus rhizosphere microbial communities from Kellogg Biological Station, Michigan, USA - LAR L11-2 metaG... | ecosystem: Host-associated > Plants > Roots >...
AGCGGCTTCGGCTACTTCCTGGAGCAGGCCACGCGGCCGCAGACGATCGGCTACGCCCTGCTGGATTCCCCCGTCGCCCTGGCGGCCTGGATGCTCGACCACGACACCGACGCCTACGAGAAGATCACCCGCGCCTTCGTCAACGGGCAGCCCTCCGGCGGGCTCACCCGCGACCACATCCTCGACAACATCACGGTGTACTGGCTGACCGGCACCGGAGCCACCGCGGCCCGGTCGTACTGGGAGAACGGACGAGCCCAGGCCCTCGGCGCCGGGCAGCCGCCACCGCCGGTCAAGCTCCCGGTCGGTTTCACCACGTTCCCAGGCGAGATCTTCCGAGCCCCGCGCAGCTGGGTCGAGCAGGCATACCCCACCCTCACCTACTTCCACGAAGCCGCCAGCGGCGGCCACTTCGCCGCATGGGAACAGCCCCAGCTCTTCTCAGAAGAAGTCCGCGCGGCGTTCAGCCCATTGCGTTAGACCAGATTCGAGTAACGGCGCTCAACAAGACAGCCCGCCCACATCCGCAGCATCCTTGGCGGAAGCCGCACAAACGTTACCGTTCCCGGCTCTAGCTCCTGCGGCGTCCGTCGCACACCGACCGCCACTCCGGCCAACGCTCTCACACCGGCGGCTGCGGCACAGGAACAACCAAGCACGCCAAGATCACAACCCCGCCACAGGGTTATAGCGAGTTCACGGGGTCGAGGCGCGCGCCCTGGTAGTCGGCACGTAGCTGGACGATGGCTCTCCGGTTGAGGCGCCGGGTGATACCGCGAGGGATGGGCACGACCTGGTTCCGAACGCCGTTCTGACCGAGCGATTCGGTCCGATATCCAACTGGCGGTGGTTCGAACAACGGCGAATAGCCTCCACCTTCGGAGGCCCAGAACCCGGGGGTTATCAGCTCATCCGTCCGGCGAAGTCTGCACACTCAATTGACATCATGCCCCCCGAGCCGAGTTCGCATGGAGCGTGCACATTGCTGGAATTCCGCTATTGAGCGGGATGAGCAGGTCGAGACATTTAGCCTATGTGACTCCATCGACGATGAGGCGACTCGCGGGCTACGTGATAGAGGCGCGTATTGTCTCTCCTGTTGATCAACCCCGTGTGGTCGCGCACCGTCGCGAAACAACGGCTCGGGATGCGCCAGCGCCGCGGCACGCCTATCCGTTGGTGCTGCGAGATCTGTTCTGTAATGCTCCCCAGAGACATCTGGCCGGCTAGCGGCGGGAGCACAGCTTTGCGACTCGAGCCTCTGTATCGGATTCGCTTCACCTATCCGGAGAGTTGGATGGTCGAGCTCGAGGGCGGGTGGGAACAGCACCTGTTTCTCGCTGAGGGCCGCTGCGAGGGTGCTATCAGTGGTCGCTTCCGGGGCGCGAACTTCCCGCAGCGCCGAACCGCAGCCGGGCCGTTCCGTCCTGACTTTCGCGCCGCCATCGATACCGACGACGGCGCGACAATCCTGGTCGAGTGCCAGGGATATGGCCGTGCCTACCCACCGGGCCGACGGCAGATCGTTGGCTGCGTCTTTCACCTCAGCGACAGCGAACGCTACCGCCGCCTCAACGACGTTGTGTGCGTGTGTGTAGGCGAGGTCCGCGCGCCGGACTACCCGAACCAGGACAGCCCCGACCTTGTGATCGACGTTGCCGAACTCATCTGGGAACCAATCGCCGAGTGACGACGCGTCACTCCCCTGCTCCAATCAGGTCACGATGACCAGGGAGAACGGTCCACCTCGACAGATACAGAAATTGCCGCGACTCAGACGACGACAGATTTCTGCATCAGTGCGTCGAGTCGTTCCGGCATCGCCAAACGAATGCCGTCCATATCGGGTATGGCGTGTCAATTAGCGGGATCGGTCCTTTGCAGCGGCGCCGGAGCTCCCCCGCCCACTGCATATGTATAGATCACCGAGCCGCGGCGTGCACCATTCCGGGATCGGCGCGGCCTGCTGGCCGGGCGAAACGCCGAGCGGGCGCCGGACAGCTAGAGCGGCGTCACGTAGGCGGCGCTGATACCGCCGTCGACGAGGAAGGTCGACGCGGTGACGAATGACGCGTCGTCGCTGGCGAGGAACGTGACTGCTGCCGCGATCTCGTCGGCCTCTGCGAAGCGACCCATCGGAACGTGTACGAGGCGGCGGGCCGCACGCTCCGGGTCCTTGGCGAAGAGCTCTTGCAACATGGACGTGTTCACCGGTCCCGGGCACAACGCGTTGACGCGGATGCGTTCGCGGGCGAACTGAACGCCCAGTTCCCGGCTCATCGCCAACACGCCACCTTTGCTGGCGGTGTAGGAGATCTGCGACGTCGCTGAGCCGAGCACCGCCACGAACGAAGCGGTGTTGATGACCGAGCCGCCGCCCCGGATACGCATTTGCCCGATGGCGTATTTGCAGCACAGGTACACCGAGGTCAGGTTGACGTCCTGCACGCGCCGCCAGGCGTCCAACTCGGTGGTGAGGATCGAGTCGTCGTCCGGTGGCGAGATTCCGGCGTTGTTGAAGGCGATGTCGACTCCGCCGTACTCGTCCACCGCGGCCTGGAACAGCGCCCGGACCTCGGGCTCGGAGGTGACGTCGACCGCTACGTACAAGCCGCCGACCTCGGTGGCCGCCTTGCCGCCGGCCTCGTCGTCGGCGTCCCCGCAGACGACCTTGGCGCCCTCGGCGGCGAACCGGCGCGCGGTAGCCAGCCCGATCCCGCTGCCCGCGCCGGTGACGACGGCAACCTTGCCGGCGAGACGATTCCCCATGGCGCACGCTCCTTTGTCCGGACGTTCAGCCGTTCGAGAAGAAGACGTTCTTGGTCTCGGTGAAGGCGAGGGGAGCGTCCGGGCCGAGTTCGCGGCCCAGCCCCGACGACTTGAAGCCGCCGAAGGGCGTCCAGTAGCGCACCGAGGAATTCGAGTTCACCGACAGGTTGCCGGACTCGATGTCGCGGCTGACCCGGATTGCCTTGCCTACGTCGCGCGTCCAAATCGAGCCGGAAAGCCCGAAGTCGCTGTCGTTGGCGATGCGGATCGCGTCGGCCTCGTCGTCGAATGGGACGACGGCGACCACCGGACCGAAGATCTCCTCGCGAAGGACGCGGGCGGCGGGGTCGGTGGGCGTGAGCACCGTCGGCGGGAACCAGTAGCCCGCGCCGGCCGGCGCACTGCCCCGGAAGGCGACGTCGTCGGTGACGAAACCTGCGACTCGTTCCCGGTGCGCCTCGCTGATCAGCGGCCCCATCTCGGCCTTCTCGTCGGAAGGCTCGGTGACCACGACGCGCGATACCGCTGCCTCGAACAGCTCCATGAACGGGTCGTACGCGCGCCGCTCCACAAGGACGCGCGAACGGGCGCAGCAGTCCTGGCCGGCATTGTCGAATGCGGCATAAGGCGCGGCGGCGGCTGCCGCCGACAGGTCCGCGTCGGCGAACACGACGTTGGCGCTCTTGCCGCCGAGCTCGAGCGTCACCGGCTTGATCTGCCGGGCGCAGCCAGCCATGATCTCGCGGCCGACCTCGGTCGAGCCGGTGAAGACGATCTTCGCGACGCCCGCGTGGTCGACCAGCCGCTGCCCGATGACGCTGCCCTTGCCGGGCAGCACCTGTAACACCCCGTCCGGGACACCCGCGTCCAGCGCGAGTTCGGCCAGACGCAGGGCCGTCAGCGGGTCAGCTCGGCCGGCTTGAGCACGACGCAGTTCCCCGCCGCCAGCGCGGGAGCGAATCCCCAGGACGCGATCGGCATGGGGAAGTTCCAGGGGACGATCACCCCGACGACGCCGAGCGGTTCGTGGAAGGTGACGTCCAGGCCGTCCGCGACCGGGATCTGCTGGCCGATTAGGCGCTCCGGCGCGGCTGAGTAGTACGCGATCACGTCGCGGACGTTGCGGGCCTCCCACCGCGCGTTGGTGATCGTGTGGCCCGAGTTCGCCACTTCGAGCCGTGCCAGGTGTTCGCGGTCGGCGTCGACTGCCTCGGCGAATCGGCGCATTAGGCGAGCACGATCGCCCGGAGCCACGACCCGCCAGCCTGGAAAAGCCTTACGGGCACGGGCAATCGCCGCGTCGGTTTCCTCGACGTCAAGCGATTCGACCGTCGTGACGACCTGCTCGTTCGCCGGGTTGATCACCTGCATGGCTACATCCGTTCGAAGCCGCGGACGCGTTCCCAATCGGTGACCGCAGCGTTGAACGCAGCCAACTCGACTCGTGCGGCGTTGGCGTAGTGGTCGACGACGTCGTCGCCGAGTGCGGTGCGGGTGAGCGCGCTGCACTCGAACAACCGGGCTGCGTCGCTGAGCAGCTGGGGCACCTTCGCCGAGTCGGCTTCGTAGGCATTGCCGTCGAACGGGTCTTCGAGCGGGAGCTCGTTCTCGATGCCGTACAGCCCGGCGGCGATCATGCCCGCAACCGCCAGGTAGGGGTTGACATCACCGCCAGGCACCCGGTTCTCGAAACGCAGGCTCTCGCCGTGGCCGATGACGCGCAGCGCGCACGTGCGGTTGTCGCGTCCCCACTTGACGGCCGTCGGCGCGAACGAATCGGGCTGATATCGCTTGTAGGAGTTGATGTTCGGCGCGAAGAGGTACGTCATCTCCCGTAAGGCGGCGAGCTGGCCGGCCAGGAAGCGCTCGAATACCGTCGACACTCCGCCCTCGCGGGCACCGGCGAAGACCGGTTCGCCGTCAGAGGCTCGCAGCGAGAGGTGGATGTGGCACGAGTTGCCCTCGTGCGAGTCGTACTTGGCCATGAACGTCAGCGCGGCACCACGCTGCGCGGCGATCTCCTTAGCGCCGGTCTTGTAGACCGAGTGGTTGTCGCAGGTCGTGAGGGCATCGGCGTACTTGAACGCGATCTCGTGCTGGCCGAGGTTGCACTCGCCCTTCGCCGATTCGACCTGCATGCCGGCGTCGCGCATCCCGTGCCGGATCGCCCGCAGTATCGGTTCGACGCGCGACGTCCCGAGAATCGAGTAGTCGACGTTGTACTGATTGGCCGGCGTGAGGTTCGAATAGCGCTTCGCCGATGCCGACTCGTAGCTCTCGTCGAAGACCATGAACTCCAGTTCCGTGCCGACGAACGCCGTCCAGCCGTGCTCGGCGAGGCGATCGACCTGCCGCTTGAGCACCTGCCGCGGGGATTGGGCGACGGGCGTGCCGTCCTGCCACTGCACGTCGGCGAGCACGAGCACGGTGCCGGGGTGCCACGTTGTCCAGCGAAGGGTCGTGAGGTCGGGAGCCATGACGAAGTCGCCGTAACCCTTGTCCCAGCTCGACATCGTGTAACCGCCGACGGTGTTCATCTCCACGTCCACGGCGAGCAGGTAGTTGCATCCCTCGGTTCCGTGCCGCAGCACATCTTCGACGAAATGCTCGGCCGCGAACCGTTTGCCCTGCAGGCGTCCTTGCATGTCGGTCATCGCGAGAACGACCGTGTCGATCGAGCCGGCCGATACGCCGGCCCTGAGCTCGTCCACGCTCAGCGCAGCTTTCGGCATACCTCGTCACCTCTCGTACGAAGGTCCGCTGACCGTACCTTCTCTGGGGAGCTTTCGGGAAGTCGGCCGACGGGTCAGCTCAGGAAACCCCGCAGCAGGGCGGCAGTGCCGTCGACATGCTCCTCCATTTCGACCCGGGCCCGCTCGCTCTGACCGGCCAGGATAGCGTCCACAACCGCCGTATGTTGCTGATCCGAGTGTGCGATGTTCGCCACGATGACGGGGATCGCGCGGAGCAATTCGTCCATGCGCAGCTGTACGTCGGCGACGGCGGCGGTCACCGACGCGCTGCCCCCGGCTGCGGCGATCGCCATGTGCAGACGCGAATCGGTGAGCCGCCGCGTCTCCGGCGTGCATCGGGTGGTCTCGGTCAGGCAGCGATGCAACATAGCGCGGTCGGCGGCCGTGAGGGTGCGCGACGCGGCAAGGGCCGCGGCGCCCGGTTCGATGATTCGACGAAGATCCAGCGCGTCGTCGAGTACGTGACGCAGCGACCGGCCGATCTGCTCGGCCCGCCGCGGGCTGCGCGTCTTCGGCGCGACCACGAACGTGCCCCCGCCACGGCCACGGCGTGACTCGACGAGCCCAGCATCACGCAACGCCTTGATCGCCTCCCGCAGCGTCACCCGGCTGACGCCGAGCGTGTTCGCCAGCTCCCGCTCAGGAGGCAACCGGTCGCCGCCCGTCAGCACGCCGAGCTGGATGCCCTGCGCCAGCCGTTCGACGGTGACCTCGAACGCGGTTCGGACCGGCACTGGCGAGAACACCGCGCGCGCCCAGAGCGTCTCGACATTGCCCGCCGTCATGATCGAATCTCCGCAGTTGACGTGGCACCCCGCCACACGGCACACGCGTCGACGAACGCGCCGAACAGCGGATCGCGGTCGTGCACCTCGGGATGCCACTGCACGCCCACCACCCACGCAGCTCCAGGTAGCTCGGTGGCCTCGACGATCCGGTCGTCGGCCCACGCTGTCGGCGTCAGTTCGCCGCCGAGAGAATCGAGCGCCTGGTGGTGGTAGGTGGCGACCTCGGCGGACGCGCCAAGAATCGCGCCGATCCGGCTGCCTTGGGCGAAGCGAACGCGATGGCGGCCGTGCGCGCCGACGACCGGGCGGTGCGTATCGCTGCCGGCGATGTCGGGCAGATGCTGCAAGAGCGTTCCACCGAGCGCCACGTTGAGCACCTGCATTCCCCGGCAGATGCCGAGCAGCGGCAGCCCTCGATGCAGGGCTAGCCTCGCGAGCGCCAGCTCCCAGGCATCACGGTCGGGACGGGCAGGGCCGGTGTCGGGGCTGCGGGACGCGCCGTAGCGGCTCGGGTCTAGGTCTGCGCCACCCGCGAGCAGCAGGCCGTGCAAGCCGTCGAGGGCGGATTCGGCCGTTGCGATCGGGTCGTGACTTGCAGGCGGCAGCAACAGGGCAACGGCCCCGGCGGCCTGGATCGCGTCCGAGTAGGACGCCGGCAGCAGGTCGGCCGGCACGTCCCACACCCCCCAAGACGCTGGTTCGCGGTAGCTCGTCAGGCCGATTCGGGGAAGCTGCACGACGGAATGGTACGTCCGGCAGTCCGTTGCCATTTCGATCAGAGCTATCAGGATGCCCGGATGCGCGACCCCGCCGGATCAAAGAGCGGTTCGGCTGCCACGACACCGTCGATCCAGTCGCCGAACAGATCGAGGCACACGGACGTACCCGGCTCCGCGTCCGCCACGGGAAGGTATGCGTACGCGATCGAGGCGTCCACGGTGTAGCCGTAGCCGCCGGACGTCACGCGCCCGACGATGCGGTCGCCGATCCGTACCGGCTCGTTGCCGAGTACAACGGAGTGCGGATCGTGCAGCGTGATCGTGCAGAGTCGGCGCTCCGGCCCACGCTCCTGGGACGCGACGAGCGCGTCGCGTCCCTCGAATCCGCCGGGCTTGCCGAGCTTGACGCAAACGCCGAGCCCGGCTTCGTACGGTGTCGTCTCGGGCGTGATGTCCGCACCCCAGACGCGATAACCCTTCTCCAGCCGCATGCTGTCGATGGCCCGGTAGCCACCGGCGACAAGGCCGAGGTCCACGCCGGCAGACCAGAGGTCGCGCCACAGAGCCGCTCCGAATTCCGACGACGCGTACAGCTCCCACCCGAGCTCGCCGACGAAAGTGACCCGCAACGCGCGAACCGGCACGTCCGCGACGGTTATCTGCTGCGCGGTCATGAAGCGGAACGCCTCGTTGGACAGGTTCGCCGGCGTCAGCCGCGCCAGGATCTTGCGCGAGCGCGGGCCCCACAGCGCGTAGCAGACGTCGCGTCCGGTGACGTCCTCGATCCGCACACGCGCGCCACAGCGACGCGCCTGCTTGCGCAGCCAGGCCATGTCGTGCGATCCGAACGCCGTGCCCGTGACGATCGAGAACACCTCCGCGGCGACGCGGGTAACGGTGAAGTCAGCTTCAATCCCGCCGCGCCTGTTCAGCGCCTGCGTGTAGGTGACGTCGCCGACACCGCGAACCACCCGGTTGTCGCATACCCATTCGAGCAACGTCGCGGCATCCGGGCCGCTGACCTCGATCTTGGCGAACGACGTCTCGTCGAACAGGCCGGCCATGGTTCGGGTCGCGACGTGCTCGGCGGCGATCGCCGGCGACCAGTACCGTCCGGCCCAGCCGTTCGGCCGCCGAGCGCCGTCGCCGCGCGAGGCGTTCGTTTCGTAGTAGTCGACGCGCTCCCAGCCCGCCTTCTCGCCGAAGAAGGCGCCGTTCGCCGCGTGCCACGGGTAGGCGGGCGACGTGCGCAGTGGGCGCCCCGCGATCCGCTGCCGTCCCGGATAGGCGATGTCGTAGTAGGTCCGGTAGCTCTCGAGCGTGCGCGCCAGCGTGCGCCGTGGGGAGCGGTAGTCGCGGCCGAAGCGGCTGATGTCCATGTGCCAGACGTCCAGGCTCGGCTGGCCCTCGACGATCCATTCCGCGACGATCTTGCCGATGCCACCCGCCCCGGCGATGCCGTGCGCGCAGAAGCCGGCGGCGACGAAGAAGCCCCCCACCTCGGTTTCACCGAGACAGAACTCGTTGTCCGGGGTGAACGCCTCCGGGCCGTTGACGATCATCCGGACGCCGATGTCGGCCATGTCGGGGACGCGAATCTGCGAGTTCTGCGCGATCTGCTCGAATCGCGGCCAGTTCTCCGGCAGCAGCCGCCCGTTGAAGTCGGCCGGCACGGCGTCGTAGCTGCCGACGGTGGCCGTCCATGCTTCGGGGTCGCGCTCGTAGCCGCCCATCACCAGCCCATTGACCTCCTGGCGGAAGTACACGAGGAGGTCCGGATCGCGCAGTGTCGGCAAGGGATCGCCGCGCTCCGGCAGGAATGCTTCGGTGACGAGATACTGGTGCGACATCGGGATGAGCGGTATCCGTACGCCAGCCATCCGCCCGATCTCGGCGGCGAACATCCCACCGCAGTTGACCACGATCTCGCAGGCGATCTCGCCCTTGTCCGTGTGCACGCGGCGAATGCGGCCATCCTCGACATCGATGCCGACTACCCGCGTGCGGGGCGCGATCCGGACCCCACCTGCCCTGGCCAGGTTCGCAAGGGCATTGCAGAGCTGCGACGGATCGATGCACCCGTCCGAGGGAAGGTACGCCGCACCGACCACGCCGTCCGTGCTGATCAGCGGGAACAGCTCTGCGGCCTCGCGAACGGATATCTCCCCCAGCGGCAGGCCATATGTCCGCGCCCAGCTGATCTGACGGCGGATCTCTTGCAGCCGCTCGGAACTAGACGCCAGTTTGATGCCGCCGCACTCGGTCCAGGCCACCGCGTGCTCGCCGGCCTGAAGCTTCCGATAGAGCTCGACCGAGTACATGTTCATGCGGGTCAATGCCGGGTCTGCGCGCAATTGCCCTACCAGGCCCGCCGAATGGAACGTCGAGCCGCTTGTCAGCTCGTCGCGTTCGACCAGGAGCACGTCCCGCTCGCCCAGCGCGCTGAGGTGGTAGGCCACGCTGGCCCCGCCCACGCCGCCACCGATGATCACTATCCGGGCGGCGTCGGGCAACTGCTGGTCGGCCGCCATAACTGCCCATGATGCAGTCACGATGCGGCCGTCGACAAGCGTACGACGCGCCGACCTAAAGGTCTGGGGGGTAGACCGTTGGCTCCGGCGGGGCCTACCATCCCGTCACCGCGGGCCACGACGGCTGTTGCCGCGGTTTGGGCCTCGATCCGCGATCGGGAGGAGTACGCGTGACCGCTCCGTACTTCGCCACGACATCGTCGGCATCGATGGATGCGGCTGGATCCGAGTGGCGTGAGATGTGCTCCATCCTCGATCAGCTGCCGGATCTTGCCGGTCCGCCGTTCGAGGTCCAGGCACTGCCGGGCGGCTTGACCAACCGCAACTACCGGGTGGTTTCGCATGGTCGGCGTAAGGTCGTCGTCCGGATCTCCGCGGAGCACGGCCCGCTGCTTCAGATCGATCGCGAGGCGGAACACCGCAACGCCGTCGCGGCGTCCCGTGCCGGAGTCGGGCCGGATGTGGTCGGTTACCTGCCCGAGCGTGGCGTACTGGTCATCGATTGGATTGACGGGCGAACCTTGGGTAGCACCGACCTTGACGACACCGCGAATCTCGAACGGGTCGCGGCAACCTGCCGACGGCTGCATGAAGGCCCGCGTTTCGCCAACGATTTCGACATGTTCACCGTCCAGCGTAGGTACCTGGACCTCGTCCTCGACCGGGGGGTCCGGCTACCGAGCAGATCCGCTCCGCTGGTCGACGACGGTGAGCGGATCTGGTTCATCGACTACTAATACGCGGGCAACAACGACGCGTGCTTCGAGCTCGGCAATATCTGGAGCGAGGCTGACCTGAGTCTTGAGCACCTTGACGAGTTGCTGCGCGCGTACTACGGCCACCCGTCTAGGGCGCCCGCGCCCGCCTGCTCGGGCTGATGTCCAAGTACGGGTGGACGCTCTGGGCATCGATCCAATTCGGCACCAGCCACGTCGACTTCGACTTCTGGTCCTGGGGCATGGAGAAATACGAGCGCGCGATCGCAGAGTTCCGCAGTCCCGATCTGGCAACACTGATCACGGACGTTCAGCAGGCACGGTGACCCCAAGGGGGAAATGGAAAGTGGCTGACACCCTGACGCTCAACGAGGACGAACAACGGCTCGCCGAACTCGGCTACAAGCAGGAGCTGCGCCGATCCTGGTCGGGCTTCTCGAACTTCGCCATCTCGTTCTCGATCATCTCGATCCTGGCCGGCTGTTTCACGACGTTCGCCGTCGGCTGGAACAACGGCGGGCCGGCCGCGATCGCCTGGGGCTGGCCGATCGTCTCGGCCTTCATCCTGGTCATCGGCCTGTGCATGTCCGAGCTGGTTTCCGCGTACCCAACGTCCGGCGGCATCTACTGGTGGGCCTCGAAGCTCGGCGGAGCGAAGGCGGGCTACTACACCGGCTGGCTGAACTTGATTGCGACGCGTCGGCGCATCTGTCCGAGGAGACGAACAAGGCCGCCAACTCCGCGGCTCGGGGCCTATGGCGCTCCATCTTCTACTCGGCCATCGGCGGCTGGATCCTCCTGCTCTCGTTCCTGTTCGCCGTGCAGGATGAAGACGGGGTGACCAAGGGAGGTGGCGCCGTCGTTGTCATCTTCAACCAGGCGCTGTCCTCGAACTGGGCAGGCACCGTGCTCCTGATCTCGACGGCCGGCCAGTTCTTCTGCACGGTCGCCTGCATGACCAGTACCACCCGGATGTTGTTCGCGTTCAGCCGCGACGGTGCCGTGCCGGGCGGCCAGTACTGGTCGAGACTCAACGCCAACAGGGTGCCTGTGTACGGTGTAGTCCTCTCCGCCATTGTCGCCGTGGTGCTGACGCTCCCCGCTCTCGTGAAGGTCGACATCGGCGGCGCGCCCGTTCCGGTGGCGTTCTTCGCCGTGGTGTCGATCGGGGTCGTCGGCTTGTACGTGGCATTCGCCATCCCGATCTTCCTGCGCTGGCGGGCAGGATCATCGTTCCAGACGGGCACGTGGACCCTCGGCAGCCGATACAAATGGATGTGCATCGTCGCGGTCGCCGAGATCACGATCACCTCGATCATCGCGCTGCTGCCGACGTCTTTCGCCGGGGTGCCGTGGAACGACGGGTTCGCCTGGAAGTACGTGAACTACACGATCCTCGTCGTCCCCGGAGCGTTGTTGCTGCTGTGGGTCTGGTGGCACGTATCGGTGAAGAACTGGTTCACCGGGCCGAAGATCACCATCGACCTGCCCGAAGGTGTATCGGCCGCGGACGAGATCGCGCTCGAACACCACGGCGGCGCGGCGCACCTGACCGCGTCGGCGGTCACCGACACATCTCCGGACGACGTACCGGATCGCCGCTGAGACGGTATAGCTGGGCAACCGGCTTGCGGAAGAACACTCGGCAAGGCCATTGTCGGCGAAGGCCGTTGTCGGTCGCTGGATGCGTCTCGACGTACCCGCGACGTGGGAGACGGCTCTCGCCGACGCTCGAAAAGGTCTGCGACATTGGAAGGAGGGTGCTCCCATGTCCGCATATCGCACGTTCGCCCGGCACGAAGCGCGAAACGCCGAGGACTCGGCATAGCCGCGGTCGTCCGGTATCGATCACGCCTCGGCCGGGTAGCGGGCCGCGCGAGTGCCCGGCGGATTGCTGACGCCGGGTACCGCATCCGGGTTGGCCACGCATACCTCGCATTCCAGCCCGTCGGGATCACGGAAGAACATCGACAGCACCGGCCCGAAGTCGGTGACGAAATCGTCCGCTGCACCCCGGTCGCGCAGGCGCTGCCGAATCTCATCGAAATTCTCGATCGATGGCGCTTGCAGGCCGAAGTGGTCGAGGCGGCCGCGCCCGAACATCGGCGTCTGCCTCTCCGCTTCCGTGTTGCCCTCGACCTCGAACAGGTTGAACTCCGTGTGCGGCCCGATCCGGACGAAAGTCAACCGCCCCATGGGCGCATCCTGGGTGCCAAGGACTTCCGCGCCGAACACCTCGCTGTAGAAGCGGACGAACCGCTCGGTACTCCCGGTCAACACCGCAACGTGGTGGAAGCCATCGAGAAGCATGGCCACATCCTCGACCAATTCTGTCCGTAACACCACGCGGACAAGATCATGCACGCATGACGGATCCAGCGGCGCGACGCGCTTGGCTATCAGCAACTACGCAGAACGATGGATGAGCGCGTCGACCGTTAATTCGGCGCCCTCGTCGTTCGGGCTTCTGGGGACGCCGAATCCGCAGGCCTCATTCAGGCCGCGCGCGAGGCCCGGTCTGGCCCGCGCCCCGGGCGACGAGTCCTTCCCGACAAACCGGATACGCACATGTGTCTCGACCAGGCCCACCGACCATTCGGGGTCTCGTAAAGGATTCGTGCGTGAACTATCTGCACAAGCCGCTAGATGCGGCATGATGGTTACTGATCTTCGCCAGACGCGACCTTCGGAAGGGGTCGACGATGGAGGTTCGGAGCGGGAAGGCAGGCAGCGAGGCCCACCCCGTGCGGGCGGCACGCGACACGGCGGCCAATCCTGACACCCAGCCATTGGCTGCCGCCGCACCGCCGGTCGACGAG
>Ga0207665_10002225_pt1 | contig 13088 bp, 10 predicted proteins | sample LARL112metaG_FD_184351 | JGI IMG/M metagenome (GOLD analysis project Ga0207665, IMG submission 184351) | Corn, switchgrass and miscanthus rhizosphere microbial communities from Kellogg Biological Station, Michigan, USA - LAR L11-2 metaG... | ecosystem: Host-associated > Plants > Roots >...
CCCAGCCCACCTGCCCGCTCATCCGGCGGACCCGCAGCCCCGCGGGTTCCCGGTCCCGCACCGGCACGGCAGTCGCGGTCGCGGTCGCGGTCATCTCACGCCTCCTCGAACTGGAAGACCCGGGCGAACATCCGCAGCGCGAACGTGGCCACGATGATCGTCAAGATGACGGTCACCACCCCGGTCGCGGCCGCCCCGCCGATGTCGAACGCGTTATTCACCTGCTGGTACAGGTAGTAGGGCAGGTTGGTGGTGGCGGTCCCCGGGCCGCCCTGGGTCATGGCCTTGACCTGGTCGAACACGTTGACCAGGTAGATCGAGCCGAGCAGGATGCCCAGCTCGATGTAGGGCCGCAGATGCGGGAACGTGAGCTCGCGGAACGTGGCGAAGGCCCCGGCCCCGTCAACCTTCGCCGCCTCCAGCGTCTCGGCCGGCTGACTCTGCAGCCCGGCCAGCACGATCAGCATCATGAACGGGGTCCACTCCCAGATCATGACCAGGATCACCGAGCCGAGCGCGTGGGTGGACAGCCAGGCCACGTGGTGCACGCCGAACGGCTGCAGCAGCCAGTTCACCAGCCCGAACTGCGGATCCAGCATCGGGCCCGCCCACACCAGCGCCGCCGCCACGGGCATGACCAGGAACGGGGTGATGATCAGCGTCCGGACGATGCTGCGGCCCAGGAACTTGCGGTCCAGCAGCACCGCCAACAGCACGCCGAGGATCATGGCCACGATCACCGCGGTGGCGGTCATGACCACCGAGCGCACCAGCGCGCCCCGGAAGGCCGGGTTGGTGAACACCGCCTTGTAGTTGGCTACCCCGTTGAAGTGCGCGGGCGCCGGGGTGTTCCAGAAGTAGCTCTGGAAGCTGTACCACAGCGTCACCAGGAACGGGATCTGGGTCACCACGATCGTGTAGATCAGCGCGGGCAGCAGCGGCAGCCGCAGCTGCCACCGCTCCCGGCGGCTGATCCCGCGCGGCTTGACCTCGACTTCCGGCGGTGGCGCCAGGTCTTCGATAACTGTCACGGGAAAGGCCCTTCTCGCGATGTGACGCAGGGGCCCCGGCCCCGCCCCCCGGGGCCCCTCACCCGTGTGCTAGCCGCCGCCGGACAGCTGCGCCGCGGTGTACTGCGACGCGGCGGACTGGCCGGCCTGCAGCGCCTGGCTCACGCTTTCGGTGCCGGCGATCGCCCCGGCGATATGCTGGGCCACGGTCAGGCCCAGGCTCTCGAACTGCGGGATGACCACGTACTGGATGCCGGTGTACGGCACCGGGTGCAGGGTCGGGTGCTCCGGGTCCACCGAGTTGATCGAGGCCAGCGTGATGCTGGCGTACGGCTTGGCCTTCGCCAGGTAGTGCGGGTTGTTGTACAGCGAGGTCCGGGTGCCCGGCGGGACCGCGCCCCAGCCGTACTTGGCCGCGACCAGCTGGTCGTACTGCTTGGAGGTGGCCCAGGACACGAACTTCCAGGCGGCGCCGGAGTTGGGGGCGCCCTGCGGGATGCCCAGCGCCCAGGTCCACAGCCACCCCGACGACGGGGTGAGGTTGTGCGGCGCGAACGCGTACGCGGTGTTCTTATACACCGACGGGAAGCTGCCCTGGATCGACGTCGCCGCGACCGTCGCGTCATACCACATCGCGCACTTGCCCTGGCCGTACAGCGTCAGCAGCTGGTTGAAGCTGTCGCTGGACGCACCGGGCTCGCCGTACTTGCGGACGAGGTTGACGTAGAAATTGGTCGCGGCCGTGAACGCCGGCGAGGTGAGCTGCGGCTTCCACTGCATGTTGAACCACTGGCCGCCGAAGGTGTTGACGACGGTGTCGAGCGCGGCCATGTTGTCGCCCCACCCGGCCAGGCCGCGCAGGCAGATCCCGGACACCTTGCCGGGCTGGTTCAGCCTGGCCGCGAAGGTCTGGATCTGCGCCCAGGTCGGGTGCAGCGGCATGGTCAGCCCGGCCTTGGCGAACATGTCCTTGCGGTAGAACATCATCGACGACTCGCCGTAGAACGGCACCGCGTACAGGCTGCCCTTGTAGGACAGCGACTTCGCGATCGGCGGCAGCAGGTCGGAGGCGCCGTAGCTCGGATCTTTCGCGATGTACTGGCTGGACAGGTTGGTCAGCCAGCCGTTCTTCGCGTACAGCGGCGTCTCGTACGGGCCGATCATGACGACGTTGAACGCGTAGCTGTGCGTGCTGATCGCCCTCTGGATCGCGGCCCGCAGGTCACCCTCGGTGTAGGTGGCGAACTTGACCGTGACCCCCGGGTACTGCTTCGCGAACTTTGACTTGGTCAGCGGGATCATCTGATCGGTGATCAGCGGGTTGGACACCACCGCCACGGTCACCGTGCCTGAATTGCTATTGGTACTGCCGCCGCCGCTCGAACACGCGGACAGCGCCGCCAGCGCGGCTACGCAGCCCACGGCCCCGAGCGCGCGGAACTTGAATCTGGGATAGCTCATCTACGAACCTCCGCAACGGTGAGAAGGGTGCAGCTGGGAAAGCCCACCAGACCCCGGGTTGCACCGCCTGGACAGGGAACCCAGGCCGCCCTACCCTCTTGGTAACGTTACCGAGCTTGGCCTGAAAGTACGCTCAAGAAACTTGGTCGTCAACCCCCCGAAACCAAATCGATACCTAGATATGCTGGGCTATTACGGACGGTAGATCTCTAAAAGGGAACGGAGATCCACACGTGGGGAACGATCCCAGTTCTGGCTATGCCGCTGGCGCTCACCCGACGATGCGCGACGTGGCGGCGCTGGCGGGCGTCGGCGTGATGACCGTCTCCCGGGTGGTCAACGGCCGGGGCGGGGTGAGCCCGCAACGGACCGCCCGGGTATGGCAGGCGATCGAGAAGCTCGACTACCGCCACAACATCACCGCACGCCATCTGCGGCTCACCGGGCAGCCGACGGCGACGATCGGGGTCCTGCTCGAAGACGTGGCGAACCCGTTCGCGGCGGAGTTGCTGCGCGCGGTCGAGAACGTGGTCAGCGAAGAGAACTGCCTTGTGCTGTGCGCAAGTTCCGACGGCGATCCCGCGCGAGAACGAGCCTTGCTGACCGCCTTCTGCGCCCGGCGGGTCGACGGGCTCATCATCATGCCGTGCGGTCCCGACTACCGCTACCTTCTGCCGGAGTTGCGCCGTGGGACCCAGGTGGTGTTCGCCGACCGGCCCGCACCGACGGTCGCCGCAGACACCGTGATCAGCGACAACTTCGGTGGCGCCCGGCTCGCGGTCAACCATCTGCTGGACAGGGGGCACCACCGGATCGGGTTCCTCGGCGACCTCCAGGGGATCTACACCGCCGCCGAACGGTATCGCGGCTACCAGGCGGCCCTGCAAGACTGGGGCATCGACCCCGACGAGCGGCTGATCCGCCGTGACCTCCGTTCTGAGTTCTCGGCCCTGCAGGTCACGCGGGAGCTGTTCGCCTCGCCGGACACCCCCACAGCGATCTTCACCGCGCAGAACCTGCTGACCATCGGCGCCAGGATGGCGCTGCAGCACATGGGCGCGGAGCGGGCGGTCGCCCACGTCGGGTTCGACGACATCCCGCTGGCCGAACTCCTCGATCCGGGCATCACCGTGATCGCCCAGGACCCTCCCGCGCTGGGCGAACTCGCGGCACAGATGCTGCTGCACCGACTCCGGGACCCACACGGCGCACCCGAGACGGTGGAGGTGCCGACCACCATGCTCACCCGGGGCTCCGGCGAGATTCCGCCCCAGGTATGAGCGAGGCCTCCCCGCGTCGAACCCGGCCAGCGGCGGGACGCGCAGCCAGCGGCGGGACGCGCAGCCAGCGGCCTGGCGGGTTATTGCCCCTTGAGGCTGCCGATGTCGAGCGATCGCGTGCCCGGCGGCCGCGGATCCTGGCCGGCCTGAGGGACGTAGTCCTGCTCTGCCTGACGGACGTAGGTTTCCGGGTCCCGGTCGACGGGCAGCACGCCGGCGAAGTTCCGTGCCTGGAAGGCGGCGAAGGCGACGGCGAGGTCATGGCGCTGCTGCAGCCCGGCAAGGCGGCGGAAGTCGGTCAGGCCCTCGCGTTCTTCCTCGGCCATGTGGTCGCTGTTGGCCAGGTTCGCCGCCGCGACGGCGGCGAGCCATCCGTCGCTGCCGGCCCGGTGGCGGGCGACCTCTGCGACCGCGTCCCTGATGTCGTTGTGGTCGCGGATGGCGTCCAGCGTCTCTCCCTCTGCCCCGGCCCGCCGGTCTGCGGCTAGGCCGACTTGCAGCAGCGCTGGGTAGAAGATCGCCTCCTCCGCCGCCGCGTGCACTTCCAGGAACGCGCCCAGCCGGGCCCACACCGCCGACAGGGTCCCGGTGTCCGTCCGCCCTACCTGCTCCAAGATCGCGAACAGCCGGCGCTGCTCGTGGTGGTCGTCAAGGATCAGCTGGGTGATGTCCACAGTCCCTCCCCGGCCCTGCACCCGGCGATTAACCAGGGTGCTCGCCAGAAGCCAGACACCGCACCGTCGGTGCCACTGCCAGCCATGCTGCCACGGCCGGGGCCGCTCCGCGCGGGCAGCCCCGTACCGCGGAACTGGCGACGGTGACGGCGACTGCCATCGTGGGCTCCTTTCTCTGCCGGACTGGTATCGGCGGGCCCGCTCAACGAGGTAGCCGGCCGCCACCAAGAGTGGCAAGGCTTCACAGCCGGAGCGGCCCGGTGGCGGTGGGAAAATCGGCCGCGCGGAAACACCCACGGACGTGGTCGTTGACCACGCCAACGTTCTGCATGAACGCGTACACGCTTGTTGGCCCCACGAAACGATACCCCTGCGACTTCAACTTCTTGGCAAACGCCTCCGCCTGCGGCGTCGACTTAGGCAGGTCGGCGACCGACCGCGGTGCCCGCTTGCGAGTGCTCTGGTAGGACTTCGCGAGCACCGCCAGGCCCGGCGCCGCGGACATCATCGCGCGCGCGTTGTCGACGGTGGCCTGGATCTTGGCACGGTTGCGGATGATCGAGGCGTCCTGCACCAGCCGGTCCACGTCCCGCCCGGTCATCGCCGCGACCTTGGCGACGTCGAAGCCCCGGAATGCCTCCCGGAACGCGTCCCGCTTCCCGAACACGATGGACCAGCTCAGCCCGACCTCGAACACGCCCAGGGTGAGCGCCTCGAACATCGCGGACTCGTCGTAGGTGCGGGTACCCCAGACCTCGTCGTGGTAGCGGCCCAAAGCTGTATCGCCCGCGCCTGCCCAGCCGCAGCGTGGCTTCCCGTCGTGCCCGACGATCACGTCGCTGCTCATCGCAACGTGAGCCGGTCGAGCATCGGTCGTGCCCGCATCGTCATTCCGTCCCGTGAAACCTGCCCGGTCGAGATCGTTCACGCCCGGCGAGCGACTTCCGCCCGGGCTGATATCCAGAGCGTGTGGGGCTGGTCGCGTTCGCCGTGCACGTCGAGCATGCCGTGGACCAGCTCCTCGACAGAGCCGCCCCTGTTCGCGACCGTGGTGAAGTCGCGCAGGTACCGCTGGCTCGCTGCGAGGTTCTCCGGAAGGTCGGCGGCCCCCACGCTCTTGTGGCCAGCAACCACGATCTTCGGGTTCAGCGCGGCGATCGCGTCAATGCTGCCAATCCACGCCTCACGCTTTGCCTCGTCCGCTTCATACATCATCATGTGAACGTTGTTGTAGACGACGTCGCCTGCGACGACGGCCTCGGCGGATGGGACGTGAAAGGCCGTCGATCCCGCCACGTCGCCCTGCCCGACGTGAATCACGTTGACGACCCGGCCGTCGACCAGGATCTCGTCGGTCCCCAGCGCCTCGGGCAGCACCGGCGTCTCAGGGAGCTCCCCGGGGAAGCGCGACGTCCAGTACTTCGTGGTCTTGTTGAATTCCGCTTCCCATGCAGCGCGGCCCACGACTTCCGGAGCTGCGTATCCCCGCGCCCCTGGGAAGTGCTCAAGGAGTCGCGCGAGGCCGAGCCAGTGGTCAGAGTGTCCGTGCGTGATGTAGACGCCAGTGATCTTCTTGCCGAACCCCTTGGCCCACCCGGCGATCTCGTCCGCGTTGCTGAACGTCAGCAGAGCGTCGATCAGGATCCCCTCGGTAGCGCCGGAGATCAAGGTGCTGCTTGACGGCGCCCAGGTGGCGGCCTCGCCCTCACCGAGCTGATCCGGGAAGTTGTACGGGCGCATCGGGCTGACGTAAACGTCAATCGACAGCGGGCTGGCGCTCATTTCTCGCTCTCTCCCCTCTAGCTGTTTCGTCAGGCCTGGAGCTTCGTGATCTCGGCGCGATCGTCAGGGGTCGCGGATGCCGGCATCCGGTCACGCGGCGGTCGCGGCGCAGGCTTCGGCCGCGGACGTGATGAGCTGTGTCACTTCGACCGGGTGGGAGACCATCGCGACGTGGCTGGTGGGGACCTCGATCGTGGTGGCGCCCATGCGGCTGGCGAAAAGCCGCTCGGCGTCCGGCGGGATGGCCTGGTCCTGGGTCGCGACCAGGTACCAGGAGGGCAGCGATTTCCACGCCGGGATGCCCATCACGTCGGTAAAGGTGGAGCCGGCCAGGGCCTGCTGCACCGCGTGCATCACCCTGGCCCGTACCGGGTCCACGTCGGCCGCGAAGTAATGGACGTAATCGTCCTCCGGAATCCAGCCGAAGCCTTGCTTGTCGGTGAACAGGTGCGCCAGCGCCGGCGGCGTAGGCCCCTGGGATAGCAGCGCCCCAAGCGATTCGCCCTGATCGAGCCCGAACGCCGCGATGTAGACCAGGCCGGCCGCGTTGGGCGCGTCGACGCCGAGCGCGGTCATGATCTGGCCGCCGTAGGAGTGCCCGGCGACGACCGTGGGGCCGTCCTGGAGGTCGAGCACCTGGCGCAGCCGGGCGACGTCATCGGCCAGCGCGGTCATCGGAAACTGGGGCGCGGTGACGTGGTAGCCGTCGGCCTGCAGGCGCTCGATGACGCCGCTCCAGCACGAGCCGTCGGCCCATGCGCCGTGGACGAGGACGATGTTGGGCCGGGAATCCATAGCGCGATCCCTTCATCGGGGGACAGTGACTGTTGATCGTCATGCTGGCGCGCCGGGCGCCGCGCGGGTATCCGCATGTTGACTGCACCCGCCCGGTGCAGTCAGGTTGCCGATACCGCAGCCCCGCGGACGCGGCGCACAGTCGCTACGGGCAGGCACCTGCCCATGCAGATCGCCGCGAAGGGAGCCTCCATCAAATGAAGACCATCCATGGTGTGCGCGGGAGGCCGCGCCTTGGCGTGATCGTGGCTCTGGCCACGGCTGCGCTCGCCGTCCTGATGAGCCAGGCCGCGTCCGCGCGGACGGTCATCCCCTCCGCCGCCAAGACCGGCCCCAGCGGCGGGTCCACGCCCAGCATTGTGCTGGTGCACGGGGCGTGGGCGGACAGTTCGAGCTGGGACGCGGTCGTCACCAGGCTCCAGCGCGACGGGTACACGGTCTACGTGCCGCCCAACCCACTGCTGGGCCTCCGCTACGACCCGGCCTTCCTGCGTGACTTCCTGAACACGCTCTCCGGCCCGATCATCCTGGTCGGGCATTCCTACGGCGGCGCGGTCATCACCAACGCCGCGACCGGCGACGCCAACGTCAAGGCACTCGTGTACGTGGACGCTTTCGCGCCCGCGTGGGGCGAGACCATCGGCCAGCTTGTCACCGCCCACCCCGGCTCCTGCGTGCTGCCGGAAGCGAACGTGACCACCCAGCCCTACCCCGGCGCGCCCCAGGGCGCCGTCGATGTCTACGTCAAGCAAAGCGTGTTCGGCTCGTGCATGGCCAACGGCCTGCCCGCCAGCCAAGCCAGCGTGCTCGCAGCGACCCAGCGGCCCCTCACGTCCATCGCGCTGAGCCAGAAGTCGGGTGTCCCGGCGTGGAAGACGATCCCGTCCTGGGCCGTCATCGGCACCGCCGACCACGCCATCCCGCCCGCCGAACTGCTCGCCATGGCCCGCCGAGCGCACGCCCACATCACCATGGCCCCCGGCGCCCCGCACCTGTCGATGATCTCCAACCCGGGCCTGGTCACCCGGGTCATCCTCAAGGCGGTCAAGGCCACCACCTGACGCCTGCCGCCGCGCCAGCGGCCCACCGGAGCCGGCGCCAGCGGCCAGCCAGGGCCGGTGGCAGCTTGCCGCCGGTGCCGGCGAACCCTGCGATCGCCGGCACCGGCGCGGCCGTCTCCGCGTTCACGGCCTATCGCGGCGGCGCCAGGGCGCGGATGAAATCAAGGAGGGCTCGGTTGACCTCGTCCGCGTGCGTCCAGATGATCGCGTGCGGGCCGTCGGGTACCACCACGTGCCGGGCGCCGCGGAGCAGCCCGGGCAGCCGGTTCCCGGTGACTTCGGGGGGCGCGATCCGGTCCTGGCCACCCTGCACGACCAGCACCGGGACGCTGATCCCGGCCAGGTCGCCGCGAAAATCCTCGAGCCAGGCGGCAGCGCAGCCGGACACGGCCGCCGCGGATGCCCCGACGGCGACGTGGAAGCTGTTCTGCCACGCCTGATCGCTCACCCGGACCCCGCCGAGGACGTCAATGTTGTAGGACCGGTCCAGAAACGCCTTGGTCGCGGCCGGGCGGTCGGCACCGATCTGGCTGATGAACTCGCCGACGACGCTGCGGTCAACCCCGCCGGGGTTGTCCTCCGTGCGCGGCAGGAAGGGCGGCAGCGGCGCCAACAGCACGCCGGCACGTACCCGCCCGTTGCCGTGGGTTCCCAGGTAGCGGGTCACCTCCCCGGTTCCGGCGCAGAACCCGGCCAGGACCACCTCGCGAAGGTCAAGCTGGTCCAGCAGCGCCGCGAGGTCCGCGGTGAGCGTGTCGTAGTCGTAGCCCACGCTCGGCCGGCTCGAGGCGCCGAAGCCCCGCCGGTCGTAGGTGATGACGCGGTACCCGGCGGCCAGCAGGGCCGTTTCCTGCTTCTCCCACGAATGCCCGTCCAGCAGGAAACCGTGCACCAGAACCACCGGTGCACCCCGGCCGTGGTCCTCGTAGTAGATCCGGATGGCGGCGGAGTTTTCCTGGCCGACCGTGACGTAGGACATCACGCCGCCCCGGGCCGTCGTGCCGGGCAGGTGTCATCCATACCGGTACCCTGCGCCGCGGACCGGGCCGGCGGGTATCGGCAACCTGACTGCACTTCACCTCCCCGGAGACGGCAGTCTGGCTTGCCTATAGTGGGTCCGGGACGGCGTGAGGGATTTGCGGATTGGCCAGCGGCAGCGACCTGATCGGCCGAGACAGTGAGCTGTCCCGGTTGCGGGCCCTTGTGGATCCGCCCCCCGTCGCAAGCCGGGCGCTGATCCTGCTGGGCGAGGCGGGCATGGGCAAGACGGTCCTGCTGGCGGAAACCGCCCGGCAGGCCCGGCCGGCCGGGCTGCGGGTGCTATCGGTCACCGGCCGGGAGTCGGAACAGCAGCTAGCGTTCGCCGGGCTGCACCAACTGCTGCGCCCGGTCCTCGACCGCGTGGCGGACCTGCCCGATCGCCAGGCGCAGGCGCTGCTGGGATCGTTCGCGCTGGCCGCGGACCCGGTGCCACCCGACGCCCTGCTGACCGGGATCGCGGTGCTGACCCTGTTGTCCGGCCTGTCGGAGGACCGCCCGCTGCTGGTGGTCGCCGACGACGCGCAGTGGCTGGACCGCGGCTCGCTCGACGCGCTCGCGTTCGCCGCCCGGCGCCTGGAAGCAGAACCCCTGGTCCTCCTGCTCGGCACGCGCGGGAATCTCCCGCCCCCCGGGTTCGAGCGGGACTTCCCGGAACTGCTGCTGGAACCGCTGAGCACCCCGGACGCCGGGCGGCTGCTCGATGCCCAGCCGCACCCGCCCCACGGCCGTGCCCGGGAGCAGGTGCTCGCCCAGGCGGCCGGCAACCCCATGGCACTCATCGAGCTGTCCCGCATCATCGCGGCCGATCCGGCCGCCGGCCGGCGCTGGGCCGCCGAGCCCCTGCCACCCACCGAGCGGCTCGCCTCCGCCGTTGCCACCCTGTACGCCGCCTTCCCCGCGGCAACACGGGAGACGCTGCTGCTCGCCGCGGTCGCCGACAGCCCGGGCCTGACGGTGGCCGCCGTACCCGGGCTGACCGCCGAAGCGCTGGTCCCCGCCGAGAAGGCGGGCCTGATCAGCGTGGACAGCGCGGGACCACGGTTCGCTCACCCCCTCATCCGCTCCGTGGTCTATCACGCTGTTCCGTTCGCGGAGCGCGCCGCCGCGCACCGGAAGATCGCGGACACGCTCCGCGGCCAGCCCGACCGCTACGCCTGGCATGTCGCGGCGGCCGCGCTGGAACCCGACGAGCACGTCGCGTCCCTGCTCGAGGAAACCGCTGCCCAGGCACAGCAGCGCGGCGGCGCCGCCGAGGCCGCGCGTGCCCTCGAACGCGCCGCCGAACTCAGCCCCAGCGAATACGACCAGGCCCGGCGGCTGCTGGCGGCCGCCGCACTGGCCCAGTCCGCCGGGCAGGGGGACTGGGTGGAGGATCTCGCCGCCCGGGTACTTACGGTGACCGCGGACCCAGACCTGCGTGTCACCGCCCGGCTGAGTATCGGCTGGGCACACGTATGGTCCAGCCGGCACGCCGACGGGCTGGCCACACTGATCTCCGTGGCCGAAGAGGCATCGGACCGCCTGCCGGTCTTTGCCCGGGCGGCCATCTCGCTGGCCGCCACGGTCGTTTACCAGACCGGTGACCGGCCGGCCCGCGAGCAACTGCTGAGCGCCCTTGGCCGGCTGGAAGAGCGGATGCCGCCGCCACCGGACTGGCCGGATGGGCACGCCGACGAACGGCGGGTGTGGGTGACGGCATGCACGGATCCGTTCGGGAAACGAGCCGAGATCATCCCCTGCCTGCACCGGATGGCCGGCCGGACCACCGACCCCGGCCTGGTCGGCGCGGCGGCCTGGCTCCTGGATGACACCGAACTCGCGGTTCGGCTGCTCCGGGACGCCCTCGGCAGGCTGCGCGCCCCCGGCATGCACGGCCGCAGCGGGGCCGTGCTGTCCGCGCTCCAGTGGGCCTGCCTCGATAGCGGACGATGGGACGAGTCGCTCGCCGCCGCCCGCGAGGCCGCCGATGCGGCCGCCGCGTACCGGATGGAGACCGTCGCCGCGTCGGCCGACCTCATCACGGCCACCGTGCTCGCCCTGCGCGGCGACGACGGCCGGGTAAGGCCGCTGCTGGCCCGCGCGCTGGCCCCCCTCGATGCCGCGCAGTACCGCGCGTTCACGGCCCGGGCCCACCATGCCGCCGGCCTGGCGGCGCTGTCCGACGGCAGCTACCTGACCGGCTACGGCCAGCTCAGCCAGCTTTTCGACGCCGACGGCGTGCCGCTGCACTATCACGTTTCCTACCTCGGGATCGCCGACCTCGCCGCCGCCGCGATGCGCGCGGAGCGCCACCTCGAGGCGCGGACGCTGGTGGAACGCGCGCTGGCCCGGGTGGACCCGGTGTCCAGCCCGCGGCTGGAACAGCTTGCCGCCCGCGCCCGCGGGCTGCTCGCCGAGCCCGCCGGCGCCGAGGCCCACTTCGCCAAGGCCCTCGCCGAGCCCGCCGGCGACACCTGGCCGTTCGAGCGGGCCCAGCTACGCCTTGACTACGGGGAATGGCTACGTCGGCAGCGGCGGATCAACGACGCCAAACCCGTCCTCACCACGGCCCTGGAAACCTTCCGCCGCCTCGGCGCCGCGCCCTGGACCCGCCGCGCCGAGACGGAGCTACGGGCCTGTGGCGTGCCTGCCGTGGCCGTGCCTACCGCACCCGGTGGCCTGACGAACCTCACGGCACAACAGCGCGAGATCGTCGTCCTCGCCAGTCGCGGCCTGACCAACGGTGAGATCGCCGACCGCCTGTTCCTGTCGCCCCGCACCGTCGCCTCACACCTGTACCGCTCCTACCCCAAGCTCGGCATAGCGGGCCGCCACCAGCTGCGCGACCTGCTCGACCAGGCCACCGACCGGCACGGCACACCTCCGCCAGACGGTTAGCCCCGCGCAGAGGCCAGCCGGTTGGCCCGGCCGTGCAGCTACGCGGCAGCGATGGTGATCCGGGAGGGGAATGAGCGAGCGCGCGCCGGGAGGCGCAGGGGCCCCGCGCCTGGGGTAACCGAACCGAGGATGGAACTGGTTGCCGCGCCCGTGGCCGACGGGATCGTGGCGGGCAGGCCGTGCACGGTGAGGAATCCTATGACGGCCATGACGTAGGCCTCTTTGCCCTGGGCTGACATCCCGAGGTCGTCGAACTCGCTGACGTGGGCCGGCGCGGCAAGCGCGCGAATGCGGCCCATCAGGGCCGGGTTGCGTACCCCGCCGCCGGCCACGAACAAACGTTGCACGCCGTGTTCGCGGCAGGACCGTGCCACAAGAACGGCGGTGAGCTCGGTCACCGTGGCGAGCAGGTCATCCAGCGGCACATCCCGCTCGCCCAGCGTGGCCCGCAGATACCCGGCGTGGAACAGTTCCTTCCCCGTGGACTTCGGCGGGGGCAGGCGGTAGTACGGCTCGGCGAGCAGGACGGTGAGCAGATCGGCGTCCACCCTGCCCCTGGCGGCTCGCACGCCATCGATGTCCATGCGTTCCCGTCCGTCGGTGGCATCGGCGACTGCGCGGTCCATCAGCGCGCTGGCCGGGCCGATGTCGTAGGCAACGATCTCACCCAGGTCAGACCAGGCGGTGATGTTGGCGATGCCGCCGAGGTTGAGCGAGCCGGCGGCCCGATCGTCGCCCAGCACGAGCAGGGCGTCAAGAAGCGACGCGAGCGGAGCGCCCTGGCCACCGCGGGTAATGTCGCGGGAACGAAGCCCGGATACCACCGGCAAGCCGCTGGCCTCGGCGATCCAGGCCGGCTCACCCAGTTGCAGGGTGCCGAGCGCCGTGCGGCCGTCGACCCAGTGGTACACGGTCTGGCCGTGGCTCGACACCAGTTCGGCCGCGCCGCCCGTGAGCGCCGTATTGGCGTCGGCGGCCACGGCGCCGAAGAGCCGCCCGATCGTGGCGTCCAGGCGGCAGATCTCGTCGACCGTGGTGCGTTGCGGGGGCAGTACCGCGGCGATGCGCGCCCGCAACGGCGCGGGGATGGGGACCGAATGCACGCCC
>Ga0207665_10002226_pt1 | contig 13084 bp, 10 predicted proteins | sample LARL112metaG_FD_184351 | JGI IMG/M metagenome (GOLD analysis project Ga0207665, IMG submission 184351) | Corn, switchgrass and miscanthus rhizosphere microbial communities from Kellogg Biological Station, Michigan, USA - LAR L11-2 metaG... | ecosystem: Host-associated > Plants > Roots >...
GCAGGTGGCCGCGGTGATCGCGGTACCGCTGCTGGCGCTGCTGTGGCTGAGCGTGCTGGCGGTCGTGGTCCGCTCGGCCATCGCGGCCAGCCGCGGTGAACTGCGCCCGGTCCCCCGCTGGCTCCGGCTGACCCGGGAGTCTCCGGTCAGTCGGTGAGCCGGCGGATCACCGCGTCGGCGAGCAGCCGCCCGCGCCGGGTCAGCACCACCCGGCCCGCCGCGTGGGCCTGCGGCTCGGCCAGCCCGTCCCGCACCGCGTCCGCGGCGGCCGCCCGGCCGGCGGGACTCAGGATGCCCAGCGGGCAGCCGGTGGCCAGCCGGGTCCGCAGCATGATCTCCTCCAGCGCGCGCTCCGGCCCGGTCAGCACCTCCCGGGCCAGGCCCGGGCTGGTGCCCGCGGCCAGTCGCGCCGCGTAGGCGGCCGGGTGCTTCACGTTCCACCAGCGGGTCCCGCCGATGTGGCTGTGCGCCCCCGGGCCCACGCCCCACCAGTGCCCGCCGGTCCAGTACAGCAAGTTGTGCTGGCACCGGGCGCCCGGCCCGGCCGCCCAGTTGGACACCTCGTACCAGTGCAGGCCGTGCCCGGCGAGCATCTCGTCAGCGGCCAGGTAGCGGTCGGCCATCGCGTCGTCGTCCGGCCGGGGCAGCTCACCCCGCCGGATCCGGGCGGCCAGCCGGGTGCCGTCCTCGACGATCAGCGCGTACGCGGAGATATGGTCCGGCCCGGCGCCCAGCGCCTCGTCCAGGGACTGGCGCCAGTCCTCGCCGGTCTCGCCCGGGGTGCCGTAGATGAGATCCAGGCTGACGTGCTCGAACCCGGCCTGCCGGGCCCACTGGGCGCACCGTGCGGGCCGCCCCGGCTCGTGCACCCGGTCCAGCACGGCCAGCACGTGCGGCGCGGCGCTCTGCATGCCCAGCGAGATCCGGGTGATCCCGGCCTCACGCAGCGCGGCCAGCGAGCGCTGGTCCACGCTCTCCGGGTTGGCTTCGGCGGTCACCTCGGCGCCCGGTGCCAGGCCGAACTCACCGTCGATGACCTTCAGGATCTCGCCGAGCCGGGCCGGCGGCAGCAGGGTCGGCGTGCCGCCGCCGAAGAACACGGTGCGGGCCGGGGCCGGCCCGCCGCCCAGCACCCGCCGGGCCAGCCGGATCTCGGCCACCGCCAGGTCTGGGTAGCTGTCCCTAGATGCCCCGGAGCCGAGTTCCGCGGCCGTGTAGGTGTTGAAATCGCAGTACCCGCACCGGGTCTGACAGAACGGCACATGCACATACCAGCCAAACGGCTCGTTCCCCAGCGCGGCCACCGCGCCCGCCGGGAGGGCGCCGTCGGCTGGCACGGCCTGGCCGGCCGGGAGCACTCCAGGCACGGTCAGCCGGCGATTTCCGGCTCGGTCACCCGGCCGAGCACGCCAACGGCCACGTCGTCCCACTTGGGGTCGCGTTCCGGCACCGTCAGCAGCCGCCGCATCAGCCCGGTGTCGCCGTAGTAGGCCAGCATGGCCTCGGCCACCGTGACACTCTCCGCGGGCCGGGCCAGCACCTCGATCGGGTCACCGGCGCCGGCTGTCCCCTCGCGCAGCACCCGCAGGTAGGCGCCGGGCCGCCCGGCCGCGGCGAACCGCTTGACCCAGCCCGGCTCGTCCATCCAGCCACGGAACGTGCCGCACGGGATGCGGACCGAGGAGACCTGCACGACGGCAGTGCCGACCTGCCAGGTCTCGCCGATCACCGCGCCGGACACGTCGAGGCCGGCCGTGGTGAGGTTCTCACCGAACGTGCCGCCCGGCAGTTCCCGGCCCAGCCGCTCGACCCAGTAGTCCAGGTCCTCCCGGGCGTAGGCGTACAGCGCCTGGTGTGGCCCGCCGTGATGCCCGGTGTCCACCTGCTCGTCGCCGTCCGCGCCGAGCCGGCCCAGCGCCACCGGGCCGCGGGCCGGCTGCTTGTCGATGGCGGTGCGCCGGAGCCGCCCGGCCCAGGTCGCCGCCTTGCCCCGGCCCGTGTTCACCGATACCACCCGCGCGCTCGCCACCCCTGCACGCTATGCCAGCCCGGGCCGCCCGCCGAACCAATTCCGGCCGCGCCGGGTTCCCGGGGGGCCGTCCCGGCGGGACAGCGCTTATCCTGGATCCAGCCGCGGCACGGGGAGGGTTCGATGACGTACTGGACGGGACCGGGACAACGGCTGGCGGCCGATGGACGCGCGCAGCTACGGGCCTCGGACGTGGACCGGGAACGGGCCGCCGAGGTGCTCAAGTCGGGCTACGCCGACGGGCGGCTGACCAAGGAAGAGTACGACGCCCACCTCAACCAGGTGTACGCGGCCCGGACGAACGCCGACCTGATGGCGGTGACCAGCCAGCTGCCCGGCGGCGGGGTCGCGCTCTACGCGCCGGAGCCGCCGCCGCGCACCAACACGCTCGCGGTGGCCGCGCTGGTCTGCGGCATCGGCCAGTTCTTCACCCTGGGCCTGGGCACCATCCCCGCGGTCATCCTGGGCCACATGTCGCAGCGGCAGATCCGGCGCACCGGGGAGCAGGGCAGCGGGATGGCCACGGCCGGGCTGGTGCTGGGCTGGATCGGCGTGGCCCTGTGGGTGATCTTCATCACATTTGTGCTGTTCGCTGCGGTCAGCGTCACCCACGGTTCGACGACCTCGGTGCCGGTGCCGGGCCCCCCCGGTCCCTAACGCGGCCCAGCCGTCTATCGCTGCCGTTCCGGCTGGGTGGACAGCGCGGCCACGAAGGCTTCCTGCGGCACCTCGACCCGGCCGATGGTCTTCATCCGCTTCTTGCCTTCCTTCTGCCGCTCCAGCAGCTTGCGCTTGCGGGTGATGTCCCCCCCATAGCACTTGGCCAGCACGTCCTTGCGCAGCGCGCGGATATTCTCCCGGGCGATGATCTTGGATCCGATGGCGGCCTGGATCGGCACCTCGAACTGCTGGCGCGGGATCAGTTCGCGCAGCCGGGCGGTCATGGCCAGGCCGTACTCCCGCGCCTTGTCCTCGTGCACGATCTGGCTGAACGCGTCCACCGGCTGGCCCTGCAGCAGGATGTCCACCTTGACCAGGTCGGCCTCCTGCTCCCCGGCCGGCTCATAGTCGAGCGACGCATAGCCGCGGGTGCGCGACTTCAGCTGGTCGAAGAAGTCGAAGATGATCTCGGCCAGCGGCATCGTGTACCGGATCTCGACCCGGTCGGCGGACAGGTAGTCCATGCCGAGCAGCATGCCCCGCCGTCCCTGGCACAGCTCCATGATCGTGCCGATGTACTCGGCCGGGGCCAGCACGGTGGCCCGGACCACCGGCTCGAACACCTGGGCCACCTTGGCGGCGGGCTTGGCGCTGCCCCCCGGCGTGCCGGCCGGGAAGTCGCTGGGGTTGGTGACCTGGATCTCGGCGCCGGACTCCAGCACCACCCGGTACACCACGTTGGGCGCGGTGGAGATGAGGGACAGGCCGAACTCGCGCTCCAGCCGCTCCCGGACGATCTCCATGTGCAGCAGCCCGAGGAACCCGCAGCGGAAGCCGAAGCCGAGCGCGGTGGACGTCTCCGGCTCGTAGACCAGCGCCGCGTCGTTCAGCCGCAGCTTGTCCAGGGCGTCACGCAGTTCCGGGTAGTCGTCCCCGTCCACCGGGTACAGCCCGGAGAACACCATCGGCCGTGGGTGGTCGTAACCGGGCAGCGCCTCGGTGGCCGGGCGGGCGGCACTGGTCACCGTGTCACCGACCCGGGCCTGCCGGACGTCCTTCACCCCGGTGATCAGGTAGCCGACCTCGCCCGCGGCCAGGCTCTCCGACGGCACCGGCTCGGGCGATATCACGCCCACCTCGAGCGTGTCGTGCGCCGCCCCGGTGGACATCATCAGGCTCTTCTCCCGCCGGGTGAGACGGCCGTCCACCACGCGCACGTAGGTCACCACGCCGCGGTAGGTGTCATACACCGAATCGAAGATCAGGGCCCGGGCGGGCGCGTCCGGCTGGCCCTGCGGCGGCGGCACCTGCGCCACGATCGCGTTCAGCAGTTCCGCCACGCCCTCGCCGGTCTTGGCGGACACCCGGAGCACGTCAGCGGGCGAGCAGCCGATGATGCCGGCCAGCTCCTCGGCGTACAGATCAGGCTGGGCCGCGGGCAGGTCGATCTTGTTCAGCACCGGGATCAGCTGCAGGTCGGCTTCGAGCGCCAGGTACAGGTTGGCCAGCGTCTGCGCCTCGATGCCCTGGGCCGCGTCCACCAGCAGCACCGCGCCCTCGCAGGCGGCCAGTGAGCGGGACACTTCGTAGGTGAAGTCGACGTGGCCGGGCGTGTCGATCAGGTTCAGCACGTACTGACGGCCGTCGCCCCCGGTCCACGGCAGCCGGACCGCCTGGCTCTTGATCGTGATGCCGCGCTCGCGCTCGATGTCCATCCGGTCCAGGTACTGCGCGCGCATCTGCCGGTCGGTGACCACGCCGGTGAACTGCAGCATCCGGTCGGCCAGCGTGGACTTGCCGTGATCGATGTGCGCGATGATGCAGAAGTTCCGGAGGATGTCCATGCCGGTCTGACCGGGGCTGGTCCCGGGCTGCGCGCCGTCCCGGAGGACCTGCTCGGGCGTTGCTGGCACAGATATCCGCCTGGTTCGAATCGGTGGGGTCTCAGACTCATCGTTACATGCGGGCGGGGATGCCCGGGCCCCGGCTCAGCCGCCAGGAGGCGGCCGCCCAGGCAACCGGTTTGGGCCTTCGCCTCCGGGTAGGCTATCCTGCCTCGTCGGGGCGAGCGCGCCGCGCCGCCGTGCGGGCGGGCGCGGTAGCCGCCAGCCAGCGCTCCGGCCCCGGCACCCAGACCAGAACCAAGCGAGGCTTCCGCGTGGCGAATATCAAGTCCCAGATCAAGCGCAACAAGCAGAACGAGAAGGCCCGGCAGCGCAACAAGGCGGTCAAGTCAGGGCTGAAGTCCTCGGTCCGCAAGTTCCGCGAGGCCGCCGACGCCGGCGACGTCGAGGGCGCCACCGTGGCCATGCGGGCTGCCTGCCGCAGCCTGGACAAGGCCGCGAGCAAGGGCGTCATCCACAAGAACCAGGCGGCCAACCGCAAGTCCGCCATCGCCCAGCGCGCCGCCGAACTGGCCAAGACGGCCTGACCCCGGGGGGCGGCCGCTACCCTCGGGCTCTGCTCCCGACGATCTCCTGGATGGCCACTTCCAGCGCGTAACCCGCGCTCGTTCCCTCGCCTTTGACCTGTGCGTCGGCCTGGGCCACCGCGGCCAGCGCCCGGGCCACCCCCTCTGGGGTCCAGCCGCGTAGCTGCTGGCGCACCCGGTCGATCTTCCACGGCGGCGCGCCCACCTCGGCGGCCACCACCGCGTCCGGCTGGCCCCGGGACGCGCTGCCGACCCGGCCCAGCAGGCGCACCCCCTGGGCCAGCCCGCTGGTGATGAGCACCGGTGACACACCGACCGCCAGCGCCCAGCGGAGCAGTTCCAGCGCCTCGGCCAGCCGGCCCTCGACGGCCCGGTCCGCGATCGTGAACCCGCTGGCCTCGGCCCGGCCCCGGTAGTACCTGGCCACTACGGACTGGTCGATGACCCCGGTCGTGTCCGCGGCCAGCTGGGCGCACGCGGCGGCCAGCTCACGCAGGTCGCTGCCGACCGCGTCGAGCAGCGCGCGCACCCCGCTGTCCTCGGCCGTCCGGTGCGCGGTGCGGAACTCGCTGCGGATGAACTGCATCCGCTCTCCCATGCGGGTGATCTTCGGGCAGTCCACCGTGGGCACACCCTGCTTGCCCAGCGCGGCCAGCAGCGCCTTGCCCTTGGCCCCGCCCGCGTGCGTCAGCACCAGGACCACCTCGGGCGGCGGGTCGGCCGCGATCGCGATGATCTCGTCGGCGACGTTCTTGGCTGCGTCCTCGGTCCCGTGCAGCACGACCAGGCAGCCGCCGCCGAACAGCGACGGCGCGGTCAGTGTGGCCAGCTCACCGGGACGCAGCCCGGCCGCTGGCACGTGCTGTGCGGTGCCCGCGTCCTGGGCGGCCGCGACCAGCCGGGCCACCGCCCGGTCGACCAGCAGCTCCTCCTCCCCCACGACGAGGCTGACCGGTGCGGCAGCAGCGGGCGCCGGGGCAGGCCGGGTCGGGGAAGGCACACCCGAAGACTACTGCGGCGGCCCGGGGGGACGACGCCCCGGCCGCCGCGAATCCGGGGCGCTGGTTCGAGCCGCGGGTCAGATCGCTACGGCCTCGCCGCCGAGCCAGACCCGGCTCGGCTGAAGGCCGTAAGCCCAGGCGAACGCGCCCTCGTGGTCGGCATCCCAGAGCACAATGTCGGCGTACCGGCCGCGGACCATGGCCCCGCGGTCCGGTGCCCGCAGGGCCTGCGCACCGCCCAGCGTGGCCGCGCGCAGCGCCTCGGTGACGCTCATCCCGAACTGCGACACAGCCAGCGAGATGACCAGCGGCATCGACGTGATCCCGACGCCGCCCGGGGTGTGGTCGGAGCCGAGCGCGACCGCCACGCCCTTGTCCAGCAGCTCGCGGACCGGCGGGTTCTTGCCGATCTGCAGCGCGGTGCCCGGGCAGACCACCGCGGCCACCCCGGCCCGGGCCAGCGCGGCCACGTCCTCGTCCCCGGCCTCGTGCAGCACGTCCGCGGAGGCACAGCCCAGCTCCGCGGCCAGCCGTGCGGCGCCGGTCCGGGTCTCCCCGCAGGCGTGCACCCGGGGCAGCAGCCCGGCCGCCCGGCCCGCGCTGAGGATCCAGCGGGCTTCGCGCTCGCTGAACCGGCCTTCCTCGCAGTACACGTCGACGCTGTCGGCGCCCACCGCGGCCGCGTCCGAGCACCAGGTGCCGACCGCGTCGATGTAGTCATGGCGGCGGCCGAAGTACTCCGGCGGCACCGCGTGCGCGGCCAGGAACGTGACGTGCACCCGCGGCATGCTGGGCTCGCCCTCCAGCGAGCGGAGCATCCGCACGTCGGCCAGTTCGCCATCGCGGGTCAGGTGGTAGCCGGTCTTGGCCTCGATCGTGGTGGTCCCCGAGCGCAGCCACTCCCGCAGTCGCTCGCGCACCCCGTTGCACAGGGTCCATGGGTCGGTGCCGCGGGTCACGGTGACGGTAGACGCCATGCCACCGCCCGCCGCGGCGATCTCGCTCTGCGAGGAGCCGCCGGCCCGCATGGCCAGCTCGGCGTACCGGTTGCCCGCGTAGACCGGGTGGGTGTGCGCGTCGATCAGGCCGGGGGTGACCAGCCCGCCGCCGAGGTTCTCCACCGCGTCGACGTCGACGATGTCCTCGACCACGCCGGGCAGGCTGGAGGGCAGTTCCGAGGCGCGGCCGACCCAGGCGATGCGCTCGTTGTACGTGAGGATGGCCGCGTTGCTCCAGATCTCGGACCCGGTCCAGAGACGGCCAATGTTGGTCAGCAGGCGGACGGTCACCGGGGCGCCTCCGCCAGCGCGTGCGGTGCAGGCGGCGCGGACGCGCGCGTAACGGCGCTGGGCTGAGTCATCCGCCGTCACCTGCCAAAGTTCGATCCCTGCTCATGGCCCCCCCGCCTGGCACCCAGTTGAACGGGTCCTCAGCGCCCGAATGTCCGGTGCCCTGGCGATGCGGCAACCAACATATCGGTTCAGTTACGGTATTGCACTACAGGGTCCCTGTACAGGCAGTATCACGAAGAAAGTCAGACCGGAAATTGCCGGCCTTTCCGGCTGTCTCACCCTCTGTGTTCCTGAGTGGCACCACGGCTCCGCTACGTGTCGGTAACTTGATGGCCCGCAGGGGTATGGCAGGCTGTCCCGGCGGTGGCCAGGCACGACACCACCGCCCACCGCACGGCTGGCCGCTGCGCGCACAGACCCGGCATCTGGGCAGGTCCCCCCGCAAACCCGATCATCACAGACAGCGGGGGAAATGTGCCTGCAATCCATTGCATTAACCTCCTGCTCACCTAGGCTTCGCTTTCCCGCGATAAGCCGAAAGCGGAAATCCACCATCGCGACGGGATATGTCCCGCCAGTTTCCATCTGCGAGTGCGGCTGCACCGTGCAAGTGCTCGTGCAAATTGCCCGTATGAGTTCTGCCGTCAGTTCCATGCCCCAGTTTGCCGGCCAGTTCCGTCCGGTCAAGAACGCGGGTTAGTTACCCAGGCCGGGCGGATTGGCCGGCGGCCAGCGGTCAGCTGACGGCGGGAACCGCGATGCGGGCGATCTCCGCGGCCAGGCCGGGCGGGACCCGCGCGGTCAGCTCGGTGCCGGCCTCGCCGTGCCGCAGCGCCAGCACCTCGCCTTCCTGGTGGGCCCGGGCGACCAGGTCGGCGTGCAGGTACGGGACGACCGCGCTGACCTCGCGGTCGCGCCGCGGCAGCGCCGCCTCCACGGCCTCGGCCAGCTCACCGAGCCCGGCGCCGGTCCGCGCGGACACCACCACACTGCCCGGCTCGCACAGCCGGAGCGCTGCCACCTGAGCCGGATCGGCCGCGTCGGCCTTGTTGATCACGACGAGCTCGGGCACCTCCCGGGCGCCGATCTCGGCCAGTACCTCGCGGACCGCGGCGATCTGCGCCCGCGGGTCGGCGTCGCTGGCGTCCACCACGTGCAGGATCAGGTCAGCCTCGGCCACCTCTTCCAGCGTGGACCGGAACGCCTCGACCAGCTGGTGCGGCAGGTGCCGGACGAACCCAACCGTGTCGGTCAGCGTGAACCAGCGGCCGGACGGGGTGCGGGCCCGGCGCACCGACGGGTCCAGCGTGGCGAACAGCGAGTCGTCCACCAGCACCCCTGCGCCAGTGACCCGGTTCAGCAGGCTGGACTTCCCGGCGTTGGTATAACCCGCGATGGCCACGGCCGGGACGGCCCGGTCACGGCGCTGGCGGCGCTGCACCTCGCGGCCGGCCTTCATCCCGGCCAGCTGGCGGCGCAGCCGGGCGGTGCGGGTGCGGATCCGCCGCCGGTCGGTCTCGATCTTCGTCTCACCGGGCCCGCGGGTGCCGATGCCGCCGCCGCCGGCCACCCGGCCGCCGGCCTGGCGGGACAGCGACTCGCCCCAGCCGCGCAGCCGGGGCAGCAGGTACTCCAGCTGGGCCAGCTCGACCTGGGCTTTGCCCTCCTTGCTCCGGGCATGCTGGGCGAAGATGTCCAGGATGAGCGCGGTGCGGTCGATGACCTTGGTCTTCACCACGCCTTCCAGCCGGCGCAGCTGGCTGGGGGTGAGCTCGCCGTCGCAGATCACCGTGTCCGCACCGCTGGCCGCGGCCAGCTCGGCCAGCTCGGCCGCCTTGCCCGCCCCGATGTAGGTGGCCGGGTCCGGGCGGCCGCGCCGCTGCACCAGGCCGTCCAGGATCACCGAGCCGGCCGTCTCGGCCAGCCGGGACAGCTCGCGCAGCGAGTTCTCCGCGTCGGCCAGGGTGCCCTCGGTCCACACCCCGACCAGGATGACCCGCTCCAGCCGCAGCGCGCGGTACTCGACCTCGCTGATGTCCTGGAGTTCGGTGGACAGCCCGCCGACCCGGCGCAGCGCATGCCGGTCGAGCAGGTCGAAGTCGCCGGTGCCGGTGGCCGTGCCGCCGTCGCTGTCCGCCCGCCGGGGCGGCCCGGCCTGCTCGGCGCCGGGCGCCGGGAATTCGCCGGGAAGGGTCATCGCCTGCTCATCAAGGTCGGATATCCGGGCTGCTGCCTCGTGGTCTGCCAATGCTGCCATGCCTCCGCGTTACGCTCATCTCAATAAACATCCGTGCCGCGCTGGTTGTGCCCGGGATGCCCACGGGAACACTTTGACCGGCGCCGCGGTGCGGGGTTAGCGTCAGTCCGCCCGCCCGATTACTCGCGAGTAGCAAACGTGCGGGCGCGGTGTGGGCAGCGGGTGACCCGGGAGGAGCGCGGCATGACCAGCGACGGCGTGGAGATCACCGGCCCGCAAGGCGAGCGTTACGGCGAGGTGCTGACCCCGGCCGCCCTCGGCCTGATCGCGGCGCTGCACCGGGAGCTGGAAGGCAGGCGCGCCGAGCTGCTGGCCGCCCGGGCCACCCGGCAGGTGGAGCTGTCCGCAGGCGGAATGCTGGATTTCCTGCCCGGCACCCGGCCGGTCCGGGACGACCCGGACTGGCGGGTGGCCGCGCCCGCTCCCGGGCTGGTGGACCGCCGGGTCGAGATCACCGGCCCGACCGACCGGAAGATGACCATCAACGCGCTGAACTCGGGCGCCAAGGTGTGGCTGGCCGACTTCGAGGACGCCAACACCCCGCTGTGGGACAACATGGTCACCGGCCAGCTCAACCTGATCAGCGCGCTGGACCGGACCCTCGACTTCACCAGCGAGGAAGGCAAGTCCTACCAGCTCAAGCCGGACAGCGAGCTGGCCACGGTCGTGGTCCGGCCGCGCGGCTGGCACCTGGATGAGAAGCACGTCCTGGTGGACGGCCGCCGGGTGTCCGGGAGCCTGTTCGACTTCGCCCTGTATTTCTTCCACTGCGCCCGGCGGCAGCTGGAGAGGGGCTCCGGCCCGTACTTCTACCTGCCCAAGATCGAGAGCCACCTGGAAGCCCGGCTCTGGAACGACGCGTTCAACCTGGCCCAGGACCAGCTGGGCATCGCGCGCGGCACGATCCGGGCCACCGTGCTGATCGAGACCATCCCGGCCGCGTTCGAGATGGAAGAGATCCTCCACGAACTGCGCGACCACAGCGCCGGGCTGAACGCGGGCCGCTGGGACTACCTGTTCAGCATCATCAAGAAATTCCGCAACCGCGGCCAGGAGTTCGTGCTGCCGGAACGGAACTCCGTCACGATGACGGCCCCGTTCATGCGGGCCTATACCGAGCTGCTGGTCAAGACCTGCCACCGGCGCGGTGCGCACGCCATGGGCGGGATGGCCGCGTTCATCCCGAGCCGGCGCGATCCCGAGGTGAACGCGGTGGCCATGGCCAAGGTCCGGGAGGACAAGACCCGCGAGGCCGGGGACGGCTTCGACGGGTCGTGGGTGGCTCACCCGGACCTGGTCCCGCTGTGCCGCGAAGTGTTCGACGCCACGCTGGGCGAGGCACCCAACCAGCTTGGCCGGCAGCGGCCCGAGGTCAGTGTGTCCGCGTCGGACCTGCTCGCGGTGAGCAAGACCCCGGGCAGTATCACCGAGGCCGGGCTGCGCAACAACATCAGCGTGGGCCTGCAGTACCTGGCCTCCTGGCTCGGCGGCAACGGCGCGGTGGCCATCTTCAACCTGATGGAGGACGCGGCTACCGCGGAGATCGCCCGCTCCCAGGTCTGGCAGTGGATGCACAACAGCGTGCGGCTGGCCGACGGCCCCCTGGTGACCAGGGAGCTGGCCGAGCAGATCATCGGCGAGGAGCTGGGCCGCATCCGCGCCGCGGCCGGGCCAGGCTTCGACACGGCCCGTTTCGGCCAGGCCGTCTCGCTGTTCGGCCGGGTCGCCCTGGCCGACGACTACGCCGAGTTCCTGACCCTGCCCGCCTACGAGGAGATGCCCTAGCCGGTGCCCGGTGAAGCGGGCCTGGAGGGCGAAGCGGGCTGGGGAGGCGGGCGGGGGGCGTGGATGGACTATCCGGGTCGCGGCAGGGCAGTCTGGAAGCAGACGGCCGCGGCAGGCAGCCACGCCGTCGCAGGAGGCGTGATGACGGTCCAGGCGATGATCCCGCGGATGACGGAGATCTGTGGCCCGGCCGGGGTGGTAGCGGATCCGGCTGAGCTGCGCACCTACGAGTGCGACGGGCTCACCTCGCACCGGGCCATGCCCGGCCTGGCCGTGCTGCCCGAGACAGCGGAGCAGGTGGCCGCGGTGGTGACCGAGTGTGCGCGGGCCGGCATCCCGTTCGTGGCCCGCGGGTCGGGCACCGGCCTGTCCGGCGGGGCGCTGCCGCGCACCGACGGGGTGCTCATCGTCACGTCGCGGATGCGCCGCATCATCGCCATCGACCCGGCCAGCCAGCGGGCGATCGTGGAACCGGGGGTCACCAACATCGCGGTGAGCAACGCGGCCCGGCCGTACGGCTACTTCTACGCACCGGACCCGTCCAGCCAGGTGATCTGCTCGGTGGGCGGCAACGTCGCGGAGAACTCCGGCGGCGCGCACTGCCTCAAGCACGGCTTCACCGTGCACCACGTGACCGGCCTGCAGATCGTCACCCCGGCCGGCGAGCTGACCTGGCTGGGCGACGGCACCGGCGCGGCGCCCGGGTATGACCTGGTCGGCGCGTTCACCGGCTCCGAGGGCACGCTCGGCATCGTGACCAAGATCGTGGTCAGGCTGACCCGGATCCCGCAGGTCATCACCACCCTGCTGGCCGCGTTCGAGACCACCGGCGCGGGCGGTGGGGCGGTGTCCGCGATCATCGGGGCCGGCATCCTGCCCGCCGCGATCGAGATGATGGACGCGCTGGCCATCGAGGCGGCGGAGGCCGCGGTGCACTGCAACTACCCGGCCGGGGCGGGCGCCGTGCTGGTGGTCGAGCTGGACGGCCCGGAGGCCGACGTCCGCCGGGACAGCGCCGCGGTGCGGGCGCTGTGCCTGGAGGCGGGCTGCACCGAGATCCGCGAGGCGGACGACCCGGCCGAGCGCGCCGCGATCTGGGCCGGGCGCAAGTCGGCCTTTGCCGCGGTAGGCCGGATCTCCCGGGCCTACCTGGTGCAGGACGGGGTGGTCCCGCGCACCGCGCTCGGCGAGGTGCTGGACAAGATTGCCGCACTGGCCGCGGCGTCCGGCATCCGGGTGGCTAACGTGTTCCACGCGGGCGACGGCAACCTGCACCCGCTGGTCCTCTACAACGACGCGACCCCGGGCGAGGAAGCGGCGGCCGAGGAGGTGTCCGGGGCGATCCTGGACCTGTGTATCGAGCATGGCGGCTCGATCACCGGCGAGCATGGCGTGGGCACGGACAAGTCCAAATACATGCCGCGGATGTTCACGCCCGAGGACCTGGACACGATGCAGCTGCTGCGCTGCGCGTTCGACCCGGCCGGGCTGTGCAACCCGGGGAAGATCTTCCCGACCCCGCGGCTGTGCGGCGAGGTGCCCGGCCCGCGGCGCGGCGTGCACCCGCTGGTCGCCAGTGGCCAGGCCGAGCAGTTCTGATGGGCAGGCCGAGTTGACTGGTGCCACCGT
>Ga0207665_10002228_pt1 | contig 13082 bp, 12 predicted proteins | sample LARL112metaG_FD_184351 | JGI IMG/M metagenome (GOLD analysis project Ga0207665, IMG submission 184351) | Corn, switchgrass and miscanthus rhizosphere microbial communities from Kellogg Biological Station, Michigan, USA - LAR L11-2 metaG... | ecosystem: Host-associated > Plants > Roots >...
GTCGGCAGAATGTCACGCACGGCCTTGACGCCCATGTCGATGAATTCCGGAATTCATCGACATGGGCGTCAAGGCCGTGCGTGACATTCTGCCGACGATCCGCCCCTATCCGCTCGGTCATATCGGCGACGGCAATTTGCATTTCTCCTTTATGGGTCCCGTCGGCATGGACCGGCAGACACTGACGCAATACTCGAGCGCGATCACCCGGGTCGTGAACGATCTCATCGCTTCCATGGGCGGCTCGATCTCGGCGGAACATGGCATCGGCATCGACAAGATCGACGAGCTGGCCCATTACCGCTCCAGGACCGAGCTCGACATCATGCGCACGATCAAGCGGGCGCTCGACCCGAAGAACATCATGAACCCGGGAAAAATCCTGCGGCTGTCTTGAGCAGGCAGCACGAACTCCAAAGCATGGTTCGGAGAGCTCCCGACGTCGCCTGCGGCCATGCGGGTCGTCGTCGCCGCACGGATGGCCGTAGTTTTGCGGTCCCTCCAATTTACTCCGAATTAGAGGGACTCGGCCAAGAATCCAGACTCCCCCCTTTCAAGGTGATCAGATGTCCTTCTCCTGGTTCGATAACCTCAGGTTAGCGTCGAAGCTCGCCATTCTGTTTGGTCTCGTCGCTATGACGAGCATTGCGAGCTTCTTGTACATCTACATTCAACGTGGTCACGTCGCGCAGACCACTGGATGGACGACACACACCTATCAGGTTCTCGACGCAGTGAGCGGTGTCGGATCGGCCATGACCGATCAGGAGACCGGTCTTCGCGGCTACATGATCACCGCCAACAAAGCCAATCTGGCTCCGCTGATGGCCGGGCGAACGGCTTACGCGCGCGAATTCGAAAAGATCAGGAGCCTGACCTCGGACAATGCGGCGCAACAGAAGCGGCTCGACGCCCTGGACGCTGCCGTGAAGGGCTGGAACGAGAAAGTCGCCGACGTCGGCATGCAATTCATGTCTTCACAGGACACCTGGGACAAGGCGCGCCAGCTCGAGCGCGACGGTGCGGGCAAACAGTTCTTTGACGTCATCCGCGCCAAGGTCGACGAACTGGGACAGGCCGAGCGCAGCCTGCTCACGACCAGAGCCGAAGAGTTGGAAGCGGCGCTTTCCGGTATCACGACGGCGATCATTGCTGGCGGGAGCGCCGTGCTGGCCCTGGTGCTGTTATCCGTCATCGCGCTGACCGGTGCGGTCGGAAGACCCATGGGCAGCCTGGTTCGATCGCTCACGCGGATGGGACAAGGCGACCTGGACGTCGAGATCGTCGAGAGCAAGCGTCGCGACGAAATCGGCGATGTCGGCCGCGCGGTCGAGGCGATCAAGCTGAAAGTGGCCGAGAAGGCACAACATGAGGCGATGGCGAAGGCTGAGGCCGACGCGCGTGCCGCTGAGCAACGCAGAGCCGAAATGCACAAGCTCGCCGGGATGTTCGAATCGACGGTCGGCGGCATTGTCGACGCCGTCTCCTCCGCATCGACGGAGCTGGAAGCATCGGCCGGAAGCATGACCAAGACGGCCGATTTGACGCAGCAGCTGGCCACGACGGTTGCGGCGGCCTCCGAACAAGCCACGACCAATGTGCAGTCCGTCGCATCGGCAACCGAGGAAATGTCGTCCTCGGTCAATCAGATCAGCCGGCAGGTGCAGGACTCGGCACGGATGGCCGGCGCGGCCGTCGATCAGGCACGCAGGACTAATGAACGCGTCAGCGAGCTGTCGAAAGCGGCGGTTCACATCGGCGATGTGGTCGAGTTGATCAACACCATCGCGGGGCAGACCAATCTTCTGGCCTTGAATGCAACCATTGAAGCCGCCCGCGCCGGTGAAGCAGGTCGCGGGTTCGCTGTCGTTGCGTCCGAAGTGAAGGCGCTGGCCGAGCAGACCGCCAGGGCGACCGGCGAGATCAGCCAGCAAATCTCTGGTATCCAGGCCGCTACCCAGGAATCGGTGAGCGCGATCAAGGAAATCTCGGAAACGATCGACAGGGTCTCTGAAATTTCGTCGACCATCGCCTCGGCGGTGGAGGAGCAGAGCGCGGCCACTCTGGAAATCTCGCGCAACGTGCAACAGGCGGCGCAAGGTACCCAGCAGGTCTCGTCCAACATCACCAACGTCCAGCGCGGCGCGAGCGAGACCGGATCGGCGTCCTCGCAGGTCCTCTCTGCCGCGAAGTCCCTGTCGTCGGATAGCAACCGCCTGAGGCTGGAAGTCGGCAAGTTCCTCGATGCGGTGCGCGCAGCGTAACTCGAGCTTTTGCCCTGGCGCGGCCCTGGCCGCGCCTCGGGATTTGCGAGCGTGCACGGCCTCGGCGGTGCTCGCTCCTGCACCGCCCGAACAGCGCGTTGCACCCGCTAGGATGCCATTCGGGCCAGACGATAGACCGAGATCGCCTTGCTGACGCCCTTGAGCTCAGCTTCGCTCTTCGTCAGCGGGTACGGCGCGATGATGTCCGCAACATCAGGCGCGCCGTAGACGTCCTCGGTGATGCAAATCTCGTCGCCATCGGCAAGGTTTTGCACCCGCGCTGCGATATTCACCGTCTGGCCGAAATAATCGAGCCGGTCGTTGAGCGTGACCGCGATCGAGGCGCCCCGATGCACGCCGATCTTCAGGATGAAATCACGCTGCGGGCGGTCCCGATTGAGCTGGTCCACGGCCTCGCGCATCTCGAGCGCCGCCTGCACCGCATCGGCCGACGTCGAAAACGCCGCCATCACGGCGTCACCGATCGTCTTGGTCACGGCGCCATCGTGCCGAACGGTGACGTCGAGCAGATGCTGAAAATGCCGCTGCACCTGAATGTAGGCGTTGAGGTCGCCGATCCGCTCGTAGAGCGCGGTGGAGCCCTTGAGATCGGTGAAGACGAGGGTGACGTCGAGAACCGCGATGCCCTCCGTCGCGCCAATCACCTCGGAGCGGAAGAAGTCCCGAAAGGTTTGTGTCATCAAGAGTCGCTTGCCGGACAAGGCTGGCATGAAGCGAAGTTTCGGGCGCTGAGCCGTCGCACTCGGAAGCTGCAGGATGCCGAACACCACCGGCAGGCTGCCGGTGTTGCGAACCTCGAACACGACCTTGCCGGGCGCGATATCCGTCGCGGCGGCCAAGCATCTGCCGCTGTCGAGCGTGACCGGCACATGGGACGGTGTTGCGCCCGCCCGGCTTGCGACCGGGAAAAAGAACTGGGCGTCGCTCTCGAAATCCTGGCCCAGAAGCGCGCCTTCCGCCGCATCGATCTCGAGATTGACCCCAGAACCCGGCTCGATGCGCGTGAGCACCCTCACAAGCCCTTTGGCGGCCTCGCGCCATGGCATGCCGTCGGGCAACAGGCCACCCGGCGTTAGCTTGTAATGGAAGACGAAATCCCAGGCCGACAGCGCATCGGGCTGATGGAAGCGGATGCCGCGCACGGCTGGCGAAACCGTAAACGTCACCGCGATGTAATCGTCGAGTGCGGCGTCGTAATCGCTTTGACAGAGATGGCAGTGGAAATGGGTATGCAGTTTGCGCAGGCTTCGAAAGCTCTCGACGACATCGGAGCACATCGGACACACCAGCATCCAGTCCATGTCGAACAGTCCGACCATGCAGCCATGGAGGAACAGATCGATCGCTTCGGCTTCGGCGATCGATTTTTCCGTGGCGAACTGGATTGGATTGATGCGATAGAGTGCCTCGTCGGTGCCCGCGCGCAGCAGCGTCTCCAGCCGCGAGACGACGCGCGGTGACCAGGATTTGGCCGCTTCCAGCGCGACCAGGCGCTCTTCGAGCTTCTTTTCGTCGATCATCGCATTACACCGCGACAAGACCTCAATCATCCCCGGGCGTCCGGGTAAATACACAATTCATACGCTCGGGACGAGATGACGTCCGCCAAACTCGTCGCCAAAGCGCGGCAGAATTGCGGCAGGCAAACGGTAACCTACTGTGCAATCATCGCGCGGATAAGAGGAACGCTCGATTCGCCAGCGCATTTCACCACGTTTTTTCCAGCGTTGGGCGCGCCGGGAAACAGGAGTTCTCCTCGCGTGGTCATATTGCTGACGCGCATCGGCGCTACCATTACGATAGTTCGGCGTAAAACTCGATTTTGTAGAGCGTGGTTGTTCGCGGAGGGCGCTGTCCCGGAATGCGATGATCGGCTCCATCTCGTCGGGCTGATTGTATTTTTGTCCGGGGATCGCTCGCTTCCCGCGCCTTTGCGAAGAGGCGTCGATGCAGACACTTTATGGAATGCTGGGCGTTAGCCCCGATGCCGGCGACGAGGCCATCAAGACGGCGTATCGCAAGTTGGCCAAGCTGCACCATCCGGATCATAATCCGAACGATGCCGATGCGGCACGCCGATTCCGCCAGGTCGCGGCGGCAGTCGCGATTTTGTGCGACGCCAAGCGGCGCGCTGCCTACAACCAGCGCCTTGTGCGTGAACTCCTGCGCAGGCTCGACCGTGAGAGAGAACGGCGTCGATGGCAGTGGCTCCGCATTGTGGCCATCAGCGGAGCCACGGCTGTCGTGACCGGGGTGATCGTGGCGGCAGGATCGGATCTGGTTGGACCAGTTTCGCCGAAATCAGTCGTCGCCAGCATGACGACGCGCAACGTCGAACAACAAACGGTCGGCATTGCGGCCGCGCCTCGAGAAGGCGCTCGTCACGAGAACGACGCGATTCGATCGCGGCCCGCGATCGTGCTTCCGGCTCTGACATCGCTCGACGATGGCAAGCACTCGATGCAGCCGGAGCAATATTGCAGGGACGAGAGGGGAAGCGGCCTGTCTCGCGCGGAAAGCATGCCGGCCGGATTGAATGCCAGCCAGAGAGCAGCCTTGATCAGGCAAGCGCAGGAACTGGTGGCGAGCGGGGACACGCGCACTGCTCGTCTCATGATGGAGCGCGCTTGCCAAAATGCGGCGCGATGCGGTCCGAGCTCCCGCGCAGACCTGTGATCAGGTGCGGCATGGTCCGGCAGCGGCTGCCGGCGATCTCATCGCGGCTTTGCGGTGACGATCAGATGCCGAGCACGCTCTGGTAGGCGAACAAGGCGGGTGCCCCGCCGGTGTGGACGAAAATCACATCCATATCGGCTTGCCACCGCCCTTGTCGCACGAGCGCAATCAGGCCGGCCAGTCCTTTGCCGGAGTAGACCGGATCAAGAGACAATGCTTCGAGCGCACCGGCAAGTCTGATGGCCTCGATGGTTGCCGCGTGCGGCACGCCATAGGCGGGACCGGCGTGCCCGGCGACGACCTCGACGTCGTTCTCGTCGAAGCGGGTGCCGATCAGATCGGCCGCTGCGCTCGCATAGGCGATAACGTCCGCGCGCACGCGCTCGGGTTCGGCATCGATGTCGATGCCGATGATCCGCGTCCCGCGCATCGCAATCGATGCGCCGACGACGAGACCGGCCTGCGTTCCCGCGCTGCCGGTGCAATGCACGATCGCGGCAGGCCGAACGCCGAGGGCGCGCGACTGCTCCACGATCTCCGCAATCGTCGAGGCGTAGGCGACCGCCCCGAGCGGACTGGAAACGCCGTACGGGACGACGAAAGGCCTGTGCGCTTCCTGCCGCAGCCGGTTTCCGAGCTCCTCGATCGCCGCGTTGCGATTTCCGCTCCACGGCACGTCGTGACAATGCGCGCCGAACAGGCGATTGAGCAGCGCGTTTCCCGACGTCTCGTATTCGGGCGCGGGCGGTGCCAGCCGGCCGTGATAAACCGCCAGATGGCACGCCATGCCAAGCTTCGCTGCGGCGGCCGCGACCTGCCGCTGGCTGTTGGACTGAACGACGCCGCCGGACACCAGCACGTCGGCGCCGGATGCGACAGCCTCGCAAAGCACGTAGTCGAGCTTGCGCAGCTTGTTGCCGCCGAAGCCGAGACCGGTCGCGTCCTCACGCTTTACCCACAGGCGCGGGCCACCCAGATGCGCCGTCAGGCGCTGCATCGGCTCGAGCGGCGTCGGCAGGCTGGCGAGCCCGAGGCGCGGAAACGCCGACAATCTTGCGGCAAGACCCGATGCGTCTTCGGCGGTCATGCCACAAGACTAGAAAAGGCTGCCGGCTTCCGCAACGGCCGCGAGCGACGGCTGATCGGCCGAATTGACCAAACCATCTCCAATCGTCCGAAGACCGATGCAATTTTCGGAAAGCTGACAGGATCGAGACCGATCCGCCGCACCAGCGGGGCGCGTCGTGCTATGCTCGCATCCGACAGGGAGGGCCAAAATGTACATCGCCGGATTCGTGATTCCCGTGCCCGAAGAGAAGATGGAGGCCTATCGCAAATGGGCCGCGAACGGAGCGGCGATCTTCCGGGAATATGGCTGCCTCGAGATCGTCGAATCCTGGGAAGACAATGTCCCCAGCGGCAAACAGACCGATTTCCGCCGCGCCGTCGCCGCCAAGGACGGCGAGAAGATCGTGTTCACCTGGCAGGTGTGGCCCGACAAGGCGACGCTCGAATGCGCCGAAGCCAGAATGCACGCGGACCAGCGTCTGGAGGTTTTCGGCGAAATTCCGTTCGACCCCAGGCGGCTGATCCTCGGCTGCTTCAAGCCGATCCACACCATGGGCCGCGCGTGACTGCCTCCGCCGTGCCCCTGCAGACCCTCACCTTGACCGATGCCGCGCCCAATCGCCGACCTTGAACTCGAGCAGGTTCGCGCCATCGTCCGCGATCTCGATCGCGCGCTCGATCCGGTCGGGTTTGCGCGGCTGCATGGCGGCACGAGTGACGTGTACCGCATCGACCTCGCGCGGGCCAGGACCCCGCTCGTGCTGAAGATCTATGCTGACGAGCCGCCGTGGATCGTGGCGAAGGAGGCGCTGGTGGCCGGCTGGATCGGCGAGCGCGCCGGCCTGCCGATTCCGCGTTGGCTGTGCATCGACGAGCGCCGAAGGCTGATCCCGTTCCGCTTTGCGCTGACCACCTGGCTGCCGGGCATGACGGTGCGGAGCCTGATCGGCACCGATGGCATCGACGCCGCTTATCGAGCGATGGGCGGGCTTTTGAAATGCCTGCACCGCATTCCCATGACGGCCTATGGCTACATCGCCGGCGACGGCATTCAGCGGCCACTTCCGAGCAATGACGACTACATGCGTGCGGCGTTCGACCAGGCGTTTCGGCAGTTTCGCGAACAAGGCGCGGACGAGAGCCTGACGCGCCGGCTGGAAGACCAGGCGCAGGCGCGCTTTCCCCTGCTGCGGTTGAGCACGGGGCCGGTGTTCTGCCACGACGATCTGCAGCAGGGAAACGTGCTGGCCGAGCGTGACGGCAGCGGCAGCCCAAAACTCACCGGTCTGACCGATTTTGGCAATGCGCGGGCCGGCGACGCCCTATTTGATCTCGCCAAGACACTATTCTGTTGTACCCACGAAGATCCCGGCAGCCCAAAACATCTGCTGGCCGGTTATGGCGAGATCGATCATCCGGACCCGGAGGGCGCCCTCTGGCTCTACACCCTGTTTCACAGGGTCTCGATGTGGTGCTGGCTGACGCGCCACGGCCTCGCGTTGGACGGCGGCGCGGGCCTGCTCCGCGATCTCCATGCGATGAGCCGATAGGCGGCGCGACACGTTTGGTCTGTAGGGTGGCGAAGGCGCGTCTTCGCGGCGTGCCCACCATTCTTCAATGCTCGCGGAAAAGATGGCGGGCACGGCGCAAGTGCGCCTTTGCCCACCCTACCCTGCGGATGGCATCGCTAACCTCCGGCGCCGAGGCGTTGCGCGACCAGATAGCCGATCAGCGCGCTGATCGCGGCGAGCACCGTACCCCAGCCGATATCCGCGATCGACAGCGCCGTCGACCAATTGCGCAGCGTCGCCTGGTTGGTGAGGTCATAGGTCGCATAGGTCACGCAGCCGAACAGCGCGCCGAACAGCAGTGCCCGCAGTGGAGTTTCCGCCTGCTGCGCCGGCCACACCACAAAAACGAACAGGCCGATGGTGTAGATCAGATAGAACACCACGGCCGGCCCGAGCTCCGGCCGCGGTTTCAGGATATCGCCGAGCACGGGCCGGTAGAGCCGTTCCGCCATCAGCGACAGCCACACCATGTCGATCGCCACGAACGCGACCGCCGTTGCCAGATAGCTCCAGAGAATTTTCATGTGCCTCCCTCTCCGCACGTGCGCGCCTCGCGACAGTCCGCAGGAAGCGTAGCGTGCCCACCATTCTGCCAACGCTCACGAGGATGTCGGGTACGGCTCAAACGCGCGTTTGCCATATGATTGCTGAACGTTGAGCGCCTCGCCGACTAGGCCGATCGATTGAGCGGTTTTGAGGCGATATGCTGGCCGCCGACGGAATTCCATGATCTAAAATGGATTGGCCGCGGCCGCACGTCGCTCTACGGCGGCGGACGATCGCACATAGAACCAATCCAATTCAAGGGAGGCGCAGCATGCTGAAATCGATCGATCCCATTCTCAACGCCGATGTCCTGCACGCCCTGCGCGCCATGGGCCATGGCGATGATCTGGTGATCTGCGACACCAATTTTCCGGCCGACGCGGTTGCGCGCCAGACTGCGGTGGGGCGCCTGCTGCGGATCGACGGCGCGACCGCGGGCCGCGCCGCCCGCGCCATCCTGTCGCTGCTGCCGCTGGATTCCTTTGTCGAGAAGCCGGCGCTGCGCATGGAAATCGTCGGCCAGCCGGATGAGATTCCTGCGGTGCAGAAGGAGGTGCAGGCCGAGATCGACGCGGCCGAGGGACGGGCCTGGCCGATGGGCTCCATCGAACGCTTTGCGTTCTACGATCTCGCCAAGAAAGCCTATTGCGTCGTCCAGACCGGCGAGCGGCGCTTCTACGGCTGCTTCATCTTCAAGAAGGGTGTCATTCCACCTGATGCGGCTTGAGCCCCGAGCGCCTTGCACGGCAACGCGTCTCACAGGGAATGACGCGTCACTACGTGCGCACCTCGCGGCTTCGTTGACATTGATCGGAGCTGTTGCATACTTGATCGTTATCGTTTCCGCCCGCACGGACAAACGCCGCGAAGAGCGACCCAGGCGCACAGACGGCCAAGACATGACTAACAGGACATGACTACCATGACATGACGGCCGAACAAAAACATACAACAGGGAGGTTTCGCATGAAAAACCGGGAGCACGATCCACATCATCCATTGCGACCGAACCGACGCACGGTGCTCAAGGGCGCCGTCAGTGCCGCCGCCTTGCGTTCGACCTTGGGCTCGACGGTCGGCTTGACCGCGTTGACCGAGCGCGCGATGGCGCAAGGCAATCTGCGCGCGCAGATTTCGCAAATTCCCGGCGTCGGCAAGGGCGCGCCCACCGACGCCGATTGGCAGAAGGTCGGTGAGCTTTGCCTCGGCCCCACCAAAGCCGACGTCAAGGAGGGCGAGTTCAAGGGCGTCGAGCTCTCCTTCATGGGTCTGAACAACCAGAACCTGCACAACCTCTTGTTCCGCGGCTTCCTGAAACCGTGGGAGGCGTATACCGGCGCAAAGATCTCCTGGATCGATCTCGCGCAGGCCGACTACAATCCGCGCCTGCAGCAGGCGATCGCGACCGGCACCGTCGACTTCGACATTCTCGAGATGGGCGCGCCGTTCGAGGGCGACGTCTGCGGCAAGGGGCTCGCATCCGAGATGCCGGAGTGGGTCAAGACCCAGATCGACTACAACGACTATGTCGACTATCTGAAACCGCCGGTCGGCACCTGGAACGGCAAGACCTATCGCATCACCATCGACGGCGACTGCCACAACTTCAATTATCGCACCGACTATTTTTCCGACGCCGCGCTCGCCAAGGCCTGGAAGGACTCCGGCAATGAAGGCGAATGGGGCGTGCCAAAGACCTGGCAGCAGGTGCAGGCGGTGACCAAGTTCCTCAAGGGCAAGCAGTTCAAGGGCCAGAATGCCTACGGCTATCTCGACGCGCCAAAACCCTGGGGCGGGTTCGGCTTCTACTTTCTCGGCAGCCGCGCCTCGGCCTATGCAAAGCATCCCGACGACAAGGCCTGGCTGTTCGACGTCGACACCATGAAGCCGCGCATCAACAATCCGGCCTGGGTACGCGCCATTCAGGATGTCATCGATGCGCTGCCGTCGGAGCCGCCGGATCAGCTCAACGCCGATCCGAACACCACGGGCTTCCAGCAGTTTCTGGCCGGCACCGGCTCGATGATCCCCTGGTGGGGCGACATCGGCCAGGTGGCGAAAGCGAGCGACACCTCCGTGATCGGCGACGTCGTCGGCTTCGACATCCTGCCCGGATCGGACGAGGTGTTCAACTCGAAGACCGGCAAATGGGACAAGCTCGCGAGCGGGGTGAACCATGCGCCGAACTGCGCCTATCTCGGCTGGGGCGTCTATGTCATGGCGCGCGTCAACGGCGACGAGAAGAAGCACAAGGCAGCCTGGAGCGCGGCGGCCCATCTCGGCGGCAAGGATTTGTCGTTCTGGACCGTGCTGTACCCCTCGGGCTTCCAGGTGCACCGGGCCAGCCACTTCAATATCGATGAATGGGTGACCGCCGGCTATGACCGGAAATACATCACCTCGTATCTCAACTCGCAGCTCGGTTCCTACAACCACCCGAACCGTGCGGTCGAGCCGCGCATCCCCGGCATCTTCCAGTACTACAGCGTCGCCGAGGATGAGTTGACGAAGATTTTCGCCGGCCAGGTCGACGCACAGACCGGCGCCAACAACATCGCCGCTGCATGGGAGAAGCTGACCGACCAGCTCGGTCGCGAAAAGCAGATCGCGCTCTACAAGGCCTCGCTCGGGGCATAGCAACAACCAACTCGTCGTCATGCCCGGCCTTGTGCCGGGCATCCACGTCTTGATTCGTCAAACCTTGCTCGTCATTCCGGGGCGCCTCGAAGAGGCGAACCCTGAATCTCGAGATTGCGGGTTCGATGCTTCGCATCGTCCCGGAATGACCGTGATCCATAGAATCAACATCTATGCACCAATCATTACCAGCGGCGGATCACCGGCAGCAGCAGCTTGCATCGCGGCGCATCCGCCAGGCAAGCCTGGGCCGCGCGCTGTTTCTCATCGCGTCGGTTCTGTTCTCACTCATGCTGCTCGTCCAGATCCTCCACGCGAGCGGTGCGATAGCTGCCGGTTTCGCGGACTGGCGGCCGGTGTTGTATGCCTATCTCGTCTGGGGCGTCGCGTTCGGCGCAAGGCAAGTCCTGCTTCGCGGCGAACGCGGCTTGCGCGCGCTGTTCCTGTTGCCGGCGGTGCTGTTCACGGTCGCCGTGGTGATCTTCCCGACCCTGTTCGGCTTCTACATCGCCTCGCTGGACTGGAACCTGTCCTCGCTCGAAGGGCCACGCTTTTACGGCGTCGGCAATCTCACCGGATTGTTTCACGACACCTATTACTGGAACGCGCTTCGTAACATGGTGTTTTATACGCTGGCCGTAGCAGGCGAGTATGCCGTCGCCTTCGGTCTTGCGCTGTTGCTCAGCGCCGACATAAGCGGCCGAAAATTCTTTCGCGTCGTCTTCCTGCTGCCGATGATGCTGAGCCCGGTCGCGGTGAGCTGGATGATCGGCAAGTCGCTGCTGGAATACCGCTTCGGACCGGCGGCCACGCTGGCGCGCGCGCTCGGCTGGGACAATCCGGCGTTCTTCGCCTCGCCGTGGATCGCGCGCTTTTCGATCGAGGCGATGGATGCCTGGGTCTCGATCCCCTTCATCATGATCATCCTGCTGGCGGGTCTGCAGGCGATGCCCAGGGAGGTGCTGGAGGCGGCCAAGGTCGATGGCGCCAATGGCTGGCAGTCGTTCTGGCACGTCACGTTCCCGCTGATGCTGCCGGTCAGCAGCACCGTCCTCATCATCCGGATCATCTTCAAGCTGAAACTCGCCGACATCGTGATCAACGTCACGGCCGGCGGCCCCGGCGGCGCCACCGACACGGTGTCGAGCTTCATCTATCGCGTCTACCGCGACCGCTCGAATGTCGGCTACGGCACCGGCCTTGCGATGTTCTATCTCCTGATCATCATCGTGCTGCTGAGCCTGCTGCTTCGCCTGTCGCATCGCTGGACCCAGAAGGTGACGTGAGGTTTTCGCCATCATGACGACCGCAGCGCTGACGCCGGCCCGAAGACCTCGCGCGGCATCTCGCGCGAAGCGGATCGTCGGCCGCACGCTGATCTATGCCGCGTTGATCGGCTGGGCCTTCGTCTGCCTGTTTCCGATCTACTGGACCGTCACGACCTCGTTCAAATCCGCCGTCGACGTGACGCAGGGCCATCTCATCCCCTGGTTCGACTTTCAGCCGGACTGGAAGGGCTGGCGCTCCCTCGGCCTGTCACCGGACACGATCCTCAGTACCTCCAACCCGCGCGAGGAGTTTTTGAGCCGGTTCGGCAACAGCATCTTGACCTCGGTCGGCGCGTCACTGCTGGCACTGGTGCTGGGGTCGCTCGCGGCCTATGGGCTCAGCCGCTTCCGCTACAAGTTCGCCTGGATGCGCAATGACGACATCCTGTTCTTCTTCATGTCGCAGCTGATCCTGCCGCCGGTGGTGCTCGCGCTGCCGTTCCTCGTGCTCTATAAGGCCCTGGCGCTGCTCGACAGCCGCTTTGGCCTGATCCTGCTCTACACGTTGACGGTGCTGCCGATCGTGATCTGGATCATGCGCGACCAGTTCAACGCCATACCCGTCGAGCTCGACGAAGCCGCCTTCGTCGACGGCCTGTCGGTCTGGGGCGCGTTTCTCCGCATCATCCTGCCGCTCGCCGCGCCCGGCATGGTCGCCTCCTTCATCCTCTCGCTGGTCTTGTGCTGGAACGAATATTTCTTCGCGGCGCTGCTGACCAGTACGGATGCAAAGACCCTGCCGGTGATGGTGGCGAGCCAGACCGGCTCCCAGGGCATCAACTGGTGGTCGATGGCGGCGCTCTCGACCGCTGCAATCGCGCCGCTGGTGGTCGCCGGCATCTTCCTCGAGCGCTACATCGTCAGCGGCCTGACCACCGGCGCCGGGAAGTAGCTGACCTTCTGCGCTATCAAACCCTCATGGTGAGGAGCCGCGCTCTTCGCGCGGCGTCTCGAACCACGAGGGCCGCCCC
>Ga0207665_10002229_pt1 | contig 13079 bp, 9 predicted proteins | sample LARL112metaG_FD_184351 | JGI IMG/M metagenome (GOLD analysis project Ga0207665, IMG submission 184351) | Corn, switchgrass and miscanthus rhizosphere microbial communities from Kellogg Biological Station, Michigan, USA - LAR L11-2 metaG... | ecosystem: Host-associated > Plants > Roots >...
ACCCAGTTCATGACCTTCGAGTAGACAAAATGTTCTTGGCGATTGCGCATCTCCCAAATGCCGGCATCCGGAAGCTGCCAGTTCTCGCAGATCCACTCCATAAGATTACGGATCTTTACCCACATATCGTACGGCGTCGGGCTGACATACTTATTGGATAGATACAGGGCGTCCATCAGTTCGCCATAGATATCTCCCTGAAACTGGGAGACCGCCAAATTGCCGATTCGGACCGGGCCGGATCCCCGGTACCCTTCCCAGTGGTCCAAAGTCAGCTCGGGAATATGAGTCTCACCTTCGATCGTGAACATTACTGGACTAGGCTCGTTGCGGCGGGCGTGCTTGGACGCGTAATCCGCGAGCCAACCCAGGAAAGCCGCCGCTTCGTCTCGGAAACCGATGCGCAGAAATGCATAGACCGTAAAAGCGGCATCGCGCATCCAGGTGTAGCGATAATCCCAGTTGCGAACGCCTCCGATGACCTCGGGTAAGCTTGTGGTTGGCGCAGCAATAATCGCCCCGGTAGGTTCAAACGTAAGAAGCTTTAATGCCAACGCCGACCTGTGCACTTGGTCCCGCCAGCGCCCATGGTACGTGCAGCCGGAGAGCCAGTTATGCCAGAATTTCACGGTGCTCCGCAGCAGTTGCTCAGCACCTCCTTCCGACGGCGGAGTGGGAGCACCGTCCCCGTCGCTGTTTTCCCCAAGAATGAAGGTCTGCGATTCTCCTTCAGTGAGCCTGAATTCAGCGGATACCCCACCTTGCCCGTCATCGCTGAGCGGCACGGTAGTCGAAAGAGCTAAGGTCAAGCTGCCTGACTTGAATCTCGCCCCGTTAGTTTCAATCACCGTCTCGTGAACTTGTCGTCCGTAGTCAAAAGCCGGACGGCACGCGACCCAAGTCCGCACTGCTCCCCTAACGCAGCGAACGCGGCGGTAAATGCGATGGTACTCAAGGGAGTCGGAAGGCAGCCCCGCCGGCATGAAGTCTTCAAGTTCGACAATTCCGTCCGGGAGCAGGAATCGAGTCACTAAGACATTGGTGGAAGGCCAATAAAACTGTTTGTGCCGCACCTCGTCAGGGCCAGCAGAAATTTGGAACCGCCCCCCCTTTTTATCATCCAAAATTGCCCCGAAAACGCTGGGCGAATCAAAGTGGGGATAACAGTACCAGTCGATCGAACCATTCATGCCTACGAGGGCGACAGTTCGCATGTTGCCGATGATTCCGTAGTCTTCGATAGGCTGATACGACATTGCGTTTCCTGTTGCGTCGAAATGAACTTTACATTGTCCCGATGATTCGATCTAGGAGCTTGTTGAAAATACCCTTTTAAATTCCGTGAACCACATGCTAAGGCGGAGTGCGATTGTTGGTGGCTTCCGCATGATTCGCATGGCTCTCACATTCATGGGTTCAAAGCCAGACACTCACCTCGCGGCGACGGGCACAGATGTTTGGTTGAACACCCGGGCCACATTTCAGCCGCGGCTTGTTAAAAACGAAAGACGATGCCGGCTGACGGTTGCGCAATATGCGTTCAGCTGTCGGTATTCAAGCCCGCGAGATTGAAGTCTGGTGCTTTGTATACTAAGCCACGGTACTCGGCCCGTAACGAGATGTGCCTGGTGAAAGCGTAGTCGGCACCAGCGCCGTAAACGAATGCAGCCCTCGTCTCGGTCGTAGCTCCTGCGAAGTTGCCGCCGGCATTCCCGGTCGGATCGAACACCAGAGCGCCGCCGCCAGCTAACGCATACGGCTGGAGCCTGGCAAAGCTCGGCAGTTTCACAACAGCTGAGCCAGTGATCTGGTGGATGTTGGACTCTACCCGAGCTGCCGTTCCGCCGAAATAAATCTGCGTATTGCGGTCATATCCGTAGTTCGCCTCTGCTGCAAGCCAACGATTGAAATTGTAGCGATTGCCAACCAGAAATCCACCGGTGTCGGTCGCGTGTTGCCGAGTCCATTCCCGTCGGCGTCTTTTGTGAAGAACCCCGTGCCCTGAAGGCTAATTTCTGATCGGATTTCCTGTGCCACTGCGTTCACGCAGGAAAATGCCAGAACGCCTACAGCCGCCAGTATTGTTCGTTTGATCGAATATAGGTCCATTCTTGATGTCCTTTTCATTTCGGCGAACGCCCGTTTCTCGCGTTTGGCAGCGGTATCAGCGCTGGTTAAGAGATTCATTGCAGACATGATTAACACTTCCTCCAGCCTGAAGCCGCGAGTTGTGATCTTCCGCATGACCGTTTCACAATTGATTCGAAGCATCGCATCTCTCTCCAAGGCAAAAGTGGTGCCAACTCCTGGCACAGGTAAGTGTGAGAAGATAGCGGCCGTTAGCGGAAACTCGATTAGACAAGAGTGTTGAAAGGGTCAAAACTGTCGATCGGTTGGCGGGCGAACAGAAGCGGTAGCCCCACGAGTCGTGAAACATTCCCTCGGCACGAGTCATCACTATTCGCCTGGCAATTGAGGCCAAGCAGGGATGGCCAGCTCTGCTGCTTCCCACGTCGATAGCGGCGCTCCAAGAGTTTGATACCTGGCGGAAACGGTCCTGAAGAGAGGTTTGCTAACTGCTTCTGGAATAAGCGGAATCCTCTAGAATCAGTTCGCTTGGCACATCTGTTGCGACCAGTTGGGGAAATGAGTCATCATTTATCTAGGGATTTGCGGTGAATTAAGAGCCGAGCTTCAGCACTGAACATAAGGCTATGAATACGGACCCGATCATTGCGTCCCAAAACGATCGCTGCCGATTTGAGGCTGTCGTGCGCATCAGCGAGGCGATTGCGGAGTGCCGCGAGCCCGATGAGTTGGCTAGGGCTCTGGCGGATAAAATCAGCAGGTTCATCCACTTCGATCACCTCTACTTTGTAGTGCTGAGGTTGAACTCCAACCAAATCGAATATCTTGCCTGGGGCAAGGGACCGCTTCCTGTGTCCGATCTACCGATGGAAGACACGCCAACGTGGCAAGCAATGGCCAGCAAGGAACCGCAACATACAGCCGATTGGGACATAGAAGAACGGTATCCGCGATTCAAGCCATGGGCTAAAACACTTGGTCTCGGCTCGAGCGTTCGCGTACCGCTAACAACGCCGCATCGTCGATTGGGCGTCTTCGGAATTATTCGCGACACGGTCGATCCTTTCAGCGAAGAAGACATAAATTTCCTGAGTCTGATCGGACGTGTTGTTGCCTTCGCGCTCGATGATGGTTTGAATCTCCGACGTGCGCAAGAGCAAAACGCTCGCCTGCGGTTGCTTCTGAATCTGACGAGCCGCATCACATCAAACCTAAACATTCGAGAACTGTTACGTGAGATTACGGCGAATATTCGTGCGGTCATACAGGCGGATGCCGCGGGTATCGCCTTTTACGACGCGGCATCTGCTAAGAGTCGCATTTACGTATGCGACTTCCCCAGCGCCAGAGGATTCGTGAAGGAAGAGATCCTGGTGACGCCGGGGGATGCTTTTATGCGAGCTTGGGAAAGCTCTAAGCCGGTTACGCTGGCCGCAAACGATAGGAAGGAGCTCGGGTCGGAAATATATGAACTAGTCGTCGCGGAGAACCTGAACGCCCACTGCCTGATACCACTTGTAAGCCGTGATCGCCCCGTCGGAGTCCTTGTTCTTGCACGGAAGGGAGAGGCTTTTGGCAGCGAGAATGTCGAGTTTCTCAAAGAGGCGTCGGGCCAGATCGCGATCGCGATTGAGAATGCGATGGCGTATCACGAGATTTCGCAACTCAAAGACAAGCTCGCGCAGGAGAAGCTTTACCTCGAAGAGGAAATACGCAGCGAGATGAATTTTGAGAACATTGTGGGGAACAGCTCATCGTTAAAGCATGTTCTGGAACTCGTGGAGACCGTTGCTCCCAGCGATTCGACTGTCCTGTTGCTAGGCGAGACCGGAACGGGAAAGGAGTTGATTGCCCGCGCGATCCACGATCGCAGCCGGCGCAAAGATCGCACATTCGTGAAGCTGAATTGCGCCGCGATTCCTACCGGCCTGCTGGAGAGCGAATTGTTCGGCCATGAAAAGGGAGCTTTCACCGGAGCGATTACTCAGAAAGTGGGGCGAATGGAACTGGCGGATCAAGGCACATTGTTCCTGGACGAAGTGGGAGACATTCCGATTGAGATTCAGCCGAAGCTGTTGCGCGCATTGCAAGAGCGCGAATTTGAGCGGCTGGGAAGCACGCACACGAGAAAAGTGAACTTCCGCCTCGTCGCCGCAACCAATCGCGATCTCGAGCAGATGATCGCGGACCGCGAATTCCGAAGTGATTTGTACTACCGCTTGCATGTCTTTCCGATCCGGATACCGCCCTTGCGGGAACGAAAGGAAGACATTCCACAACTGGTGAGTTACTTCGTCCAGAAGTTTGCCAAGCAGATGCAGAAGAAGATTGACTCAATTTCGCCGGTGGTTATGAAAGGGCTTAAGGCTTGGGATTGGCGCGGCAACATTCGCGAGCTGGAGAATTTTATTGAGCGGGCAGTGATCCTTACGCGCGGCAGGTCGCTGGAGCCTCCGCTCGGAGAGCTTCGGAGAACGAATGCGATAGAGATAACACGCACCGGAGATCGTAAAATCGAGCCAGTGGTTGAAGAGAAAACGAATCACCAAAACGACAAAACCACTGTAGCTGACGAATATGAAGGAAGACAGCGCGATGAGATCATAAGAGCGCTCACTACTTGTAAGGGGAGGGTAGGTGGTACCGATGGTGCTGCTACTCGTCTAGGGATAAACCGCACCACGCTCCTTGCTCGAATGAAGAAATTTGGGATTTACGCGAAGCAATATGCTTGATCCGCAGTCCTCTAAGCCTATCTCTCTTTTGTAGTTTCGACAGTTTTGACGCTTTCAACTTCTTCGACCTTGATAGTTCGAAGTTCCGGCCTTTCTCCCCTTAAATTCAGCGACTTACGGCCCGGGAAGCTTGGCGTGCGGCTTGCTTAAATCGCAAGTGGGAAGATGCAATGCTGAAAATTTCGCTGATTGATAGCGCCACGCATCGTCGCCTGGTGGTTGAAGGAAAGCTCCTCGCACCCTGGGTAGCCGAGCTGAGAAGCGCCTGCGAAAAAGCCAGAGCAGATCTTCGTGGCCGTGAACTGGTTATCGAAATGAAACATATCACGACTATCAGCCAGGAGGGCGAGAACGTAATTCTCGAATTGATGAATGGAGGAATTAAATTCCGCTGCCACGGCGTGTTTACAAAGCATGTGGTGAAACAACTGACTCGGCGGACAAGCAGGAATTCAAGGACACGAGAAGGCGATTGAAACGGCTTTAGTTCAAGTTTGCAAGAAGAGGCGATCGATGGGCGGGTCGAGAAGACTTTTCGCAGGATTGGGAGAAAAAAGAGTATGCCAAACACATACGACGTAACGGATGTAGCGGCTGCCAGTCCGGTTCGTGAAAGAAAAGCAGATCCATACGCCACTCACGAGGATTTTCACACAATCTTTAATGACGGAATTAAGGAACTCTACCAGCTTGCGCTACTGCTCACGCGGGAGCCCGAAAAGGCCGAACAAATCCTAGTAAATGGCCTCGAGGATTGTGTCACCGGGAATCGCGTTTTTCGTGATTGGGCGCGTTCGTGGGCAAAGCGAACAATAATCCAGAATGCAATCCGTGAATTGAAGCCTCGACCCAGCCAGGGCAATTCATCCTGGTCAGAAGCTATTTTCCCCGATATCGAGCAACAGGGGAGGAATCCGGGGGCACATTTTGAAAGGGGCGCTGTGTTGCGGCTTGAAGACTTCGAACGCTTTGTGTTCACCATGTCCGTGCTGGAACACTATTCGGAGCACGACTGTTCTCTCCTCCTCGGGTGCTCGGTTAAAGACATTCGAGAGGGTCGGGCTCGGGCTCTGAAGGAACTGACAGACTTGAGCGGGCGCGATTTATTGCAAAACCAGGCCTTTCTACAGGAGGCAAGGTGAAATGACTCATTTCGCGCATTCAGTCGCGCCATGCCGCATTTTCATCACCTAGGCGGCCCTCAAGGAAACGCTCTCCTTCGAAACGCCAAGTCTGCTTTGAGAGCAAGCATAAAGCAGAAGGGACTAGGGAACTTCCGATGTGGCAAGGCGAGCGTCTTATGCTGACAGATCACGATTCTGACTGGAATATCGAGGACGTAACCGACACTGAGATCTGTGCAGCGATTCGCTACCTTGAGCCGAATACAAGAAAAGCGAGCGAACTGGGCCAAGTCGCCGATAAAAAGGATAACAGTGGAGTGATCTGCATCTGTTTATACATTGCACTGTTAGTCTGCTTTGCATTCTTTTGGTTCTACCGCAGTTGATGCGCGTTTCTCGTACGCCCACAAAATGAGATTCATGAGCCCATTTTGGATTCGGCGAGCACTTCAGTATTGGCAGCCATCTTTGGGTCGCTTACCGGCGAATTGGCATTTAGCGTGAGCACCTGGATCAAGCAAAAACACCAGAATCAACGGGATATGCTCGTTAAGCGAATGTCGCACTCGACACTTTTAACAGATTTGCCACTCAGGTGACTCATGCTCTTGGGCTCATCTCCAAACCTCAATCACTTAATTCAGGGTGACTTTGGCATCAGGCTTGCCTTCGTCATGAGTAATGGCACGGAGATTCCAAATGGAGGCTGCAGCCATGGCTCACACTCAATCTCTCTCTCTGCTGCCGCGAACCGCTCATTCCTTTCCTTTCATCGAGCTGCGACAGTCCCTCCCAAGTAAGGTCGCGGCTATCTCTCCCTTCGTGGAACAACTGATGCGCTTCATTCTGAAGTTTCGAAGCGCCGATGGAACTGAGTCCGACATCGAGATGGCCTTGTACGAAGCCCTCGCGAATGCCGTGATCCATGGCAACGGTGATAACTCAGGCAAGAGAGTGTACGTCACATGCCGTTGCTATATGGACGGAGAAGTCTCAATCACGGTTCGGGACGAAGGAAAAGGATTCGACAGCAACACGGTGCCGGATCCCACCTTTCGCGAAAACTTGCTCTTCACGCACGGTCGTGGAATCTACCTGATGAAAGCATTAATGGATGAAGTCTTGTTCGAAGAGAACGGGGCCGTTGTGCGGATGCGAAAGAACTCAAACTCCTGCGCGAGCTCTCAAGGAAATCAGGATGACAATCACAGTCACAATCAGCATCTTCGGCATCGTGGCTAGTATCATGGACATGCCGACGAGACAATCTCCCGAGTACGACCTCGCTGCGCCAAAGGTTCGTGTTGCGCGAGCTGAACTCTTCTTTCAATACACACAGGGATTCAGCCGTGGCAAAACGGAGTCGAATCCTTGATGCTACCGGAATACGATCTCGTCGTTATCGGTAGCGGCCCAGCTGGACAGAAGGGCGCTATTGCGGCCGCAAAGGCGCGCAAGAACGTTGCCGTGGTTGACCGCACTCCGATGATCGGTGGCGTGTCCGTTCATACCGGCACGATCCCCAGCAAGACCCTTCGCGAAGCTATATTTCAGCTCACCAGCCGTGCCGTCAAAGCGCAGTACGGCAACGGGCGTGCAGCGTACGGCGACATTTCTGTTCGGGATGTTTCGGTGCGGGTAAGAGAAATCATCGAGCGCGAAACCGACGTCGTCCGAGCTCAACTGACGCGGAACGGAATCAGCATCTACCAAGGTCTGGCACTGCTTCTGGACCCGCATACGCTGACGGTGCAGGACGGTGAGGATAGGCACCAACTCAAAGCCAAAAACATTCTGATTGCTTGCGGTACGCGCCCGGCGCACAGCCCGGAAATACCGTTCGACGATCATCGCATCGTAGACACGGACCACCTTCACGCTTTGAGTGGCGTGCCGCGAGAAACAATCGTCGTGGGCAGCGGTGTCGTGGGGCTCGAATATGGGTCTTTTATGGCTGCGTTGGGCTCCCGAGTTACGTTGATCGACCAGCGACCAGTGCTTCTGGACTTTGTCGATCAGGAGATTGTCCAAACGCTGTCTTATCACTTGCGCCAGCTTGGCATTACGTTTCGTTTAGGAGAAAAGGTGACGCGCGTCGGAACGGACATGCACCGTGAATTCATATTCGCGGAGCTGGAAAGCGGCAAGAAAATACAAGGTGATGCACTCATCTACGCCGTCGGGCGGCAAGGCAACGCAGATCAGCTTCATCTGGAAGCTGCGGGATTGGTTGCGGACGCGCGAGGAAGGGTAAAAGTTAATGAGCTTTTTCAAACCGCCGTTCCTCACATCTACGCGGCTGGCGACGTCATTGGATTTCCGGCTCTCGCAAGTACCTCCATGGAACAGGGGAGACTCGCCGCCTGCCACATGTTTGGGATTCCCTTCGAGCATATGCCTGAGCTCTTTCCGTACGGCATTTATACGATTCCAGAAATTTCCATGGTTGGCCAGACGGAGGAAACCCTGACCTCAAATAAAGTTCCATACGAGGTGGGGATTGCCAGGTATTCCGAGTTGGCAAAAAGCATGATGCTTGGGGATAACATGGGCATGCTCAAACTACTTTTTCACCGAGATACGCACAAACTTCTTGGGGTACATGCTTTAGGCCAGCGCGCAACGGAAATCATTCACATTGGCCAAGCCGTGCTTTTTTACAACGGATCGGTGGACTACTTCCGGGATACGGTGTTCAACTACCCGACCCTGGCCGAAGCTTACAAAGTAGCGGCTCTCAATGGGCTGAATAAGCTCTGACATCGCTGCGGCAAGTCAACCTCGGATTCTGCTGTGGAGGATCAAGGCCTCGGGCAATCATCTAAGCGTCTTCACAATTCTGCCATTCAACACATCGCCTCTCATGCTTCCTCTCTATGCAGCGGCATTTGACGGGCTACATCGAGTTCGGTGCAATCTTTCGTACTCTCCCGAGACGCCATAGAGATTCCTCCCGTCGTACGTTCTCAAGCGATTTTTAGGCAAATGCGGCCGGTTTTCTTATTACCGAATGTTTGGATCGAGTAATCGGTTCTCTTGACAGTTTTGACCTGTTTGACAGCCAGCGTGGATATCCCGCCTGAAAAACTCATTCATTCTGCGAGATCTAGCACGGTCTCGGGTGTGGCATCCGATTTGCCTTTGGGAAGGTTGGAACCATTGAGTCCACCAGCAAGGCAGTCGCGTAACTGACGCGCCTGAAATCGACGAGACGACTCTCTGGGAACATTTCCCTCAACCGAGCAGCGTCTCGAATCAGGCGCGTCAGTGACGCGATTGAAGTGGCGGTTCATTAACTCGATTGAGGGGAAGGAAACGATGAAGCAAATATTCACAGGTTTCGTTAGTGCGGTGCTCCTCCTGAATGCACTTGGGTGCAGCAACGGTAACGTGCGGGCTGCAGCCCCGCCTCCACCACCGGTCGTCGAAGTCGCGCCGGTCATTCAAAAGGATGTGCCGGTTCAGGGCGAGTGGGTGGGAACGCTCGAAGGCTACGTCAATGCGCAGATTCAGCCTCAGGTGAGCGGTTACCTCATTCGCCAGGATTATCACGAAGGCGCAGTCGTCAAAAAGGGTCAGCTCCTCTTTGAGATCGATCCGCGTCCCTTTCAAGCCCTGCTCGATCAAGCCAAAGGGCAATTGGCGCAGGCTGAGGCGCAGATGGCGAACGCCGAAACGAACGTGAAGCGTGACATTCCCGAAGCGGAGGCTCACGCCATTCCGCAAAGTCAGTTGGATACGGACACGCAGTCGCTCCGTGGGGCGAAGGCAGCAGTTGAGGCCGCCCAGGCGGCGGTCGAACAGGCTCAGCTGAATTTGGGCTACACGAGAGTTGTCTCCTTAGTTGACGGAATCGCCGGCATCAACACTGTACAGGTGGGCAACCTCGTGGGGCCGTCAACGGTCCTCACCGCGGTTTCGCAGGTGAGTCCGATCAAAGTTTATTTCCCCATCAGCGAACAGGAGTACCTGCGCATGGCGGACGGCGGCAGTCCGGGGAGCGTGGACTTTCTGACGCACGCCTCACGAATCCCGTTGCAGTTAACTTTGGCCGACGGGATTGCCTATCCGCATCCGGGCAGAATCATTTTCGCGGACCGCCAGGTGAACACGCAGACCGGAACCATCCAGATCGTGGGCGTGTTTCCCAACTCCAAGAATCTGTTGCGACCGGGCCAATATGCACGCATTCAGACGCCCACCGGAAACATCACGGGAGCGCTGCTGGTGCCACAGGCGGCCGTGAATCAGCAGCAAGGAACCTATCAGGTAACCGTGGTCGGGGCCGACAACCGCGCACAGCTCCGCACGGTACAGGTCGGACCAAGAGTGGGCACGCTCTGGGTGATCACAGCGGGCCTGAAGCCGGGAGAACGCGTCGTGGCGGTTGGCGCAGAGAAAGCCAAAGAAGGCGAACTGGTGAATCCCACGCCGTACAAAGAAACCGAGGAGCGCTAATTATGGCGAGTTTTTTCATCCGACGCCCCATCGTCGCGATTGTGATCGCGATCCTTACCGTCATCGTTGGCGCGATCACGATTGCGCTTTTGCCAATCGCACAGTTTCCGAACATTGCGCCGCCGGAAATCTGGCTGCAAGCTAACTACCCCGGTGCCGACGCAAAGACTCTCGAGCAGTCCGTCGCTACGCCGATCGAACAGCAAGTGACCGGTGTGGACAACATGGAATACATGTATTCCGTGAACACCACGAATGGTTCGCAAACGTCTCTGATCGTCGATTTTGATCTCAAGACTGATCCCAACACGGATCTCGTACTTACGCAATCCCGACAGCAACTGGCAAACGGTCAACTTCCGCCCGAGGTAACGAGCTATGGGATTAGCTTGCGAAAGTCGGCCACCGCTCCTTTCATGCTGGTCGGCCTATACTCGCCCCACGGCACCCGCGACGCTGCGTTTCTCTCTAATTATGCGTACATCAACCTCAACGACCCCATCGGCCGCTCCTATGGAGTCGGCCGGTCGGAGGTCTTCGGAGCTGGCCAGTATGCGATGCGGCTCTGGATAAAGCCCGATCAGCTGGCGAAACTGGGCATTACCGTCACGGACATCACGAACGCCATCCAGGCCCAGAACAAAGTAAATCCGGCTGGCCAGATCGGTGGCGAGCCAGCCCAGAAGAACCAGCAGTTCACCTACGCATTGCTGGCGAAGGGGCGCCTGAGATCTCCGGAACAATTCGGCAACATTGTTGTTCGCGAATCCCCGAATGGCGGAACCGTGCGCGTGAAAGACGTGGCGCGGGTGGAGCTGGGCCAGCAGGACTACAGCACGATCAGCCGTCTAAATGGGAAGCCCACCGCAGTCATTGCCATCTACCAGCTGCCCGGTTCTAACGCGCTTCAAACTGCGGAGGGTGTCCGCAAGCTGATGGCCCAGATGAAGGACCGCTTTCCCGAAGATGTCGATTATGCGATATCGCTGGACCAAACATTGCCGGTCAGCGAAGGCATGAGGGAAGTTGTCGAAACCCTGGTGATTGCGATTTTACTGGTCATCCTTGTGGTGTACCTCTTCTTGCAAGACTGGCGGGCCACGCTGATTCCTATGCTGGCAGTCCCGGTTTCGCTCGTCGGCACGTTTGTCCTGTTCCCGCTATTCGGCTTCTCAATCAACACACTTTCGATGTTGGGCCTTGTCCTGGCAATCGGTCTGGTGGTTGACGATGCAATTGTGGTGGTTGAAGGCGTGCAGCACCATATCGAAGAGGGATTGGCTCCGAAGGACGCGGCTCTCAAGGCGATGAAAGAGCTCTCCGGGCCCGTTGTGGGGATTGCCCTGGTGCTGGCTTCGGTGTTTGTGCCTACGGCGTTCATCCCAGGCATCACCGGGAGGCTTTATCAGCAATTCGCCCTGACCATCGCCATTTCTGTGATCCTCTCTGCCTTCAATGCGCTCACGCTCAGCCCGGCGCTCGCTGGTCTGTTGCTGCGACCAAAATCAGAGGAAGGCACCCATAAGCACCGCGGACCTCTCGGCAAATTTTTTGACGCATTCAATCGCTATTGGGAACGCAGTACCAATGGTTTTGTGCGCTGGTCCCACGCGGTAATTCGCAAGGGCGCGCTCGTGATGGTGCTGCTCGTTCTCTTCGGTCTGGGCGCGTTTTTCTTTGGTAACCGCCTGCCGTCAAGCTTTATGCCCGATGAAGACCAGGGCTACCTCTACGTCAGCATGCAACTTCCCATCGCGGCGTCGATGCAACGCACAAGCGAGGCTGGGAGACAGGTGGAGAACGTTCTCGCAAACATTCCGGGAGTTCAATACACGACATCTGTTATCGGCTTCAATCTGCTCAGCTTCGCGCACACCAGCTACAACGGGTTCTTCTTCGTCACGTTGAAACCCTGGAGCGATCGCAAGAGCAGGGCGGAACAGTATCAGGAAATAAAAACTCGCCTGAACCAGGAACTCAGCCGTTTGCCGCAGGGGACTGTTTTCGGCTTCTCGCCGCCTGCGGTACCCGGCGTTGGCACCTCCGGTGGATTTCAATTCGTCCTGGAAGACCGCGCTGGAAAGGATGTGAAGTTTCTTTCCGATAACTTGAACAAATTCCTGGTAGCCGCTCGCAAGCGCCCTGAAATCGGCATGATCAGTTCAACCTTTATCCCGAGCGTGCCCGAGCAGTACATCAATGTGGATGAGGACAAAGCACTCAAGCAGGGTGTCGCGATCAGCGATGTCTATCAAACCATTCAGGCATATATGGGTGGCCTGTTCGTCAATTACTTCAATGATTTCGGCCGCACCTGGCAGGTATATATCGAGGCCGAGGCGCCTTACCGAGCGAATACGCAAGACCTGTCGCAGTTCTATGTGCGCAACAACCAGGGCCAGAACGTACCGCTTTCCTCGCTCGCGAACTTCGAAACCGATTACGGCCCGGAATTCACCTTGCGCTACAACGAGTATCGCGGCGCACAGATCTTCGGCAGCGCTGCCGCGGGTTATAGCTCTCAGCAGGCCACCGCGGCCCTCGAAGATGTTTTCAATCAAACCATGCCCCACGGGATGGGCTTCGACTACATGGGCATGTCTTATCAGGAGCAGAAAGCGCGGCAGGGTGTGCCAGCTTGGGCCATTTTCGTGCTTTCACTCCTCTTTGTCTT
>Ga0207665_10002230_pt1 | contig 13076 bp, 13 predicted proteins | sample LARL112metaG_FD_184351 | JGI IMG/M metagenome (GOLD analysis project Ga0207665, IMG submission 184351) | Corn, switchgrass and miscanthus rhizosphere microbial communities from Kellogg Biological Station, Michigan, USA - LAR L11-2 metaG... | ecosystem: Host-associated > Plants > Roots >...
GGCGGCGCGGAGACTGCCGCGGAAGCTGGCCCGGTCAGAGGCGCCCCGGCCAAAGGCGCCGGTGCAGTGCCCGACGTCGCCGGTGCGCTCGCCGCGACGGTGGGCAGTTGCGCCGAGGTCCCGGCAAGGGCTGGGTTGGGAGCGGGGATGGGGGCGCCCGCCGCCGGCGCCGGCGTTCCGGCCGCTGCACCTGCCGAGGCTGCGCCCGCCGCTGTCGTGGCACTCACCTCGGCAGTAGCGAGGTGTGTCTGGTGGCGCAGCAGCATCCACATGACTATGCCCAGATTCACCAACAGCAATAACGCGATCGCGATGGCCCACAGCGGCAGGCGCGTGCGCGGAGGCGCCACGCGCACCTCGAACAGCGCAGGTCCGCTCTGCCGCTGGCGATCGCTCTCGGACTTCTTCAACGCGTCGAGGATGAACGACATCGACTCACCCGCCGTGATGAGTATCCGCTGCCGATAGTAACGGAGCGTCGGAGCCCGCCACCGCCGCCGCGAGCGCAATCTGCGTCTGCACGCCGGCGATGCCGTCCACAACGAGCCGGTGCACACGCTGGAACTCGCGCACTTCGCCTGCGAGCTCGCCGTCGAACACATCGCTCACCGGTACATCGCTCTGTCCACCGCGCACGCGTTGCAGGCTTTCGCGCAGCCAACGCACCTGCGGGCCGCGCATGCCGCTCGAGAGTGCCTTCACCGGGGAGCTGGCCGGCCGCCACAGCATGACGAAGTCGCCGAGCCAGTAGTGCGACAGCTCGCCGAGACTCACCGCCTGGCTGCCGCCGAGATCGAGGTGTGCCTGCTCGTCATCGAGTGCGGTCAGCACGACCTGATGGGTGGCGCCCGAGCCATCGTGCAACAGCAGGATGGCCGGATGATTGTAGACCCGCAGCTGTCCGAAGGAGCCGCGCTCGGCGATGCAGGCGAGACCGAGAGTCTGGGCCTGGGTGCACGGGTCGGTGCTGCTCGGCTGGTATTTCGCGCCCCAGCGCCCGAAGAGCTTGCCGAACGCACTGTCGGTGTCGGTTTCCGTGAGGTGCTGTGACAGCAGTTGCGCGAGCTGCGCCGGCTTCGGCTCACCACGCGGCACCGCGGCGAGCGCCACGGGGAGCGCCGACGCTCCGTCGGTGCGCGCTGCGACGCTGGCACTGGCCGCGGGCAGCCCCCGCGTGTGCCAGGGCTGAGCTTTCCACACCGCGAAGGTGATGCCGCTCAGCACGAATGCGATGGCTGCAGTCGCTGCCCAGGGCAGCCAGTCGGGGGTGAAGCGCCGGCCGAACACCTCGGCGGCGGCGCTGCGCACAAGTGATGGAGTGACGCGGTGCCGGTCGAGTGAGTACGCGCCGAGGAGCGCACGGTCGCAGATCACGTTGATGACCCGTGGCACCCCCTGCGAGAGCCCGAACACCGCATTCAAGGCCTGCGGCGCGAAGATGTCGGTCGTCGCGCCCGCGACGCGCAGGCGGTGGCGCACGTAGGCGGCGGTCTCCTCGTGCGAGAGCGGATTGAGGTGGTAGCGCCCGGTGATGCGCTGCGCGAGCTGCCGCAGCTCGTTGCGCGAGAGCAGCTCGCGCAGCTCGGGCTGGCCGATGAGGATGATCTGCAAAAGCTTCTGCGTGTTGGTCTCGAGGTTGGTCAGCAGACGCACCTGCTCGAGCACCTCCGGTGACAGGTTCTGCGCCTCGTCCACTACCAGCACCACGCGCTGACCGGCGGCGTGCGCGCGCAGCAGGTACTCGCTGAGGATGTCGACCAGGTCCTTCAGGCTGCCGAGCGCCGAGTCGGGCACGCCGATGCCGAGCTCCTCGCAGATGGTGAGCAGGAACTCGGGCGCGGTCATCTTCGGATTCAGGATGAGGGCGATCTCGGCGTTCTTCGGAGTCTGCGCGAGGAGCGAGCGCACGATGGTGGTCTTGCCGGTGCCGACTTCGCCGGTGAGCTGCACGAAGCCGCCGGCCTCGTTGATGCCGTACAGCAGGTGCGCGAGCGCTTCCGCGTGCCGCTCACTGAGGTAGAGGTAGCGCGGATCGGGGGTGATCGCGAACGGCTTTTCGTTGAGGCCGAAGAAGGACAGGTACATGAAACTATGCTACTCGATCGTATTGCCGCGCCGCAGCGCCCGGTTGCCGAAGCGCGCCCGTGCTTCATCGAGAGCCGCATCCAGGCGGCCGGCGCGGCGTGTCTCCTCGAACAGCGCCAGCTGCGAGGCCGGAGTCAGCTCAGTGAGGACCACCCCGAGCAGGCGAAGTTTCGCACCGCGGTTCGCGGCGAGCCAGCGGGCGAGCAGCTCCGCCGCCACCGCGCTCACCGTCCGTGCCTCGCAGGTCGGCGGCGCGACCGCCCGCTGTCGGCTGAAGGTCGCGAAGTCTCCGCGGCGGATCTTCACTCCGATACACGAGGTCTGCAGCCCGCGCGTGCGCAGGCGGCTTGCGGCGAGGTCGGCGAGCCGGGCCAGCTGGCGCTGCAGGATGCTCGGTGTGCCGATATCGCGCTCGAACGTGTCCTCGGCGCTCAGCGACTTCTCCTCCACCTCCGGCAACACGGGGCGCTCATCGATTCCCGAGGCGCGCTCGCGCGTCAGCGCCGTGTAGCGTCCGAAAAGCGGCCACAGCACGGCATCGGGCGCGCTGCGCAGCTCGCCGAGCGTGTGAACACCGGCCGCTTCGACCTTCGCTCCGGTCTTGCGCCCGAGCCCGGGCAGGCGCCGTACCGGCAGTGGATCGAGCACCGCATGCACGCGTGCGACATCGACGACCGTGAGCCCATCGGGCTTCATGAGATCGGAAGCAATCTTGGCTACGAGTTTGTTGGGGCCTACGCCCACCGAGGCGGTGAGCCCGGTGAGCGCGGCGATGCGAGCCTTGATGGCGCGGGCGATCTCGACCGCGCCACCGGGCAGGTGCGCGCTCGCCGTCACATCGAGAAATGCCTCATCGAGCGAGAGGCCCTCGACGAGCGGGGTCACTTCGCGAAACACTCCGAACAGCAGCCGTGAGACCTCCTGATAGCGACTCATGCGTGGACGCAGGCAGATCGCCTGCGGACAGAGCCTGAGCGCGGTGCGCATCGGCATGGCCGAGTGCACGCCATACCGGCGCACCTCGTAACTCGCCGCCGCCACCACTCCGCGCGCACCCTCCCAACCGACGATCAGCGGCTTGCCGGCGAGGCTCGGGTCGTCGTGCTGCTCGACGGATGCATAGAAGGCATCCATGTCGACGTGCAGGACCGCGCGCGTCACGGTGCGTACCGGTGCACACCCATCAGGCAGGCGAGCGAAATTTCATGGGGTCGCCTGCACGGTGATGGTGATCTTCTTCGAGAGCACCGGCGGGGAGTGCGGGATGTGATTGAGATCGGCGAGCACCAGCTGCAGGGTGTGCTTGCCCGGAGTGAGCTCGACGGTGGTCTGGGTCTGTCCCTTGCCGAAGTGCACGATCTTATCGGTGGCCGGCAGCGGCAGCGACTGATCCGCCGGCGGATCGCTATCGATCAGCAGGTGATGGTGCCCGGTGTTGTCGAATTTCACCCCCGCCGGCGCGATGCCCATCCCCTTCAGTCCGAACTGCACGAGCACCGGGTTGTGGACGGTGGCGCCATCCTTCGGACTGATGAAGTAGACCTCGGCCCCGGGGGGCGAGGCCGTGCGCGGCAGGGCGGCTGCTGCAGCCGGGGCCGCCGGTGTCTGGGCCATGGCGAGCGGCACGGCGGCAACCGCGACGAGCGAGACTGCGGCGAGCAGCCCGGAGGCGATCAACTTACGCATCGACTTCTCCTTTCAAAGAGTGAGTGCGCTTGAGACAAAGGTGAGCAGCAGCATGATGCCCCCGCTCACCAGGTAGAAGAGCGACAGCAGCGCGAGCTTGCCTGCCGTCAGCCAGCTGCCCTGACCGTAGACGACGCGCATGGAGCGGTACGCATACCAGGCGATATAGAGCGTGACCGCGACACGCAGCATCCCCGCTACGGCCGGCAGCAGCGCGGAGACTGCCGCCGCCAGCATCACCACGAGGAACACGAACGCATGGTTGTGCACGAACAGCAGCAGGTGCTCGATGTAGTAATGCCGCGGCCGCCAGTACAGCAGCATCATGGCTGCCGCGAGCATCGGCAGGAACAGGAACATGGCGCGCGGCAGGTTGTGCAGGAAAGCCTCGCGCAAGGAGCGGAAATTGTCCGCGAGCATGTGCACGCACGCTGTGCGGGCGGCCGGCTGGATCTGCTGCTGCCATGGCCCGTCGTAGTTGACCCGACTCGCGCAGACGCGCTGCGCGCGCTGCTCGCCCGACTCGCCGGGCAGCGGCTTGCCGAGCATCTCCCCCTCCTCCTCGAGCGGTATCACGCTGGCCGCGGGCGCGCCGTGCCCGGGCGCGGCGACGGTGACGATGCGCACTTGGTGAAAGGTTGCGGCCCACAGGAAGAACAACACCGACAGCACCAGGTACAGCCGCACCGGCGGCAGGTAGCGGGCGCGGCGGCCGGCGAGAAACTCGCGTGTCAGGTATCCCGGCCGGCCCAGCAGTGCGCCGAGTGTACGCCACAGCCGCGAGTCGGCGTGGGTCAGATCCTCCGCGGCCACTTTGGTGAAATGCCACAGCGAGTGCACCGGCGCCTCGCGGCGCTGCCCGCACGCGGCGCAGTAGCGGCCCGCCACGGCGGCGCCGCAGTTGTCGCAGCGCGGAGCTGCCGCCGGGATCTCGGCGGTCGCCGCGACCTTCGCCTCCGCGGCAGCGCCCGCGTCGGACACCGGTCCGGCCGCGGCGACGCTGCTCATGCCACGTGTACGCTCGACCTCGCGGCCGGCTCCGCGTCAGCCGCGAGCTCATGCTGAGCCGCGAGCTCATGCGGCGCGAAGTCATCGACGTTGATGAGGTCCATGGCCTTCCGATCGTACTCGCGGAGCGCTGCAGCCTCCGTCTCGGAGAGGATGCCGGCCGTGAGCGCCTGTTGGATTCGCCCGGGAAAATCGAGCGCCGTCACGCGGCCGGTGTTGACCCCCTCGACTCGAATGCGCTTCTCCAGCGGCTCGAGCTGCACCGCAAGCTGCAGTGCCTCCTGCAGAAGTGCCAGGGGATTGTGCGGCTCGAGCGTGCGGTAGATGAACTGGCCGAGACGCTCGCGAGCCTGCGTCGGCGCCGTGACGAGCGCGGCCACCTCGGCTCCGAGGCGGTCGTGCGGTGCCGAATACACGCGTCCGCGCGGAAATATGAGCGCACGCATCAGTGCAGCGAGCAGCCGGTTGGGAAAATTTCGCAGGAATCCATGCAGCTGCTCCTGCGCATCGTAGAGCAGATTGCGGCAGGCCCACTCGACGATGGGCAGGTCCTCGAGCTGCCTGCCCTCGTTCTCATGGTGCTTGAGCACCATCGAGGCGAGATACATGCAGGAGAGCACATCGCCGAGTCTGGCCGAGAGCCCCTCTTTCTTCTTCAGGTAGCCGCCGAGCGCGAGCAACGCCACATCCACCGCGAAGGCGAACGAGGCCGAGAACCGCACCACGTGCTGATAGTAGCGAGCGGTGGCGCCCTGCACCGGCGCGCGCGTGAAGCGCGCATGGGTGAGCGCCATGATGAAAGAGCGCACCGCGTTCGAGAGCGTGAAGCCGATGTGGGCGAAGAGCGCGCGGTCGAATTCATCGACCCCGGCGGCGCGGTCCGGATTGCGTGCGGCGTTCATCTCGCGCAGCACGAAGGGGTGGCAGCGCAGTGCACCCTGCCCGAAGATGATCAGGTTGCGCGTGAGCAGGTTGGCGCCCTCCACGGTGATCGCCACCGGCACGATCTCGTAGCCACGGGCGAGATAGTTCCTGGGGCCGAGCATGATGCCCTTGCCGCCGTGCAGGTCCATGGCGTCATTCGCCACCTGGCGGCCCATCTCGGTGATGTGATACTTGAGCACCGCAGAGGGAACGGATGGCTTCTCACCGGCATCGATTGCGCCGACGGTGACTGAGCGCGCGGCATCCATGGTGTAGGTGAGCGCTACCATGCGCGCCAGCACCGACTCGACGCCTTCGAAGCGTGCGATCGGTTGATTGAACTGCGCGCGGATGCGCGCGTAGGCCCCGGTCGCCCACACGCCCGCCTTGGCAGCCCCGGTAGCGTTCGAAGGCAGCGAGATGCAGCGCCCGACCGAGAGCTGCTCCACCAGCATGCGCCACCCGGCGCCCGCCATGGCAGGTCCCCCGATGATGCAGTCGAGCGGCACGAACACATCCCGTCCGTGCAGGGGCCCGTTCTGGAAAGGGATGTTGAGCGGGAAGTGCCGCCGGCCGATGCTGATGCCGGGGGTGTTGCGCGGGATGAGCGCGCAGGTGATGCCGAGGTCGGTCTTGTCCCCGAGCAGCCGCTCCGGGTCGAACATGCGGAAGGCGAGTCCGATGACCGTCGCTACCGGTGCGAGCGTGATGTAACGTTTGGAGAAATTCAGCCTCAGCCCCAGCACCTCGCGCCCCTGCCACTGGCCGCGCGTCACGATGCCGGTGTCGGGAATGGAGGCGGCGTCGGAGCCCGCGCGCGGCCCGGTGAGCGCGAAGCAAGGCACTTCTTCCCCGCGGGCGAGGCGCGGCAGGTAGTAGTTCTTCTGCTCCTCGGTGCCGTAGTGATTCAGCAGCTCCGCGGGTCCGAGGGAGTTCGGCACCGCCACCGTGGAGGAGGTCGTGGCACTGCGGCTGGCGATCTTCGCGAGCACGCACGAGTGCGCGTAGGCCGAGAACTCGAGTCCGCCGTAGCGCTTCGGGATGATCATTGCGAAGAAACCGCGCGTCTTGAGGAACTCCCACACCTGCGGCGGAAGATCCGCCCGCTCGTGCGTGATGTTCCACTCATCGAGCATGCGGCACAGTTCTTCGCACGGTCCGTCGAGGAACGCCTGCTCGGCCGCCGCCAGCTGAGGCGGTCGTGCCGCGAGCAGCTTTTCCCACCTTGGCGCGCCGGTGAACAGCTCCCCGTCCCACCACACGGTGCCGGCCTCGAGCGCCTCCTTCTCGGTCTGCGACATGCGCGGCAGCAGTTTCAAATAGGTCTTCATGAAGGGTCGGGTGATGAGCGCCTTGCGCAGCGGACGCACGTTCAGCAGCCACAGCGAGGCGAGCAGCACCCAGAGCAGTCCCTTCCACACCCCCGCGGGCGCACTGCTCGCGCCGAGCAGGGTGTAGGCGGCGAGCAGCGCGGTGAAGGTCACCGTGAAGGCGAGCAGCGAGAGACGGCGGTACGCGAGGAACAGCACCGCCGCTACGAAGAGCAGCGTAATGACACCGCCGATCTGCGTCAGTGCGTAAGCCGCCGCCAGGATGACGAGGAGCGATATGACTGCACCCAACATCGAGTCTTCCTCCGTGCGTCTCGACTCGCGCTGCGACTATAGCCCCTGCGCCGCACGGGATCAGCTGAGGAGGCTCTTCACCCCATCGCGTTCCTCGCGCAGCTCCGCATAGGTGGCCTCGAGGCGCTGCCGGCTGAACTCCTCCACCGCGAGACCCGGCACGATGCGGTAATCCCCGTTGCTGACCGTGACCGGGTAGGAGAAAACGACTCCCGCGTTGATGCCGTAGCTGCCATCCGCAGGCACCGCCATGCTCACCCAGTCGCCCGCAGGAGTCCCGTGCACCCAGGTGTGTACGTGGTCGATGGCGGCCGAGGCGGCCGAGGCGGCCGATGAAGCGCCGCGCGCCTTGATCACCGCCGCGCCGCGCTGTTGCACGACCGGGATGAAAGTCCCGGTGATCCACCCCGGATCCACCAGTGACTTTGCCGGGCGGCCTGCCACCTCCGCGTACGAGAGGTCGGGGTATTGCGTGGAGGAGTGGTTGCCCCAGATGGTCATGCGGCGGATGTCCGTGACGTGGCTGCCCGTCTTCTCCGCGAGCTGCGCCAGTGCGCGGTTGTGATCGAGGCGCGTCATGGCCGTGAAGTTGCGCGGCTCGAGATCAGGGGCGTTGGCCTGCGCGATGAGCGCATTGGTGTTGGCAGGGTTGCCGACCACCAGCACTTTGACGCGGCGCTCGGCCACTTCGTTGAGCGCCTTGCCCTGCGCTGAGAATATCTGCGCGTTGGCGATCAGCAGGTCCTTGCGCTCCATGCCAGGCCCGCGCGGCCGTGCACCGACGAGGAATGCCACCTCGCAATCGCGAAACGCCACGCGTGCATCGTCGGTGGCCACGATGTCGCCAAGTGTCGGAAAAGCACAGTCGTTGAGCTCCATGACGATGCCCTGCAGCGCCCCGAGTGCCGGGGTGATCTCGAGAAGGCGCAGGTTGATGCGCGTGGCGGGCCCGAGCGCGGCGCCGGCGGCCACACGGAAGGCGAGGGCATAACCGATGTGGCCGGCGGCCCCTGTGATCGCGACATTGACCGCTTTCATGGCGCTGCGCTTCTTACGTTGAAAAGGGCTCGGAATTCTAGCCTGCCCCGCATGAGGTCCCGTAGCTCGCGGCTCGGGCGCCCAGGGTCGGCTTGCCGCCTGGCACCTTGCTGACTCAAACGGTCAGGCCGGCCGTGCGCTCCAACGCCCTGTCAGACCGCCCCCGAGCCTCTCCAGGCGCCTGGAGGTCGCCACAGGGGTCGCCCAGGGCGGGTGGCGAGGAATCTCACCGTCAGGACGGTAAAACGGCTTGGTGAGATGCCTTGACACTAGAGTAGTGTTGTAGTAGAGTATAACACCAATGAGAGGCACCACGGACCTCGTTGCTGAAGAGACCAGGAATCACCCCACCGCGACGCCCAAGAGGACACTGACATGAACGCCATCATTTCCAACCTGTACCGAGACCTGACCTGCGCCGCTGCCGCCTTGCTCATCAGCATGGTCATTGGCGCGAGCTTCGTGCAATCCACGGCCACGGCCCCGGGCACCGCCTCGGCACCGGCCGCGACTGCGCTCCACGCCTGAAATCCGCTTCCGGCAAACCTGCCCGTAAGGAGCCCGATCATGAACACCCTGATTTCCACCGTGAGCCGCGATCTCACCTGTGCCGCGGCGGCGCTGCTCATCAGCCTCGCCATGAGCGCGAGCTTCGTGCACTCGACGGCCACTGCGCCGGGAGCCCACGCGGTGGTTGCCACGGCTCGCACGGCCAATGCCTGACCGCAGGATGAGAACGATCAAGGAGTTTGGGAGACATGAACACCTTCACATCGATGCTCTGTCGTGACCTCGCCTGCGGCACCGCCGCAGCTCTGATCACGCTGATCATCAGCCTGACCTTCCTCCAGTCGACCGGGCTGCCCCCGGGCGCGCACCACTGGCCCACCATGTTCGGCGCAGTCCAGCCGCAGCACGCCTGGTTCGGTCAGCCTGAGCCGGCCGTTTTGGTAGATTAGTTCGCTAATCCCCCGTCACAGGCACCGTGCAGACGTTAATGGATCCGCAGTGGGACGACAGCTCGCCCATTTATCGGCAACTGCGGGACCGAGTGGTTGCGATGATCCTCGAAGGGGTCCTCAAGGAAGGAGATCCGCTGCCCTCGGTCCGCAACGTGGCTGCGGACTTCCGTCTGAATCCGCTCACGGTGCTCAAGGGCTACCAGCAGCTGGTCGACGAGCAACTCGTCGAGAAGCGTCGCGGTCTCGGCATGTTCGTGAGCGCCGGTGCCCGCAAGGCGCTCATGAAAGACGAGCGCCAGCGTTTCCTCGAGGAGGAGTGGCCGAAGATCTACGCGACGATCCAGCGGCTCGGATTGACGCAGGACGAATTGCAGCGCGCAGCCGCCGCCGCGCCCGCGGTCCCTTGGCCAGCCGCCAACAGTGCGTCGCCGGGTAGCGGCTCACGTCCAGGTGAGGATGATGACAGCGGTAATTGAAGCGCGCGGACTCAGCAAGAGCTACGGCGCCACCCGTGCGCTCGATGGGGTGAGCTTCAGCGTCGAGCCGGGGCGGATCGTGGGATTGATCGGTCCCAATGGTGCCGGCAAGACCACGGCCTTGAAGGCCATTCTGGGCCTGACATCCTTCAGCGGCGAGTTGCGGGTGCTCGGGCTCGACCCTTGCCGCGAACGCGATGCACTGATGCGTGAGGTGTGCTTCATCGCGGACGTGGCGGTGCTGCCGCGCTGGCTGCGTGTCAGGCAGGCACTGGAGTTCGTCGCTGGTGTGCACCCGCGCTTCGACCGCCGGGTCGCCGAAAACTTTCTCGGCAAGACCGACATCCGCCTGGGAAGCCGCGTGCGCGAGCTCTCCAAGGGGATGGTGACCCAGCTGCACCTCGCGCTGGTGCTCGCCATCGATGCCCGCTTGCTGGTGCTCGATGAGCCGACACTCGGGCTCGACCTGCTCTACCGCCGCAGCTTCTACGACACGCTGCTGAATGACTACTTCGACAAGCAGCGCACCATCCTGCTCACCACTCATCAGGTGGAGGAGGTGGAGAACCTGTTGACGGACGTCATCTTCATCAATCACGGGCAGATTGCGCTCAGCGCATCGGTGGAAGATCTCGGCAGCCGCTATCAGCAGCTGAATCTCACTTCCGAGCACGCGGCGCGCGCCCGGGCACTGCAGCCTTTCTACGAGCGCGAGGTGTTCGGGCGGGTGGCGATGTTCTTCGAAGGACGCACGCCAGCGGAGCTCGGTACATTCGGCGAGCTGCGCACGCCCTCGATCGCGGACCTCTTCGTCGCCAAGATGCAGCGGACGGACATGCGATGAGCCGCACCGTCGCTGACATGGTGCCCGGGGAGCGGCGCAACGGCGTTGCCGCCACGGTCCGCACGCGCGCACAGGTGCTGCTGATGCTGGTGCGGCGCGAGTTCTGGGAGCATCGCGCGCTGTGGCTCGCGCCGCTCGTGATGCTGGGGCTGGTCGCGCTGTGCGCGGCCATCGGCCGCATCCACCTCGGTGTGGAGGAGAGCGCGACCGTGCAGGGCGAGGCGCAGCGGGTAGCGGTGCTCACCATCATCCAGGCGGTGCTCGCGGTGCCGCTCTACGTGGTGGCGATGTTCGTGGTGAGCTTCTACCTGCTCGACTGCCTGTACAGCGAGCGCAAGGACCGCAGCATACTTTTCTGGAAATCACTGCCGGTGTCCGATGGGCTCACCGTATGCGCGAAGCTGCTGGTGGCGCTCGTCGTGGTGCCGCTGGGGGTGTTCGTACTCGCGCTGCTGGCACACCTGCTGTGCACGGCCATACTGGGGCTGCGCGTGCTGAGTGGCACCGTGCCGGTAGTTTTCACCTGGAGCACCTACGAGTGGTTGCGGACCGGGTGGGTGATGCTGCTGGTCACCCTGCTGGCTGCGCTGTGGTACGCGCCGCTCGCCGGGTACCTGTTGGTGATGTCGGCCTGGGTGCGGCGCGCCCCGGTCCTGCTGGCGACGCTGCCGGTGGTGATCGGCCCGATCCTGGAGTGGCTGGCCTTCGGCACCCGCCACTTCATGGATTTCATCAACTACCGGTTGAATGGCGTCTGGTGGCTCCTCGGGGTGCACAACACGCGCCTCGTGACCAAGCACGGCCTGTACTCGGTCGGCACGGCGCTCGAGGTGCTCAATTTCCGTGCCGTGCTGACCAGCGTCGACTTGTGGCTCGGACTCATGGTCACGGGGGCTTTGCTGTACGCAGCGATCCGCATCCGTCGCTTCCGCGACGACATCTAACCGCTATCCATAGATCGCGCTTATCATCCCGATCCGGACAGGCGATTGGCCGGTGCGGTACCGCGGCGTTTAAATTGAGCTCCCCCACGCCAAGGAGACTGACATGTTTGATACCCGTAACGACTTGCCGCCCAAGGTGCGAATCGAAGTGACCGAGCTGCTGAACGCACGGCTCGCCGATGCCATCGACCTCGGTGCGCAGAGCAAGTACGCCCACTGGAACGTGAAGGGGCCAGACTTCATCGCCCTGCACGAGCTGTTCGACAAGGTTGCCGAGAGCATCGAGGATCAGATCGACACCCTCGCCGAGCGCATCACCGCCCTCGGTGGCCGTGCGCATGGCACGATCGCAAGCGTGGCGCGCCGGACCACCCTCAAGCCCTATCCCGAGGACATTGCCGACGGGCTCGCCCATGTCGATGCGCTGTCGGCGGCCCTGGCAGATTACGCGGCGAAGGTGCGTGCTGCGATCGAGACGGCCGATCGCCTCGGGGATGCGGATACCGCAGATCTCTTCACCGGCATCTCGCGCGAGAGCGACAAGTATCTCTGGTTCCTCGAGGCCCATCTGCACGCGCAGCGCTGAGGTCGCCCCCGCCGCATGTCCGTCGAGGTTCGCCGCACTGCAGCCGGGCTGCAGCTCGAGCTGGCCGGGCAGTGGGGACTGCGGGAGGCCGAGACTGCGCGGGCGCAGCTCGCAGCGATCGATCTGCGCGCGGTGCGCGAAGTCGAAATCAGCACCCGTGGGGTGGAATCGCTCGATCTGTCGGGCGCCTGGGTGCTGCGCGACTTTCTGCAGCGTGCCAACGCGGCCGGGGCCGCGGTGTCCTTCCAGGGAGCCCCGCCGGATCAGCTGCGGGTCATCGATGAGACGCTGAAGGAGCCGCAGGCTGGCGGCCCGGCGCCCGCAGACGCCGCGCCGCCGGGGACCGGCCTGTTGTACGACGTGGGCCGCTACGCGGTACGTGCCTGGCACGATGCGGTGCTGTCATTCGCGTTTCTCGGCCGCGCCTTCGTCACCTTCTTCGCCAGCCTGCGCAGCCTGCGGCGGCTGCGGCCGACCTCCGTGGCACGGCATCTATACGACACCGGCATCACCGCGGTACCGATCACCGCGCTGATCGCCTTTCTCGTCACGGTCATCATTGCCTACCTCAGCTCGCAGGAGCTGCGCGGGCTCGGGGTGGATATCTACGTGGTGGACCTCGTGACCATCGGCGTGCTGCGCGAGCTCGGCGTGCTGCTCACCTCGATCATCACCGCGGGCCGTTCGGCGAGCAGCTTCGCGGCCGAGCTCGGCTCGATGCAGCTCAACGAGGAGGTCGATGCGCTCATCGCCACCGGCGTCGACCCCTTCGAGGTGCTGGTGGTACCGCGGGTGCTCGGATTCGTCATCGCGTTGCCGCTGCTCACCGTCATTGCGGACCTCGTCGGTCTCACCGGCGGGGCACTGCTGTGCCGCTATCTGCTCGACATGCCTTTCA
>Ga0207665_10002232_pt1 | contig 13066 bp, 7 predicted proteins | sample LARL112metaG_FD_184351 | JGI IMG/M metagenome (GOLD analysis project Ga0207665, IMG submission 184351) | Corn, switchgrass and miscanthus rhizosphere microbial communities from Kellogg Biological Station, Michigan, USA - LAR L11-2 metaG... | ecosystem: Host-associated > Plants > Roots >...
CCCCCGGACGGCGTGCTGCGGACCGCCCGCTCGATCGCGGCGGCGCAGCGGGCGGACGGGGCGATCGGCTGGCCGGACGGGCACGTCGACCCGTGGGACCACGTGGAGTGCGCGATGGCGCTCAGCGCCTGCGGGCTCGCCGGGCCGGCGCGGCGCGCCTACCGCTGGCTGCGGGACACCCAGCGCCCGGACGGGTCGTGGCCGCGGACGACCGGCGGCCCCGGCGCGGCGGGCGCCGCCGCGGTCGCCGACCACGCCGCGGAGAGCCACCACGCCGCTTACGTCGCGGTGGGCGTGTGGCATGAGTTCCTCGTGACGGGCGACCAGGGCTTCACCACGGCGATGTGGCCGGCGGTGCGCGACGCGATCGGCTGGGTGCTCGGGCTGCAGGTGCCGCGCGGCGAGGTCGCCTGGGAGCGCGACGCGGCCGGCGAGCCCGGTGAGTTCGCGCTGCTGTCCGGCTGCTCCAGCATCCTGCAGGGGCTGCGCTGCGCGATCGCGCTCGCCGACCTGGCGGGTGAGCCGCAACCCGACTGGGAGCTCGCCGCGGTCCAGCTCGGCCACGTGCTCGCCCGCCACCCTGAGGCATTCGCGGACAAGAGCCGCTTCGCGATGGACTGGTACTACCCGGTGCTCGGCGGCGCGCTGCGCGGTGCCGCGGCCGCCGCGCGGCTGGCAGCTGGCTGGGACACGTTCGTCGTGCCAGGCCTCGGCGTCCGGTGCGTCAGCGACCAGTCGTGGGTGACGGTCGCGGAGACCAGCGAGCTCGTGCTCGCGCTGGACGCCTGCGGCCTGCGCCAGCAGGCCGCCGAGCTGTTCGCCGTGACCGGCAGGCTGCGGCACGACGACGGGTCTTACTGGACCGGCTGGCAGTTCGTCAACGAGGCGCACTTCCCCGCCGAGCGCAGCAGCTGGACCGCCGCCGCCGTGGTGCTCGCCGCCGACGCGCTGACCGGGTTCAGCGGCGGCGCGGCGATCTTCCGCGACATTCCCGCCCCGCTCGATCTCGGCCCGGCGGCGGATCCCGAGGCCTGCGGCTGCGCCCCGGTGACCGTCACACCCTGACGGCGGTCCGTTCCAGGACGCGCAGCGAGCCCACGTGGCGGACCTCGGTGAACGCGCCGGAGTCCAGGGCCCGCCGGTAGATGCGGAACGGCGCCTGGCCGCCGTCGGCAGGGTCAGGGAAGACGTCGTGGATGGCCAGCGCGCCGCCCGGCGCCACCCAGGGCGACCATCCCTCGTAGTCGGCCTGCGCGGCGGCGTCGGTGTGCCCGCCGTCGATGAACAGCATGCCGAGCGGCGTCCGCCACAGCCGGGCCACGTCCGCGGACCTCCCGACGATCGCGACCACGTCGTCCTCGACGCCGGCCGCGGCCAGCGTTGCCCGCAGCCGGGGCAGCGTGTCGAGCCGGCCGGCCATCGGGTCGACCAGGCTGGCGTCGTGGTACTCCCAGCCGGGCTGGTGTTCCTCGGAACCCCGGTGGTGGTCCACGGTCACCACCTGCTGCCGCACCCCGCGCGCCCGCGCGGCGCGCACCCCGGCGGCCAGGTAGATCGCCGACTTGCCGCAGTAGCTGCCCAGCTCGACCACCGGCCCGGCCGCCGCGTAGGCCTCCGCGGTCTCGGACAGCGCCAGCCCCTCAGCGGCCGGCATGAACCCCGTGGCGGCCTCCGCCGCCTTCAGCAGTTCCGCGTCCACCCGCGCTACATCCGGTTCAGCATCGCTAGCGTCAGCCGGGCCGACGGGCGGCTGACCAGGTCGGAGAACGAGATCTCGCTGCGGCACATCTTGACGAAGACGCGCCAGCCCTTCGGCGTGCCTAGGCCGGCGTGGAAGCTCCCTGGGTGCCGCGTGAACGCGGACATCAGCACCCGGCCGGCGCGCATCTCCGGCACCAGGGTCGCGGTGACCGCGGCCGGGTATTCCGCCAGCGAGGCTTCCTCCGCCGCCGGCGAGCCTGCCACCGCCGCCTTGGCGGCGGTCTCGCCGGCCAGCGCGCCGGACCGCAGCGCGAAGCTGATGCCCTCCCGGGTCCACGGCTCGAGCAGCCCGGCCGCGTCCCCGGCCACGAGCACCCGGCCGCGGCGCAGCGGCGATCCCTCGGTCCGGCACCGGGTGAGATGCCCGGAGTCCCGCACGGCCTCGTATCCGGCCAGGCCCAGCCGGCCGGTGAACTCGCGCAGGTACTCCCTGGTGGCCGGCCCGTTCCCGCGCGCGGCGATGACCCCGACCGTCAGCAGGTCGCCCTTGGGGAAGACCCAGCCGTACGACGCCGGGATCTCCCCCCAGTCGAGCACCACTCGCCCGGCGAACCGCCGGCTGACCGGTTCCGGCACCGCGATCTCCAGCTCAAGCCCGAGGTCCACCTGGGCGAACTCCGCGCCCACGTGCCGGGCGGTGATGCCGGACGAGCCGTCCGCGCCAATGATCACCTTGGCGGAAACTACAGACCCATCGGCCAGCCGGGCGCTGGCGCTGTCTCCCGCCTGGTCAACCGCTCGCACCAGCGCCTGCTGCCGCAGCACCGCGCCCTGCTGCTGCGCGTGGTGCGCGAGCGCCGCGTCGAACTCCGCCCGCGTCACCATCGCCAGCAGCGGCTCGCGCTCCGACCGGGTGAGCTCCCTGCCGCCGCGCAGGGTGAACGTAACCGACCGGATCTGGTCCCTGGCCGGCAGCTCGATCTGCCCCGCGACGGCGCCGAGCGACGCCCCGATCAGGCCGCCGCCGCACGTCTTGTACCTGGGATGTTCCGCCCGCTCGAGGATGACCGTCCGCGCCCCGGCCGCTGCCGCCGCGCTCGCGGCCGCCAGGCCCGCGGGGCCTCCTCCGACGACGGCGACATCCCACTCCGCACGTTCGCTTTGCCGCACCCCAGCAGCCTACGCGGACCCCGGGCGGGTGAACTGGCCGAGGAAGAGCGGCAGGCCGGACGCCGTGTCGGCGATCATGAACAGGAACGGCCGGTCGAAGACCAGCTGGACGTCCGGCTGCGGCTTGTGCAGCACCGCCATCGCGGCGAAGACCGCCGCCGTCGCCGCGGCGGCCTCGGTGCCCTCCTCCGCGACGTCGACGTAAGCCTTGTGCACCACGGCGCTGATCTGCAGCGGCTCGTCCGCGATACCGCTGAAGTCGGCGGCGCTGGTGAACGCGGCGCGCACACCGAGCGCCTGGAGCGTGTCCTTGAGCTGGAACGAGGCCTCGGCGCGGAAGCGCGGCAGGCTAAGGTCCACCAGCGCTTCTGAACCGGATGAGAGCAGCCCGTCGAGCAGCGCGCCGACGCCGCCCGCGGCGGCCAGCCCTCCGGTGAGCTCGCTCAGCGGCCCGTCAGGGAGCACCACGGCCATGGCAAGGGAGCCGTCGCGGTACGGCAGCAGCACGGCCTCGTAGCCGTCGCCACGGTGATAGGCCAGCCGCTCCTGGAGATGCATCATGTCGACCGGAGAAGGCCCCGTACGTTCAGGATAAAAATCTCTCTTCTTCGTGTCCTTGGCGGGGAACTGATGCACCCAGAGCGCCTTCAGGTAGACCGCGTTGGTCAGCACCATGCGGGTTGCCGGGTCGATCGCGCCCTTCGGGATCAGGCCGGTGATCTTGCCGGCGGTCTGTTCCGCGATTTCGTCGTTGATCGCCTGCCGCGCCGCCTCCGGCGCGGTCAGGAAGTCACAGCGCTCGACGGAGACCGAGCCGGCCAGCTGGCGCAGGAACTCTTCCCTGACGTGGACGGACTCCTCCAGCCACATCACGTTGGGCGCGCGGAAGGTGAGGTCGTCGCCGGAGGGGATCGCGGCGAGCTGGCCGAGGCCGTCGGCGGCGGCTTCCGGGCCGGGCAGGTGCAGCGCCGCGGCCAGCTCCGCGGCGGTGTCGCCGCGGGCGCCGACGAGCGCCATCCGCAGCGCTGCCGCGATCGACGCCGGGGAGAACACCAGGCTGCCCGGCCCCGCGAGCTTGAGGTACAGGTCTGTGCCGAACGCCGCGTCGGCTCGCACTGGCTCGGCGATACTCGTCATCGAGCGCCTCCCGTTCAGTAGGCGAGAACCTCCAGCCGGCTGAGGGCTTCCTCCAGTATCTCCTGGCGCTTGCAGAAGGCGAACCGGACCTGGGTGCGCCCGGCCTCCTTGTCGTCGTAGAACACCGCGCTCGGGATCGCCACCACGCCCGCCCGCTCCGGCAAGCCGAGGCAGAACTCGACCGCGTCCTTCTCGCCGAGGCTCGCGATGTCGGTCGTGATGAAGTACGTGCCGTCGGGCCGGTAGACCTCGAAGCCGATGTCGCTGAGCCCCTGCGCCATCAGGTCACGCTTCGCCCGCAGGTCGCTGGCCAGGGCAGCGAAGTACTCGTCGGGAAGTCGCAGGGCCTCGGCGACCGCGTACTGGAACGGGCCGCTGGCGACGAAGGTGAGGAACTGCTTCGTGGTGCGCACCGCGTTGACGATCTCCGGCGTGCCCGTCACCCAGCCGACCTTCCAGCCGGTGAAGCTGAACGCCTTGCCCGCGCTGCTGACCGAGACGGTCCGCTCCCGCATCCCGTCGAGGGTCGCGAACGGGATGTGCTCGCGGTCGTACGTCAGGTGCTCGTACACCTCGTCGGTCACGACCAGCAGGTCGTGCCGTCTCGCGATGTCCGCGATGGCCTCGGTCTCGGTCCGGGTGAGGACCATGCCCGTCGGGTTGTGCGGGCTGTTGATCAGCATGAGCCTCGTTCTCGCTGTTATCAGGCTCTCCAGCTTGGCCAGGTCAGGGCGGAAGCCGGGCGGCCTGAGGGTAAGCGGCACCCGCGTGGCGCCGGCCATCGCGATGTTGGCCACGTACGAGTCGTAGTACGGCTCGAAGGCGATCACCTCGTCGCCGGGCTCCAGGAGCGCCAGCAGGGCGGCCGCAATCGCTTCCGTCGCGCCCGCGGTGATCAGCACCTCGGTGCCCGGGTCGTACTCCAGGCCGTAGAACCGGCGCTGGTGATCCGCGACGGCCGCCCGCAGCTCAGGGATGCCGGGACCGGGCGGGTACTGGTTACCGTGCCCCGTCATGATCGCCGTCGCGGCGGCCTGGGCGACGGACGGCGGACCGTCCACGTCGGGGAAGCCCTGACCGAGGTTGACGGCACCGGTGGCGACGGCGCGGGCGGACATCTCGGCGAAAATCGAGGTGCCGAGGCCGTGCAGGCGGCGGTTCAGCAGAGGTCGTGTCACAGACCTATTGTGGGCGGCATGCGTATCGCGTTGTGCCAGCTTCCCGTCAGCCCCGATCCTTCGGTCAACCTGGCGCGGGTGCACACGGCGCTCGACGAGGCGGCGAGCGGCGGCGCGTCGCTCGCGGTGTTCCCCGAGGCGACCATGGTCAGGTTCGGCAGCGACTTGCGGGCGGCGGCGGAGCCGCTGGACGGGCCGTTCTGCTCAGAGGTAGCCGCGGCGTGCGCGTCGGCCGGGGTCGCCGCCGTCGTCGGCGTCTTCGAGCCGGCGCCCGACGGCCGGGTGTACAACACCGCGGTCGCGTTCTCCGCCGCCGGGTCACAGGTGGCGGCGTATCGGAAGCTGCACCTGTTCGATGCGCTCGGGCAGCGCGAGTCGGAGCTGGTCGCGCCCGGTTCCGACGTTGTCGTCGCCGCGCTCGGCGGCATGCCTGTCGGGCTGCAGGTCTGCTATGACATCCGGTTCCCCGAACTGACCCGCGCGCTGGCGGTGCGCGGCGCGTCGCTGGTCACGGTCAGCGCCGCCTGGCAGGCTGGCCTGTTCAAAGAGGAGCACTGGGTGACGCTGCTGCGCGCCCGCGCGATCGAGAACACCGTGTGGGTCGCCGCCGCCGGGCAGGTGCCGGATCCCGACTCGAAGCCGACCCGCGCGCCGACGGGCGTGGGCCGGAGCATGCTCATCGACCCGCTCGGCGTGGTCCGCGCCGACCTTGGCCCCGCCGCGGGCGTGCTCGTGGCCGAGGCCGACATGTCGCTCGTGGACTCGGTGCGGGCCACGCTGCCGTCGCTGGCCAACCGCCGCGACGACGTCTTCGGGCAGTTTTAGCCTTCGCGGGCGACCTGGAACGGGGCGAAGCTCTGCGCGGTCGCCATCAGCTCGATCCTGTTGACGTTGACGTGCGGCGGCTGGGCCGCCGCCCAGTAAATCGCCTCGGCGATGTCATCGGCGGTCAGCGGCTGCATGCCCGCGTAGACGGCGTCCGCCTGCTCTTTGTCGCCGCCGAACCTGACCGTGGAGAACTCCGTGTCGGCCATGCCCGGCTCGACGGAGGTGACCCGCACGCCGGTGCCGTGCAGGTCGCTGCGCAGGTCCAGGCTGAACTGGTGGACGAACGCCTTCGAGCCGCCGTACACGTTCCCGCCGGGGTACGGGTAGGTCCCCGCCACGGACCCGAGGTTGATCACGTGGCCGCGCCCGCGGGCCACCATGCCGGGCAAGATCGCCCTCGTGCAGTAGGTCAGGCCCTTGCAGTTGGTGTCGATCATCTGGTCCCACTCGTCCAGGTCCGCCTCCTGGGCGGGCCCCAGCCCGAGGGCCAGGCCCGCGTTGTTCACCAGCACGTCGACGGCGGCGAACTCGGGCGGCAGCAAAGCCACCGCGGCGAACACGGCATCCCGGTCCCTGACGTCCAGCGCGACCGTCAGGACGCTAGGGCCAAGTTCCTTGGCCAGGCCATCGAGCCGGTCCACGCGACGGGCGGCGGCGATGACACGAGCGCCGGCGGCCGCGAACCTGCGGGCGGTCGCGGCTCCGAAGCCGCTGCTCGCGCCGGTGACGAAGACGGTGGCGGGCTGGGTGCTTGTCATGACTACAGAATGGTAGTCAGTTGCGTACCGGGGACTGCCATATGGTCGGCTCTTCGGCGGCCGGAGTGGCGCTGTAGCCGACCCCGGTCAGCGTGGACCCGGCGCCGGCCAGCGCGGTGATCGCGTGCGTGCCCGGCCCGGCCAGGCCCATGCCGTCGGGCGACGCGGCGGTCCACGCGCTTCCCGCCGCCGCGCGCGCCGTCAGCGCCCAGATCACCACGTCCTGGCTGCCTTTCGTGTCGTACGTTCCGGTCGCGGTGAAGCCGGTGCCGGCCGCCGCGAGCGCGGTGACCCCGGTGGCCGCGCCCCGGGCGGCCGGCGGCGCCGGCAACTCGTCCAGCGTCCAGGTGGTGCCGCCGTTCGCGGAGACGGCCGCGAACGGGACGCGCTGGCCGGCCGCGGTGACCCCGATGCCTGTCGCGGCGACCGTGGTCCCGTTGGCAGCCACGAAATCAAGCTGCGCGCTGGCCGCCCCGGCAGGCTGCGGCACGGTGACGAGGGACCAGGTCCGCCCGGTGGGCGACAGCCAGGCTGCCGCGCGTGTCCCGGCCGAGCCGACCGCGACGAACCCCTTGCCGGTCGCGGTGACGGCGTTCAGCTGGCTGTCGCCTGTCGCTGGCAGCGCGATGGCCGCCCGCTGCCAGCCGGTCAGGCCCGGCGCGTCCCAGGCGGCCGCGACCGTCCGGCCGCCCATCAGCTGGTGCCCGACGATCACGTACCCGGCCGCGTCCGCGCCAGCCGCGGTGACGACCTGTCCTTGCCCGGCGAACGCGGCCGCGCCGTCGAGCGCCGTCCAGGTCCTGCCGTCGGCGGAGCCGACCACGACAGGACCCTGCGCCGCCGTGGCACCGCCGCCGACCGCTACCCAGCCCGCCGCGCCGTGCGCGACCCCGGTGAGCTGCTCGTCGCCCGGCCTGCCCAGTACCGCCTGGGTCGCGCCGGCCCCGCGCGTCCATGCCGAACCGCCGTCAGTGGAGACCCACAGCGCGGGGAGACCGTCGGCGCTGCCCGCCGCCACCTGGGTGGTGCCCGATGCCGCGATCGCGTTGACGGCCAGCTGCGGGGTGACCGCGCCGGGAATCGCGCCGATGTTGACCTGGCGCGCGGCGCCATGCGCCCCGATGAGCGTCAGCACCGGCTGCTGTTCCGCCGCGTTCGCGGTACTCGTGCCGGAGAACACCGCCTGCCCCGCCGCGGTCAGCGCCACGCCGGAGACCTGCTCGGCAGTCGCGGTGCCCGCAGGATCGGTTCCGGTCCAGGTAGTGCCGTCCGGTGACAGGAACGCGATATCGAGGCCGTGCGCCTGGCCGGACACCACAGCTCCGCCCGGGCCGCCGCTGACCGGCCCCAGCGTCAGCGGCGAGCCGTCGGCCGCCCGCAGCGCGGCGGACTGCTGCCAGGCCGTGCCGTTCGCCGACGTGTAGACCGCGGCGCCCGCCGCCCCGCCCTCCGGCGCGGACCTGACGGCGACGAAACCGCCGCGCAGCGGGGCCAGGCCCGCGATGGTGGCGCTCGCGCCGCCGCCCGCCGGCACGGTCACCGCCGTCCACGTCGTCCCGCCGTTCACCGACCGCCACACACCGGAAGCGGTGGCGGCGCCCGCCACCGTCCCGTACATCACGATCTCCCCGCCGTTGGCCGCCGCACCGGTGATGCCGAGCACCCGGCCGTTGCCCGCGGCGAGGCCGAGCTGGGTGACGCCGAGCCGCTGCCAGGTGGTCCCGTTGGCGGACAGCCAGACCACGGGACTGGCCTTGCCGGCGTTACCGCCAGGCACGTTGGTGCCGGCCGCCAGGAAGCCGGACCCGGTCGCGGTCAGCGTGGTGATCTTGTCGCCGGCCAGCTGGGGAAGCTGAGGGTGACTGGTCCAGTCCCGGGCGTTCTGGCTGGTCCAGACGGCCGTCGGGCCGACCGCGACCCAGCCGCGAGCGCCCCCGGCGACCAGCGTGGCGGCCCGGCCGGGCGGCGGGTCGCCTTGCACCGTGCCGAGCTGCCAGGTCTGCCCGTTGTCGGCAGAGGCGTAGAACCGTGCCCGGGGGATCCTGGCGCCGGACTGCCCGCCCACCGCCACGATCGTGCCGCCGGAGGTGGCGACCTGGCCGAGCGTGGCCTGGATGCCGCGGCCAGCCAGCGCGGGAGTGCCGGTGAAGTCCGCCGTGGCCGCGCGCGCGGGCGGGTATCCCGCGGCGAGCGACGAGGGAGCGGGCCCGCTCCCGTTGTTCGCGCCGGCCACCACGACTACCGCGATGCCGACGGCGATCGCCGCCACGATCGGCACCGCCAGGCCCGACACCCAGTTGCGGGACCGGATGGCCGCCGCGAAGTCCCTGCCGAGGCGGGCGGCGAGGCCCTGTTCCGCCGGCTGGTCCGCCGGGTAGCGCAGCCGGCGGACGATGCCGAGGTCGTGCTGCCCGTCCAGGCCGTCGCGGTCCCGCCGCCCGGCGCCGTGCCGTGGTCCCGGCCTGCCGTGCGACGCGGGCCGGGCCCGCTGTTCGTCCGGCGTCTCCAGCGCTTCGCGAGGCTCTCGCGATCCGACGGCTGGCCGCCGCTCGCGCGGCTCGCGCCGCCCTGACGGTTCGGCGAGCTCGCGTGAACCTTGCGGCCTGGGGCGCGGTTGCGTCCGCTGCCGGGCTCCGGGTCCGTACGGTTGCCGGAGCCTGGACCTGGTCGGCGGCCCGGACCGCCGGCGCGGCTCGGCGAACTCCGGTGGCGGCGGCACCGGTCCCAACGGCCCGCTGGACGCCACCGTCGGGGTGAACCTCAGGGTCAGCGGGCGCCGCTGGCCGGTGTCTCGCGCCTCGTCGAACCCGCCAGAGTCCCGGGCGGCATCAAACCCGCCGGACTCTCGCGGGGCGCGGAACCCGCCTGAGTCGCGCAGGCGGTCCATCCCGCCGGAATCCCGCACGGCACCGAAGCCGGAGTCCCGGGCGGCGCTGAATCCGCCAGAGTCACGCGCCGCGTCGAACCCGCCGGAGCTCCTTGCAGCACCGAAACCGCCCGAGTCCCGGACCGCGTCAAAACCGCCCGAGTCCCGGACCGCGCCGAACCCGCCAGAGTCACGCACCGGGTCAGAGCTATCCGAGTATGGGTTCTCACCGCGCCCGCCTGAATTCCGGACAGCGCTGAAACCGCCCGAGTCGCGCCTGGCGTCAGGCGCGCTCGTGGGCGGCAGTGCCCTGGGCGGCCGCGGATCGCGGGCTGCCGGGAACCCGCCACTATCCCGTGGCGGGCGGAAACCCCCGGAGCGGGGAGCAGCGTCGAAGCCGCCGGAATCCCGGACCGCGCGGAAGCCGCCGGAGTCCCGCGCGGGGCCAGGCCCGCCAGGACCGGGGAGTGCCCTGGGCGCCCGCGGATGCCGGGTAGCCGGGAACGCGCCCGAGTGCCGAGGTGGCTGAAGACCTCCTGAGTCGTGGATACTCCGGCCCTGGCCAGGGTCGCGCACGGCCCCGAAGCCGCCTGAGTCGCGTACCGCGTCAAAGCCGCCGGAGTTCCGGACCGCGCCGAAACCGCCAGAGTCACGCCCGCCTGTGGGCGGGAGCGCTCTGGGCGCTCGCGGATCGCGGGCAGCCGGGAACCCGCCCGAGTCCCGGGGGGCCTGGAAACCCCCAGAGTCACGGGCAGCCCGAGGCTCGCCGGGGTCACGCGCACCCCGGAAACCGCCGGAATCCCGGAGCCTGTCGAACCCGCCGGAGTCCCGCACCGCGTCAAAGCCGCCAGAGTTCCGCGCGCCGCCGAAGCCGCCCGAATCCCGGACCGCGTCGAAGCCGCCGGAGTTCCGCACCGCGCCGAACGCGCCCGAGTCGCGCCTGGCGTCACGCCCGCCCGTGGGCGGGAGCGCGCTGGGCGCCCGCGGATCGCGGGCGGCCGGGAACCCGCCCGAATCCCGGGCGGCCGGGAATCCTCCGGAGTCGCGGATGGCCCCACGGGCACGGGGGTCTACTTCGGGGAGGGCGTCGAAGTCGTCGGTCCTCCTGACGCGGCCGAACCCCCCGGTGTCCCTGGCGCGGCCGAAGCCGTCCGTGTCGCGGACCTGGCCGAACTCACCGGTGTCGCGCCTCCGGGACGGCGCCTCGAATTCGTAGCCGGGCAGCTCGCTCGAGGCCTGCGGGCCGGTAAAGTCCTCCCGCCCGCCGTCGGCGGGACGGCCACGCGGCCGTCCGGCAACCCGGGGATCGTACGGCCGGGGAGGCTGCGCACGCGGAACGTAGGGACGCTCAGCGTCCCCTGCCCCGTGGTTGCCGCTGCTCCGCATGCCCACCTGTGTCTAACTGTGCAATCGCTTAACGGAGTGCCACGCGTTCACTCTTGTTGACCCGCGTTCACTTGCGCCGATCGTACCTTCCGGCTACGCCGCCGACAGGGCGAATCACGCCATGAAACGGATTCCGTAAGATCGCGTCCCTGCGTGACTGGGGAGACCAGCCAGGCACGTCAACCAGAGGTTTCGCAGATCGTTGCGGAACAGCCCGCCACCGGCCCGGAGGCCGGCGCTACCGTACACCAAGCGGCCATGGCCGGGCCGCCCGGAAACCCAGGAGGTACGGGGCTCAGCGAGTGATTCATGCCACAGGGGGCACAGGAGCCCCTGGCGTGACATCCAGCCGCGTACCTACTCGACCGACGGGTAACCTGGAAACCGGGAGTAATTGTCATGTCTAATCTTTCGGAAGAAGGCGATGTCCGCCGTGTCTTCTGAGTCGCCGCTTGCCGACGCGGATCTCAGCGAGCCCTCAGCAAACCCCTCGACGCAGGGCGCTTCCGGCGCCCAGCCACCTGGCGCCGACTTCGGCGCCAACGAGTGGCTCGTCGACGAGCTATACCAGCGTTACCTCGCTGACCCGGGCTCGGTCGACCGCGCGTGGTGGAGCTTCTTCTCCGACTACCGGCCCACCCGGGGGAACGGGACGGGATCGCACCCGGCCTTGCCGGACGGTGCCCCGGCGGAAAAGCTGAACGCGGCATCACCCTCGGCAAGCGCGAGCGCCCCGGCCGCCACCGCGGCCCCGGCGGCCCCCACGGCACCGGCGCCCCCAGCCACCGCGCCCAGCGCCCCGAGCGCCCCTGGCGCCCCCGCCGCGCCGGCCCCGAGCGCGCCGGGCAAGCCGATCCAGCAGAGCCAGCCGCCGGCCGCGCCGCCCCCTTCGGACGCCGACCTCAGCCGGCTGCGCGGTGCCGCCGCCCGCACCGCCCAGAACATGGCGGCCAGCCTCTCGGTCCCCACCGCCACCTCGGTGCGAGCGGTCCCGGCCAAGCTGCTCATCGACAACCGCATCGTCGTCAACAACCACCTGCAGCGCGGCAGGGGCGGGAAGGTCTCCTTCACCCACCTGATCGGCTACGCCATCGTCCAGGCACTCAAGGCGAACCCGGAGATGAACGCCGCGTACGCCGAGGAAGACGGCAAGCCGGTCCTCGCCGTGCCGCACCACGTCAACCTCGGCCTGGCGATCGACCTGCAGGCCAAGGACGGCTCGCGGCAGCTCCTGGTGCCGAACATCAAGGGCGCCGGCGAGATGGACTTCCGCCAGTTCTGGACGGCGTACGAGGACGTCATCCGCAAGGCCCGCAGCGGCAAGCTGACCGTCGCGGACTTCCAGGGCACCACGATCAGCCTGACCAACCCGGGCACCATCGGCACCGAGCACTCGGTCCCGCGGCTCATGCCGGGCCAGGGCTGCATCATCGGCGTCGGCGCCATGGAGTACCCCGCCGCCTACCAGGGCGCGAGCGAAGAGACCATGGCCAGGCTGGCGATCAGCAAGACGGTCACGCTCACCTCCACCTATGACCACCGGATCATCCAGGGCGCGCAGTCCGGCGACTTCCTCCGCAGGATCCACCAGCTGCTGCTCGGCGAGGACGACTTCTACGACGACATCTTCGCGAGCCTGCGCATCCCGTACGAGCCGGTGCGCTGGGTCAAGGACTTCCCCTACGGGCACGAGGACGACGTCACCCGCTCGGCCCGTGTGCAGGAGCTGATCCACGCCTACCGGGTCCGCGGCCACCTGATGGCCGACACCAACCCGCTGGAGGTCGTCCAGCGCAGGCACCCTGACCTGGACATCAACCAGCACGGGCTGACGCTGTGGGACCTGGAGCGCGAGTTCGCCACCGGCGGGTTCGGCGGCAAGCCCATCATGCGGCTGCGCGAGATCCTCGGCGTGCTGCGTGACTCCTACTGCCGCACGGTCGGCATCGAGTACATGCATATCCAGGATCCCGAAGAGCGCAAGTGGATCCAGGCGCACATCGAGGTGCCGCACAAGCGGCCCGGGCATGACGAGCAGATCC
>Ga0207665_10002233_pt1 | contig 13064 bp, 9 predicted proteins | sample LARL112metaG_FD_184351 | JGI IMG/M metagenome (GOLD analysis project Ga0207665, IMG submission 184351) | Corn, switchgrass and miscanthus rhizosphere microbial communities from Kellogg Biological Station, Michigan, USA - LAR L11-2 metaG... | ecosystem: Host-associated > Plants > Roots >...
CCACCGATCCGATCGCGGGCCTCCACCACCACGCACTCCACCCCGCCATGGGTAAGAGCGTTCGCGACCGTCAATCCAGCGATCCCCGCCCCGATCACCACGACACGCTCGACCGGCTCCGCCGCCCCGACCGGAACATCTGTTCGCTCGTCGTCGAAACCCTCAGAACTCAACTCCGCCACCCCCTCTCGGCGACGTGCCATATGCCATCGCTACGGCATCACCGGCCGTCTCGGCCTTGGCGGCCACCTCAGGGACACCGATCCGGCGGCCGATGGCCAGCCCAGCGACGGCGGTGATGGCCGCGGTGATCACTACGACGATCCAGGCACCGTCGAACCTGGCCAGGCCGCTGGCCGTCTGGTCGCCGAGTACGGCGGCGAAGGTCGCCACACCCAGGGCCGAACCGAGCTGGCGCGCCGTCGCCAGTACCGCTGATGCCGATGCCAGCTCCGCTCGCGGCGCGGCGTCAGCACAGGCGAACAGCGAGGGCTGGATGAGCGCGTTGGCCACCCCCCATAGCAGCATGGCCGGCAGCACGACAGCGGCATAGGCGGGGCTGTCCCCGGCGCTGGCCGACGGCCAGGCTCCGGCCGCTGCGAAAAGCGCGGCGCCTGCCGCGACCGTGCCCCGCACTCCGAAGCGAGCCGACAGCCGGCCCGAGAATGGTGAAACGATCCCCGCCGTGATCGGACCGGGGGCGATGCTCACGGCGGCCTGCAGGATCGAGAAGCGCCATTGCTCGGTCAGCAGCAGCGTCGTGCCCAAGAGCATGGCCGCGAAGCCTATGTAGTAGGCCACGAGCCCGGCCGCGCCGGCCCGGAAAGCACGCACTGAAAAGAGCCGGGGCGCGGCCAGGGGATCGGGGTGACGGCGGATGTGTGCCACGAACGCGGCACCCAGAACCAACCCGGCGGCCAGTACTTGCCAGGTACGCGCCGGGGGCCACCGCGGGGCTTCGGTGAGTGCGCCGCACACCAGCCCTACCGCGCCCAGCAGCAGGACGGTTCCCGCGCCATCGGCGCGTCGGCCGGGCCGCTGACCATTAACCACGCCAGGACGGCGCGGCAGGATCGCCACGCCCGCGGCGAGGGCGGTGAGGATGACCGGCAGATTGATGAGGAAGATCCAGCGCCAGCTCGACTCGACCAGCAGCCCGCCTAGCACCGGGCCGCTGCCGGCGGCCATCGCCCCGACTCCAGCCCATATCCCGACCGCGGTGCCCCGCTGATGCGATGGGAACACCTGCAGTGCAAGCCCCAGAGAGGTGGGCATCAGCATGGCCGCCCCTGCCGCCTGCAGTGCGCGGCACGTGATCAGCAGCAGCAGATCCGGCGCCGCCGCGCACCCTAGCGACGCGGCACCGAATATCACTAGGCCGGCCAGGAAGCACTCCCGGCGGCCGATGCTGTCTGCGGCCCGTCCGGCCGGCAGCAGCAGCGCGGCCAAGACGATAGCGTACGCATCGAGGATCCACGAGACATCCGGCAGCGTCGAAGGAGCGAAGTCGCGCTGCAGCGCCGGGAGCGCGATGTTGACGACCCACAGGTCCAAGATGATGAGGAACTGAGCCGCCGACACCACCGCCAGCACCGCCCACCGTTGCCGCCCGGTTCCTGGCCCGCCCGTTGCCGGCGTAACCGTGCCTGCCGGGGCCGTCGGCCAGTCTCCGCCTGCGCCAAGGAACGCCTGATGGCGCTCGTGCGCGGACGCCGCATGGATATAGGGGCTCAGCATGGGATCGTTCCTATTGGTTTATCGGCTCGGCACCGTTGTGCCGCTCGGTCTAGGGTCACGGAGCGGTAGCCGCTGCACATCGGTGACCGCTACGGATTCCGGGGACTGCGGCTACTGATCCCGGGGATTGCGCCACCGAATCAGGACTCTGCGGCTGGATTTCCGTGTCGGCGGCGGTCAGCTTGATCCCAGCGCCGACAGCATTAGCGCCCGCCGTGATCCTCGCCTCCAGATGGGCTGATCGGCGTGCGATGGTCGCGATCTGCTAAAGCAGGATCGGGAATAGCTCATCAGGCCGACGCGGCCGCCTGGGGTACGTGCCGAGCCAGCGGCCGGGAGCGTCGCCGGCCAGGGCGTGAGGCGGGCCGCTACCCGGCGGGCGCGGGAGCTGGCCGCCACGATGCGCCCCCGGGCACAGACCGCGGCGCGCAGGCGGTCGCGGTGCTGCGTGACAGCCGGCGGGCGCTGCCCGGGTGCTGACGGGCCGGATGCGGGGCCGGCTGCGCTTGGCGCTGGCTGTCCCTGGGAGCCCTGAGGTTGTTTTGCCCCCGTCAGTTCAGGGCGATGGCGATGATGGCCATGGCGCACAAGCCCAGGCCCGCGCGCTGAGCGGGGCTGAATCGCTCGTGCAGCATCAGGCGGGCGAGCAGGACGGTGACGCCCGGGTACAGCGAGACGAGCACGGCCGCGACGGCCAGCATGCTGAAGTGAGCCGCGTAGAAGTACGCCAGCGTGGCGGTCATGCCGCTGACGCCAGCCAGCGCGGGCAGGCCGGCGGCGCGGACCGGGATCCTCAGCGACTGCCGTGACTTGACCGCGACGGCGAGCACGGGCAGCAGCGTGCCGGTCTGCTCGGACGCGACCGGCCAAAGGCCCGCGGTCCGGCCGGCCTGCGCGAGACCGATGAGCAAGATGCCGAAGGCCAGGCCGGCTGCGAGGCCGTCGGTCAGGCCGGTGCCGAGCTTGCCGCGCACGGAGCCGCTGGCCGCGGCGAGCACGATGCCGGGTAGGGCGACCAGGACGCCGGCCACAGCTAGCACACCGGGGCGCTCGCCCATCGCGATGCCCGCCGCGGCCGGAACCACCGCCGCGCCTACCGCGGACACCGGCCCGACCACGCTCATCTGCCCGCGGGCCAGCCCCCGGTACAGCACGAGGGTGCCGGCTCCGCCGGCTAGGCCACTGGCCAGCCCCCAGGCGACGGCCCGGACGCTCGGCCCGGGACCGGCGGAGATGAGTAGCACCGCCCAGGCCAGCGCGGCGGCGGCGACCGAGCCGATGACAGTGACCCGGACAGGTCCCAGGCGCCGCGAAAGCAGGCCCCCGCCGAAGTCGGAGCTGCCGTACAGCAAGGCCGCGGCCAGGCCGAGCAGGATTCCCATGGGCATCCCTCGCTTAGTTGGCTGGTGCCTGCAGATCGACCCGCCGACGTAACCTGGGCCTGGTATTGGCGCTGCTGGCTGTCTGATGGCGGCGACAAGTCATCACTGGGGCCTCCCGGTACCGCTCGCGACAGCGGCCAGGTCCTCAGCTGGCGTGGTGGCAACGCCACCGCGGCGCTCGCGCAGGGTGCGGGTCCGTGCGTTCGTGGCGCATCCGCGGCGGCCGTTCGGCAGCAATCCATGAGGCCACCGCGGAGCGTCGCCGCTTGCCCGCCGTCTACGGGCGGACCTCGTAGATGATGTTGAAGGGCGTCTCGGCCACCCGGCGGAATCCTGTGTAGCCGGCGTCGGCAGCGAGCCGCCGCATCGGCTCCTCGCCGGCTTGGGCCCCGAGGGAGTAACCGCCGTTCTGGGAAAGCGCGTTCGGGACGCACAGGAAGGTGGAGAACGAGTAGTAGACCCGCCCGACCGGGTTGAGGTTGTCGGTGACGCTGGTGCCCGCGTAGGGCTCGACCACCATCCAGGTGCCGTCTGTCGCGAGCATCTCCCGGATGTGCCGGGCCGCGCCGAGCGGGTCGCCCATATCGTGCAGGCTGTCGAAGGTGGTTACCAGGTCGTACGGGCCGCCGTCGAAGGTCTGCGCCGACGCGACCTCGAATCTCACCTGGGCGGCCAGGCCGGCATCAGCGGTGCGCTTGCGCGCCTGGATGATCGACTCCTCGTGGTAGTCCGAGCCGGTGAAGCGCGACTTCGGGAACGCGCGTGCCATCAGCGTCGTCGACGCGCCGTGGCCGCACCCGACGTCGGCGACCTTGGCGCCGGCGGTCAGCTTGCCCTCGACGCCGTCGAGGGCCGGGAGCCAGCTGGCGACTAGGTTGGCGGCGTACCCGGGCCGGAAGAAGCGCTCGCAACCCGAGAACACCTCGTCGTCGTGCTCGTGCCAGCCGATGCCCGCACCGGTGCGGAACGCCTCGATAACCTTCTGCTCCGACCGGAGCGCACCGAGCGCGAGCTCGAATGCGCCAGGGGCGAACACGGCCCCGTCGGGGTCGGTCAGGGCGAAGGCCTGCTCCGGTGTCAGGGAGTAGCTGCCGGTCTGAGGGTCGTATTCCACGTAGCCGCCGGCCGCCTGGCCGCGGAGCCATTCATCGACGTAACGGGCGGCGGTGCCGGTGTGCTCGGCAAGCTCGTGGGGCAGCATCGGGCGCCCGGCGAGCGCACGGTAGAAGCCGAGACGGTCGCCGACGAGCACATTGCCGGCGGCCATCGTCGCGCCGAGGTCTCCCACGAACTTGTGCAGGAACTCGGTCAGCTTGTCCTGGTCGATTGCCATTGTTCCTCCGTTGAGCGGCCTGACCAGGTGCCGGTCAGGCCATGGTGTATTCGGCCTGACTCCAAGAGGTATGCCGTCGGGCAGCGGCCGGGCATCGGTAGCCGCTACTGAGGTCAGCTGGCTGGGTTACCGGTTCTCGGCGTCGAGGACACCCAGTTCGGCCGCGCGGGCAGCGGCCTCGCGCCGGGTGGTCGCGCCCAGCTTGGCCAGCACGGCCGCGACGTGGCTGTCGACTGTGCGTACCGAAACCACGAGCTGGCTGGCGATCTCGGCGTTCGTGTAGCCCTTGCCGAGCAGGCGCAGGACGTCGACCTGGCGGGCGGTCAGGCCCGCCGGGTTGACCCTCGTCTCGCCCCGCGGCCCGCGCGGAATGCGGGTCGTGCCGAGCGCGCGCAGGCGCCCGCGGACCAGGGTGGCCAGCGGCGTGGCGCCGAGCTCATCCAGGATCCCCAGTGCGGTAAGCAGGTCGTCCGGCTCCGGGCTCTCCGCCAGCGCCGCGGCGTGCTCGTACGGGTAGCCCGCAGCCTTCCACGCTGCGGCGGCCTCCCGCCACCGGCCTGCTGCCTGCAACGCGTAGGGGTGGTCGGAGGTTGTCTCGGCGGGCTGTCCGGCCCTGCCGAGCCAGTATCCGAGTTCTGCTTGATATACCTGGTGATCCAGCCGCCTAGCTTCCTGGTAGACCGGTGAGGCGATGGCGCGCACTCGGGCATGGTCGCCGCGGAGCCAGGCATCCTCCGCGCGCGCGGCGGCGGCCGGTCCCAGCCGCTGCAGTTCGTCGAGCTGTACCGCCAGCTTCCACGCCGACGACAGCAGCCGGGCGGCCTGCGGCTGCCCGCGCCGGACCTGTATCCGGCCGAGCACGATCAGCGCCGGGCATCTCGCCGGCAGGAACGCCTGTGCCGCGGCTTCGGCGGCGCGGACAGCCTCGTCCCACGAGCCCCGCGCGAACTCCAGCCGCGCCCGCATGACCTGCATGTACGAGAGGATTCCGAAGAACTCCGTCTCCTCGGCGAGCTTCATGGCCGCAGTCAGGTATTGCTCGGCCTCCTCCAGGCGGCACCAGTCGAGCAGGTTCCGGACAAGGTTCACGTACGCACGGCAGGCGTCCTCGACGTCGCCCGCCTCCAGGGCGACCCTGAGCGCCTCATCCAGGGTGTGCTGACCAGCAGGATCGCCGAGACCCCAGCGGGAGACGCCGATGTTGGTCAGGGCGTGCGCCGTGACCGCGGCATCGCCCGCCTCACGGGCCAGCGCAGCGGCACGCTCACCGTACGCGATGCTCTCGGCGAAGCGGCAGGCGGCCATGGACAGCTGTGATTCGTTGCTCAGGGCCAGCGCGAGCAGTCGGTTGTCGCCGGCCCGCTCCAGCACGCTGATCGCCTCCCGGCCGGCCCGCTCGGCCTTCGCGCGCTCGCCTGCCATCCACCAGATCCGCGACAGCCACCGCAGGCAAGCGCCGAGCTGGCGCAGATCCTCCAGTGATCGGTTCTCCTCGACCGCACGCCGCCCGGCTTCGACCGCCTTGTCGATCGCTCCGATCGTGTAGCACTCGATCGCGTACTGTGCCAGCAGCTGGGCCCGCTCATCCGGGGCGAAGCGGCCTTGGTGCTCGAGGACGAGGCCGAAGTGGGCGACCGCCTCACGGTGGGCGCCGGCGCCGGCCGCGTCTCGCCCGGCCGCCGGACCGTACCGGATGATGGCGTCATGGTCACCTGCTTGCGCGGCGTGATGAACGATCCGCGACACGTCCGATCCGTCGTGCCCGATCAGGGCGTCGAGGACGCGCTGGTTCAAGGCCATGAGCCGCGCCGCTGGCACGGAGTCGGCGATGGCGCGCCGGGTCAGCTCGTGCCGGAATGCGATCTTGCGCGTGGACACCGAGAGCAGTCCGCGTTCTTCGGCTGCTGCCAGCGCCGCCACCGCCCCCTGGCTGGTGCCGGGCACGAGCACGTCAACGAGCCAGCGCTCCAGCGCGGACGGCACGACAGCCAGCTGCTCGAGCACGTCCTGCGTCGCCGGGTCCAGGCTTCGGACCCTGGCCAGCACGGCATCGGCGATCGTAGGCGGAACACGCTCGCCCTGCGCCGAGACGAGCAGCTCATGAACGAAGAACGGATTCCCCGACGTCAGCGCGAACAGGTCATGCACGTCGACTGAGCTTCCCGCGCTGAGCTGCAGGACCGCTTGCTGCGACAGCCGGCGCAGCGGCAGGTGCCGTACGCGGTCGCTGCGGGACGCCTGGCCCAGCAGGCCATGAAGCGGATGCTCGCGGCTCAGCTCGTCGTCGCGGTAGGTGAGGATGAGCACGGCCGACAGGTCCGCGATCCGCCGGATGAGGTAGCGCAGCGCGTCGAGCGTCGCGTCGTCCGCCCAGTGAACGTCCTCGATGACCAGCACGGTCGGATGTTCCGGCCAGGTCAGTTCCGTGCGCAGGGCAGTGAGCACGCGGTCGCGTTCACTGCCGTCCGCCACGGCGCGGCTGAGCTCGGTTCCCACGCTGCCGACCAGATCACGGAACGGGCCAAGCGTCCGCGGGGTCGCCAGATCATCGCAGTAGCCGACGAGCATCCTGCCCTCGGCGGGAAGGTGCGAGCGCAACGCCTCGACCAGGCTGGATTTGCCGATTCCAGCCTCGCCCATGACAAGCACGACGGACCCGTGCCTGACGGCCGCCTCCCGCACGGCACCAGTGAGCACCGAGAGTTCGGCGTCGCGCTCCAGAATGCCCCGCCTCATACCAGGATTGTAAAAGGACGGCCAACCTGCTAATTCGCCACTGTTCAGCCGGGTGGCGGGGACCGACACGGACTCGGACTACGAGTCCTGAATCGGTGGCGTAACCCCCGGGATCGGTAACCACGATCTCCGGAATCCGTGATGGCTACCGATGTGCGGCTACTAGCTCTCCATGACCCTGGATCGAGCGGCACAACGGCCGAGCTGATCAACGATGAGGAAGAGACCCCATGCTGAGCCCATACATTTACGCGGCCCTCGCGCACGAGCGCCATCAGGCATTCCTGGCGCAGGCAGAGGCCTACCGGCAGGCTCGGCAGGCGCGACTGCACCGGCGGCAGGCGGGCATACCCGGTGCCCGCCGATCGCCGTGGCGCCGACGCCTAGCCTGGCTACAGCCCGGCCGGAGCCGCCTGCTCGGTTACGAGCCGCGGTCTGCGCTGAGGGGCAGGCCGGTCGTACTCCGCGACGGGTCCACGGTGCTGATCCGGCCGGTCCAGAGCGCTGACGCCTCGCTCCTGGCTGACGGCTTCGCCCGGTTGAGCGCCCGGTCCCGCCAGCTACGGTTCCTGGGGCCGAAGCAGGAGCTGTCACCAGCCGAGTTGCGCTACTTCACCGAAGTCGACCACCACGACCACGAGGCGCTCGGCGCGCTGAATCATGCCGACGGGCGCGGTGTCGGTATCGCCCGCTACGTCCGGGACGCTGACGACTCGCAGGCCGCCGAGATCGCGGTCACCGTCATCGATGACTGGCAGGGTCGAGGGCTCGGCACCGAACTGGTAGCTCAGCTATCTGACCGTGCCCGCTCCGAAGGCATCCGCCGCTTCACCGCACTGGTCGCGGCCGACAATCCGGCGATGGCAGGACTGCTGTGCCACGTCCGGGCCGACCTTGTCCGCCGCGAGCGGGACGCCCTGCAGTACGAGATCACACTGGGGCCCGCGGAAGAGTACACCCCGGCTGGCGCGCCCAGCCCTAATGATGGTCCGCTGGGCAAGGTGGCTGATGGCCCTGCGAGGCCGTGACGGTTCAGTGGCCATGGGCCAGCGTGGCCTGCGGCGGACCGGGAGCCGAGGGGGTTGGCAAATGACGCGTATAGCTGTCTACGGGGCGGGTGGCGTCGGGGGCTATTTCGGCGCCCGGCTCGCCCGGGCTGGAGCGGAGGTGCACTTCATCGCGCGGGGCGCTCACCTGCAGGCCTTGCGCGAGCACGGGCTGAGGGTACGCAGCGTCAAGGGTGACTTCCAGGTACAGGTGCAGGCCACCGATGATCCGGCTGACATCGGCCCGTGCCAGTTCGTGCTGTTGTGCGTCAAGACCTTCGATACCGACGCTGCCGCGGCCCGGCTGGGACCGCTAGTGGGTGAGGGAACGGCGGTGGTGTCGCTGCAGAACGGGGTCGAGAACGAGGAGAAGCTCGCCCGCGCGGTCGGAGAAGACCATGTGATGGGCGGGGCTGCTTTCATCTTCGCCGGGATCGCCGAGCCGGGCGTGATCGTGCACAGCGGCGGGCCGGCCAGCATCACGTTCGGGGAGATGGACGGCCGCATCAGCGAGCGGGCACGGCGTCTGCTGGCCTGGTGTGGGCAGGCAGGATTGCAGGCGGAGTTGTCAGCGAGCATAAAGACCGTGCTCTGGGCCAAGCTCGCCTTCATCTGCGCGCAGGCCGGCATGACTGCGGCGGTGCGGCTGCCGATCGGGGAAATCCGCACCGTAGACGTGGCCTGGGCCGCCTTTAACCGCTTGGTTGCCGAGGTATGCGCCGTGGCCGAGGCGGATGGCAGCCCCGTGCCGCAGGCCGCTCAGGACAGCGCCCTGGCCTTGGCGCAAGCCATAGAGCCAGGCAGCTTCTCCTCCCTGCATGACGATCTGGTGGCCGGGCGGCGCATGGAACTGGAAGCCCTGCACGGTTTCGTCGTCCGCCGAGCCGCCCAGCACGCTCTGGCCGTGCCCACGTTGGAGGCGGTATACGCCATCCTCCAGCCCTGGGCCGTCCGCAACCAGCGCACCAGCACCTGAAACCAGTTGCAACGCCTTCGCCGCCCGCGGGAGTAACCGACAGCGCATCCGGAATCCGGACAGGCCAGGCGAGCACGCATCGGCCGACGTCAGCGTTAAGGCGAGGCTCAGGCAACTCGTCGTTGTCGCTGGACGACTTCAAGCTTGCCAGGACCCGGCTGATGAGTCACAGGCCGCGGACGGGTTCAGCTCCGAGAACAACGTCAATGGACGATGCCCCGAAAGGGAGGCAGGATCATGATGCCCTACGACACCTACCGGCTCTACCAGGTGGAGCGGGCGAAAAGCTCCGCCGAAGTCCGCCACGCCGACGAGCAAGCGGCCCGGGTCGCATCCGCTGCTTCATCGTTGTTCCGCGGCATCACGCGGCCCTGGCGAGCCATGCGGAGGTCATCTCCGGTCACGACGCGCGACCTGTCCCCGCCTAGCCAGCTAAGAAGAACCTTACTTCCAGCGGCTGTCAGCAGGCCGATGCGTTCTGAATGCGTCGCTGGCCGAATTCTCCATCGATACTGACAATGACTGCCTGATGCTCCGCGGCCCATACCGTCAGCTCGTCATCTCTTGCTCGTGCTAGGCCAGCGGAACATGCTGTCCAGCACTCATGACCACGGTGCCGCAGCATCTGCCCTCTTGCGGCTTCCACGTCGTGATCAAGCAGGAATCGCACTAGCCCACTGCGGCAAGCTGCCGCCTGGCTTCGTCAACGTCCTCCGCCTCGGCCAGGAACGCGGCGAACGAGCGCAGCGCCAGGTCCGCGCCGGACACGCTGCCCGGCCGCAGGACGCAGGCGATCCGGCCGAGTGCGGGCAGCGTGGTGCGGGCCGGGATCGTCTCCTCCAGTTGCTCCCAGCGGGGCAGCAGCGCCGGCCGGGTCACCGCGTACCGGGCAGGGCCGTGACAGCCAGGGCCTGCGCGTCGATCGCCTCGGCGGCCCGGCGGTACTGAGGCCAGCCAGTCATCGCCCAGATGCAGGTAGATGCGGGTGGACTCATCGAGGCATGGCCGGCCTGGGCCTGCACCACCTCCAGCGACATCCCGGCCTTGCAACTGGTAGTGAGCATTGTTCCAACCCTGCGAATAGCTCAACCCCGCGAACGGACGGTTGTGGCATATGCCCTCGTCGCTGCGATTTTGGTTGTGCCTGCTGCATCATGCGGGCATCCGTTGCAACCGAACTGGCTGCAACATCGTCCGGCCTGCTGCAACCGGATGATGACGTCCCAGGTCACGCATGGTGCCCGGGCCGTCGTGGCTCCGAGCTTGCCCCAGGGCGCCACGCTGCACAGCAGGTAGCGCGCGTTCACAGGATCTGCTGAATGATGCAGCCGCTGCAACTCCGCTCACTTACAGCTGGGTCAGGCAGGTATGCCGCAGCTGATGGTAGGTCGCCCGGGGCGAGCCCGGCCCGCCCGCGGGCGCCGTCGAGGATCTCATCCAGCCCCTTGGCCGACAGCGGCATGCCACGGCGCGGTCCCTTGAGTACCACGAACACTATGTCCGTGCCCGGACCGGCGGGACGTTCGGCCTTGAGGTAGGCGCTGACCTCGGCGAAGAACCGCGCCGAGACGGGGATCAGCCGCTGCTGGACGCCCAGTCGCGGACCTCCGGTTCGAGCTTGAAGTCGTACAGGCACCGTATCCTGCCGCTCACGCTTGGTCAGATTACCCGGCATTCAGCCAGACGCAGCCGATCGCGGGCATGATCCTGACCGGCCTTCCGATGCAGGGCGCTCGGCCGGAGCGGCCCGCTGCCGCATGAGCGCGCGGCTGGACTCGATCAGCTAGGCGAGGCATGTTGTAAGGGCTCGATCCAGCGCCGGCATCATGTCCCGGGCATCCGAACGTTAGCGTTACTAACAAGATTTCGGGGAGCCAGACGGGGAGCCAACGACCGCAGGCACAGGGCGACGTCAGGCCACATCCGGCCATTCGCATGTGCGCGGAATGGCACGTCAGGCAACATCCAGCACCTTCCAGCCGCGCTTCGAAAGTGCCTCCTAAGCAGTAGGTCCTGAAATTTAGGCTAGCTCGCCACCGGCGACTCCACTTGCTCGGGCGTGTGGTACCGGGTCCCGACCTGAGCCGCCTTCGCGGGATTGCGCCTCTGCCAGATCGCGTAGTAGACGATGCCGATCGCGGTCCAGGCCAGGAATATGTAAGGCAGCCAGACGTAGGCGCCGGTGAGGGCGGGGAACAGGTTGCCCGGAATGGTCTGCGGCAGCCAGTTGGCCCAGAATACGAAGGCCATGATGGCGGCGCCGAGCAAGCCGAGCACCCAGGCCAGCGTGGCCGGCAGGCCGGCCCGGCGCAGGAAGACCGGGGCGCCGATGCCGACCAGTGCGTAGCCCAGCATGAAACCGAACGTGGCGACCGAGCCGACCCACCCGGTGGCGTTCACTGCGGACTCGTTGATGATGGTGGTTACGATCGGGACCGCGATCATCGGCACCGCGGCGACGGCGATCGCGATGTGTGGCGTGCTCCGGACGCGGTGCACGCTGCTCATGGTCGCGTGGCCCATACCGTCGCGCGCCATCGAGTAGATCAGCCGGGAGCCCGCGTTTATGCAGGCGAGCGTGCAGGCGAACATGCTGCAGACGATCCCGATGTCGAGAATGTAGGCGAAGAAGCCGATCCCGGTCTGTGTGGCCAGGTCGGGCAGCGGGGCGGCGCTGCCCAGGATGCCGCCCTTGACGCCCGCGAAGCCGTAGATCTGGGAGTAGGAGACGACGACGTAGAACAGTCCCACGATCAGGCAGCTCCACAGGATGGCCCGGGGAATGTTCCGGAAGGAGTTCTTGGATTCGACGCCCAGCGAGCCGGCGCTCTCGAACCCGACGAACGCGAAGATCGCCAGCACCACGCCGACGAGGATGCCGCCGGGCTTGACGCCCGTCAGGCTGAGCTGGTGGGTGTCGAATACGGTGCCTTTGTGCACCCAGATGTTCACGCACAGGATGAGGATGACCGTAACCGAGATCGACTCGAGGATCAGTGCGGTCTTGGCCGACAGGCCGATATCCAGGAACGCCACGGCCGCGGCGAGGAGCGTGTCCACTAGGAAGAGCACGACCAGGATGGCCCGGTTGTTTCCCGGGGCGCCGAGCCTGCTCAGGAGGTCGGCGCCGTAGATGGCGAACCCGTAGACGGTGGCCATGCCGGTCGCGAGGTAACCGAGTATCAGCCCCCAGCCGGCCGCATGCCCGAAGCTCGGCCGGAGCGCCTTGCTGACCCACACGTAGAACGAGCCCGCCGAGTTGATGCGGCGGCCGAACTGCGCCGCGCAGTAGCCGATGCACATCAGGGCGAGCAGGGCGATGAGGAAGGCCACCCATGTCCCGTTTCCGGCTCCGGCGAATACGAGCAAGGGCAGCAGCGCCATCGCCGCGCTGGGCGCCATGTTGGCCACTGACTGGGCCAGCACTTCCGGTAGGGACAGTGTGCCACGCTTGAGTTCTGTTACGACGCTGGTGTCGGCGGAGAGCGCCGTCACGCCGCGATCGGCCGCTCCGTCAGCATTTCCGGCCATTTCTCGTGCTCCTCATTGTCGCCGCTAGTTAGAGCCCCCGCTTGTCATCCGTCGGTATGACTGCCGTCGCAGTCATGTTCGTGAGTGTGGCGGCTGGCCCGGCCCTGAAGGCGCCGGGATCTCAGCCCTGGTGGTCGCAGTGCTCCGCGAGCGGTAGGTCGAGGGCTGGGTTGCCGTCGAAGAAACCGTCGGCCCGGAGACTGAAACCGACCGTGGTGACCGGCATCACCGGCCAGTCTTCCGGCCGGACCACATGGTGCGCGGTGAACGTGTGCCACAGCACCAGGTCGGCGTTCTCCAGCGGCCGGTCGGCCGTGGTCCAG